>Ga0209883_1000024_pt1 | contig 45786 bp, 45 predicted proteins | sample GWRWT4_21May14_FD_187196 | JGI IMG/M metagenome (GOLD analysis project Ga0209883, IMG submission 187196) | Sand microcosm microbial communities from a hyporheic zone in Columbia River, Washington, USA - GW-RW T4_21-May-14 (SPAdes) (version 2) | ecosystem: Engineered > Artificial ecosystem > Sand...
GCACGCTCGGCGGCTCGCTGGTACAACAGACCCCCGACGCCAGCAACAACCTCAAGTACGTCGATCGGCGTGTGCGCGCCGTCAACGGCAACGTGGCGAAGTGGGGTTCGGGCGGTGACCCGACCCGCGGTTCCGACCTGCACTGGGACGGCACGGCGTGGGCCGCGTGCCCGATCAACTTCGAAAACACCGCGACCGTGCGTGACGCACAAGGCCGCGGCAGCTACGGGTACTGCGGCACGCGCGAAACCGGCCGCTCCAGCCGCGCCGCGATCGACGTGTCGGGCAAGACCTTCCTCGAGGTCTACACCCAGATCCGCGACGCCGGCTACACCAACCTGACGATCGCGACCGCGGCGCTCGGCAGTGCCAGCTTCCCCACGGGCTCGGCGGTGCTGTACCAGACCAACACCCCGCTCACCAACGCCGTCGCCTACCTGCCAGTTGGTGCCAACAGCCCGGCCGGCACGAGCCAGCTGGTGTCACGCTACAGCGCTGCCGTGGCCGCCGGAGGCGACGCCACCACGCAGGCAGCCGGCACCGGCTGCAACACCCTGGCGATCGGCGCCAACGGCCAGCCGACGGCGACGAACGAGATCAACACCAACGGCAGCAACGTCGCCACGCTCGAGGCCATGATCGCGGCGAGCACCGGAACGCCCTGCGTCTTCGGCCCGGGCATGAGCTTCACCTATCAGGGGGTGCAGTACACCTCGGCCGACGCCAATGCCGCGTGGGGTGCGATCACGCTCGACCTCGGCACGCTCGGCTCGGCCCCGGTCAACTCGGGCACGGCGCCCGGCTTCTACACCGGCAACACCCGCCTGCGGGTCGCGTTCGGCAGCGGCAATGCCGTCACCTACTACAGCTGCAAGCAGCGCTTCAGCGACGGCGGCACCCGCGCCTGCGTGCCGATCGGCAGCGGCGGCACCTACACCATCACGACGCTGGGTGACGCACGTGCGCTGAGCTTCAACAACCTGCCGGTCGAGACCACGCCGCTGAACTACAAGCGGGTGTATGTCGAACGTGCCGGGCGGGTCCACTTCGGCTATCAGTCCAAGCCGCTGGTGACCAACCGGGCCCGCCTGAACATGGTGGCCGGCACCGCGTTGCTGGGGCAACTCGGTCTCGTGGCCGATGACCCGACCTTGCCCCTGGCGCTGACGGCCGGCTCGTATGTCGGAACCTGGGACATCCGCGACAGCACCGACGCGGTCAGCCCGACCACGGGCATCACGGTCTTCGTCAATGGCAACGGTGCGGTCTCTTGCCAGGACAAGGAATTGAACAACGCCGCGCTCGGTTGCACGCTGAACATCACCGACCCCGCCACCGGCGCATTCAGCTTCACCACCGCCGGCGGCAGCACCGCCACCGGAAGTTTCAACTTCCTGGCGGGCACGGCGAGCGGGAGCTACGTCGACCCGACCGAGACGCCGCCCAATGGCAACTTCGTCGGCGGGCGCCGCTGAGCTGTCTCCTGTTTTCCGTGAGGCCCGCCACCGGCGGGCCTTTTTCATGACTGCAGGCCAAGCAGCGCGGCATCACCGCGCCCCTGCCGCACCAGCACCGGCTCACCGCCGCTCAGGTCGACCACGGTGGTCGGCTGCATCGCGCAGGCGCCGGCGTCGACCACGGCCTGGATGAGTTTCTGGAAGTGGTCGCGGATCTGGTGCGGGTCGTTCATCGGCTCGGTGTCGCCCGGCGCGATCAGCGTGGTGGCGAGCAGCGGCTGGCCCAGCAGTTCGAGCAGCGCCTGCGTGACCGCGTGTTGCGGCACGCGCAGGCCGATGGTGCGGCGCGAAGGGTGCGACACACGCCGTGGCACTTCTTTCGTCGCTTCGAGAATGAAGGTGAACGGCCCCGGCGTGCCGAGCTTGAGCAGGCGGTACTGCTTGTTGTCGACGCGTGCGTAGCTGGCGAGCTCGCTCAGGTCGCGGCACAAAAGCGTGAGGTGGTGCTTGTCGTCGACGCCGCGAATGCGCCGCAGGTTCTGCGCCGCGGCCTTGTCGTCGAGATGGCACACGAGCGCGTAGCTCGAGTCGGTGGGGATCGCCGCGATGCCGCCGCCGTGCAGGATCTGCACCGCCTGCTTGAGCAAGCGCTGCTGCGGGTTCTCGGGGTGGACTTCGAAGTACTGCGACATCGTGTGGCGCCGCTTTCAGCGGCGGCGACCGATCAGAAGTTCATGCCGGCCGATGGACCCGCGAGTCGAGCGCTTCCCACACGGGCGTGAGCTGCGAGGGCAGCGGCGGCAGGTTGCCCAGGTCCATGTGGCTCTCGGTCGGGCTGTGGAAGTCGCTCCCGCGCGAGGCGAGCAGGCCGTATTCGAGCGCGGTCTCGGTGTAGCGCACCGCGTCGGCGCTGCTGTGGCTGCCGGTCACGACCTCCACACCTTCGCCGCCGAGCGCCTTGAATTCCGAGAACAGTGCGTACTCTTCGTTGGCGGTGAACTTGTAGCGCGCCGGGTGCGCGATCACGGCCAGGCCACCGGCCTGGGTGATCCAGGTGACGGCGTTGCGCAGCGTGGCCCAGCGGTGCGGCACGTAACCGGGCTTGCCTTCGACGAGGTACTTGCGGAACACCTCTTGCGTGTCGCCGCAGACCTTGCTGTCGACGAGAAACCGCGCGAAGTGGGTGCGCGAGATCAGCTCGGGGTTCTTCACGTACTTGAGCGCACCTTCGAAGCTGCCCTTGATGCCGACCTTGGCCAGGCCGTCGGCCATTTCCATGGCCCGTTCGCGGCGGCCGCCGCGCGTGGCGGCCAGGCCGGCTTTCAGCGCTTCGTTGTCGGCGTCGAAACCCAGGCCGACGATGTGCACGGTGATGTCGGCGAAGGTGACCGAGATTTCGGTGCCGGTGAGGTAGGGCAGGCCGAGCGCGAGCGCGGCGTCGCGGGCGCGCTGCTGGCCGCCGATTTCGTCGTGGTCGGTCAGCGCCCACAATTCCACGCCGTTGGCTTTGGCGCGTGCGGCCAGTGCTTCGGGTTGCAGTGTGCCGTCGGACACGGCAGAGTGGCAGTGCAGGTCGGCGTTGATCCAGACAGCGGGGGTGTTGTTCACCCTTGCATTGTAGAGAGCCGGCCCGTAACGGGGCGTGAACTGCTGCCTACCGCGCCACGCGAAGAATCCGCCCCGACGAACTGTCGGTCAGCAGGTAGAGCGCGCCGTCGGGCCCCTGCACCACGTGGCGCACGCGTTCGCCGAGCGACGCGAACAGCGGCTCGCGCGAGACCACCTTGTCGCCGTTCAGCACCAGCCGCCACAAGGCCTGCCCGGCGAGCGAGCCGATGAACAGGTTGCCCTTCCATTCGGAAAACATGGCGCCGGTGTAGAAGGCCAGGCCGCTCGGTGCGATCGAGGTCGGCACCCAGTAGGTGAGCGGTTCCACGAACTCCGGGGCGTGCGTGCCACCGCCGAGGCGGCAGGTGTCGCTGACGCGGTCGCCGTAGTTGCAGCCGTAGCTGCGCACCGGCCAGCCGTAGTTCGCGCCGGCGCGCGCGATGTTGATCTCGTCGCCGCCCTGCGGGCCGTGTTCCACGTCCCAGAGTTCGCCGGTCGTCGGGTGCAGCGCCGCGCCTTGCGGGTTGCGGTGGCCGTAGCTCCAGATCTCGGGCCGGGCGGTGGCGCCGAGCTTCGGGTTGTCGGCCGGCACGCTGCCGTCGCGGTTGATGCGCACGACCTTGCCGAGGTGGCTGGCCAGGTCTTGCGCCGGGTTGCCCTTCTGGCGCTCGCCGAGCGTGATGAAGAGTGTCTTGTCGGGGCGAAACACGAAGCGCGAACCGTAGTGGCCGCTGCCCGACACCTTGGGCAACTGGCGAAAGATCACGCTCACGTTCTGCAGCGTGTTGCCGTTCAGGCGGCCGCGCGCCACGGCCGTGCCCGAACCACCGCTGCCGGGCTCGGCGTAGCTGAGGTAGACCCACGGGTCGGTCGCGAAGTCGGGGTCGATCGCCACGTCGAGCAGGCCGCCCTGGCCGCTGCTGTTGACGGCGGGCACACCCCCGACGGCCGCGCCGACCGCCTTGCCGTCGGCGCTGACGATCACGAGTTCGCCGGCCTTCTGCGTGACAAGAATGCGCCCGTCGGGCAGGAAGGCCATGCCCCACGGGTTCTTCAAGCCCGAGGCGAAAGTGCTCGCGACGGGTGGCGCGGTGGCCGCGTTGGCCGCGCTGGCGAACAGCGCCAGCGCCAGGAGTCGAATCCACTGTTGGTTCACGATGTTCCCGATGTTCATGAGGCCGCCTCCACCACCATCTGCACCCGTTCGCGCCCGTTGTACTCGTCCACGCTCAGACGGTAGGCCAAACGCACACGCGCTGCCACCGGCTCGCTGTGGCCGAACCAGATCGCCTCGACCAGCGCGCCGCCGAAGCGCACGCTGAGCTTCAGGTGCTTTTCGCCGACCAGGCGCTGCGAGACCACGTCGACTTCGTCGCTGAACACCGGTGCTTCGAAGCCCTGGCCCCAGACCTGCGCGTCGAGCGTGCGCACCGTCGGCGCGTTGAAGTATTCGGCCGGCAGCGCACCGTCGGTCAACAGCTTGCGCGCGAGCGTGGCGGCGTCCAGCCATTCGAGCGCGACCTGTTGAAAACCGGCGTCGAATGCGGGCAGATCGGCTTCATCGATGGTGCAGCCGGCCGCCATCGCGTGGCCGCCGAAGCGCTTCAACACGCCCGGGTTTCGCTTTGCGACCAGGTCGAGCGCGTCACGCAAGTGAAAGCCGGGAATCGAGCGGCCCGAGCCTTTGAGCGAACCGTCTTGCCCGCGCGCGAACACGAAGGTCGGGCGGTGCACGCGGTCTTTCAGGCGCGAGGCGACGATGCCGACCACGCCTTCGTGAAACTCGGGGTCGTAGATCGCCAGCGCCGGTGGCGCGAGCTCGGCGAGCTCGCCCTGCATCAAACCTTCGAGCAGCAGCTCGGCCTGCTCGCGCATGCCGGCTTCCACATCACGCCGCTCGCGGTTGATGCCGTCGAGTGTTCCGGCCAGTTCGCCGGCACGGCCCACGTCGTCGGTCATCAGGCATTCGATGCCGAGTGTCATGTCCGACAGGCGCCCGGCAGCGTTGATGCGCGGCCCGAGCGCGAAGCCGAAGTCGAAGCCACTCGCACGGCGCGCGTCACGCCCGGCGGCGCTGAACAGCGCGGCGACGCCGGGTTGCATGTGCCCGGCGCGGATGCGCTTGAGGCCTTGCGCGACGAGGCGGCGGTTGTTGGCGTCGAGCTTGACCACGTCGGCCACCGTGCCGAGCGCCACGAGGTCGAGCAGTGCATCGAGGCGCGGCTGGTTCTGTGCCGTGAACACACTGCGTTCGCGCAGTTCCGCACGCACCGCGAGCAGCACGTAGAACATCACACCGACGCCGGCAAGGTGCTTGCTGCCGAAGGCGCAACCCGGCTGGTTCGGGTTGACGATCACGCTCGCGTCGGGCAGCACGATCACGTCGCCTTCGAGCGCCGGCAGGTGGTGGTCGGTCACGAGCACGGCCAGGCCGCTGGCACGCGCATGGGCCACGCCGGCGAGGCTGGCGATGCCGTTGTCGACGGTGAGCAGCAGGTCGGGTTTGTGCTTGAGCGCCAGGTCGACGATGGCCGGCGTGAGGCCGTAGCCGTGCACCGCGCGGTCGGGCACCACGTAGTTCAGCGTGCCTTCGGCCGCGCCGAGCAAACGCAGGCCACGCAGCGCAACGGCGCAGGCGGTGGCGCCGTCGCAGTCGTAGTCGGCCACGACGCACACCCGCTGCCGGTTCGCGATCACGTCGGCGAGCAGCTTGGCCGCCGCCTGCACACCGAGCAGATCGGTCGGTGGCAGCAGTCGCGCGAGACCGTCGTCGAGCTCGTCGGCGCTGCGCACGCCGCGCCCGGCGAACAGGCGCGCGAGCAAGGGGTGCACGCCCGCCTGTTCGAGCGCCCACACGACGCGTGGGGGTGGGTCGCGCTGGGTGAGAGTGGGGGCCATCAGAGTGCTTCCAGAATCGTGTGCGGCTCGGGCGACCTGAAGTGGCTGCCGAGTTGTTGCCACAGCGAGCGGGGGGTGCTGTTGTCGAAGCGTTGGGCGTTGCGCTCGCCGCAGAGTGTGAGGCTGGCAGGTTTACCGGCTTGTGCCTGGGTGAGCAGGGACGACAACGCGCCAGCATCGAGCGCGCGCCAGGCGTCGGCCCAGGCGGCCCAGTCTTGCGCCAGCAGGGGTGCGCGCAAGCTGTCGTTCACGAGCCCATCGTGGGCTCGGGTGGTTTGGGCTCTTCCGCAGTGGCTGAGCCAGAACGAGTTGAGCGTCAGCGCGCCGCGCTGTTCGCGCTCTTCGTTGATCGCGTGCGGGTAGAGCAGCAACTGCACTTCGCTCTGCAAGCGCCGCACCAGCCGCGCCTGTGGACTGGCTTTGGAACCCTGCCCAATCCACAGGTCGACGTTGCGGCCGATCACGCGGTCGAGCGAAGCGCAGGGCAGGTCGGCCAGGCTGTCGTGGGCCGCGTACCAGCGCGAAGGCGCGCCCCAGGCCAGCGTGAAACCTTCGCTCTCGAACAGATCGCGCACCGCTTCGAAGGCAGCGCGTGACTCGGCTTCGGTGAGTTGCAAAGCCTCGGGGTCGGCGAGCGTCACGTGGTCGCGGCCGACATGCCAGTGCGCCGGCGTGACAAGGCCCCACGCGAGTTCGCCGGTATCGACACCGTCGATGGCTGCGCTGTGTGCCGCGAACGGCAACGCGCCGTCTGCGCCACGCCAGCCCCGCGCCGCGGCGAGCGCACGCTCGTGCGGCGGCGAGAGCGTGTATTCGTCAGCGCTGTCGGCAGCGGCAGGGGCCAGGCGCGCCAGCAGCCTGGCGAGGTTCGGCAAGTGCAGATCGCGCAGCACATGGCTGGAGGCTTCGGTGAGGGCAGAGGCGAACGGGATCAGCAGGTGCATCGCCCGATTATCGAGTGCGTGCCGCTGCGGCTTTTTTGATTCGATGCCTCAAGGCCGCTGCAACTGTGCCGATGACCGAGGACCGATCCAACCCGAACGAAGGCCCGCCCATGCAAGCCATCTCGAGTGCGACAGTTGCCGATGCGTCTGCGGCCGACACGGGCACGGTCGCCGGTTCGCTTGGAACGCAGGTCGATACCTGCGCCTGACCGCTGTTCTCAAGGCTTGACGATTCCCAGCGCGATCAGGCCGCGCGCCGCGTCCACGATGCTCTGCTCCACCGGCCGCGTGGCCCAGCCCAGCACCGCCTTCGCGTGCGAGGCGTCCTGGTGGCGCACCGAGCCGAGCTCGCCCACCACGGCGCGGGCGATGGGGTTGAAGTGCGCGGCCACGCGCACCAGCCAGTCGGGCAGGTTGCGGGTGGGAACCTTGTGCGCCAACGGGCCGAGCTCGGCGCGCAACACGTCGGCGATGTCGCGCAGTTTCATGAAGCGGCCCGAGGCGATGAACCGTTCGCCGGCCATGTTCGGCGCCTTCAGCGCGCGCACGTGCAGGTCGGCCACGTCGCGCACGTCGACGATGCCGAAGCCGATGTCGGGGCAGGCCCGCAGGCTGCCGTCGAGCAGCTTCTTCACGATCACGACCGAAGCCGAGTAGTCCCGGCTCCACACCGGCCCCAGCACCACCGACGGGTTGACGCTGCAGAAGACCATGCGGCCGCCTTCTTTCGCAACCCACTCACGCGCGGCGCGTTCGGCGATGGTCTTGGACTGGATGTAGGCCGAGATGCCGGGCTGGCCGAGCTGCGTCCAGTCGGCTTCGGTGAAGTGGTGAACGCCGCGGCCGCGGCCATAAGAGATCGCGGCCACCGAAGACGTCATCACGAAGCGCCCGACACCCGCCGCCTTGGCGGCGCGCAGCGCACGCAGGGCGCCGTCGCGGGCCGGCACGATCAGCTCATCGGCGTCTTCGGGCACACCGCTGGGCAAGGGCGAAGCCAGGTGCGCGACATGGCTGCAGCCGGCCATGGCCTCGGCCCAGCCGGCGTCGGCGTTGAGGTCGGCGGCGAAGAAGCTGAGCCGGCTGTCGTCCACGGCCAGCAGTTGCCGCACCGCGTTTTCCTTGGCCAGGCTGCGCACGGTGGTGTGCACCTGCCAGCCCTCGGCCACGAGTTGGCGGATCAGAAAGCCGGCGATGTAGCCGCTGCCGCCCGAGACGAGCACCTTGTCTGCCATGGTGATGTTCCTTCTTGCGCCGCTTGCGCCGCCGGATTGTGGGCGGGTTTGCGGCCTGATGCGCTCGCGCGGCGGGCGATAGCATGGTGCGATGAGGGCCGGCCGACAGGGGAACGCGAAGTGAGCGCATCGATGCAGCAAGACGCCGAGCCGCGTTACGGCTGGGTCGTCGTGTGGGCCTGTTTCGTGGCGCTGGCCGTGATCTTCGGCGTGGCGTACTCGTTCGCTGCTTTTTTCGGGCCCTTCGCCAACGAGTTCAACGCGAGCCGCGCTGAAGTCTCGCTGGTGTTCGGTTTGTCGGGCCTGCTCTACTTCGTGCTCGGCGCGTTCGGCGGCATGCTGGCCGACCGTTTCGGGCCGCGGCGTGTCACGAGTGCCGGCATGCTGTGCATTGCGGCCGCGCTGGTGGCCGGCAGCATGGCCCGCTCGATGCTGGAGCTGACGCTGGTGTACGCCGTGGGCCTGGGTGTCGGCATCGCGCTGGTGTACACGCCGGCGATCGGCTCTGTTCAACCCTGGTTCACGCGCCGCCGCGGCCTGGCGGCCGGCGTCGCCAGTGCGGGCATCGGCGCCGGCACCTTCGGCGTGCCTTTGCTGGCGGCGGCCGCGATTTCGCAGTGGCAATGGCGGGGTGCGATGCTGGCGCTGGCCCTGGGGGTGCTGGTCGTCGGGCTCGGTTCGACGCTCATGCTGCGGCCCGCGCCGGCCGCCGCGCGCCGTGCCGACGGCACGGTGCCCGGCACGCCGTTCGCGCAGGCCTTGCGCAGCCGGTCGTTCCTGTGGCTCTACGCCATGTGCGTGCTGGGCGCACCGGCCATGTTCATTCCGTTCGCGCACCTGTCGGCCTCGGCGCGCGACCTGGGGCTGAGCGACGCGCAGTCGGTCGGGCTCGTCGGCCTGATCGGCATCGGCAGCCTGGTCGGCCGCTTTGCGATCGGCGCGGTGGCCGACCGTGTCGGCCGGCCACTCACGCTCGTCGGCGTGCAGGCCTCGCTCGGCTTGTCGATGCTGGTCTGGCTGTCGGCTTCGCAGCACCCGGCGCTGGTTTTCTTCGCGGTGTGGATGGGCCTGAGCTACGGCGGCATCGTGTCGCTGATGCCGGCGCTGTGCATGGACTTGTACGGTGCGCGCGCGGTGTCGTCGATCATCGGTGCGCTCTACACCGGCGCGGCACTCGGCAACGCCGCCGGGCCATGGGTCGCAGGCAGGGTGTTCGATGCCAGCGGCAGTTATGCGATGGTCATCGCCGGCTGCGTGGTGTTGTCGATGGGTGCCACGTTCGCCGCGTGGCGCGCGGTGCGCAGCCGCGCTTGAGCTCGCACCTTCTCAGTCGGCCATCGAATACGGCCCGCCCCGCTCCAGCGCGCGCCGGTAGGCGGGCCGCTGCTGGAAGCGGCGCACCCAGGCGTCCATCGCCGGGTAGCTCGCACGCAGGCCGCGCGCGGCTTCGCCGACGAAGCTCATCTGCACGTCGGCGCCGCTGAAGCTGTTGCCGACCAGCCAGTCGCGGCCCTGCAACGCACGATCGACGTAACCGAGGTGGTTGGCCAGCTCACTGTCGATGCGGGGTTTCAGCGGCACGCCGGCGTCACCGAGCCGCGAGACGTAGAGCTTGAGCATCAGCGGCAACATCGCCGAACCTTCGGCGTAGTGCAGCCACTGCACATAACTCTCGAAATCAGCGGTTTTTTCCGCGGGCTGCAAGCGGCCCGCGCCGTGGCGGCGGATCAGCGCGTCGACGATGGCACCCGACTCGACCAGCGTCAGGCCATCGGCCTCGACCACCGGCGACTTGCCCAGCGGGTGCACGGCCTGCAACTCGGGTGGCGCCAGGCGCGTCTTCGCGTCGCGCGTGTAGTGGCGGATCTCGTAGGGCAGGCCCAGCTCCTCGAGCAGCCAGAGCACACGCTGCGAGCGTGATTCGTTGAGGTGGTGAACGACGATCATGGTGGCCTTCTGTGTGGGGTGACGACGCGGAAATCGAGAATTACAAGCCCAGCTCTTTCAGGATCGCTTCGCGCAGAGCCTGCGCCTGCGGGCTCGACAGCTTGCGCGGATGCGGCATGGCGACATCGAAACTCGCCTGGATCGTCGCCGGCCGCGGCGACAGCACCATGATGCGGTCGGCCATGTAGATCGCTTCTTCCACGTCGTGCGTGATCAGCAGCACCGTGTGCCGCTCTTCGCCCAGGATGCGCAGCAGCTCCGTGCGCATGCGCAGGTTCATCAGCGCGTCGAGCGCCGAGAACGGTTCGTCCATGTAGAGGATGTCGGGCTTCACGACGAAGGCGCGCGCCAGTTCGGCACGCTTGAGCATGCCACCCGAGAGCTCGTGCGGGTAGCTGGCCTCGAAGCCCTTCAAGCCGACCATCTCGGCGTAGTGGTCGGCGAGCGCGGCCTTGTCGCCGTGGCCATCGCCATTCAGCCCGAACATCAGGTTCTGCTGCACGGTCAGCCACGGGAACACCGAGCCGTGTTGCGAGATCACGATGCCCTTGGGGCTGGGGCCGGCGTGCTCGGCAGCGTCGACCTTCACCGTGCCGCGGTCGGCGCGCTCGAAGCCGGCCACGATGTTCATCAGCGTCGACTTGCCGCAGCCCGACGGCCCGACGATGGCGACGAATTCGCCGTCGGCCACCGTGAAGCTGACGCCGCCGATCACCGGCAGCGGGCCCTTCTGCGACTCGAAGCTCTTGTGCACGCCCTCGACGACGATCTTGTCAGCGGACATAACGCCACCTCACCGTTCTGAGCCGCTCCAGCAAGCGCGTGATGCCGTCGAGCAGCAGGCCGATGGCGCCGATGATGATCATGCCGGCGATCACCAGGTCGTAGCGGTTGCCGGCGTTGCGCGAGTCCATGATCATGTAGCCCAGCCCCGAGCGCAGCGCGATCATCTCGGCCGCCACCACCACCAGCCAGGCCACACCGATGCCGATGCGCATGCCGACGATGATCTCGGGCAGCACGGCCGGGATCACGACGCGTTGGAACAGCACCGTGCGCGAGACGCCGAAGTTGGCCGCGGCGCGCAGGTAACGGCGCTCGATCGTGTGCACGCCCGAGGTGGTCTGCACGATCATCGGGAACACCGAGGCGAGGAAGATCAGGAAGATCGGCGACACGTCGCCGACGCCGAACCACAGGATGGCGAGCGGGATCCACGCGATCGGCGAGATCGGCCGCAGCATCTGGAAGATCGGGTTCAGGGTGCGGTAGGCGCCGCCGACCCAGCCCATCCACAAGCCCAGCGGCACGGCCACCAGCACCGCCAGGCCGAAGCCGATGCCGACACGCATCAGCGAGGCGCCGATGTGTTCCCACAGCGTGCCGTCTTCGGCCAGTTCCCAGGCGCCGGTGATCACTTGCCAGGGTGTGGGGAAGATCGGGCTCTCGGTCTGCACGACCACCACCCACCAGACCGCGACCACCAGCGCCATCACGGCGAGTGGCGGTGCGATCTTGCCGAGCCGGTGGACCAGCGTGTTCATCGTGCCGGGCGTCTGCATGCGAGTCCCATCACGATGTTTTCTCCGCAGAACCGCTGGTGCGCTGCTGCCACTGCTGCCAGCGATAACGCAGGGCCGGCCAACCGGCCGCGGGGTGCGGGTCGACGACCACGCTCATCTGCCCGCTGGCGTGCGCCGAGCACGCGAAACTGTAGGTCGAGGCCTGCTCGAAGGGCAGGCGAAAACTCTGCCCCGGCATGATCAGCGCCGGGCCGAAGACCTGCGGCACGGCGTCGAGGTTCTTCAGCAGCAGCACGTCGTTCAGGCCGAGCGTGAGCCGGATCGTGTCGGGCAGGATCTCGATCTTGTCGCCGGCCATGCGGCGCGCGAAGGTGCCGGCCGGGATCTCGAACAGCGCGTCGCGCGAATCGGCCTTCAGCGGCGCGAGCGCGGCCCAGGCCAGCGCGGCCAGCACGGCCACCAGCAGGAACACGCCGCCCCGAAGGGCCCAGTGCTTCTTCATCACGCGGCGTCACTGCGCGAGCAGCAGCTTGATGTCGTGCACGAAGTCCTTGGCGTCGCGGCCGTAGGGCATCATCGCGCGCAACTTGCCCTCGCGGTCGATCAGGAAGATCGATGAGCTGTGGTCGACGGCATAACCGCCCGTCATCGGCACCTTGTTGGCGACCACGCCGTAGTTCTTGCGCATCGCCGCCAGCACCTCGGGCTGGCCGGCACCGCCGACGAAGCTGGGGTCGAACGCGGCGAGGTAGCTCTTCAGCTTCGAAGCGTCGTCGCGCTCGGGGTCGACCGTCACGAACACGACCTGCACCGCGCTCCCCTGCGCGCCGAGCGCCTGGCGCGCCTGCGCCAGCGTGGCCAGCGTGGTGGGGCACACGGCTGGGCAGTTCGTGAAGCCGAACGACATCAACACGAGCTTGCCGCGGTAGCGGGCCAGCGTGAGGTCGGCGCCGTCGGAGCCGCGCAGCTTGAATTCGGGGGCCTGGCGCGCCGGTTCGAAGACACCGGCCTTCAAGGTCGGCACGGCCTGGGCCGTCAGCAAGGTGGCGCTCAGGGCGAGCAGGGTGAAGAGGCGGGTCAGGCGGGTCATCGGTGGGGGTGGTTCACAGCGCAATGGTGGCGGCGCGGGCCGCTTTCGCGAAGCTCTCGTCCATGTACTTCTCGTAGGCGACCGGAGCCTTGATCGTACCGGCCTCGATCGAGAGCTGCATCAGCTCCTCGAATTCGGCGCGGATCATGCGCAGGTCACCGTAGGTCACGCGGTCGACGGGGTTCTCCATCACGAAGCGGATGATGTTCGGGTCCTGGTTGAAGAACTTGCGGCCGGCGGCGATGGTCACCGCCTTGTTGCGGTTGTCCTGCCTCTGGTCGAGCCACTGGCCGGCGCCGAGCACGTGGTTCACCAGGTCTTGCACCAGCGGCCGGTTGTCGCGGATCAGCTCTTCGCGCACCGTCAGCACGCAGCAGATGTAGTTGCGCCACTCGTCGCGTGTCATGCGCAGGGCGCGCGCGTAGCCGGCGCGCTGCGCCGCGGCACCGAAGGGCTCGCCGGTGCAGTAGCCGTCGACGGCCTTGGCGTAGAGCGCGGCCGGCATGTCGGGCGGCGGCATCTCGACGATCTGGATGTCCTTCGGCGTCATGCCCTCGCGCGCCAGCATCTTGCGCAGGAACAGGAAGTCGACCGCGAAGCGGCTCGGGATGGCGATGCGCTTGCCGGTGAGGTCCTTGAACTTCTGGTAGTTCGAGTCGGTGCGCACCATGATCACCGCGCCCGAGCGGTGGCCGAGCGAGACGATCTTGACCGGGATCTTCTTGTCGGCCAGGTCCATCACCAGCGGCGCCAGCATGTAGGCCGCCTGGATGCGCCCGGCCATCAGCGATTCCTTGATCTCGGGCCAGCCGTTGTACTTGCTGTACTCGTACTCGAACTGCGGGCCGCCGCTCTTGTCGGTGCTGTTGGCGGTCGCTCGCGCCACGCAGGCCACCGGCAGCGTGAGGTTGCAGGTGACGGGCAGGCCGCCGACGAGCAGCGGCTTGGGCGCAGCCGCCGCGGCGGGCAGGGCGGCCGCGGGCAGCAGCGCGGCGGCCATGGCGCCGCGCAGCAGCGTGCGGCGGTCAAGAGTGTCTGCGGGAACTGAAGGTTCTGTGGTCATGGAGCCTGCGTGGCCAAGGGCGTTGGCGCATTTTCCCCCAAGCAGGCGCGCTTCACGGGGCGCCGAAAAATACATCCAGCGTCGGAAAGTTGGCCGTGCCCTGGATGCAGTCCCAGAGGTAGATCGCAAAACCCGGGTCGCCGGTCCACAGCGAATAACGCAGGCGGCCCAGCGTGGCCGTTTCGACCTCGGTCTGCGCGATGCCGTGCATCGCGAAGGCCCGGGCGCGTGCCAGCCAGCGCGCGTCGCCGGTGCGGACGAAGAGCTTGAGGAAAGCGTAGCCGTTGCCACCCGTGCCGTGGCACAGGTTCGAGCCTTTGGTCAGCGGGCCGGCCTGCCAGGTGGCTTCGCCAGCGGCGAGCAGCAGGTCGTCGAGCGCCGTGCCGGGCAGGTCGGCCAGGCAGATCACGAAGCCCGGCGCGCCGTGGCAGAACTGCATCAGCATCGCGCGCTGGGCGCTGCCCGGGGTGACGAGCCGGGCCGGCCAGTTCGCCAGGCCGGCTTCGACCACGGCGGTGCGGCGGATCGTGTTCTCGATGCAGGCCTGCCATGCGGACCACTCCTGTGCGTCGAGCAGCTGGCGCCCGCGGATCAACGGCGACGCGGTGGCGACGAAGCCGTGCACCGCGTCGAGGTAGGTGCTCTGGGTGCCGTACATGTCCTGCGTCCAGTGATGGCACTGGTGTTCTTCCGACCACAGGAGCTGCGACCACAGCTTGGCCGCGGTGCGGCGAAACAGCTCGGCCCAGCGCGCTTCGCCGGTGTGCTGGTGCAGGAACAGCGCCGCCAGCAGCGTGCCCGGCGAGCCCCACATCAGCTCGCGCGTCGGGTTGTCGAGGTTTCTCTCGATCAAGCCTTCGAGCTGGTCCGCCGTGTGTGCTGCCGGCGCCAGCGCGTGGCGCAGCATCAGGATCGGCGTGTCGCCCATCAGGTAGGAGGCGCGATGAACCTCGTACTCGTCGCCGAGCCAGGTGCGGTTCAGCGACAGCAGGGGCTCGACGAAGGGTTCGTACGAGCGTTCGAGCGTCGCGGCGCCCAGGCTTTGCAGGTGCTGCAAGGCCCAGAACACGCCGCAGGCGCCGAAGTAGAGCGGTGTGAAGCCCGCGCCCGACACCTCATCGCCCGGCCCGGCGTCGCGCGGGTGGATCGGCCAAAGCCGCTCCGGCGAAAACCGCGCTTCGGTGTCGCGCACGATGTGCTCGATGGCGTCGCGGGCGCGGCTTTCGCTCCACGCGGTCGATGTGCAAGGCTCGTGGCGCGCAGGGTCGAACAGCATCGCAAGTCCTCCGGGTTGGCGGCCATTGTGGCGACACTTGGCCTCGAACCCGCAGAGGCGTTACCCGCTCGGGTAGCATCGCCCCCCAATGAACTGGCCCTATGAACTTCAAATCGGCTGGCGCTACACCCGCGCCGGCCGCACCGGGCGCCGCAACGGCTTCATCTCCTTCATCTCAGGCGTGTCGATGCTCGGCATCGGCCTGGGGGTGGCGGCGCTGATCATCGTGCTGTCGGTGATGAACGGCTTCCGCAAGGAAGTGCAGGACCGCATGCTCTCGGTGATCTCGCACGTCGAGGTCATGTCGAGCGACGGCACGGCCTTGCCCGACTGGCAGGCCACGGCCGCGAAAGCGCGCCAGAACCCGCAGGTGATCGGCGCTGCGCCGTTCGTCGCCTCGCAAGCCTTGATCGCACGCGGCGACGAGTTGCGCGGCGCGATCGTGCGCGGCATTTCGCCGAATGACGAAGCGACGATCACCGACATCGCCGCGGAACTGAAAGACACCGTGCTCGCGCGCCTCGTGCCGGGCGACTGGGGCGTGGTGCTTGGCATTGAACTCGCGCGCACGCTCGGCGTGCGCCAGGGCGACAAGGTGACGGTGATGGCGCCGGGCGGGCAGGTCACGCCGGCCGGTGTGGTGCCGCGCCTGAAGCAGCTCACGGTCGTGGGGGTGTTCGACGCCGGCCACTACGAATACGACAGCACGCTGGCGCTGCTGCACATCGACGACGCGGCCAAGCTGTTTCGCGTCGAAGGCCCGACCGGCGTGCAGCTGAAGCTGAAGGACCTGAACCAGGCGCGCGAAGTGTCGGCACAACTGGCGCAAGCCTTCGGCCTGCAGGTGCAGGTGCGCGACTGGACCAGCACCAACCGCAACTGGTTCGCGGCGGTGCAGCTCGAGAAGCGCCTGATGTTCATCATCCTGACGCTGATCGTCGCGGTCGCGGCTTTCAACCTCGTCTCCACGCTCGTGATGACGGTGACCGACAAGCGCGCCGACATCGCGATCCTGCGCACGCTGGGCGCGAGCCCGCGTTCGGTGATGGGCATCTTCATGGTGCAGGGCGCGCTCTCGGGCGTGATCGGCACGCTCAGTGGTGTGGCCTTCGGTCTGCTGATCGCGTTCAACGTCGGCACCATCGTGCCGGCGATCGAGCGGCTGCTCAGCGTGAGCTTCCTGCCCAGCAGCGTCTACCTGATCAGCCGCATGCCGAGCGAGCCGCAGAGTGGCGACATCATCCCCATCGTCGTGATCTCGCTCGTGCTCTCGTTCGTGGCCACGCTCTACCCGAGCTGGCGCGCCAGCCGCGTGCAGCCGGCCGAGGCCTTGCGTTATGAGTGACCAGATCGTGATCCGGGCCGAGGGCCTGCACAAACGTTTTCAGGAAGGCAGCGGTGACGATGCGCTCGACGTGACGGTGCTGCAAGGCGTGGACCTGACCGTGCGCCAGGGCGAGACGATCGCGATCGTCGGCGCCTCGGGTTCCGGCAAGAGCACGCTGCTGCACCTGATGGGCGGGCTCGAAGCACCGAGCCAGGGCAGCGTGCAACTGGCCGGCCGCGACTTCGCGCAGATGGGCGCGGCCGAGCAGGGCGCGTGGCGCAACCAGCACCTCGGTTTCATCTACCAGTTCCATCACCTGCTGCCCGAGTTCACGGCGCTCGACAACGTGGCGATGCCGCTGCGCATCCGCCGCGCGGCCAAACCCGAGGCGCGAGCACGTGCACAGGAAGTGCTCGCGCAAGTGGGTCTGGCCGAGCGCGCGCGGCATCGCCCGGCACAGCTGTCGGGTGGCGAACGTCAACGCGTGGCGATCGCCCGCGCACTCGCCGGTGGCCCGGCCTGCGTGCTGGCCGACGAGCCCACCGGCAACCTCGACCGCGAGACGGCCGACGGCGTGTTCCAGTTGATGCTCGACCTGGCGCGCGGCCAGGGCATGGCCTTCGTGCTGGTCACGCACGACGAGACGCTGGCGGCGCGTTGCGACCGGGTGTTGCGGCTCAAGCTGGGCCGGTTGACGAGCTGAGCTCCATGCTCGAAGACATCAAGAAAACCCTCTGGGCCACCGCCGACAAGCTGCGCGCCAACATGGACGCGGCCGAGTACAAGCACCTCGTTCTCGGCCTGATCTTCGTCAAGTACATCTCCGACACCTTCGCTGCCAAGCGTGCCGAACTCACGTGCCGTTTCGCCGACCCGGCCGACGACTACTTTCTGCCCGACACCACGCCCGAGCTGCTGCACGGCGAGCTGGAAGACCGCGACTACTACCGTGAAGCGAGCGTCTTCTGGGTGCCCGAAGCGGCCCGCTGGGAAGCGCTGCGGGCGGCGGCCAAACAACCGGAGATCGGCAAGCACATCGACGACGCGCTCGCGCTGATCGAGCTCGAGAACCCCAAGCTCAAGGGCATTCTCGACAAACGCTATGCCCGCGCCCAGCTGCCCGACGGCAAGCTCGGCGAGCTGGTCGACCTGGTGTCGACCATCGGCTTCGGCGCCACCGCGGGCGAAGCGCGCGACGTGCTCGGCCAGGTCTACGAGTACTTCCTCGGCATGTTCGCCAGCGCCGAAGGCAAACGCGGCGGGCAGTTCTACACACCGCGCAGCATTGTCAAGACGCTGGTGGCCGTGCTGGCACCGCACCACGGCAAGGTGTACGACCCGTGCTGCGGTTCGGGTGGCATGTTCGTGCAGAGCGAAGAATTCATCGAAGCGCACGGCGGCCGCAAGGGCGACGTGGCCATCTTCGGGCAAGAGGCCAACCCCACCACCTGGCGCCTGGCCGCGATGAACCTCGCGATCCGCGGCATCGACTTCAACCTCGGCCGCGAGCCCGCCGACACCTTCACGAGCGACCAGTTCAAGGACCTGCGGGCCGACTTCATCCTCGCCAACCCGCCCTTCAACATCAGCGACTGGTGGCACGCCAGCCTGAGCGGCGACGCCCGCTGGCTTTATGGCGACCCGCCCGCCGGCAACGCCAACTACGCGTGGCTGCAGCACATGCTGCACCACCTGGCGCCCGCCGGCCGCGCCGGCATCGTGCTGGCCAACGGCTCGATGAGTTCGAGCCAGAACAGCGAAGGCGAGATCCGCGCCGCGATGGTCGAGGCCGACGTGGTGGAAGTGATGGTCGCGCTGCCGGGGCAACTGTTCTTCAACACGCAGATTCCGGCCTGCCTGTGGTTCCTGGCCAAGGGCAAGAAGGTTCGCCAGGGCGAAGTGCTGTTCATCGACGCGCGCAAACTCGCGGTGATGATCAGCCGCGTGCAGTGCGAGCTGACCGACGCGGTCATCGATCGCATTGCCGGCACCGTGGCTGCGTGGCGCGGCGAGTCTGATGCTGTTGAGTACGCGGACGTGGCGGGCTATTGCCGCAGCGTGACGCTGGCCGAGATCGCCGAGCACGGCCATGTGCTGACGCCGGGGCGGTATGTGGGCGCGGAGGCGGTGGAGGACAACGATGCGGATTTCGAGACGAAGATGCAGACCTTGACCGAAAAGCTGGGTGAACAGATGGCGAAGGGGGCGGAACTGGACGTTCTGATCCGCAGCAAGCTGGGGGCGCTGGGTTATGAATTTTGACAGCGCTGTTGCGCACGCAGGCGCTCAACACTCAAGATACATTGGCAGTGGCGTCATCGGACAACGCCCGCATCAGGAGACTCCCCATGTTGCATACCTTTGAAGCGGTGCTTCAACCCAACGGCCAGTTGCAGTTTTTGGAAGGCCCGGCGACTGCGGCGAAGGCGCCTCGCCATGTGCTGGTGACCTTTACCGACGAGGCTGTCCAGAGCGACACGGCGCTGAGCGGCGCCGCCTTGAGCGAGCAGGCATTGGCGCAAGACTGGCTGCGTGATGAGGAGGACGCCGCATGGGCGCATTTGCAACCCGGCAAGTGATCCTGCTGCCGTTTCCGTTTTCCGATCTTTCGGCCAGCAAGCTGCGCCCGGCTTTACTGCTGGCCGATGCCGGCAAGGGCGACTGGCTGTTGTGTCAGATCACCAGCAACCCCTACGCCGACCCGCGCGCCGTGACGCTGGCCGACACCGACTTTGCCGATGGCGGCCTGCAGCGTATCAGCCACGCCCGCGCCAGCAAGTTGTTCACGGCCCATGAGTCGTTGTTCCAGCGTGCCGTCGGGCAACTCAAGGTCGAGCGCCATGCGCAGGTGGTGGAGGCGGTGGTAGAGATGGTGCGGGCTGGGGCATGAGGTCGGAGTGGCCAGTGCTTGCTCTGGAAGACTGTCTGGAAGCGCTGATCGACTACCGCGGAAAGACGCCTGAAAAGACCGACTCCGGCATCCCTTTGGTGACGGCCAAGATCATCAAGGGCGGCCGGATAGAAACCCCGTCGGAGTTCATTGCTCATGATGCGTATGACGGCTGGATGCGGCGCGGCATTCCGGAGCCCGGTGATGTTGTTCTGACAACGGAAGCGCCTCTGGGAGAAGTCGCCCAGTTGGGGCGAGAGCGAGTCGCACTGGCCCAGCGTGTGGTCACCCTTCGCGGGAAAAAGGGAGTCTTGGACGGCACCTTTCTTCTGTATCTCTTGCAGACCGACGAGATGCAAGAGCAGCTCAAGTCGCGCTCTACCGGCACGACAGTCTTGGGCATCAAGCAGAGCGAGTTGCGTAAGGTTTCTTTGGCGATTCCGCCCATTGAACTACAGCGAAGCTCCACGTCTGCGCTTGCCGCCATCGACGCACGAATCGACTTGCTGCGCGAAACCAACGCCACCCTCGAAGCCATCGCGCAGGCGCTGTTCAAGTCGTGGTTTGTCGACTTCGATCCCGTTCGCGCCAAGCAACAAGGCATCGCGCCGGTGGGGATGGACGAAGCCACTGCGGCGTTGTTTCCAGACAGCTTCGAGGAGTCGGCGGCCGGAATGCTGCCGAGCGGATGGCGAGTGACGAGCTTGGCGGAAGCGTTCGAGATCAACCCATCGCGCGCCCTGAAGAAGGGCTCGCTCGCACCTTACTTGGAGATGGCGAGCTTGCCGACGAGCGGCCATTGCGTTCAAGCACCGGTACTGCGCGAAATGGGCTCAGGCGCGAAGTTTTGCAATGGCGACACGCTGCTCGCTCGCATCACACCGTGCCTGGAAAACGGCAAGTCCGCTTTCGTCGACTTCCTTGCAGAGTCCGAGGTCGGCTGGGGTTCGACCGAGTTCGTCGTACTGCGGCCGCACGCACCGCTGCCCGAGTACTTCGGCTATCTGCTGTGCCGGCACCCGACGTTCAGGGAGTATGCGATCCACAGCATGTCGGGAACGAGCGGCAGGCAGCGCATTCAGAACGACGTGCTGGGTCGCTTCCGGCTTGCAATGCCGACCCGCAAAGTGGCTGACGCGTTTGCTGCTGTTTGCAGAGCAGTGCAGAAGGCAATCGCCGCCAATCACGCGCAAGCCCAAACCCTCGCCACCCTCCGCGACACCCTGCTCCCCCGCCTGATCTCCGGCCAACTGCGCCTGCCGCAAGCCGAGACGCTGGCGGCCTGACCCGTCGGCGTCCGTGCCTTCCGCAACTTGCGGCACCCCCTTGAAGTGCCTTACGATTGGCTCGTTCGTAAGGAGCCCTCATGTCTGAATCCACCATCACTGCCAAGGGCCAGACCACCGTGCCGCGGCAGGTGCGCGAGCAACTGGGCGCCGGCCCCGGCACGCGGCTGGTGTGGCACGTGTTGCCCGACGGCCGGCTCATCGTCCGTGCCAAGACACATTCGGTGCTCGATCTGGCCGGCAGCTTGAAATCACCGAAGAAGAAGCCCGTCTCCATCGACGACATGAACGCCTGGCGCTGAGCGTGGCCGCGCTCGACACCAATGTGCTGGTGCGCTTTCTCGTGCAGGACGATGCACGGCAGGGCGCTGCGGCCACCCGGTTGATCCGCAGCGGTGTCGAGGTCGGCGGCGCCTTGTTCGTGCCCGTCACGGTGGTGCTGGAACTGGAATGGGTGCTGCGCTCCTCGTTCGCGTTGCCCAAGCCTGCCGTTCTGCAAGCCTTGTTCGGGCTGCTGGGCTCGTTCGAACTGGCCTTCGAGTCCGAAGGTGCGGTCGAAGTCGCCCTCGGGAACTACGCCGACAGCAAGGCCGACTTTGCCGATTGCCTGCATGCCGCCCTTGCGATGATGGCCGGCCGGCAACCGCTGTGGACCTTCGACAAGGCCGCGGCCCAGGTCGACGGCGCACGCTTGCTCGCCTGACCGGCGTCTGCAAACGCGCTTTCAAAGCCTCGCTTCGAATTAAAGAATGCTTTAGTATGTGGCGCGGACATGCAAAGCCGCTTCCACACGATGCGCATCACCGGCACCTACGACACCGTCACCACCCTCGGCGAATCGGTGCGTGCGTTCGTGCCGCGTGCGTTGCCACCAGCCGAGCCGGTGCTGGCGCCCGCCTCGTATTCCGCCGCCGCGCGCCGCGCCGAGCTGGCGCTGGCCCGGCTCTCGGGCGTGGCGGGCCTGGTGCCTTCGGTCGACTGGCTGCTCTACAGCGCCATTCGCAAGGAGGCGCTGCTCACCTCGCAGATCGAAGGCACGCAGGCCACGCTGGCCGACCTGTTCGACACCGAGGCTGGCCTGGCTGTCGCCAACACCGACGACGTGGAGGAGGTGACGAACTACCTGCGCGCCTTTCGCCTGGTGCGCGACAACCTGCGCAGCCCCGCCGGCCTGCCGGTTTCGATGCGCCTGCTGTGCGATGCCCACCGCCTGCTGCTGGCCGGCGCGCGCGGCGCGGGCAAGCAGCCGGGCGAACTGCGGCGCTCGCAGAACTGGATCGGGGGCTCGCGGCCGGGCCGGGCCGTGTTCGTGCCGCCACCGCCGGGCCGCGTGCCGGCCTTGCTGGCCGATCTGGAACACTTCATCCACGAGGCCGAGCCCGGCCTGCCGCCGCTCGTGCGGATCGCGCTCGTGCATGCGCAGTTCGAAACCATCCATCCCTTCCTCGACGGCAACGGCCGCATCGGTCGCCTGCTGATCGCGGCCTTGCTGGAACAGTGGGGCCTGCTGCCGGAGCCGCTGGTCTACCTGAGCGGCTACCTGAAGCGGAACCAGGCCGAGTACTACCAGCGCCTGTCGGCCGTGCGCAGCACCGACCGCAAGGGCGGTGACTGGGAAGGCTGGGTCGCGTTCTTTCTGGACGGCGTGGAAGCGGCGGCCAGCGACGCCGAGCGTGGCATCGTGGCCATCGCCGGCCTGGTGGCGGCCGACCGCCGGCGCCTGCTGGCGGCACCGCGTGCGGGGGCCGTGGTCTTGCGCCTGTTCGAGCTGCTGCCCTTGATGCCGCGTTTCACCATCGAGCAGGTGCGCCAGAAACTCGCGACCACCTTCCCCACCGCCACGGCGGCGGTGAAGCTGCTCGAAGAACTGGCCATCGTCACCGAACTGACCGGGCAGAAGAAGAACCGCTGCTTCAGCTACACGGCCTACGTCGAGCTGCTGGCGCAATGACGACGGGCGCCCCATGACCGAAGACCAGCTCGAGCAGGAAACACTCGGCTGGTTGGCCGACGTGGGCTATGCCCATGTCTACGGCCCCGACATCGCACCCGACGGCCCCACGCCCGAGCGCAGCGACTACCGGCAGGTGCTGCTGCTGCAGCGGCTGCGCCGCGCGATCGAGGTGCTGAACCCGGGCGTGCCCGCCTCCGCGCGCGACGATGCGCTGAAGCAGGTGCAAGACCTCGGCACGCCGGTGCTGCTGGCCGCGAACCGGCAGTTCCACCGGCTGCTGGTGAGCGGCGTGCCGGTGCAGTACCAGCGTGACGGCGAAACCCGCGGCGACTTCGTGCGGCTCGTCGACTGGGCCGCGCCGGCGGGCAACGAGTGGCTGGCGGTGAACCAGTTTTCGGTGCAGGGCCCGCGCCACACGCGCCGCCCCGACATCGTGCTGTTCGTCAACGGCTTGCCGCCGGTGCTGATCGAGCTGAAGAACCCGGCCGACCCGAACGCCGATGTGTGGAAGGCCTTCGATCAGATCCAGACCTACAAGGAACAGATCGCCGACACCTTCCACTACAACGAAGTGCTGGTGATCTCCGACGGCACCGACGCGTTGCTGGGTTCGCTCTCTGCCGACACCGAGCGCTTCATGGCGTGGCGCACGATCGACGGCGTGACGCTCGATCCGCTGGGCCAGTTCAACGAACTGCAGACGCTGGTGCGGGGTGTGCTCGCGCCGGCCTATCTGCTCGACTACCTGCGCTACTTCGTGCTGTTCGAAGACGACGGTGGCTTGGTCAAGAAGATCGCCGGATACCACCAGTTCCACGCGGTGCGTGCGGCGATCGCGCAGGTGATCGACGCGTCGCGCCCCGGCGGCTCGCACAAGGGCGGCGTGGTGTGGCACACGCAGGGCAGCGGCAAGAGCATCACGATGACCTGCTTCGCAGCGCGGGTGATGCAAGAGCCGCTGATGCAGAACCCGACCATCGTGGTCATCACCGACCGCAACGACCTCGACGGCCAGCTGTTCGGTGTGTTCTCGCTGGCGCAAGACCTGCTGCGCGAGCAGCCAGTGCAGGCCACCACGCGCCAGTAGCTGCGCACGCTGCTGGGCAACCGGCCGTCGGGCGGCATCGTGTTCGCCACGATCCAGAAGTTCATGCCGGGTGAAGACGAAGACACGTTCCCGCTGCTTTCCGAGCGAAGCAACATCGTTGTCATCGCCGACGAAGCGCACCGCACGCAGTACGGCTTCGAGGCGAAGCTGAAGACCGTGAAGCCACGAGGGCGCGGTGCGCTGGCGACCGGTTCGGGCGAGCCGGCGGCGCACGGCGTGGAACTGGCATCGACGCCTTACACGGTCGACCGTTACCAGGTCGGCTATGCGCAGCACCTGCGTGATGCGCTGCCGCATGCCACCTTCGTCGCTTTCACCGGCACGCCGGTGTCGGGCGAAGACCGCGACACGCGCGCGGTGTTCGGCGACTACATCAGCGTCTACGACATGCAGCAGGCGAAGGAAGATGGCGCCACGGTCGCCATCTACTACGAGAGCCGCCTGGCGAAGCTGGGCCTGAAGGCGGACGAGCTCGCGACCATCGACGACGAAGTGGACGAGCTGGCCGAAGACGAAGAAGAGAGCCAGCAGGCTCGGCTGAAGAGCCGCTGGGCCGCGCTGGAAAAGGTGGTGGGCGCCGAGCCCCGCATCGCCAGCGTGGCGGCCGATCTGGTGGCGCACTTCGAGGAGCGTGGCAAGGCCCAGTCCGGCAAGGCGATGGTGGTGGCGATGAGCCGCGACATCTGCGTGCACCTCTACGACGAGATCGTGCGCCTGCGGCCCGGCTGGCACAACGAAGACCCGGAGCAGGGCGCCATCAAGATCGTGATGACCGGCTCGGCCAGCGACAAGGCACTGCTGCGCCCGCACATCCACAGTGCGCAGGTGAAGAAGCGGCTGGAGAAACGTTTCAAGAACCCCGCCGATCCGCTGCGTCTGGTGATCGTGCGCGACATGTGGCTGACCGGCTTCGACGCGCCGTGCGTGCACACGCTCTACATCGACAAGCCCATGAAGGGCCACAACCTGATGCAGGCGATCGCCCGTGTGAACCGCGTGTTCAAGGACAAGCAAGGCGGGCTGGTGGTCGACTACATCGGCATCGCCAACGAGTTGAAGTCGGCGCTGAAGGAATACACGGCGAGCAAGGGCCGCGGCCGGCCGACCGTGAACGTGCACGAGGCCTACAGCGTGCTGGCCGAGAAGCTCGATGCGTTGCGCGGCATGCTGCATGGTTTCGACTACGGCGGTTTCCTGAACGGTGGCCACAAGACGCTGGCCGGCGCCGCCAACTTCGTGCTCGGCATCCAGGACGGCAAGCGGCGCTTCGCCGACACCGCGCTGCTGATGAGCAAGGCGTTCACGCTGTGCTGCACGCTCGACGAAGCCAAGGCGGTGCGCGAAGAGGTGGCGTTCATGCAGGGCGTGAAGGTGATCCTGACCAAGCGCGAGATCAGCCGGCAGAAGAAGACCGACGAAGCGCGTGAGCTGGCGATCCGCCAGATCATCGGCGCCGCGGTGGTCTCGGAAGAGGTGGTCGATATCTTCGACGCGGTGGGCCTGGACAAACCCAACATCGGCATCCTCGACGACGCCTTTCTCGCCGAAGTGCGCAACCTGCCTGAACGCAACCTGGCCGTGGAGCTGCTGGAGCGTTTGCTCGAAGGCGAGATCAAGTCACGCTTTGCCAGCAACGTGGTGCAGAACAGGAAGTTCTCCGACATGCGGAGCGACGTGGTGCAGCGTTACCAGAACCGGTCCATCGAAGCCGCGCAGGTGATGGAAGAGCTGGTGCAGATGGCGAAGAAATTTCGCGAAGCAGCAGGGCGCGGCGAGCAACTCGGGCTGAGCGAAGACGAAGTGCGTTTCTACGACGCGCTGGCCAACAACGAATCGGCGGTGCGCGAGCTCACCGACGAAACGCTGAAGAAGATCGCGCACGAACTGGCCGAGAACCTGCGCAAGAACCTGAGTGTCGACTGGTCGGCGCGCGAAAGCGTGCAGGCCAAGCTGCGGCTGATGGTCAAGCGCATTTTGCGCAAGTACAAGTACCCGCCGGATCAGCAGGACGCTGCCGTGGACTTGGTATTGCAGCAGGCGAAGGCACTGGGCGAGGCCTGGGCCTGAGGCTCAATCTTCAGAACCGCGAGCCCGGTTGTCTGAGGAACTCGACTTCCTCGGCCGTCGACTGCCGCCCGAGGATCTCGTTGCGGTGCGGGAAACGGCCGAAGCGCTGGACGACGTCGTGGTGGCGCTGCGCGTAGTCGAGCATGTTCTGCAGCCCGGGCGCTTCGGCCACGAGCCGTGTGAACAGGCGCAATGCTTCTTCCTGCATGACGATGCCTTCGGCGTGTTCGAACGGCAGGTAGACGAACACGCGCTGCACCGGCAGCAGTTTTTCGTCCTGGCGCGAACCGACCATCGCCATCGCGGCGGCCAGCGCGCGCTTGTCGCCGGCAAAAGCGCGCGGCGTGTCGCGAAACGTGTTGCGCGTGAACTGGTCGAGCAACACGATCTGCGCGAGCGCACTGTGCGGGTCGGCGGCCCAGGCTTCGAGCTCGCCACGCAGGGCCTGCTCGATCAACGGGCCGAAACGTTCGGCGATCTGGCGGTCGGTGGCCTCGCTCTTGCGGAACCACAGCTCGCGCACCGCGCCGTGTTCCGGCTCGCCTTGCGCGGCGAACCAGAAGTCGAGCACCGCCCGCGCGTTCGGGCTGTCAGTCAAGCTTGGCTCCCGAGTCCTTCACCGCCTTGGCCCACACCGGCATCTCGGCCGCGAGGTAGGCGCCGAACTGCTCGCTGTTCAGGTAGGCGGGGTCGGCGCCTTGTGCCACCATGCTCTTGCGCAGATCGGGGTTGTCGAGCACCTGCTTGAAGGCTTCGCTGAGCCGGGCCACCACGTCCTTCGGCGTGCCGGCGGGCGCCATCACGCCGTAGAAACCGACCACCTCCATGCCCTTGATGCCGAGCTCGCTGAAGGTCGGCACGCCCGGCAGCGCCACATTGCGCTCGCGGCCGGTGATGGCGAGTGCGCGCAGCTTGCCCTGCTTCACGTACTGCGCCGCGAGCGGGATCGACTCGGCCATCATCTGCACCTGCCCGGCCAGCAGGTCGGTCAAGGCCGGCGCGCTGCCGCGGTACGGGATGTGGACGATGAAGGTGCCGGTCGCCTGCTTGAACATCTCGGGCACCAGGTGCGAGCTGCCGCCGTTGCCGGCCGAGCCGTAGTTGAGCTTGCCGGGCGACTTCTTCGCCATCGCCACCAGCTCCTGCACGCTGTTCGCGGGCACACCGGGGTGCACGATCAGCGCCAGCGGCTGTTGCGCGGTGCGCGCGATCGGCACGAAGTCTTTCAGCGTGGCATACGGCAGCTTCGGGTAGATCGCCGGGTTGATCACCATCACGCCGGTGTTGGCCAGCATCAGCGTGTAGCCGTCGGCCGGCGATTTGGCAACGAAGTCGGCGCCGACCGTGCCGCCGGCGCCGGCCTTGTAGTCGATGATGATCGGCTGTCCGAGTGCCGCCTGCAGCTTGTCGGCGAGCAGGCGGCCGTGGGTGTCGAGCGGGCCGCCGGCCGGGAAGCCGACGATGATCTTGATCGGGCGCTCGGGGAAGGCGGCCGAGGCGGGCGCGGCCAGTGCGAGGCCTGCCAGCGCGGCGCCGAGGGTGTTGAGCATCGAACGTCGTTGCATGCGCATGGTCAGGTCTCGTGGTGTTGTCAGTGGCCGAGCTGGCGCCACAGGTAGCTCATCTCCAGCGCCTGCACGTGCGCGCGCTGTTCGTTGTCGGCCGCGCCGCCGTGGCCGCCTTCGATGTTCTCGAAGTACAGCACCTCGTGGCCGAGCGCGAGCATGCGCGCCGCCATCTTGCGGGCGTGGCCGGGGTGCACGCGGTCGTCGCGGGTCGAGGTGGTGAACAGCACGCGTGGGTACTTCACCTCCTGGCGCAGGTTCTGGTACGGGCTGTACTTCGAGATGTATTGCCACTCTTCGGGTTGGTCGGGGTCGCCGTACTCGGCCATCCACGACGCGCCGGCCAGCAGCTTGTGGTACCGCCGCATGTCGAGCAGCGGCACGCTGCACACGACGGCGTTGAACAGGTCCGGGCGCTGCGTGAAGGCTGCGCCCACGAGCAGGCCACCGTTGCTGCCCCCTTCGATGCCGAGGTGCTGCGGGCTCGTGATGCCGCGCCGCATCAGGTCGAGTGCCACCGCGATGAAGTCGTCGTAGCTGCGCTGCTTGTTCTCTTTCACCGCCGCCTGGTGCCAGGCCGGGCCGAACTCGCCACCGCCACGGATGTTGGCCACCACGACCACGCCGCCACGCGCGAGCCACGCGGTGCCGAACGCGGCCGAGTACCAGGGCTGCATCGAGATCTCGAAGCCGCCGTAACCGTAGAGCAGCGCAGGCGTGCTGCCGGTGGCTGGCGATTGCGCGTTCAAGCCACGCGGCCAGACCACGAAGTAGGGCACCCGCGTGCCGTCGGCGCTGGTCGCGAAAGACTGTTCGGCGCGCATGCCGGTGGCGTCGAACGTGGCGGGCAGCGACTTGAGCACGGCGCGCGTGTCGATGCCGGTCTGGCCGAGCGAGAGCGTGTCGGGCGTGAGGAAGTCGCTGTAGGTCAGCAGGTAGGACTCGGCCAGCGTGTCGTCGGCGAGCATCGGGTCGTGCAGGCCGCTGACGCCGAGCGTGCCGGGGAAGGGGGCGGCGACCTCGCGGCGTTTCAGGCCCTCGGGCGTGCGGCCCCACTCCTCGAGCTTGCTCGCCACGTTGTCGAGCACGTTGACGAGCACGTGCTCGCGCGTCAGCGCAAAGCCGGCGAGCGAGCGCGTGGCGGTCGGTTCGAACAGCACCGCGAAGTTGCGTTCACCTCGCGCGTAGGCGGCGGCGTCGATGGCGAGCAGCGATCCGCGCTTGTAGGTGCGGGCCGGCGTGGCAAGGTCGCTGCGCAGCTCCATCAGCAAGGTGTCGGCGGGCGCGCCTGCGCTGTTCCAGAATGAGACCGAGGCGTCGTCGGGCACCTCGACCGGCAGCAGCTTCGTGCCCTGCAGGACGAAGCGCTTCGCGTTGTAGAAGTCGAGGCTGCGCATGACGATCGTGCGCTCGTGGCCCGGCGTGGTGTCGACCGAAACGCCCACCGACACGTCGGCCTTCTCGCCTTCGAAGACCGTCACCGCGTCAGTGAGCGGCGTACCACGCCGCCAGCGTTTGATGACACGCGGGTAGCCGGAATCGGTCATCGAGCCCGGGCCGAAATCGGTGCCCACGAACACCGTGTCGGCGTCGATCCATTCGATGTCGGACTTGGCCTCGGGCAAGACGAAACCGTCTTTCACGAAGGCCTTGGCCACGGTGTCGAACTCGCGCACCACGTTCGCATCGGCACCGCCGCGCGACAGCATCACGAGGCAGCGTGCGTGCGACGGTGCCAAGCCCACCGCGCCACCCCAGACCCAGTTCTCGCCTTCGGCGGCGCCGAGCGCGTCGAGGTCGAGCACCGTTTCCCAGGCCGGTGCGGCCTTGCGATATTCCGCCAGGCTGGTGCGGCGCCACAACCCGCGCTTGTGGGTTTCGTCCTGCCACAGGTTGTAGAACCAGGCACCCCGTCGCGAGACGTACGGGATGCGCTCCTTCGAGTTCATCACCTGCAGCAAACGCTCGCGCGTGGGCGCGTATTCGGGCCGCGCCATCAGCAGCTTCTGGGACTCGGCGTTGCGCTCGCGTACCCAGGCCAGGGCGGCTTCGCCTTGCACGTCCTCGAGCCAGAGGAAGGGGTCGTCTGCCTCGTTCATGCCAGCAGCACTTTGGTTTCGGGGTGGCGCTCCATGTAGCTGCGCGCGTAGGAGCACAGCGGGTTCACCTTGAGCCCTTGGGCGCTTGCATGCGCGAGCACGGCCTGCATCAACGCGCCGGCAATGCCACGGCCGCCGAGTTCGGGCGCCACTTCGGTGTGGGTGATGGCCAGCACACCACCCTGCAGGCGATATTCAGCCACGCTGACATGGCCTTCGACCACCACCTGGAAACGGTTGCGCTCGGCCTGGTGTTCGATCGGGAGGTTCATGGCGGGGGTGGGAGTGGGCATGCACCGATTGTCGGTCAGCACTCCGCGCCGCGTTTCAAGTGGGGTTCAGGCGGACCGGCGTGATCTCGATGCTCTGATTTCCGTCACCGACCCAGGCGGTGCCGTCCTGCACGCTGATCTGCAACTGCATGCCACGTTGCGCCAGCCCGGCGAGTGCCTGGCTCTGCGGCGCTTCGATCTGCCAGGCGTCGATGTTGTTCGCGCGGCTCACCTTGCCCGCGATGCCGGCCCACCAGATCGGCGTGCTGTGGCTGAAGCTGTAAACGCTCACCCGCCCGGCGCGGCCGCTCGCTTTCAGCAGACGCTTGTCGTCGGGCTGGCCGACCTCGACCCAGTGCACGATCTGGCCGGTCAGGTCCTTGTGCAGCAGTGCGGGTTCGTCGTTGTCCCACAGGTCCTTGGCGAACTCCAGCGTGCCGTTCAGGTCGCTGGCCGGCAATTGCAGCGCGAGCGCGAGCAGCCGGATCATCAAACGTTCGTCGGTCTCCGACGGGTGGCGTGCGATCGTGACTGCGTGGTCGACGTAGACGCTGCGGTCCATGTCGGCGATCTGCAGACTGGCTTTGTAGATGGTGGCCTTGATTGCCATGGGGCGCCCGACGGAAAGCGGCGATTAGACCAGAGGCACCGCATTGCCTTGGCGCTCGCGAGACAATCGGCACATTCACATTGTCCGAAGGCTTGCGCCATGAGCATGAAAAAGACCGATCTCGTCAGAAACCTCGCAGCGCGCCTGGAAGGCCAGATGAAGGGGGCGGGCGTGCCGGGCCGCTTCGGCCAGGGCGCCGCGGGCGTGGCCGACAAGCGCGAGCAGCGCCGCATCGACTCGGCCGCCGGGCTGGTGCCGTTCGCGTGCAAGCTGCCGGCCGAACTGGTCAAACGTTTGAACGATCGCGCAACGGCGCACGAAGGCGGTGTCAACGCGCTGGTCGCCGAAGCGCTGCAGAAGGCGCTGGCCTGAGGGCCCCCGCCATGGCCACGACCGACTTCGACCTCTTCGTCATCGGCGCCGGCAGCGGCGGCGTGCGCGCCGCGCGCATGGCGGCGCAGCGCGGTGCCCGTGTGGCCGTGGCCGAAGATGCGCCGCTCGGCGGCACCTGCGTGAACCTGGGCTGCATCCCGAAGAAGCTGTACAGCTATGCGGCGCACTACGCCGAAGCCTTCGAGGAGTCGCACGGGTTCGGCTGGTCCGAGCTCGCTCCGAGCTTCGACTGGGCCGTGCTCAAAACCAACCGCGCGCGCGAGATCGGCCGCTTGAACGGCATCTACGGCAAGTTGTTGAAGGACGCGGGCGCCACGGTTCTTGAAGCGCGGGCGCATGTCGTCGGTGCCAACGCGGTCGAGGTGGGTGGGCAGGTCTACACGGCCAGGAACATCCTCGTGGCCACGGGCGGCCGGCCGGTCGTTCCGCCCTTGCCGGGGGCCGAATTCGCGATCACGTCGAACGAGATCTTCGACCTTCCCCGGTTCCCGAGCCGCCTCGTGGTGGTGGGCGGGGGTTACATCGCCTGCGAATTTGCCTCGATTTTCCGCGGCCTGGGCGCGCAGGTGACGCAGCTCTACCGCGGCGAGCAGGTGCTGCGTGGCTTCGATGCCGACGTGCGCAACTTCGTGGCGGCCGAAATGCGCAAGAAAGGCGTGGACCTGCGCACCGGTGCCGACGTGGAGCGGATCGAGCCGGCCGCGGATGGGCTGCAGGTGCACCTGCGCGACGGCACCGTGGTCAAAGCCGACAGCGTGCTTTATGCCACCGGCCGCCAACCCAACACCGCGGGCCTGGGCCTGGCCGAACTCGGTGTGGCGCTCGGCCCCGAGGGCGCGGTGATCGTCGACGAACACTACGCCACCAACGTGCCGAGCATCCATGCGCTCGGCGACGTGACCGACCGCGTCCAGCTCACCCCCGTGGCGCTCGCCGAAGCGATGGCGCTGGTCGACCGCCTGTTCGGCAGCGGCCGGCGTTCCGTCGACTACCAACTGATCCCGACCGCCGTGTTCACGCACCCGAGCATCGGCACGGTCGGCCTGCCCGAGCACGAAGCACGCGAGCGCTTCGGCAAGGTGCGCATCTACCGCAGCGACTTCAAGGCGCTGAAACACACCCTCTCGGGCAGCAGCGAACGCACGCTGATGAAACTCGTGGTCGACGACGCGAGCGACCGCGTCGTGGGCCTGCACATGGTCGGCGCCGAGGCCGGTGAAATCGTCCAGGGTTTTGCCGTGGCCATGAAAGCCGGCGCCACCAAGGCGGTGTTCGATTCGACGCTCGGCATCCACCCCACCGCGGCCGAAGAATTCGTGACCATGCGCGACGCGGTGGCATGATGCGCGGCTGCCGAAACCCTTGCCTTCCATCATGCTCAACCCGACCCTGAAACATGCCCTGCTGGTCAGCGCACTGCTTGTCACCGGCGCCGTGCAAGCGGCCGACAAACCGAAAGAGTCGAGCTTCGGCAAAGGCAAGGCGAGCGGCCCGGTGCTGACGCGCGAGCAACTGCGCCAGTGCCTCACGCAGCAGGCGCAGGTCAAGAACGAAGAAGCCGAGCTCGTGAAGCTGCAGACCGGCCTGAACACCGACAAGGCGGCGATCATGAAGTCCGGCGAGGTGTTGACCGAGCAGGGCGCCGCGCTCGACCGCAGCAAGCCCGAACTGGTGACCGCCTACAACGAACTGGTCCAGGCGCGCGAGAAGGCGATCGACGAGCTGCAGGCGCGCGGCGCGCAGTTCAACGAGCGCGCCGGCGCCGCCGGCGCGCAGCGCGAAGCTTTCGCGAAGGCCTGCGAAGGCCGCAGCTACAACGAGAGCGACGAGATCGCGATCCAGAAGGGCAAGTAACAGCGCGCTGATCGCCGGGGCGAGGCAGGCCCTAACATGGCGGCCTCTGTGACCCTGAGACTGACCATGCCGATTGCCACAAGCAACCCCCTGCTGCAAGCCTGGGACACAGGCTACGGCCTGCCACCTTTTGCCGACCTGCGGCCCGCGCTGTTCGAACCGGCCTTCACGGCCGCGCTGGAAGAACACCGCGCCGAGATCGATGCGATCGGCTGCAACCCGCAGGCACCGAACTTCGACAACACGATCGCCGTTCTCGACCGCAGTGGTCGTTTGCTCGACCGCATCGAAAGCCTGTTCTACAACCTCGCGTCGAGCGAAACATCGCCGGCGTTGCAAGCGGTGGTGCTGCGCATGGCGCCACTGCTCGCTGCGCATTCGAGTGCGATCCACATGCATGCGGCCTTGTTCGAGCGCATCGATGCGCTGTTCGAAGAGCGCGCGATCCTCGGCCTGACACCCGAACAGCGGCGTGTGCTCGAGCGCTTCCATGCCGACTTCGTGCGCGCCGGTGCGCGGCTCGCGCCGGCGCAGCAACAGCGCTACGCGCAGGTGATGTCGCGGCTGGCCGAGCTGACCACGCGCTTCGGCCAGAACGTGCTGGCCGACGAAGCGTCCTTCCAGCTCGTGTTGCGCACGCCGGCCGACTGCGCCGGCTTGCCGGAATTCGTGGTCGCCGCAGCGCGCCAGGCCGCCGCCGAGCGTGGCATCGAAGACGCACTCGTGATCACGCTTTCGCGCTCGCACATCGTGCCTTTCCTGACCTTCTCCGAGCGGCGTGACCTGCGTGAACAGGCCTGGCGGGCCTGGACCGCACGCGGCGAAACCGCGGGCGCCCACGACAACCGGCCGGTGGCGCGCGAGATCCTCACCCTGCGCAACGAGCAGGCGCGCCTGCAGGGCTTTTCGTGTTATGCCGACTACGCGCTGGCCGACACGATGGCCGGCCGCCAGGCCGCCGTGGCCGCGCTGCTCGAGCAGGTGTGGGAGCCGGCCAAGGCGTGCGCCGCGCGGGAACACGAAGCGCTCGAAGCGCTGGCCTTGTCACGCGGCGAGCAGATCACGCTCGAAGCCTGGGACTGGCGCTACTACAGCGAAAAGGTGCGCCAGGTGCGCTACGACCTCGACGAAACCACGGTCAAGCCCTACTTCCCGCTCACGCGCATGGTCGAGGCTGCGTTCGACTGTGCCGAGCGCCTGTTCGGCCTGCGTTTCGTCGAGCAGCCCGGAGTCAAGGCCTACCACCCCGACGTGAAGGTCTACGAGGTGCGCGGTGCCACCGGCAACCTGGTCGGCGTGTTCCTGCACGACAACTTCGCACGCGCCAGCAAACGCAGCGGCGCGTGGATGAGCTCGTTTCGCAACCAGTCGCGCAACGGCGGCAAGGGCGCCGCGGTGGTCACACCGGTCGTGGTCAACAACAACAACTTCGCCAAGGGCGCGCCGGGCGAGCCCACGCTGCTGAGCTTCGACGACGCGACCACGCTGTTCCACGAGTTCGGCCACGGCCTGCACGGCCTGCTGTCGAGCGTGACCTACGCGCGGGTTTCCGGCACCCGCGTGCTGCGTGATTTCGTGGAACTGCCGTCGCAACTCTTCGAACACTGGCTGAGCGAGCCCGAGGTGCTCAAGCGCCACGCGCGCCACCACCTCACCGACGAGCCGATCCCCGATGCGCTGATCGCGAAGCTGCACGACGCGCGCCTCTTCAACCAGGGTTACGAGACGGTGCGCTACACCGCCTCGGCCCTGGTCGACCTGGCCGCGCACGCGCTCACGACGGAACAGGTGCCCGACGTGGTCGACTTCGAGCGTGCCGAGCTGGCCCGCATCGGCGCGCCGGCGGTGGTCGGTTTGAACCACCGGCTGGCGCACTTCCAGCACCTGTTCGCGGGCTCGGGTTACGCGGCGCAGTACTACGTCTACCTGTGGGCCGAGGTGCTGGAGGCCGATGGTTTCGAAGCCTTCGTCGAAGCGGGCAGCGCGTTCGACCCCGGTGTGGCCGAGCGCCTTCGCAGCTTCATTTACGCGTCGGGCAATTCACTTGAACCGGCCGAGGCCTACCAGGCCTTTCGCGGCCGCGCGCCGACCGCGCTGCCGATGCTCAGGCAGCGGGGCCTGGCGCCACAGGTGACATGAGCGCCGGTGCGTCGACCGGGAACAGGCGTTCCAGCGCATCGAGGAAGGGCTTGAACTTGATCGGCTTGGTCCAGTAGTCGTCGAAGCCGCTGGCCAGGCCGCGTGCGATGTCTTCGGGCATGGCGTTGGCCGACAGCGCGATGCAGGGCGTGGCCGCGGTCTCGGGCCGCGCGCGCAAGCGGCGCAGCACTTCGAAGCCGTCGAAGTCGGGCAGTTGCAGGTCGATCAACACGACGTCGGGGCGCAAGGCGAGCGCGCGTGCCACGCCGCCCGCGCCAGTGCCTTCGGAGACCACGCTCAGCCCCGACAGCGACTTCACCAGTTCTTCCACGAGCAGCACGTTGACGCTGTTGTCTTCGATGTAGAGCAGCGTGCCAGTGCGTTGCGGGCGGCGCGCGGCCGGGGCCGGCTCGGCACCACGCAGCGGCTCGGGTGCCGGCGCGCCCGCCGAGGCCGGCAGCGTGAGCTCGAACACCGTGCCGTGGCCGACCAGGCTCGACGCATGAACCTGCCCGCCCATGCCTTCGACGAGCGCTTTCACGACCGTGAGGCCGATGCCCGAGCCTTCGATGCCCTGGCCGTCCAGCCCCAGGCGGTTGAAGGGCTCGAACAAGTGCGAGAGCTGCTCGCTGTTCAGGCCGCGGCCGGTGTCGCGCACCCGCAGGCAGACCACGCGCTCGCCGGCTTCAGCCTCGAGCACGACCTGGCCGCGCGGCCGGTTGTACTTGATCGCGTTGGCGAGCAGGTTGATCAGCACCTGGCGCAAGCGGATCGGGTCGGCCAGCACGGTGCCGCTCAGGGCGCCGCCGTGCAGGGCCACCTCGTGCCGGGCCGCCAGTCCGGCCACCAGCGGCAGCGCTTGTGCCACCGCGGCGCCGAGCTCGACGGGTTGCAGGTCGAGCCGCAGCGTGCCGGCTTCCAGGCTCGACAGGTCGAGCACGTCGTTGATCAGCGCCAGCAGGTGTTCGCCGGCCGAGCGGATGTGGCCGAGCTTGACCGACTGGCTGTGCGAGCGGCTCAGTTCGGTGTCGCTCTGCAGCAGCTGCGTGAAGCCGAGCACCGCGTTCAGCGGCGTGCGCAGCTCGTGGCTCATGCGCGACAGGAACTGCGACTTGGCCTGGCTCTCGCGCTCGGCCAACAGTGTTTTCTGGCGTGCCGCTTCGGCACTCTTGCTCTCGGTCACGTCCCAGTTGACGCCGACCCGCCGCGACGGCCGGCCGTCGGCGTCGAACACCACGGCGGAGCGTGACGCGAGCCAGCGGTAGCCGCCGTCGGGCCACCGCACCCGGAACTCGTAGGCGCCGGGCAGGGCGGTGGTGTCGGGGTTGGCGTAGGAGTCGATCACGCCGGCCACGTCGTCGGGGTGCAGCAGCGCGAGCCGCTCGTCGCGCGTCAGTGCCTGCGCGCGGGGTTCCAGCCCGCGCAGGCGGAACATCTCGTCGTCCCAGCGCGCCTGTTGGTTGTCGAGGTCGGCTTCCCAGGTGCCGATGCCGGCACTGCGTGTGATCAGCGCGGAACGTTCGCTGGCCCGGTGCAGGGCCGCGAGCGCTTCGTGCCGGTCGGTCACGTCCATCGCGATGCCGAACACGCGCGGCACGCCGGCGCTGCTGCGGTCGATGTCGGCGCGCAGCACCATCCAGCGGCTGCTGCCGTCGCGCCGCCGGGTGCGGAACTCGATCTCGACCGCGCCCTGGGCATTGCGCAGGTAGTCGCGTGTGACGGCGCCCACGCGCGCGGCGTCGTCGGGGTGCACACACTGCGCGATCCACTCCGCCAGCGTCGGCGGAATCGCTGCACCGACCATGTCGAACAGCTCGTACATCTGCGCGTTCCACTCGGTCCGGATCTCGCCGATGCTCGTCGTCCAGATGCCGACGCGTGCGGCGCCGGCGGCCGCTTCGAGACGCTGCGCCAGTTGCTCTGCGCGGTGCGAGCGCTCGACCTGGTCGGTCACGTCGAGCGTGACGCCGAGGAAGGCCACCGGTTCACCCGCCGCGTTGCGCTCGACCACGCGGCGCACGAGCATGCGGCGCCAGCTGCCGTCGGCCCGCCGGTGGCGCGCTTCGACGTCGACCGGCCCGGTGCTGGTCAGCGCAGCCGCCGACGAGGCGGCCAGCAGGGCCACGTCGTCGGGGTGGGCGTGCATGCGGGCTTCGTCGAGCGTCACACCCTCGGGGCGGTGCGGAATGCCGAGCACCTTCAGGCCGTGGTCGTTGTAGTGGACCCGGTCGGTGCGCAGGTCGTGGCGCCAGATCACGATGTCGGCGAGTTCGGCGGCCAGCTTCAGCTGCGCCGTCGTGCTGTCGAGCGACTGCGCGAGCCGGTAGACGGCGGTGTCGTCGACCATGATGCCGACGGCACGCTCGGGCCGGCCTTGCTCGGAGTTCTTGACTTCCCATTGCGAGTGGATCCAGCGTGTGCCGCCGTCGGGGTGCATCACGCGGAAGTGCTGCGAGTAACGCCCGGCCTGCAGCGTCGACTTCTCGAAGATCGAGGCCGACTGGTCTTCGGGGTGGATGCGCGTCATCGCATCGGCGTAGTTCGGCGTGCCTTCGGTCGGCGCCATGCCCCAGAAGCCGAACACGTGGCGGTCCCAGCGGCCGACGCCGGAGGGAATGTCGCGTTCCCAGACGCCGAGCCGGCCGAAGTCCTGCGCCATGTCGAGCAGCTCGGTCTGGCGCTGCGCCTGTGCGGCGAGCGCGCGGTGGGTGGTGGTGTCTTGCAGCGTCCACAAGGTGTGGGCTTCGACGCGTACGGCGCGCGGCCGCACCCACAGCGCGGCGCCGGCCCGGCCCTGAAGACAGAGCTCGGTGTCGGTCACCCATTCGCCGATCTGCAAAGCCTGTTGCAGCGCGCTGCGCTGTGCCCCGTAACCGGGCGTGGCGCACAGCAGCTCCAGCAGATTGGCACCCGCCGCAACCGCACGCCGGAAACCCGGGTTGGCCCAGACGATCACGCCGTCGGCCGCAGTCATCACGAGCAGGTCGTGGCTCTGCGCGAGCCAGGCCGACAAGAGGCCCGGTGGCGGCGTTTCCGGAAAGGGGGAAGAAGCGTTCATCAGGGCGCCGCGATTCGACGCCGCAAGTCTAGCCGGCGCCGCGGCCGGCCACCGGCTCAGGGCTTCGCGATTTCGAGCACCAGCTTGCCGAAGTTCTCGCCGTTGAAGAGCTTGAGCAGCGTTTCCGGGAAGGTGTCGATGCCGGCGACCACGTCTTCCTTGCTCTTCATGCGGCCGTCTTTCAGGTAACCGGCGAGTTCGGCCACGGCCTGCGGGAAACGCGCCGCGTAGTCGAACACGACGATGCCTTCCATGCGCGCGCGGTGCACCAGCAGCGAGAGGTAGTTCTTCGGGCCCTGCACCGGCGTCGTGTTGTTGTACTGGCTGATCGCGCCGCAGATGATGATGCGCGCCTTCATCGCCAGGCGCGCAAGCACGGCGTCGAGGATCTCGCCGCCGACGTTGTCGAAGTAGATGTCGACGCCCTTCGGGCAGTGTTCCTTCAGGCCGGCCTTCACGTCACCGGCCTTGTAGTCGATGCAGGCGTCGAAGCCCAGTTCCTTGACGACCCACTCGCACTTCGCGGCCCCACCGGCGATGCCGACGACGCGGCAGCCCTTGATCTTGGCGAGCTGGCCCACGGTCTGGCCGACCGCACCGGCGGCGCCCGAGACCACGACGGTTTCACCGGGCAACGGCCGTCCCACGTCCATCAGCCCGAAGTAGCCGGTCATGCCGGGCATGCCGAGCACGTTGAGCCACTGCGTGGGCGTGCCCAGGCGCAGGTCGATCTTGAACAGGCCCTGGCGCTTGAACTGCTCGGCCGGGATCAGGCAGTACTCCTGCACGCCGGGCGTGCAGCTCACCGTGTCGCCGACCGCGAACGCGGCGCTTTTCGACGCGATGACCGTGCCCACGCCGCCCGCGCGCATCACTTCACCGATGCCGACCGGCGGGATGTAGCTCTTGCCTTCGTTCATCCAGCCGCGCATCGCCGGGTCGAGCGAGAGGGCGTTGACCTTGACCAGCACACCACCCTCGGCCGGCTCGGCGACCGGCTCGGTCGTGAAGCTCCAGCCGTCGCGGGTGGGCAGGCCGTTCGGGCGCGCAGCGAGGCGGATCTGGTGGTTGGTGAGTGCGGCAAGCAGGGTCATGGCGTGTCTCCGGAGTTCGAGGGCCGGATCTTAGGCGCGCCGTGCGGTGGTCGCCGTCTCGCAGGCGACGCGCGCGATCCGGGCACAAAAAAACCGCGGCGAGCCGCGGTTCTTGTTCAAGGCCGAAGCCCTGGGGTTTACAGCACGCGAATGTTCGCGGCTTGCAGGCCCTTCTGGCCTTGCTTGACTTCGAATTCGACGCGCTGGTTTTCCAGCAGGGTCTTGAAGCCGTTGCCCTGGATGTCACGGAAGTGGGCGAACAGGTCAGCGCCGCCCGCGTCTTGAGCGATGAAGCCGAAGCCCTTGCTCTCGTTGAACCACTTCACGGTACCGGTTTGGGTCGTCATGGGAAAAATCCTATCCATCATCAAAATAATGCGCCGCACATGCAGGCGCATGCAGCAACACTCAAGAAACGATCAGGGGATTTCTAACGATGCCCGCCGCGAGAACCACGACAGGTAGAAGAAGAACCACGAACAAACTGTCTTGCGTATAACTGTGGGCGGAATGTACACGAAACGGCGCGCCCGCGTTGCCGGCTGTGGTCTGCAGACAACCAGGGCTTGATCCAGAATCGGCTTCGACCATCAATCGCCCGGGGATGAACATGCCAGCCGACCCATCGACAGCCACCGGTCCCATCGACTGGAAACGGCAGGGCGTGCGCGTGGTCGGGGCCGACCAGCTCGACGCCAACACCGCGCAGACGCCCGGCATGGACCGCATGGCCGCGATCAACTTCGCCCGCGTCGGCGCGCAGAAGTTGTGGGCCGGCACGGTGCACATCCACGCCGGTGCCAAGACCGGTGCCCACCACCACGGCGCGCTGGAGAGCGTGATCTACGTCGTGAAGGGCCGGGCCCGCATGCGCTGGGGCGAGAAGCTCGAGTTCACCGCCGAAGCCGGGCCGGGCGACTTCATCTACGTGCCACCCTTCGTGCCGCACCAGGAGATCAACGCCAGCCCGACCGAAAAACTCGAATGTGTGCTCGTGCGCAGCGACGGCGAGGCGGTGGCGGTGAACCTGGACATCGAGCCGATCGAAAAACCCGAATCCGTGCGCTGGATCGACCCGACCCATCCTCAAGGCTGACGTGACCTCACTCCGACTTTCCGTTCTCGACCAATCCGTTTCACTCGCCGGCAGCACCGAAGACGCGGCGATCCGCGACACGCTCGACCTGGCGCAGCATTGCGAGCGCCTCGGGTATGCGCGCTTCTGGGTCAGCGAACACCACGGCCTGCCGACCATCATCGGCAGCGCGCCCGAGATGCTGATGGCCGCCATTGCGGCACGCACCAAGCGCATCCGCATCGGCAGCGCCGGCGTGATGTTGCCGCACTACAGCGCGCTGAAGGTGGCCGAGCAGTTCCGCGTATTGGAGGCGCTGGCGCCGGGCCGCATCGATCTCGGCGTGGGCCGTGCACCGGGCGGCGACATGCGCACCGCGCGGGCGCTGAACCCGAATGCCCACGCCGCGGCCGACGACTTCCCCGAGCAGGTGCGTGACCTGCAGGCCTGGACCACGCTGCCCTCGCACCACGGCATCACCGCGCATCCGCTGGGTGCCCATGCGCCCGAGGTCTGGATCCTCGGCAGCTCGAACTACGGCGCGCAGCTCGCGGCGCATTTCGGCCTGCCGTATGCCTTCGCGTATTTCTTCGTGGACGGGCAGGGCGCGGAAGAAGCGCTCGCGATCTACCGCCGCCTGTACCAGCCGAGCGAGCGCCACCCGACGCCGCAGCCGACGGTCTGCGTCTGGGCGCTGGTGGCCGACACGCATGAAGAGGCCTGCCACCACGCCCTCGGCCGCGAGCGCTGGCGTGTCGACCGGGCGCGCGGTGTGCTCGGGCCGCTGCAGTCGCCCGACGTGATCGCGGCGCGGGGTTTCAGCGCCGACGAATGGCCAACGGTCGAGGCGATGCGCAGCAAGGCCTTCGTCGGCACGGCCGCGGAAGTGGGCGCGCAACTGCGGGCGCTGGCGAGCGAACTGCAGCTCGACGAACTGGTCGTCAACACCTGGGCCCACGACCCGGCCGCACGGCGCAAGTCCTACGCGCTGCTGGCACAGGAATTCGGCCTGACGCCATGCAACTGATCGACTTCGACCTGCGCGGCGAGTACATCACGCTCGACGCCTTGCTCAAGGCCACCGGCCTCGCGCCGAGTGGCGGCGTGGCCAAGCTGATGGTGGCCGACGGCCTGGTTCAGGTCGACGGGCGCGAGGAACTGCGCAAGACCTGCAAGATCCGCTCGGGTCAGGTCGTGAGCCTGCAAGGTGCGCGCATCAGCGTGCGGTGAAACCTCACTGCTTCTTCGCGGGCGGCTTGCTGGCGGCCGGAGGCTCGGGCTTGTAGTCACCGAGCGTGCTCTTGGCCGGGCAGAAAGAGAAAGCTGGGCACTTCTTGCACCCGACAGCGATGGCGATGGGGCAGATGACCATGGTGTTCCTCCGGAGTCGACACACGGTGGAGCGCAGCATACGAGCGTTGCACGCCGGTGCACAGGTGCACAACCCTGCTCCGAAGCGCGGCATGATGGCGGGATGACGACCTTGCTTCTGAACCCGCCCATCACCGCGCCCCGCGATCTGACGCCAACCATGCGCGTTCGCGGCCACGCCGCATTGAGCCCGAGCGGCCTTGGCGAACTGCTGCCGGCCACGCTGCCCGAACTCGACGCGCTGCGCTCTTCGTGGGACGACCTGCCGCCCGACGCCTACCTGCGTGACGGTGGCCGTTACCGGCGCCGCCGCCATTCGTGCTTCGTGGTGGAGGGCGACGCGGTGCAGGCCGTGCCGCACCGCGCGCACTGGCAGCCGCTCGAATACAACGCGCTGCACGGCGGCCTGGAGCGCTGGTTCGAGCCGATGCGCGCCGACGTGGTGGCGCAGCCGGTGTGGTCGCGCCTGCTGTGTGCCCTCAGTGCGCAGTGCTCCGCCTGGACCCGGCCGCAACCGTGGTTCGTCGAAGCGCACCAGTTCCGCATCGACACCACCGACGGCATCGGTCGCCCGACGCCCGAAGGCGCGCACCGCGACGGTGTCGACTTCGTCGCGGTGCTGCTGGTGAGCCGCGTGCAGGTGAAGGGCGGCGAAACCCGCGTCTTCGAGGCCGACGGCCCGGCCGGCCTGCGCTTCACGATGAGCGAGCCGTGGACCACGCTGCTGCTCGACGATGCGCGTGTCGTTCACGAGAGCACGCCGATCCAGCCGGTGGGCGAAGGCGCGCACCGTGACACGCTGGTGCTGACGTTTCGCAGCGGCGGGTTCCAGGGGCCGGCAGCGGTCTGAGCGATGCTCAGGTGTCGCGCACGTCGGCCACCGGGTTCGCACCGAAGTCGGACCGGTTCAGGTAGGCGAGGATCCGCGCCGCCGCATCGGTCGGCGACGTGAGCTGGCCCTTGTCCTTCAGGCCGACGAAGTTCGACTTGTCCGGGAACACGGCCGCGTCGGCGGCGCGCAGGTGCACCTGCATGTCGGTGTCGATCACGCCGGGTGCGAGCGAGACGACACGCGCGCCGTTCGCCTGCAAGCCTTCGTCGAGCGCGAGCACGCGGCTGTAGTGGTCGAGCCCGGCCTTGGCCGCGCTGTAGGGTGCTTGCGCGGCCATCGCGCGCCGGCCGAGGCCGGACGAGATGTTGAGCACGCGCTTGGCTGCAGCCCACGAGCGGGTGCCGCGCAGGAACGCGGCGCACAGCAGCATCGGCGCTTCGAGTCCGACCCGCAGCGACGCCGACAGCTCGGCATCGGTGCAGGTGTCGACCGGCCCGATGCGCGTCAGCGCGGCGGCGTTGTTGATCAGCGTGGCGCTGGCGAAAGTGTTCGCGTCGAGCGTGGCGAGCCAGGCCTGCACGCGCGCGGCAGCGTCGATCGGCAGCGCGAGGTCCGCTACCCATTGTTCGCACACGACCCCGGCCGCCTGCGCGTGTGCCCCGAGCGCCTCATTGACATGGCGCGACAGGCACAGCAGCCGATGGCCCGGTTGCAGCAGTTGGTCGGCGATGGCAGCGCCCATGCCGCGCGACGCGCCGGTGAGGATGAAAAGATGCTGGGTCATGCAAGCCTTGACGGTGGAAGAGGGCAAACAAAAAGGGGCCGAAGCCCCTTGATGGTGAAGCAGATCGGCGCGCCGATCAATGGCTTTGCTGAATGCCGGCGATGGCCCACTCGCGGCTGCCGTCGGTCGGCTTGACCATGTGCCAGACCTCGTCGAACGGGTTGGCCACGCCGTCCTTGTCTTCGCGGATCAGGCCGTGGAAACGCACGCTGACCACCTGGCGCTCGGCCTCGGCGGCGACGTCGAGCACCTCGGCTTCGATCTTGACCACGTCGGTCTGCTGCGTGCTGGCGCCACGCTCCTGCAGCTCGAGGCGGATCGACGCGAACAGCTCCGGCGTGGTGAAGTTGCGCAGATCGTTCAGGTCGGAGCTGTCGTTCGCCGCTTGCAGGCGAATGAAGATCATCTTGGCGATGCGCTCGAACGCCGGGGCGTCGAAACCCTCCGGCAGGTTGCCGGCGGTGGCAACCGCTGCCACCGGGAGCGCGACCGGCGCAGCGGCGGCGCTCGAGCCCCAGCCCGAGCCGCCTTGCGGCATCGGCGGGTTGTTGTTGCCGGCACCCGCGCCCGCAAACTGCATGCCGTTCGGCGTCGCCATCGCCGGGCGCGCGTTGCCGCGGCCGAAGCGGGCCATCAGGAAGCGGATCGCGACGAAGGCCACGATGCCCAGCAGCACCATCATGATGATGTTGCCGAACTCGGCGCCCAGGCCCAGCTGACTCATCAATGCGGCGATGCCCAGGCCCGCGGCCAGGCCGGCGAGCGGGCCCATCCACGAACGTTTCGGCGCAGCGGCGGCGGCCGGTGCCGCTGCAGCGGCTGGCGCGGCCTGCGCAGGCTTGGCCGGTGTGGCGTCGGGGGTGCTGCGCGCCGGTGTGGCGCGCTGCATGCCCGAAGAACCACCGCCGCCCAGGCGCTTGGCTTCACTCATCGAAGGGGCCATGCCGGCGGCGAAGACCGCCACCGACAGAGCCAAGATCAGGGATTTCATCGCCACGTCCTTTTGAAGTTCACGAGCTGGTCGAACGGCGCGATCATACGAGGCGCCAAAGACCCTGATCGTAGATGTGGACACGTTGCAAAAAAGCAAGGGTGTTCCAGTGGCGTGCGGTGCGCGGTTGACGCGGGCATGTCGATCGCCACATACTGCGCGCCGATGCGAAGCACGCTGCTTCGTTTCCCCCGATCCACGACTCGCAGGAGGTGCCCCATGAAGACATTCAACACTGCCCTCACGTCGGCCGCCGCCTGAGCCTGCGCACCCGTCCTCGCTGAACTTTCAGGTGCCTGCACGGCACCGCGCCCCGAGTCCTTCGGGGCGCTGATCGAGGCCTGATCCCGCGCCCGGCTTCACGCCGCCGCCGACCTTTCCCCCATCCGCTGGCCCGAGCACCCCTGCGCTCGAGGCCGACCGGCGCGTGGCTGCCTGCGGCCCGCGCCTTTGGAAACGAAGGTCCACGATCACCATGATCCAGATTCATTTCGAACGCCTGCGCACCCTCGGCCTCACGCCGGCGCTGGCCAACCTCGCTGCCACCCTTTCACCGGAGAACCACGACGATTCAAGACAACTGATGCGGCTCACCGAAGTGCACCGCGAGACCGTGCGGGTGCACGACGGCGAAAACGAACACGGTGCGCGGGCCCTGCCGCGCCTGATGCGCGCCCTTGCCGACGACGAGAGCGCGCTCGCGGTCGGCGACTGGGTGCTGGTCGAACGCGATGCGCACGGCCAGTGGTGGGTCGAGGCGCGCGTGCCGCCGCTCTCGCGCATCGTGCGGCGCGACGCCGACGGCCGGCGCCACCCGGTCGTCAGCAACGTCGACACCGCGCTGCTCGTGATGGGCCTGGACGACGACTTCAACCCGCGCCGGCTCGAGCGCTACCTGGCGCTGGTGCAGTCCAGCGACGTGCTGCCGGTCGTGGTGCTGACCAAGGCCGACGTGATCGCGCGCACCGAAGGCGCGCTCGAAGAGCGCATCGCGGCGCTGCAAGGGCGGATGCCGGCGCACGTCGACCTGCTCGCGGTGGACGGCACCGATCCGCGAACCAGAGAGCGCCTCGCCGCTTACCTCGGCGCCGGCCAGACGCTGGTGGTGCTCGGTTCGTCGGGGGCGGGCAAGTCCACGCTCACCAACAACTTGCTCGGTGTGGCCGTGCAGGACACGGGCGCCGTGCGCGAGCACGACAGCCGCGGCAAGCACACGACGACCTCGCGCTCGCTGCACTGCCTGCCGGGCGGGGCGTGCGTGATCGACACGCCGGGCTTGCGCACGCTGCGGCCCGATGTCGACGAAAACACCTTGACGGCGAGCTTCGGCGACATCGAGTCGCTGGCGCCGAATTGCCGCTTCCGCGACTGCAAACACCGGGACGAACCCGGCTGCGCGGTGCGCGAAGGTGTGGGCAGCGACCGCCTGCGCAACTACCACAAGCTGTTGCGCGAAGCGCGGCGCGACACCATGGGCGTGCTCGAGCGGCAGCAGCAGTTGTCGGTCTGGAAACAGCGGGGCAAGGCGTCGCGCGAACGCCAACGCATCAAACACGGCAGCGGTTAGGAACGCGAGGCGCGAGGCTCAGAACGGTGCGGCCGATTCGAAGGCCATCGGCGCGCCGCTGGCCGGGTGCACGAAACGCAAAGCGCTCGCGTGCAAAAGCAGCCGTTCGGCGCGCACCTGCACCTCGGGCGGTGCGTACAGCGCGTCGCCGAGGATCGGGTGGCCGATGCCCAGCAAATGCACGCGCAACTGGTGCGCGCGGCCGGTGACCGGTTCGAGTTCCAGGCGTGTCGTGCGTGCGGCTTCGTCGCGCGCAAGCACGCGGTAACGCGTGAGCGAAGGTTTGCCATGCTCGCGATCCCACTTCTGCTTCGGCCGGTTCGGCCAGTCGGCCATCAGCGGCAGGTCGATCGCGCCGCTGCTTCGTTCGACAAGGCCATCGACGATGGCGACGTAACGCTTGTGCACT
>Ga0209883_1000025_pt1 | contig 44686 bp, 44 predicted proteins | sample GWRWT4_21May14_FD_187196 | JGI IMG/M metagenome (GOLD analysis project Ga0209883, IMG submission 187196) | Sand microcosm microbial communities from a hyporheic zone in Columbia River, Washington, USA - GW-RW T4_21-May-14 (SPAdes) (version 2) | ecosystem: Engineered > Artificial ecosystem > Sand...
GAAGAGTTCGATCTGCGGCATCAGGTGCACCGACGCCGAACGCGCCAGCCCGACCACCAGCGCACCGATGGCCGCACCTTCGATGCTGCCCAGCCCGCCGATGATCACGACCGCGAACGAGACGATGATCACGCCGACCGACACGCCCGGCTGCACCGAGATCATCGGCGCCGTGAACGCGCCACCGAGCGCCGCGAGGAAGATGCCGACCGAGAACGCCAGCATGTAGACCCGCGACACGTTCACGCCCATGCTGGCCGCGATCTCGGCGCTGTGGATCACCGCCAGCATGACCTTGCCCTGGCGGGTGCGGTTCAGCCCCCACCACACCAGCAGGCCGACGACGACCGCCAGGGCGACCAGCGCGAAGTCGTAACCCACCCAGGTCTGCACGCCCACGTGCACGTTGCCGAACAGGCTGTAAGGCTCCGACACGTAGTACGGGTTCGCGCCCCACACGAGCTTGGTCACGTCTTCCAGGATCAGGAACATCGCGTAGGTCACGAGCACGAGCAGCACCTCGTCGCGGCCGTAGAAGAAGCGCAGCAGGCCACGCTCGGTGAGCGGTGCCACCACGGCGGCCACCACCACCGCGGCGAGCAGCATCGCGACCAGCGAGTACGCCGGCGCCCACTGCATGCTCGCGCCCCAGCCGACGAAGCTCGCCGCCGCGTAGGCACCGAGCGCGTAGAAGCTGCCGTGCGCGATGTTCAGGATCTTCAGCACCCCGAACACCAGCGTGAGCCCGAGGGCGACGATGAACAGCCACGACGCGTAGGTCAGGCCGTCGATCAGGATCGTGAAGACTTCATTCATCGTCGTGCCCTCCGTTTCAGCAACTCACGGGCAACCCTTGGCGCCGGGGAAGCCGGCCTTGATCCACTCTTCCGATTTCATGTTCGCCGGCGGGTTCACGCAGTCGGCCGGGAAGCGCTGGATGTCGTCGAGCACCACCATCTTCTTGGCCGCGTCGTAGCGGGTCTTGCCGATGGCGGTGTCCTGAATAGCCTGGTGGCCGCCGCCCAGCGTCATGCGGATCTTGCCGGCGGGTGAGTCCCACTCCGAGCCGCGCAAGGCCGCGGCCAGTTCTTCGTGGTTCGGCTTCTTGCCGCCGTTGGCCGCCATCGCCTTCTCGACCGCGAGCTTCAGGCCGAGCAGCGACTGCACCATGCGGTACGGGGCCTGCACCGGGTAGGTGTTGTAGGCCTTCGAGTACAGCTCCCACCACCAGTCGTTCAATGCCGACTTCGGCGACATCAGGCCGTAGGCGCCACGTGCGCCGAGGATGGTGCCGTCGGGCATCTTCTCGCCCAGGCCCGGCAGCACGTGGTCAGCCGCCGAGAGCACGACCTGCGTGCGCTTGAACAGGCCGCGCGGCCCGGCCTGCAGAATGAACGCCTGCAGGTCGCCGCCCCACAGCGACGAGTGCGTCACGTCGGCCGGCTTGGCCATCAAGGCCGAGATCTCGGTGCCGTACTGGCCGGCGCCGAACTTGGGCAACTGGTCTTCGCCGGCCTTGGCGCCGGGGTACAACTTTTCCATCGACCAGGTGAAGTCCTTCTTCGAGTCCTGGCCCCAGGCGTAGTCCTGGTTGATCATGTTGAAGGTCTCGGCCTTGATGTTGCGCGCCTTCATGTAGCGCACCAAGGCCACGTTGTCCATGGCCGCGTGCGAGGCGGTGCGGAACACGTAGTTGAACTTGTTGTCCTCGAAGATGCGCGGCGTGCCGCAGTCGTAGAGGATCAAAAACTTCTTCATCTCCTCGGCCGCCGGCGCCACGGCCAGGCAGTCGCCCGAGCCCACGTAGCCCACCACCGCGTCGACCTTCTCGCGGTCGTAGAGGTTGCGCAGCTCCTGCACCTGCTTGGTGGCGCCGCCGTTCTCGTCGACGTAGATCGCCTCGATCTTCACGCCGCCGAAGCCGACCTTGTTGTAGGGCGCGGGGGCCGCGCCCTTGTTGAAGGCATCGACCAGCACCTTCGCGCCGTTGACGGCCGGGATGCCGAAACTCTCGGCCGCCTGGCCGGAGAGGAAGCTGACGATGCCGACCTTGAAGGTTTCTTGCGCGTGCACGCCGCCGGCGCACAGCGCGGCGGCTGCGCCCACCGCCGACAGCATCGCTGCGGGCCTGAAGAACCGAATGCGCGGGGTCTGGGTCGTCATCTCATGTCTCCTGTCGTGGTTTAGGTCGGCGTTGCGATCGGCGTGGCCATGTCCAGGCCGGCCATCGCGAAGCCGCGTTGGAAATCGATCATGTGTTTGCGTGTCCACTCGGCCGCGGCATCGGCGCGCCGTGCCTGCAGCGCGTCGACGATGTAGCGGTGCGCTTCGAGGTTGCGCGGCTTGGCCTGCGGCAGGTGGCGAAAGATCTGCAGCAGCGTCGGGCTGTAGAGCAGGCCGATCGGTTCACGCGCGAGCATCAACGCGTGGTTGTGCGTGGCGCGGCCGACGAGGGCGTGGAACTCGACGTCGAGCCGCACCAGGGCCGCGTCGTCGTTCGTGTTTTCGCTTGCCGCGAGGTTCTCGTTCAGCTGCTGCAGGTCGAGCGGCTCGGCGCGTTGCGCGGCCAGGCTCGCGGCCAATGGTTCGAGCGAGACGGCGAGTTCCCACAGCTCCTGGAATGTGGTCTGTTGCAGCAGCAGCAGGCGCGCGGCGCGGGGAGCGAGGTCTTGCACGCCCGGCAGGTAAGCGAACAGCCGCCGCCCTTCGCGGCGTTGCAGCAGGCCTTCCTGCTCGACCTGGCGGATCGCTTCACGCACGGTCGAGCGGTGCACGCCGAAGCGTTCGGCCAGCTCGGTTTCGGTCGGCAAGGCCGAGCCTGTGGGTAACGCCCCGTCGAGGATCGCTCGCTCGATGGCGGCCGACACGGCCTTGTAGGCCGGTTCGACCACCACACGCTGGAACAACTCGGCCGGTGCCGCCACGCTCATCGTCAGCCCTCGTTCGCGCAGGCTCTGCGCATCAGGCCGCGATCTTTGTCCGACAAACGGACTTCGGGAATCTCGCTAACCCGGGGAAGGGTTTTCGTGTGGGTGGGTCTCAGTGCGAAGCGTTGTCCGGATAGGCGCAGCCGAGATCGTCCGCAGCGGCCTGCAATCGTTTGTCGCGGGTCCACAGGCTTGCGCCTGGAGTCAGCGCCACCGACGCCAGCAGATGCACGTCGACATACCCGATGCCTTTGCCATGAAGGGCGTGACGCTCGATGAAGCCGAGAACCTCTTCGCTCTCGGCGACCGCGGCCGCGGGAAGTTCACGCAGCAGCTCGATGATCGGCGCACGGTGGGTCAAGCTGCCGCACGCGATCTCGCCGACCACGAAGGGGTGCATGACGACGCTGCCGCGTTCGAGCAGCGCGGCGAGGTGGGCGTCGCCGCTGCGAAGGTGATCGACCCAGACCGACGTGTCGACCAGGATCAAACGGCCGCCCCCTGGCGCCTGCGTGACGCCGCCTTCAGCGCGGGTTGGCTGCCGCCCAGACGGGCGAGGCGTTTGGCGCTTTCACGTTCGATGAGCGCTTTCAGGCCCTCACGAACCATCGCGGAGCGATCCATCGGGCCGGTCAGTCTGGTGGCTTTGGCGAGCAGATCGTCGTCGATGTTGATGGTGGTGCGCATGCCATGGACTCCGGGAGATGGCATCGAATGTAGCACCAAGTGATGTCACATTCTGTGCCTTGGCATTCGCGACGACTCTGTGGATGCCGGGCGCTTTCCGACTCGCCCCCGCTGCAACGCCGACAATCCCCCATCCACCCGCCCGCCAACATGCCCCTGAAGCCCGCCCGCGTCCTCTCCGTCATCGCCCCGATGACGCAGCTCAACACGCCTTACCCGTCGACCGCCTACCTCACCGGCTTTTTGCGTTCGCGCGGCGTCGACGCGGTGCAGGAAGACCTGGCGCTGGGCTTGATCCTGAAGTTGTTGTCGCGCGATGGGCTGAGGGCCGTTCAGGCGTGCATCGACGCCTTGCCCGAGGCGAAGCGCCCACCGCTCGTGCGCAGCTTCCACGCGCAGTTCCCGCGTTATCTCGAAACCATCGCGCCGACCATCGCTTTCCTGCAAGGCCGCGACACCACGCTGATGCACCGCATCTGCAGCCGCTTTTTCCTGCCCGAAGGCCCGCGCTTCAAGACGCTCGACGTGTATGTGGACGACGACGGTGGCGACCCGATGGCCTGGGCCTTCGGTGCGCTGGGTGTGCAGGACCGCGCCCGCCACCTCGCCACGCTCTACCTGAACGACATCGCCGATGTGCTGCGCGACGCCGTCGACCCGCGTTTCGAGTTCGTGCGTTACGCCGAACAACTGGCCCAAAGCCAGCCCACCTTCGACCCGCTGGCCGACGCACTGGCCGCGCCGTTGAACCTGGTCGACCGCACGCTGCGCGAGCTGACGCTGGCCGCGCTCGAGCGTCATCAACCCACGCTCGTGCTGGTGTCGGTGCCGTTCCCCGGCGCGGTGTACGCGGCCTTCCGCATCGCGCAGGCGGTCAAGCTGCATGCGCCGGATGTCGTGGTCGCGCTCGGTGGTGGCTTCGTCAACACCGAACTGCGCGAGCTGAGCGAGCCGCGCGTCTTCGACCACTTCGACTACGTGACGCTCGATGCCGGCGAGCGCCCGTTGCTGGCCTTGCTGGAGCACCTGGACGGCAAACGTTCGCAGAGCCGTCTCGTGCGCACATTCACGCGGCCCGCCGGGTCGAACGAGGTGCGATACATCAACCTCGTCGAACCCGACGTGCCCTTCGCCGACGTGGGCACGCCGACCTGGGACGGCCTGCCGCTCGACAGTTATCTGTCGCTGCTCGACATGCTGAACCCGATGCACCGGTTGTGGTCCGACGGGCGCTGGAACAAGCTGACCGTGGCGCACGGCTGCTACTGGAAGAAGTGCAGCTTCTGCGACGTGAGCCTGGACTACATCTCGCGCTACGAGGCCGCGACGGCGGAAACGCTGGTCGATCGCATCGAGACCATCGTCAGCGAGACCGGCCAGACGGGGTTTCACTTCGTTGACGAAGCCGCGCCGCCCAAGTCCTTGAAAGCGCTCGCGGCCGAGCTGCAGAAACGGCAACTCGCGATCTCATGGTGGGGCAACATCCGCTTCGAAAAATCCTTCAGCCCCGAGCTCTGCCAGCAGCTCGCCGACAGCGGCTGCATCGCGATCTCGGGCGGGCTCGAAGTGGCGTCCGACCGGCTGCTCGACCTGATGAAAAAGGGCGTGTCGGTCGAGCAGGTCGCGCGCGTCACCAAGGGCTTCAGCGACGCCGGCATCCTGGTGCACGCGTACCTGATGTACGGCTTTCCCACGCAGACGGTGCAGGACACGGTCGACGCGCTCGAATACGTGCGCCAGCTTTTTGCGGCGGGCTGCATCCAGTCGGGCTTTTTCCACCGCTTCGCCTGCACCGTGCATTCGCCGGTGGGCAAAAATCCTGAGGACTACGGCGTCACGCTGCTGCCGCTGCCGCCGGTCTCGTTCGCGAAGAACGACGTGGGTTTCATCGACCCGACCGGTGTCGACCACGACGCGCTCGGCGTCGCGCTGAAGAAGGCGCTCTACAACTACATGCATGGCCTCGGGCTCGAAGACGATGTGCGCGCCTGGTTCAAGGGGCTGGTCAAAGGCCCGGTGCCACGCCCGCGTGTTGCGCGTGACCGCATCGAGCGGGCGCTCGCCGCGCACGCCTGAGCCGGCAGATCAACGCGATCGGAAGGGAGGGTTTCGCACTCGCGAAGCGCGGCGGCACATCGGCGGCGTAGACTCTTTTTCCGATTGATTTCGAGCGCCACCATGAAGATCAGAGCCGCCGTTCTCGAACAACTGGGCGCCCCCGCGCCGTATGCGCAAAGCCTGCCGCTGCGTGTGCAGGAAGTCGAACTCGACCCGCCCGGCGCCGGCGAAGTATTGGTGCGAATCCGCGCTGCCGGCCTGTGCCATTCCGACCTGTCGGTGATCTCCGGCGACCGGCCGCGGCCGGTGCCGATGGTGCTGGGGCACGAAGCGGCCGGTGAGGTCGTCGAGTGCGGCGCCGGCGTGACCGACCTGCGCGCGGGCGACCGCGTGGTGCTGGTCTTCATGCCGAGCTGCGGCGGCTGCATGCCGTGCATGGAAGGGCGGCCGGCGCTGTGCGAGCCAGGCGCGCTGAGCAACACGGCCGGCACGCTGCTGTCGGGCGAGCGGCGTTTGCATGCCGGTGGCCGCACGCTGAACCACCATGTCGGCGTCTCGTGTTTCGCCGACCACGTGATCGTGTCGCGCCGCTCGTGCGTGAAGCTCGGTGCCGAAGCCGAAGGGCTCGACCACGCCGAAGCGGCGCTGTTCGGTTGCGCCGTGCTGACCGGCGTCGGTGCCGTTTTCAATACCGCGCGCATGCAGGCCGGCACTACAGCGGCGGTGCTCGGCCTCGGCGGGGTCGGCTTCAGCGCCTTGCTCGCGGCCGTGGCCGCGGGCGCACGCGAAGTGATCGCGCTCGACCTGAACGACGACAAGCTCGCACTCGCCCGCGAACTCGGTGCCACGGCCACGTTCAATGCGGCGCACCCGGATGCCGCCGAACGGATCCGCGCCTTGACGCGCGGGGGTGTGGATTGCGCCTTCGAGATGGCCGGCGCGATCCCCGCGATGGAGCTGGCCTGGCGCATCACACGGCGCGGCGGCAGCACCATCTCGGCCGGCCTGCCGCACCCCGACCGGCGCTTCTCGTTCGCGCCGGTCCAGCTCGTCGGCGAAGAGCGCACTTTGCGCGGCAGCTACATCGGCTCGGCCGTGCCGGCGCGCGACGTGCCGCGCTACATCGAGATGTACCGGCGCGGCAAGCTGCCGGTGAACCGCCTGATGGGCGAGCGCCTCACGCTGGCCCAGATCAACCTCGGCTTCGACCGCCTCGCCTCGGGTGCCAGCCTGCGCGACGTGGTGCTGATGTGAGCCGCAATTTCAATGACACACACGGAGACCGTTCGATCATGAAACAGCACTTCATCGCCGGTGAATGGACGCCAGGTTCCAGTGGCGAAACCCTGCCCGTGCTCGACCCGAGCACCGGCGAAGTCTTCGATCAATTGCAGCGTGGCAACGCGCAAGACATCGACCGCGCCGTGGCCGCCGCACGTGCCGCGCTCGAAGGCGACTGGGGCCGCATGACGGCGGTCGACCGCGGCCGCATCCTCAGCCGCATGTCGCAGATCATGTTGTCGCGCAGCGAAGAACTGGCGTTGCTCGAAGCGCGCGACACCGGCAAGCCGATGTCGCAGGCGCGAAACGACATCCAGGTGGCCGCGCGCTACTGCGAGTTCTATGGCGGCGCGGCCGACAAGGTGCACGGCCAGGCCATTCCCTACATGGAAGACTTTCACGTCGTGGTGCTGCGCGAGCCCTATGGCGTGACGGCGCACATCCTGCCCTGGAACTACCCGGCGCAGATGTTCGGCCGCTCGGTCGTGCCGGCGCTGGCGATGGGCAACGCGGCCGTGCTCAAACCTTCGGAAGACGCCTGCCTGTCGGCGCTGGCCTTCTGCGACATCGCGCGTGAAGCCGGCCTGCCCGCAGGTGCGCTGAACGTCGTCACCGGCCTCGGCGAAGAAGCGGGCGCCGCGCTCACGGCCCACACCGGCATCGACTTCGTCACCTTCACCGGCTCGCCCGAAGTCGGCACCCTCGTGCAGAAGGCCGCGGCCGAACGCCACATCAAGTGTGTGCTCGAACTCGGTGGCAAGTCACCGCAGATCGTGTTCGAAGACGCCGACCTCGACCGCGCGCTCGGCTTCATCCTGAAAGCCATCACGCAGAACGGCGGGCAGACCTGTTCGGCCGGCAGCCGGCTGCTGGTGCAGGCCTCGATCTACGACAGCTTCGTGGCGCGTGTGGTCGAGCGCTTCAAGGACTCGGCGGCCGGCACACCGGCGATGGACCGCGACTGCGGGCCGCTGATCAACGCGGCGCAGAAGCAGCGTGTCGAAGGTTTCATTCGCCGCGCGGTCGACAGCGGCCTGCCGCTGCTGGCGCAAGGCCAGGTGGCGAGCGGCGTGCCGGCCGGTGGTTATTACGTGGCGCCCGCGCTCTTCGGCAAGGTGCCGCGTGACCATGAACTGGCCTGCAACGAAGTTTTCGGGCCGGTGCTGGCGATCATCCCGTTCAGCGACGAAGACGACGCGATCAAACTTGCCAACGCCACCGAGTTCGGCCTGCTCGCCGGCATCTGGACGCGTGACGGTGGCCGCCAGACGCGCGTGGCCAAGCGCATGCGCTGCGGTCAGGTCTACATCAACTGCTATGGCGCAGGCGGTGGGGTGGAGCTGCCGTTCGGCGGGGTGAAGAAAAGCGGCCACGGGCGCGAGAAGGGCTTCATGGCGCTGGAGGAGTTCTGCACCGTGAAGACGGTGGTGCAGTATCACGGCCGCTGATTTTCGGGTGCCTCAGGCCGCAGAACGAAGCAGGTCGGCGGCCTTTTCCGCAATCGCGATCACCGGCGCATTCGTGTTGCCGCCGACGATGCTGGGCATGATCGACGCGTCGACCACCCGCAGCCCCTGAACGCCGTGCACACGGAGTTGTGCGTCGACCACATCCATCGGCCCCGAGCCCATGCGGCAGGTGCCGACCGGGTGGTAGATCGTGTCGGCATGGCCGCGGATGAAGGCTTCGATCTGCGCGTCGGTCTGCGCCCCGGCAGACGCCGGCAACTCGCGCCCGCGGTAGCCGGCCAGTGCCGGTTGCTGCAACAGGGTGCGCATCAGCTTGAAGCCCGTGAGCAAACGGTTCATGTCGTCGCGCTCGCCGAAGAAGTTCGGGTCGATCAGGGGTGCGGCCATCGGCTCGCCGCTCGCAAGCGTCACGCTGCCCCGGCTCTTCGGCCGCAGCAGGCACACGTGGCAGGAATATCCGTGGCCGAACACGGTCTTGCGGCCGTGGTCGATGAGCTTGCCGATCACGAAGTGCAGTTGCAGGTCGGGCAAGGTTTCGCTCGGCGAACTTTTGATGAAGCCACCCGCTTCCGCGAAGTTGGTCGTCAGCATGCCGCTGCGCGCGCGCCGCCATTCGAAGATGCCCTTGATCGCGTTGACGGCGCCGGTGAGCGACAGGCCGAACAGGTCCTTCACCTGCGGCGTGTTGACCACCTGCACCACGTCGACGTGGTCGTGCAGATTCGCGCCCACGCCGGGCAGGTCATGCACGGTCGTGATGCCGTGTTTCTGAAGCTGCGCACCCGGGCCGATGCCCGACAGCATCAACAGCTGTGGTGACTGCAGGGCGCCCGCGCACAGCAGAACTTCGCGTTTCGCCTCGAACTGCTTCAGCTCGCCGCCGACCCGCACTTCGACACCCACCGCGCGTTTGCCTTCGAGCAGGACGCGTGTGGTGTGGGCGCCCGTCATCACCGTCAGGTTCTTGCGCCCGAGGTTCGGGGTCAGATAAGCCTTGGCGGCGCTGAAGCGTTCGCCATTCCTGTGCGTCACCTGGTACATGCCCACGCCTTCCTGGCGCGCGCCGTTGAAGTCGGCGTTGAGGGGGTAGCCGGCCTGCCGCGCCGCTTCCACGAAGACCGGCCCGAAGCGGTTCGGGCTGCGCAGGTCCATCACGTTCAGCGGGCCGCCTGTGCCGTGGAACGCGTCGGCACCCCGCTCGTTGTGCTCGGCGCGCTTGAAGTAGGGCAGCAGGTCGTCGAAGCCCCAACCCTGGTTGCCTTCGGCCGCCCAGCCGTCGTAGTCTTCACGCGGGCCGCGCAGATAGATCATCGCGTTGACCGAGCTCGAACCACCGAGCACCTTGCCCCGCGGCTGGTAACCGCGGCGGCCGTTCAGGCCGGGTTGCGGCACGGTCTGGAAAGCCCAGTTGGCCTGGCCGGTCTGCGCTAGCAGCGCCAGGCCGGCGGGGCAATGGATCAGCACGCTCTTGTCGGCCGGGCCGGCTTCGAGCAGGCACACGCTCACGCTCGGGTCTTCGCTCAGGCGCGCCGCGAGCACACAACCGGCGGAGCCGCCGCCGATGACGATGTAGTCGAACAAGTGCAGTCTCCACAAACCGCCGGCGCAGGGTGCGCTTGGCGGGGCGGATCATATCGGCGCCCAGAGGCCGAACTTAGGGCCGAACGCCTAACAGCCCCCCGGGGAAACGTGGGTGCCGCGGCGCTGCGTTCAGCGTGCGAAGGCCTTGCGCGAGCCGTCTTCGAACAGCGCTTCGTCGCGCAGCACGCGCCCGGCGTCGTCGAACTCGCGCTCGCGTTCGACACGGCCGCGCGCATCGTGGAAACGTTCGATGCGCAAGCGGCCCTGGTCGTCGAAGGCCTTGTGCGTGCCGGTGGCCTGCGTGTCGTAGCGGCCTTTCACGAGCGCCACGCCTTCGAGCGAGACACGGCCGTTGTCGTGAAAGCGCGTTTCGCGCCGCGCCGACTGGCCGTCTTGCTGGAAGTATTCGAACTTCTCGCGCGGCTGGCCGTTCAGGTACCAGTGCTGTTCCAGCTTCAAGTCGCTGCCCCGCTCGGCGGGCAGCCAGCGGCGCTCGCGCAGCAGTGAGCCACTCTCGTGGAATTCCTGTTCGAGTGTGGTGACGCGGGTAGTGCGCGTTCCGGCGACCTGGGTGACCCAGACGCGCTCGAGGCGCTTCACGCCTTCGGCGGAATACCGGCGTTCGCTGCCGCCGGCGGGCTCGATCACGGTTTCTTCGCGCAGCCGGCCGTTGTCCCACAGCGTCTCGACCTTGCGGCGCTCGCCACGCTCGTGGGTGAGGCGCCCGCGCAGCGTGCCGTTGCCCGAGAACAGCTCGACCGTGACCGGGCCTTGGCCGCGGTGGCCACACCAGGTGGCGTCGTCGGCATCGGGTGCGAGCAAGCCTTGTGTGCCGCAGCGCAGGTCCGCCAGCTTCGCTTGCGGCGTGAACTCGGCCACGGCCTGCTCGCGGCCGTCGTCGCCGTGAAAGCTCGCGCGCTTGAGCGTGCCGTTCGGCAGCCAGGTGCGCGCCAGGCCCACGGTCGTGCCGTTGCGCAGGTTCTCGTCGCGCAGGACCTGGTTCGTGGCACCCGGCGTGGCCGCGAACTCGCGCGAGCGGCCCTCGCGGTTGCCCTTGTCGTTGACGCTGTGTTCACGTTCGAGCACGCCGTCGCGAAAGCGCCTCACCACGCCCATGAACTTGCCGTTCTGCAGCTCTTCTTCGCGCACCACCGGCCCGCCTTCGCCTTCACGGCAGCGCATCAGGCCGGTCTTGCCGGCCGTCGTGTTGCCGTTGTTCGGGCTGACCGACTGGCCGGCGATCTCGCAGCTCTGAACCGCGTGGCTCAGCACGGGGGCCGCGAGCGCGCACAGCACCACGAGGCGGCGTGAACCCGACAGACCCATTGTTTGCATCCAGGCCATTGATCCCGCCGTATGCTTTGCTTCACAAAACGCTTCGGGCGAAGCCCGAAGCAGGAACAGTTCACAGGAATCGAACATGAAAAAAGTCTTCATCTCCGCGCTCGCGGCCTGGGCGATCTCGTCGCCCGCGTGGGCAGCACTCGACGTCGGAGAAAAGGCGCCCGACTTTACAACCTCGGCCGCGCTGGCCGGCAAGGCCTTCAAGTTCTCGCTGGCCGAGACCTTGGCCAAAGGGCCGGTCGTGCTCTACTTTTTCCCGGCGGCGTTTTCGGTCGGCTGCACTGCCGAGGCTTACGAGTTCGCCGAAGCCACGGCCCGGTTCGAAGCGCTGGGGGCCACGGTGGTCGGCGTGTCGACCGACGACATCGACACGCAGATCAAGTTTTCGGCCCAGGCCTGCCAGGGCAAGTTCGCGGTGGCGTCGGACGCTGCCAAGACCGTGATCAAGTCCTACGACGCGGCCATGATGATGCTGCCTGATTACGCGAACCGCATTTCCTACGTGATCGCGCCTGACAGTTCGATCGTCTACTACTACCAGAGCCTGAACCCGAGCAAACACGTCGAGAACACGCTGGCCGCGCTGCGCGAGTGGTCGAAGCTCAAGAAGTAGGCAGCCGCACCTCGATCTCGAGGCCGGGCGCGGCGTTGCGCACGGCGAGCGTGCCACCGTGCGCTTCGGCGACAAGCCGGCAAAGGTACAGGCCCAGGCCGACGCCGCCGGTGCTGCGCGTGCGCGCCGCGTCGGTGCGGTAGAAGGCACCACCGAGTTGCTGCGCCTGGGCTTCGGTCACGCCCGGGCCGTGGTCGCGCACGCTGAGCAGCACGCCCTGGTCTTGCCGCGAGGTGCTGACGGTCGGCGGCGTGGCCGCCCCCACGCCGTGGCGCAGGGCGTTGTCGAGCAGGTTGCGCAGCAGCAGCTTGATGCGGGTCGGGTCGAGCTTCATGGGCGGCAGGTCGGTGGCCAGTTCGAGCGAGACGCCGCGCTCAGCGAACTGCGCTTGCACCAGTTCGCGCACCAGCCCGTTCAACTCGGTGGGCTCGGTTTGCAGCGCTTTGTGCCCGCCGGCCAGGCGCTCGCTTTCCAGCAGGTCGGTGATCAGGTCACGCATGTCCGACAGGTCGTGCAGCAGCGCGCTGCGCGCGTCGCTCTCGTCGACGAGCTCGGCGTTCAGCCGCGCGCGGGTCAGTGGCGAACGCAGCTCGTGGCTGATCGCCAGCAGCAGCTGGCGTTTGGCGTCGAGCATGTGGTGCAGGCCGTCGGCCATGCCGTTGATCTGCGCGGCCAGGTCGCCGAGTTCGTCCCGGCGGCGGGTGGGAATAGGCAACGAGAAGTCGCCGCTGCCGTAACGCAACGCACCGGCGCGGATGTCGTTCAGCGGCCGCAGCAAACGCCGCACCGTGAGGTAGGCGAGGGCGGTGAGCACCAGCAGCACGGCGAGCGTGGCCCAGCCGATCAGGCGCGGTCGATCTTCAGGTGAATCGTCCTCGTCACGCGCGAGGTTGGCCAGGCCGACGCTGATGCGGTGGCCGTCGGTCAACTGGCGCACGGATCGCCACGGGCTGGTCTGGCGCTCGCGATCGGGGCGCCCGAAGCGGCGGCGATCGTCGCGCCGCTCGTTCGGGTGCGACGACCAGTTGACCACCGGCCCCTCGATGCGGATGCGCAGTGGCAGGCGCGCGGCGAGCGCCCGCGCCTTGTCGACGTCGGGTGGCGTGCCGATCTGTGCCACGAGGCTGTCGACGTAGTCAGACACCAGCGGCTGCGCGTAGTCGTGCCAGCCGAAGCGCAAGGCCGACTGCATGCCGGCGAGGAAGGTGACCGTGACGGCGAGCGCGAACAACAGGAACAGCATCACCAGCCGCGTCCCCAGCGAATGCCGGGCGCGGCGCCAGCGCTGCCGCCAGGTCGGCGTGTTCACAGCCGCGCTCCGGCGAAGGTGTAGCCGGCGTTGCGCAGGGTCTTGATGCAGTCGAGGGGCTCGAGCTTCTTGCGCAGCCGGCTGACGAGGATGTCGACCGCGCGGGTGTGCAGCTCGGCTTCATGGCCGCGCAGCTTGTTCAGGATCTGGTCGCGGTCGAAGACCTTGTGCGGCTCGCTCGCCAGCAGCACCAGCAACTCGTACTCGGTGCTGGTGAGCTCGACCGTGTGGCCGGCGCACTGCACCTGGCGGCGTTCGAGGTCGATCGTGAGGCCGTCGTAGGCCAGGCGCTTGTGGTTGGGTGCGGGCGCACGCGCGCGCCGCAACACCGTCTGCAAACGCGCCAGCAGTTCGCGCGGCTCGAAGGGTTTGGGCACGTAGTCGTCGGCGCCGATCTCCAGGCCGACGACGCGGTCCATCACGTCGCCACGCGCCGTGAGCATGATGACCGGCAGGTCGCTTTCGCGGCGGATCTGGCGGCACAGCTCGAAGCCGTCGATCTCGGGCAGCATCACGTCGAGGATCGCGGCGTCGTAGTTGCCGGCGCGCAGTTTCGCGAGGCCCACGCTCGGCAGCGTCGCGCTGTCGAGTTCGAAATCGAAACGACGAAAAAAAGCCGCCAGCGGTGGGGCCAGCAGCTCGTCGTCGTCGATCAGCAGGATGCAGCGCATGGCTCGATTGTCGCCAACGCGCCGCGCCCTGCGTGTTCGACTTCAGCCGCGGTGGCCCCAGCCCCGGCGCTTGGCCATGAACTCGCGCACTTTCAGCTGCTGCTCGGGCTTGAGGCTGTCGTAGAAGTCGGCCGCGGCGGCGATCACTTCCGGGCTCTTGCTCTTCAATGCGCCGGTCTTGGCGTCGACGAAGGCCAGCGCCTTTTCACGGTCGAACTTCTCGCCGGCGACGAGCGCCTGCATGTCGGCGCGCGGGTTGCTGCCCTGTGGCAGCAGCGCCTTGCGCTGTTCGCCCAGCTTGTCGGCAAGCAGGGCCAGGCGCGCCTTCTGCGCATCGTCAAGGTTCAATTCCTTGCCGGCGCGTTCGAGCATGCGGGTGCGCATCTTCGCCGAGTCTTCTTCGCTCATCTGGTGCATGCCACCCCGGTGGTGGCCGCAGGCGCTCAAGCCGCCGACCAGGATGGTCGCGCCGAAGAGGCCGATGAGGGTTCGTTTGATCCAGGGTCGCATGGGGTTTCCTTTGGGGGAGTGGATGACAAGACGTGTTTTCAGCACGGAAGTCATCGTGCCCATGCGGGGCGCGCTCGTCCTTTCGCCGCGGTATCGACGTGTTTCGTTTTATGTCATGGCCGCGAAGGCGTGTGCAGCTGCACGCGACGATCACGCGTTCACGACGATCGCGAAGCGTGCCTGCAGGCCGTCGGCCGCGGTCTGGAACGGCACCGTGATCAAAGCGCGGTCGGCGGCGCTCAGGCGGCGCCACAGGCTGTCGCGTTCGTTGCCGGGGTCGCCTTCGACGTAGAGCTGCGTCGTCAGCAGTTCGCGCTCTGCGAGCTTGACCTTGACGTGGATGTGCGGTGTGCGCCCCGCATACGCAGCGGGCCGGATGGTGCGGAAGCGGTAGCTGCCATCGCTGCCGGCCACGACGCGGCCGAAGCCCTGGAACGCCGGGTCGGCCTTGCCGCCGTCGCCGGGGTGGTGGTAGTGGCCTTGCTGGTCACACTGCCAGATCTCGACGACCGCGCCACGCAGCGGCCGGCCTGTGGTGTCGGTTACCGAGCCGGCGAGCCGGGTGGCACTGCCGCGCGTGTAGCGCAGCCGGCCCTGGGCAAGCAGGTCGAAGTCGGTGTCTTCCGGCAAGCTCACCGGGTAATACGGGCCTTCGGTCTGGGCGGGCGTGGGCCGCAGCGTCGCTTGCGCGAACGCGTCGCGGATGAACACCGGCAGCGCGAGGGTCGCGGCCAGGCCACCGACGATTCGGCGGCGCAGCGGCTGAGGGCGTGAGGCGGGATGTGTCATGCGCAGAAGTCTGCGCCAGGTCGCCGCTCAGCGCATCAGGATGCCGTAAGACCCGATCGCATAAAGGTTGTGGCGGCCGGAATCGATCTGGCGCATGCGGCGCTCCAGGTCGTAGATGTCGGCGGAGGCGGCCAGGTACTGTTCGTCGCGGTCCTGCTCCACCGAGGGAGAGACGCTGAACAGGCTCTTGATCGACTTCAGAATGGAAAACATGGAAAGATGCGTTTTGTGAGGAAGGCTGAAGAATAAGGGAAAACCCTAGACCCTGGTGCCTAACGTGGGCATTGGCGGTGCGAAATTGTTGGCGGTTGCACTTCATTGGTGCACTGCGCGCTCGATTCAGGCGCACAGCAGGCTCGCCCGCAGCCTTCCCCTTCACCCGAACCCGACATCCCGAGGAGCACCGCGCTTGTTCGCCCTGTTCGAAAAACTGCTGAACCCGTTTCCCGACGACACGCCCACCGTGCCACCGCGTAGCTTCGTCGCGTTCATGTGGGCCTGCACACGCGGCCTGCGCCACTACATGCTGTGGATGACGCTGTGCACGGCCGTCATCGGCGCGTTCGAGGCCTTGTTGTTCGCCTTTCTCGGCACGATCGTCGACGGCCTGGCCAAGGCATCGCCCACGCAGCTGTGGGCCGACGAAGGCCACAAGCTGCTGTGGCTGGGCGGCGTACTGGCCGCGAGCGTGGCGCTGATCGCCGTGCAGTCGCTGCTGAAGCAGCAGACGCTGGCCGGCAACTTCCCGATGCTGCTGCGCTGGAACTTCCACCGCCTGATGCTCGCGCAGAGCATGCACTTCTACCAGGACGAATTCGCCGGCCGCATCGCCACCAAGGTGATGCAGACGGCGCTGGCGGTGCGCGATGCCTGGATCATCCTGGCCGAGCTGATGGTGTTCGTCGTCATCTACTTCGTCACGATCATGGCGATGCTCGGCGGCTTCGACCTGTGGCTCTTGTTGCCATTCACGGCCTGGCTCGCGCTCTATGGTGTGGCGCTGTGGGCCTTCGTGCCGAAGCTCGGCAAGGTGGCCAAGGCGCAGGCCGACGCACGCTCGCTGATGACCGGGCGCATCACCGATGCCTACACCAACATCGCGACCGTCAAGCTGTTCTCGCACGCGCGCCGCGAGGCGAGCTTCGCGCGCTCGGCGATGCAGGAATTCCTGACCACGGTGCAAAAGCAGATGCGCCTGGTCACCGCGTTCGAGATCGTCAACCATGCGCTCAGCATGGCGCTGATCGCCAGCACCGCGGGCGTGGCATTGTGGTTGTGGACGCACGGCGCGGTCGGCGTCGGCGCGCTCGCCGCGGCGACGGCGATGGCCTTGCGCCTGAACGGCATCTCGCACTGGGTGATGTGGGAGATGGCGGCGCTGTTCGAACACATCGGCACGGTGCAGGACGGCATCAACACCCTGAGCCGGCCGCACGCGGTGCTCGACGCGCCCGACGCCCAGCCTTTGAAGGTGAGCCGCGGCGACGTGCGTTTCGAGCAGGTGGGCTTCGCCTACGGCGGCACGCGGCGCGTGATCGACGGGCTCTCGCTGCACATCCGCCCCGGCGAGAAGGTCGGCCTGGTCGGCCGCTCGGGCGCCGGCAAGAGCACGGTCGTGAACCTGCTGCTGCGCCTGTACGACGTGGAAGGCGGGCGCATCCTGATCGACGGGCAGGACATCGCCCATGTCACGCAGGACAGCCTGCGCGCGCAGGTCGGCATGGTCACGCAGGACACCTCGCTGCTGCACCGCTCGGTGCGCGACAACATCCTGTACGGCCGGCCCGATGCCGACGACGCTGCGATGCTCAAGGCGGCCACGCGCGCCGAGGCCGTCGAGTTCATCCAGGGCCTGACCGACCCGGCCGGCCGCAGCGCGTTCGACGCGCACGTCGGCGAGCGTGGCGTGAAGCTCTCGGGCGGGCAACGCCAGCGCATCGCGATCGCGCGCGTGATGCTGAAAGACGCGCCGATCCTGCTGCTGGATGAGGCGACCAGTGCGCTCGACTCCGAAGTCGAAGTTGCGATCCAGGCCAGCCTGTACCGGTTGATGGAAGGCAAGACCGTGGTCGCGATCGCGCACCGGCTGTCGACCATCGCCGCGATGGACCGGCTGATCGTGCTCGACAAGGGCCGCGTGGTCGAACAGGGCGACCACCGCAGCCTGCTCGCAAAGGGCGGGCTCTACGCGCGGCTGTGGGCGCATCAGAGCGGCGGCTTTCTGGGTGAAGAGGCGGAAGACGAGGCCGAGCGCTTGCACGTGGCGGGCTGAGGCAGGTGCAGCGCAAAGCGCAAACGGAGCACGTTTGTCACATGCCCTGACACCGTGCGCTGCCGGTCCCGGCAAACAATTGCGCATCGCCCGAGAGGGCCAGCCGGAACTTGCCGTGACCCGACCCGACCGACGTGCCGCGCTCGCCACCTTGCCCGCCCTCTGGCTCGCTGCGTGTGGCGGCGGCGGTGGTGAGGGCGGCCCGGCGGCTGCCTCCCCCACGCCTTCGCCGGCACCGGCTCCTGTGCCGACACCCGCACCCGCACCCGCTGCGGCGGGCCACGGTGATTTTTCGCGCGCCTCCCTCGGCATCGGCGCTGCCCTCAACGGGGCGCTGTCGTTCCCGGCGAACAACGCCTGGAACACCGATGTGTCTGCGGCCCCGGTCGACCCCAACTCCGACGCGCTGATCGCCAGCATCGGCCTGGCGACCGCGCTGCACGCCGACTTCGGCTCGGGCACCTACAACGGCTCGCCGATCGGCATTCCCTATGTCGTGGTGGCCGGCACGCAGGCCCGCGTGGCCATCACCTGGACGGCCTATGGCGCCGAGAGCGACGCCGGCCCGTACCCTGTACCGGCCAACGCGCAGGTCGAGGGCGCGCCCAACACTGGCGGTGACCGCCACGTGATCGTGATCGACCGGGACAACAACCGGCTCTACGAGCTGTACCGCGCGTTCCTGAACCCCAACGGTTCCTGGAACGCCGACTGCGGCGCGGTGTTCCACCTCGACAGCAACACCGTGCGCCCGACTGCGCAACCGGGCTGGACGAGTGCCGACGCCGCCGGGCTGCCGATCGTCCCGGGCCTGGCGCGTTACGAAGAAGCGGCGCTCGGCCCGGGCGGCATTCGCCACGCGCTGCGCTTCACGGTGCAGAACTCGCGCCGCGCTTATGTGCCGCCAGCAACCCACCGGGCTTCGACCCAGACCAGCGCCGACCTGCCGCCGATGGGCATGCGCGTGCGCCTGAAAGCGAGCTACGTGATCCCGGCCGGCTTCAGTACCGAGACCCGCGCGTTGCTGACGGCCATGAAGACCTTTGGTCTGATCGTGGCCGACAACGGCCGCAACTGGTATGTGACCGGCGCGCCCGACGAACGCTGGAGCAACGACGTGCTGTCGCGCGAGCTCGGCCAAGTGCAAGGCAGCAACTTCGAGGTGCTGCGCATGGACGGCCTGGTCGTCGGTTGAAACCTTCCGCGGCGGTCAGCGCCTGAATTCGATGCGCGTGGCGACCAGCCGCGTGCCGTCGCTCGACAGGCGGCCGCGCACCTCGACACTCGCCAGCAGCCGCAGGTCGGCCTGCGTGCCGTCGCGGTACGCCACCGGCCCGCTGTAGTCGACGCTCACACCACGCAGCGTGAAGCGTTGTGCCGTGGTGTCGAGCCCGGCGATCAGCCCGCGCAGTTCGAAGCCGTCGTCCTCGACCTCCGACGGGCTCTTGATCTGCACCCGCGAAACGTTCAGCACGCCGTTGTTCACGATGCCCTGCAAGGCCACGCGTACACCCACTGCGAGGCCGGCCGTGCCGTCGGGGAAGCTGGCCTGTGCCGCGTTCACCGGCACGCCGTCGACACTGAACACCGCGCTCGACGTGAAGGCGCTGATCAGCCCTTCGATGCGCACCTCGTCGAGGTCGCGCGGTTCGGTCACGCCGAGCCGCAGGCGCAGCGCTTCGCGTACACCGGCGACCGGAATGACCCGCAGCACCACGCGCACGATGCTGCCGTTGGCCAGACCGGCCGGCACGTCGCCGCCGCTCAGTGCAGCGTAGGAGATGGCTTGGGCCCCGACCGTGAATGTGCGGGTCGCCGTGTTCAGGTTCGAGACCACGCCGCGCAGCTGGTACACCAGCGCCAGCGCCTTGCGCTCGATGCGCGTGGCGCTGTAACGCCGCGTCGCGGTGTCGAGCAGCGCATAGACCTCGACCACGTCGCCGACCGACAGCGCCGCGAGCGCGCCGCCCAGGCTCTCGTCGAACACCGTCGTCGTGAGCACGTCGACCGGCTGGCCGAGCACGGTCAGCGTGGCCGCGCCGATGTCGATCGCGCTGACCGGGCCCACGATCGCGCTGCCGACGACGATGCTCGTGGCGGCGCTGCTGCCGTCGCCGGCGATCGGCGTGCCGCGCACGTTGATAGTCATGCCGAGCTTCAGGTCGTCACGGCTGCGCACGTCGCCTTCGGCGTCGGTGACCGCAGCCGTCGAGTCGTCGAAACGCACACCGCCGACGATCACCGAGCCGAAGCCGGTGATGGGGCCGCTGACGTAGGACGCGCTTGCATTGCCCCCGGTGCCGCCGCTTTCCACCCCGCCGCCGCAGGCCACGAGGAACAGGCTCATCAGCAGGGTGCGGCCGAAGGTTCGGGCGCCGAGCGCCAGCGTGTGCAGGTGCCGCGAGATCATGGTGTTTGTTCCTTCCTGGGGCGACCGCGCTTGCGCTTCGGCGCAGCGGCGGCGTCTGGTGGGGTGGCGGCGGCCGGCGGCCGCTCGCTGTAGCTGTAGAGGCCCAGGCGCACCCGGCCGTCATCGGTGCGGCCGGCGGCGCGGTCGGCGTCGATCATCTGCTGCAGTGCCGGCGCGGTGGCGGCGAGCAGCGCTTTCCACTGCGTGCGCACGATCTGCTCGAAGGCGGCCAGCGATTGCGGCGACAGGCCGTCGGCCGACACGGCCTGCTCGAAGTGCGGTGGTTTGTCGGAGAGCACGTTGGCGACCGCCGCGCGCAAGTGGTCGCCGACGTTGCTGCCGAGGTAACCCAGCATGCGTGCGGCGTCGCCTTCAGGCACGAACACCGCGTTGCTGACCAGGTGCACGGTTTCGCCTTCGAGCCGCGCCAGGCCGAGGCGGCACAACTCGTCGAGCAGGCTGCGCGGGTGCACGTCACGCGTGACGGCCTGCACCAGCGCCTCGAAACTCGGCGCCGGGCCCTGGCGTGGCAATGGGAGCGGCTCGCCCTGGCGGTTCTTCAGCGCCGGGTCGGACTGCCAGCGTGTGAACACCTGCGACGCTGGCGAACGGCGCACCGGCACGGCGGCGCGGTCGAGTTGCATCAGCCGCGCCACCTCGCGCCGGTGCAGCCCGGTCACGGTGCTGATGCGGCTGACGGCGCCGTGGGCCGGCAGGGCCGGATGGGCGCGCTGCGCGGCGTCGACAAAGGCCATCTTGACCAGGTCTTGCACGGCCGCCAGCGGCGCGCCCTGGGCCACGGCCAGCGTGGCCATCGGCTCGATCAGCACGGCCAGCGCCCCGAGCAGGTCGGTCTGGCCCGGGGCGCTTTTTTCGCGCGGAGGCTCGGGCGGTGTGGCGGGCATCGGCCGAGTTTAAGAGGCCGCGGGCCCGCGTTGCCCTGAGCGTGTTGTCACTTCTCGAACTCGATGCGCACGGCGGCGAGGGTCTTGCCGTCGAGGTTCAGCACGCCCTTGACTTCGACCTGCGCGCCCACTTTCAGGTCGGCCTCGGTGCCGTCCTTGTAGACCACGGCGGTGGCGTAGTTCACGGTCACGCCACGCAGCACGAAGGTCTTCAGCGTGGTGTCGATCGTGCTGATGTTGCCGTGCAGTTCGAAGCCACGCACGTGCAGTTCGCGCTCGTTCTGCAGTTCCACCTTGCGCGCCACGATCACGCCGTCGACGGCCTTGCCTTCGACTTCCACGCGTGCGCCCAGCGCCACGCCGGTCTGGCCGTCGGGGAAGCTGGCGTTGGTGGCGTCGACCGCGATGCCGTTGACGCTGAACTGCGTGACCGAGGTGAAGCTGGTGATCAGGCCGTGGATCTCGGCCTCGTCCTGGTTCTCGATCTTGCGCACGCCACCGGCGATGCGCGCGGCGACCCAGGCACCGTCGACCTGCGTGGTCTGCAGGCGCACGCGCACCAGCAACCCGTTGGCGAGCGAGGCGAACGTGTCGGTGCTGGCCAGGCCGGCGTAGGAGATGAGCGCATCGCCGATCTTGAAGGTCTTGGCCGTGGTGTCGAGCGCCGCGATCACACCGCGCAGCCGGAAGTAGGGCGCGTTCGGCCGCACGTCGATGCGCGTGGCGGTGTAGTGGCCGGTCGTCACGTTGAGTGCACCGTTCACTTCGATCACGGTGCCGACGGCGATGCCGGCCAGGCCACCGGTGATGCGCTCGCCGAACACGGTGTTGTCGGTCACGTCGACGACCTGGCCGAGCGCCGTCACCGTTTTCGCCGTGGCATCGACCGCGCTGACCGGGCCGACGATCTCGTTGCCGAGGCGGATCGCCAGCGCGCGGCCGTGGCGGCCGAGGCTGTCGGTGACGACACCGGCGCCTTGCACCTCGGCCGTCATGCCCAGCCGCAGGTCGTCGCGGTTGACGGCCACGTCGTCCTCGTCGGTGATGCGGGCCGAAGAGTCGTCGAAACGCACGCCGTTGACGATGACCGAGCCGAAGCCGGTGATCGGGCCGGAGGCGTAGGCCGTGGCGGTTTCGGTCGAGCCGGAGCTGTCGCTGCCACCGCCGCCGCACGCGGCGAGCAGGGCTGAGGCGCACAGAAGCTGGGCGACACCCGCGGCGAGGCGGGCAGAAAGTGGCGGTCGGTTGAACATGGTCGGGTCCTTTGCGGTTGGCGAACAGACGGGCCAGCCCATGCGGCCGACCATGTGTGCACTTTAAATGGGAAAATATCCCATATCAACCGCAATTACACCCTGATACCCCGGATCGGGTGGTCCGACTTCACGTTTCAGCGCATGCCGACTGCCTCGTCCAGCAGCCGCACCTTGACCTTCTTGCCCTTGACCTTGCCGTCAGACAAACGCTGCAGCGCAGCCCGCGCGATCTGCCGGTCGACCGCCACGTAGGTCGAATACTCGTTGACGTTGATCTTGCCGATCTGCGCACCGGCGAAGCCGGCCTCGCCGGTCAGCGCGCCCAGCACGTCGCCGGCGCGGATCTTTTCCTTGCGCCCGCCGACGATCTGCAGCGTGACCATCGGCGGCTGCAGCTTGCCGCCGGGTTTGGCCACCAGTTCGGCGAGTGGGAACCACGTGACTTCGGCGCCCTGCACCTGCTCGATCTTGCCCACGCTGCCCATCTCGTCCATGCTCGCCAGGCTCAGCGCCAGGCCTTTTTCATCGACTCTTCCCGTGCGGCCGATGCGGTGGATGTGCACTTGCGGGTCGGGCGAGGTGTCGACGTTGATCACCGCTTCGAGCTGCGTGATGTCCAGGCCGCGCGCCGCCACGTCGGTGGCCACCAGCACCGAGCAACTGCGGTTGGCGAACTGCACCAGCACCTGGTCGCGCTCGCGCTGCTCCAGCTCGCCGTGCAAGGCCAGCGCCGAGAAGCCCTGCGCCAGCAACACGTCGACGAGGTCGCGGCATTGCTGCTTGGTGTTGCAGAACGCGAGCGTGCTGACCGGGCGGAAGTGGTTCAGCAGCAGCGAGACGGTGTGCAGGCGCTCGTCGTTCCTGACTTCGTAGAAGCGCTGTTCGATCTGGCTCGCCGTGTGCTGCGCCTGCACCTTCACTTCCTTCGGCGCGCGCATGAACTGCTGGCTCAGCTTGACGATGCCTTCGGGGTAGGTGGCCGAAAACAGCAGCGTCTGGCGCTCTTTCGGGCACTGCTTCGCGACCTTCGCGATGTCGTCGAAGAAGCCCATGTCGAGCATGCGGTCGGCTTCGTCGAGCACCAGCGTGTTCAGCGCGTCGAGCGCGAGGTGGCCCCGCTCCAGGTGGTCGATGATGCGGCCGGGTGTGCCCACGACCACGTGCGCGCCGTGCTCCAGGCTCGCCTTCTGCGTGTGCATCGGCGCGCCGCCGCACAGGGTCAGCGTCTTCACGTTGTCTTCGCTGCGGGCGAGGCGGCGGATCTCCACGGCCACCTGGTCGGCGAGTTCGCGGGTCGGGCACAGCACCAGCGCCTGCACCTTGAAACGCAGCGCGGGGTTGTCGAGCTTCAGGCGATGCAAGAGCGCGAGAGCGAAGGCGGCGGTCTTGCCACTGCCGGTCTTGGCCTGCGCGATCAGGTCGTGGCCGGCGAGTGCGATCGGCAGCGCCGCAGCCTGCACCGGCGTCATGCCGAGGTAGCCGAGCTGTTCGAGGTTGGCGAGCGCAGCGGCCGACAAGGGCAGCTGGCTGAAGGGCGGAGGTGTAGCGGATTCGGTTCGGTTCATGCGCGATTATCGTGACTCGGGCCGACACGCTCTCTACACTGCGGCGCCATGACGGCCCGCATCTTCATCAGCTACCGCAGCAGCGACGGCAAGGACAAGGCGACGGCGCTGGCGCGCGACCTCGGCGTGGTGTTCGGCGACGCCCAGGTTTTTCTCGACAAGGACGACCTGCGCGGCGGCTCGCGCTGGCGCGACGAAGTGCAGCAGCTGCTCGACCAGCGCCCGGTATTGCTGTTGCTGATGACGCCGCAGTTGTTGGCCGCCACCGACGAGGCCGGCCGCCTGCGCATCGAAGACCCCGACGACCCGGTGCGGCGCGAGCTCGCCGATGCGCTCGAAGCGAACGCGCAGATCGTGCCGCTGCTCTGCGACGGCTTCGATGCAGCGCCGACGACGAGTGAGTTGCCGCCGCCGTTCGACCAGATCGGCGAGCGCACCTGGCGCAAGCTGCGCGCCTACGACTGGCAGGGCGACGTGCAGCGGCTGGTCGACGACCTGCGTGCGCTCGGCGTGCCGGCGCTGGCGGCACCAGGGCCTGTCGTGGCCGCGCCATCGAGCGCGCGGCGCGTCTGGGTCGTGGCTGCGCTGGGCGGCGTCATGCTCGCGGGCGTGGCGGCGTGGGTCACGCTCAGGCCTTCGGCACCGCAAGGCATCGCCGGCGAGTGGGCCACCACGGTCGAAGGCCAGCCGGCCATGCGCTTCGTCTTTCGCCATGAGGCCGACAAGCTCGTGCTGACGAGCAAGCCGGTGCCCATCGCCGACCGTGCCGACTGGGCCGAGTACCGCGCCTTCTGGCGCGAGCGCAGCGGCGCCGAACTCACGCACGTGGTCTACCGTGGCGAAGGCACGCTGCGCGCCGACCCTGGCGTGCCGCCGGCGATCGACGTGGCGCTCACGCTCGTCAGCTCGCCCGGCGACGTGCCGGTCGACAGCGGCAACCTGAGCGCCACGCTCGCCGAAGGCGGCGCCGTGATGAACGGCACGCTGTGGCGCAACAGCGCGCAGGCGGACAGGCCGGTGACCTTGGTGCGAGCGAAACGCTGAGCCGCGCTTCACCGCCGCTGCCGACGCCGTTCGCGGAATTTGTCTGACAGCGTGCAGCGTGTTGCACTGACTGCGCCGACCCGCGACGGCGCCTACGCTTCAGCCACTCGCCCTGCAGTCATCGAAGTGGCGACACCGAGGGCCCGCGCCATGAACGTCTCCGTCACCAGCTTGCCTGACTCAGGCTACGAGATCCGCTTCCAGTCCTTGTTCAAACCCGGGCGGGCGTTGTCCTTCCCGTGCGACGCACAAGGCCTGGTGCAGCTCGATTCGCTCAGCGAACGGGCGCGTGACAACTACTTCTACGCACGCGCGGTGGTCGGGCGCGAGTTCGCGCACCCGTCGGTGCAGATCAGCTGCCCCCACTGAGCCTGCGTCAGGCCGTTTGTGTCCTGATGCAAGCGGCGTCGGACGGCTCCGACAGAACAAGCGCCCCATTGCCGACTGCGCCTCCTTCGAGCGGCTTCTAAGCTTCAGCCACATCCTTCCAGCGCGCCCCGGCGTGTGAAGAAGGCCGCTGACCCCAACGCCGCGCCGTGCGGCGCCGTTCGAGGAGAACATCGATGAACAAACCCCTGATGACCATGACCGCCGCCGCCGTGCTGGCCGCTTTCACGCTGGCCGGCTGCGGCAAGACCGACACGTCGACCAGTGCCAACGACATGGTCCGGCAGACCGAACAGAAAGCCAAGGAAATCGGCGCCGAGGCGTCGAAGGGTGTGGCCGAAGTGAAGGAGGCCGGCCGCGAGCTGGCACAAGACGCAAAGCAGGCCGGCAATGAAGTGGCCGACAAGGTGTCGGACGCGGTGATCACCTCGTCGGTGAAGGCCGAGCTCGTGAAAGACCCGAACCTGAGCGCGCTCAAGATCAACGTCGACACCGACGCTGGCCGCGTGTTGCTGCAAGGCACTGCGCCGAGCAGCACGGCCCGCGATCAAGCGATGAAGCTCGCCCAGGCCGTGAAGGGTGTCGTGAGCGTGGACAACCAGCTCAAGGTCGAACCCGGCAAGGGCTGACCTCTCTCAGGATCGCGCGGGGCTCAGCGCTTCGCGATTTCGAGCAGCTCGACTTCGAACAGCAGCGTGGCGTTCGGCGGGATCAAACCCCCGCCGGCGCCACGTTCGCCGTAGGCGATATTCGACGGGCAGGTCAGTTTGGCCTTGCCGCCGACCCTCATCTTCTGCACGCCTTCGGTCCAGCACTTGATCACGCCACCGAGCGGGAACTGCGCTGGCGCGTTGCGCTTGTACGAGCTGTCGAATTCCTTGCCATCGGGGAAGGTGCCGCGGTAGTGCACTTTCACCGTGTCGGCGGCCGTCGGGCTCGCGCCGTCGCCGTCTTTCAGCGATCGGTAGACGAGGCCGGTCGACGTGACGACGGCGCCGTCTTCCTTGGCCGATGCGGCAGCCGTGGCGTCTTGCGCCATCGTTGCGGAAGAGAGCAGTGCAGCCGAGAGGCTGAACGCGGCAAGCAGAGAGACTTTGGCGAATGAGGTCATGTCGAGGTTCCGTGCTGAGTGAAAGGTGCGGGCCGGTGGGCCGTCAATGGTGGTGCGGGGCAGACGCCGCCGCGATGCGCTCGCGCAGCGCATCGATCGGCATGTAGCCGCTGCCGACAAGATGCAAATGGTCGCCGTGTTGGGCCACGACGGTCGGGAAACCGCGAATGCCCCAGGCCTGCGATTGTTCGAAGTCGGCGGCGGTCATGTCACGCATTTCCTGCGAGGCGAAGGCCTTGGCGAAGTCGGCGCGTGAAATGCCGAACTGCTCGGCCACGTCGGCCAGCACCTCGGGGCGGGTCACGTCTTTCGCTTCGGCATAGAACGCGCGTTGCACCGCCTTGAAGTACTGCCACACCTTGCCGGGCCAATGGCTGCGCACCGTCACGGTGGCGCGGCTGGCGGGCTCGGTGTCGTAGACGAAGCCGGGAACGTGCAGCGCGGTGTTCGGCGCCTGTGCGAACGGCTGGCCGCTGGCTTCGGCCACATGGTGCCAGTGACCGAAGATCTCGTCGGCCTTCTCACGCGCCATCGGCTCGGTCGTGAACGGACGCAGCCCACCCATGATCAGGGCGAGCTGCAGCGGCGCGGTTTCGCGCGGGTCGGCGAGCAACTCGTCCATCGGCTTGGCGAAGCCGTAACACCAGGAGCACATCGGGTCGCCGATGTAGATCAGGTTCATCGTGGGTCCTCTGGAAAACGATTCGCGGCGACTGTATCGCAAGGCCGCGAAGGCGCACCGCGGTGGGGTTCTTACACTAGCGGCCCATGCCACCGTTCGCCGCCACCGCCCGATGACCCTCTTGCTCGCGCCCATGGAGGGCCTGCTCGACTTCACGCTGCGCGACATTCTCACGCGCGTGGGTGGCATCGACCGCTGCGTCTCGGAGTTCATCCGCGTCACCGGCACGCTGCTGCCCGAGCGCGTGTTCACGCGCATCGTGCCCGAGCTGCTGCACGGCAGCCGCACGCCGGCCGGGGTGCCGGTGCGGGCGCAGCTGATGGGCTCCGACGCCGTGTGTCTGGCCGAAAACGCAGCCCGGCTCGCGGGGCTGCGCCCGGCCGGCATCGACCTGAATTTCGGCTGCCCGGCCAAGGTGGTGAACCGCCACGGCGGCGGCGCCGCGCTGCTCGCCGACCCGGAGCTCGTGCACGCCATCGTGGCCGCGGTGCGGCGGGCCGTGCCGCGCGAGGTGCCGGTCTCGGCCAAGATGCGCCTCGGTGTGAACGACAGCAGCCGCGCGCTCGACTGTGCCTTGGCGATTGCCTCGGCCGGCGCCGACGAACTGGTCGTGCACGCCCGCACCAAGCTCGACGGCTACCGGCCGCCGGCGTACTGGGAACACATCCACGAGGTCCAGCGCAGCGTGGCGATTCCCGTCGTGGCCAATGGCGAGATCTGGAGCGTGGCCGACGCACGCCGCTGCCGTGAGTTGTCGGGTTGCCACGCCCTGATGCTCGGGCGCGGCATGGTCCGCGACCCCGGCCTGGCGCTCGCGATCGTGGCCGACCAGCAGCCCCTGCTGGCTCCGCGCGACGGCCCCGGCGTGCCCTGGGAACAACTGCTGCCGCTGATCCGCGCGTTCTGGTTCCTGGTCGAAGCGAACATCGAACCGAAGGCGCGTGCCGGGCGGCTCAAGCAGTGGCTGAACTTCCTGCGCCGCCGCCATCCGCAGGCCGAAGCGGCCTACGCCGCGGTGCGCACGATCAACGACCCGGTGCTCGTCGCGCTGCACCTGAACCTGACCAGCTGCGCCGACGAAGCGCGCGCGGTCGAAAACATCGAAGCCCGCGAAGAACTTCTGGAGACCCTGACGTGAAAACGTACAACATCGAAGTGCAGCGCGTCAAAGCGATGAACAACGCCAACGGCCTGATCCGCATGCAGGTCGACGCGCTGGTGCAGCCGAGTGCAGCGCGTGACGAAGGCGCACCGACCACCGTGCTCAGCATCAGCGAAGGCGATGCGCGCACGCTGCTGCTGTTGCTGAAAGCGCAGATCGCCGAGTTCGACAGCCGCAAGGCGAAGAGCCGGCGCTGACGCGGCACGTCGATGGGCAGCACACCGGCCGCGGCCGAAGCCACGCTGCATTTCGGCAAGGCGGCGCAGTGGGCGGCGTGGCTGCGCAAGCACCATGCCCGATCGACCGGCGTGTGGTTGCGCATCGCGAAGAAGGGCGCTGACGACGTGTCGATCAGCTACCCCGAAGCGCTGGAGGTCGCGCTGTGTTTTGGCTGGATCGACGCGCTGAAGAAAAACGACGGGCCGCAGCACTGGGTGCAGCGTTTCACGCCGCGCGCCAAACGCAGCATCTGGTCGAAGGTGAACCGCGAGAAGGCGCTGGCGCTGGTCGCGCAAGGCCGCATGCAGCCGGCCGGCCTGACAGAGATGCAGCGCGCCCGGGCCGATGGCCGCTGGCAGGCCGCCTACGACCCGCAGAGCGCCTCGACCGTGCCGCCCGACCTGCAGGCGGCGTTCGACGCAGAACCGGCCGCGCAGGCGTTCTTCGAGACGCTGGATTCGAAGAACCGCTACGCCGTGCTGTTCCGCCTGCAGACCGCCAAGCTCGCCGCCACCCGCGCGCGGCGCATCGAGACCTTCGTGGCGATGCTGGCGCGCGGCGAGAAGCTGCACCCTTGAGGGCGCAGCGCGTGCAGCGAGCTCAGCCCTTGCGGGCGCGCTGGATCAGCACATCGGCCACCGCCAGCGCGCGCTCCGAGCTGCCGGCCATCGACGGTGAGGTGATGAAGCGGCCGTGGATGCCGAGCGCCGGCACGCCGTCGATCTTGTAGTCGGCCATCAGTTTCTTGGCGCGGCCCACGTTGGTGGCCACCGAGAAGGAATTGAAGGCGTCGAGAAACTTCTTCTCGTCGCCGCCGTTCTTCGCGACCAGCGCGGCGATGTCGGCGGGCTTGTCCAGGCGCAGGCGGTCGACGTGCACGGCGGTGAAAACCTTGCGCTGCATCGTGGCCACGAGGCCAAGCGTTTCGAGCGCGAAGTAGGTGCGCTGGAAGTTCTCGGCGTTCATCAGGAACGGCACCGGCACCCGCTTGAGCACCACGTCGGCCGGCAGGTTCTTGGCCCAGGCTTCGAGCGTGGGCTCGAAAGCGCTGCAGTGCGGGCAGGCGTACGAGAAGAATTCCAGCACCTCGATCTTCGTGCCGGCCGCCGGCGCCACCGGCGGGTTCACGCGGGTGAATTCGGTGCCTTCCTTGGGCTCGAAGCCCTGCGAAAAGGCCGTGCCGGTGATCGAAAGCCCGAAGGCACCGAGGCCGGTGCTGGCAAGGGTGGCGGAAAAGTCGCGACGGTTCACGTTCTGGGTCCTTGGGTTGGCAACCGCCTGTTGAGTGGCGGCGGGGAAGAAAAGTTCAGGCGGCGTTCGGGTAGGGCGGCACGTGGTGGCCGCGCGCGAGCGTGCTGGCGGCTTGCAGCAGCAGTGGCATGTCGAGTTCGACAGCGTTGCGTGGCACCACGTCGTAGTGGCACAGCGTGCCGAGCAACTGGCCTTCGGCGTCCATCACCGGCACGCCGCAGTAAGCACGAACCACGGCGCGCGCCACGTGGTCGGCCAGGCGCGGGTCTTCGAGGGCATCGACGGTCGTGAAGCTGCCGTTGGTGTCGCGCACGAAGCAGCAGTAGGTGGCACTCTCGGGCACCGCGTCGATGCGGGTGAGGTCGGGGTTCTCGCGGTCGTAGTGGATCGCCGCATTGGCCATGCCACCGCCGAAACGGAAGATGCCGATGAAGCGGTAGCTCGTCAGGCTGACGAGGTAGGCGAGTGCGGCGCGGGCGCCGCTGCCATGCAGGGCGCGTTCGAACGCAGCGAACGCCTCGCCGGTCGGAACGGTCGGGGCCGGTGCGGACGAGGTGGGCCTGCTCATGCCCGGCATTCTCCAACAAACACGGCACCAGCCGAAAAATGCAGGCAGCGTCCGACGCGCGCATGCGCCACAAGCTGTCACAAGGGTGGCTCTGGCTGTGCCAACATCGCCGCCAATCATGGAATCGAACCCTCTCGAGCCTTCTGCTGGCGGCCGGGCTGGCGCCCTGGCGCGTGGCCGCGATGCACTGGCGCGCTTCTGGGCCGCACGTGAAACACGCACGAGCCGGGTTGCCACGGTGGCCGCGCTCGTCGGTGCCGCGGGCGCTCTCGGGTTTGCGGCCTACATGGCCGTGCTGGTCTTCACCACGCCCGGGGTGGACGCGCTCCAAAAAGCCCAGGGCCTGCGCCCGAGCGTGATCGTCTCGGCCGACGGCGAGGTGATCGGCCGTTTCGCCACCGCCTACCAGGCGCCGGTGGCGCTGAAAGACGTGTCGCCCGAGCTCGTGAAAGCGCTGATCGCGACCGAAGACCACCGCTTCTACGAACACGGCGGCATCGACGTCAAGCGCACGCTCGCGTCGGCGTGGAACACCTTGCAAGGCGACATGCAGGGTGGCTCCACGCTCACGCAGCAGCTCGCGCGCAACCTGTTCCCGCAGGAGATCGGCAACGAGCGCAACCTGAACCGCAAGCTGCGCGAAGCGATCACCGCGCTGCGCCTGGAGCGCCACAGCAGCAAGGAGCAGATCCTCGAGAGTTACCTGAACAGCGCGCCCTTCCTCTACAACGTGCGTGGCATCGAGATGGCCGCGCGCACCTACTTCGGCAAGCCGGCCGCGCAGCTCGACACGGCGCAGGGCGCCACGCTGGTCGGCATGCTCAAGGGCACGCAGCGCTACAACCCGGTGCGCAACCCCGAGCGCGCGCTGGAGCGGCGCAACCTGGTGCTGGCGCAGATGGTCAAGCGCGGTTCCCTTGAAGCCGAACGTTTCGAGCGCCTGAAGAAGCAGCCACTCGCGCTCGATTTCCTGCGGCCGGAAGACGGTGGCATCGGCCAGGCGCGGCACTTCGTCGAGACGATCCGCGAGCGGCTCGTCGAGTGGGCCGATGCCCACGATGTCGACCTCGACCGCGACGGCCTGGTGATCCGCACCACGCTCGACAGCAAGCTGCAGCGCCTGGCGCAAGAGGCGGTGGTGCAGCAGGTGGCGATGCTGCAGCGTGTGGCCGCGATCGAGTGGAGCGAGGCGCGCATGCGTTCGGCCAACGCGCGTTCGCCGGAGGCGAAAACCCCGTTCGCGCATTTCTGGAAGACCCACCCGCAGATGTTGGACGAGATCGCGCGCGACAGTGCCGCCTTCCGCGAAGCACGCCAGGCCGGGGCGGGCGAAGACGAAGCACTGGCGAAGGCCCTGGCCGATGCCGAATCGATGCAGAAGCTGCGCGACAGCAAGACCCGCCTGTCGGCCGGCTTCGTCGCCATCGACCCGACCAGCGGCGCCGTGAAAGCCTGGGTCGGCAGCCCCGACTTCGCGCGCGAACAGTTCGACCACGTGGCCCAGGCCAAGCGCCAGCCCGGCTCCACCTTCAAGCCCTTCGTCTACGGCGCAGCCCTGCAGCGCGGGTTTTCGACCGAACGCAGCTACATGGACGAAGAGATCGAGATCCGCCTGGCCGACGGCAAGCTCTGGAAGCCGACCGACGGCGGCGGCCCGAGCTTCGCGCCGATGACGCTGCGCCAGGGCCTGGTGCAGTCGAAGAACACCATCACCGCGCAGGTGATGCAGGACGTGGGCGCCGAAGCCGTCGTCAACTTCGCGCAGGCCGCGGGCGTGCGCGAATCCAAGCTCGACCCGGTGCCCTCGCTCGCGCTCGGCACCAGCCCGGTCACGCTGCTCGAAATGGCCAACGCCTACGCCACGCTGGCCGCGATGGGCGTGCGCCGCGAGCCGCTGCTGGTGACCAGCATCGAAGACCGCAACGGCCGGCTGCTGGCCGCGTTCGACAGCGCGCCCGAGCGTAACCCCGAGCAGGTGCTCGACAAGGCGCTGGTCGCGCGCCTGGTCGACGTGATGCGCGGCGTGGTGCAGACCGGTACCGGCGCGGCGATGCGCGGCGAGTGGGCCTTGCGCGGCGACGCCGCCGGCAAGACCGGCACCACGCAGGACAACACCGACGGCTGGTTCATGCTGATGCAACCGGGCCTCGTGGCCGGTGCCTGGGTCGGCTTCAACGACCCGCGCGTCACGATCCGCAGCAACTACTGGGGCCAGGGCGGGCACAGTGCGCTGCGCATCGTCGGCGACTTCTGGCGCCAGGGCCAGAAAGCGAAACTGATCGACACCAAGGCCGAGTTCCCGAAGGTGGCGCCCGAAGCGCCGGAACCGATGGAAGCGGACCCTGCCAGTTCACCCGAAGCGCCACCGGCCGAGGGGCCGATCGGTGCGGCGCTGGTGCGCCTGCTCGGGCTGACGGCGCCGGTGCAGCGCAGCCCTGAAGAGGCTGCCGAGATCGAAGCCCGGCGCCGGCTTCACGAGCGGGCGCAAGGCCGCTGACCGGGGTGCGGCGTCACGGCGCCAGAAACAGCGCCGGGTCGACCATCGTGCGGTTCAGCATCACGCCCCAGTGCAGGTGCGGCCCGGTCGCGCGGCCGGTCGCGCCCACGGCACCGATCGGCGTGCCTTCGGTGACCGTGTCGCCCACCTTCACGTTGACGGCCGACAGGTGGCAATACATCGTCAGCCAGCCGGCGCCGTGGTCGAGCCACACGGTGTTGCCGTTGAAGAAGTAGTCGCCGGTGTCGATCACGCGGCCGGGCGCAGGTGCCAGCACCGGCGTGCCTTGCGGCGCGGCGATGTCCATGCCGCTGTGCGGGTTGCGCGACTGGCCGTTGAACACACGCCGCAGGCCGAAGGAACTGGAGCGTGGCCCGGGCACCGGCTGACCGAGTTGCAGGCTGGCGGGGGGCTTTTCGCTGAAGGTGGCGACGACCTGGGCCGTGTGGGCGCGCTCCCGCTCGAAGCGTGCAAGATCGTCCTTGGCCAGGTCGACATGGCCGGGGGCGACCTTCAGCCGCTGCTCTGCATAAGACCAGGGCTTGACCACGAACGAGACGCTGGCCTCGGGCGCGCCCGCGCGTTGCACCTGCAGTGTCGCGCGGCCGGGCGCGGTGGCGAGGGCGATGCCGAGCACGGCGGTCCACTGCGCCCCTTCTTTCACGACGAGTGCGGGCACGCCGTTGAACGTGGCGCGTGGTGCTTCGGCCGAGGCCCCGAGCGCGACGCGTGCCACCCCACCGGGCGCGAGGCGTTGCTGGGGAATCTCCGAGGCCGTGGCAGGCAAGGCCATCGACACCACGGTGGCCACAGCGGCGGCGGATCGCACCACGCGGCCGGCGTTCACTTGCCCCACCCGTCTTTCAAGCCCGCGATCCGGTTCATCACCGGTTGGCCCGGCGTGTGGTCGACCCGGTCGGCCACGAAATAACCGTGGCGCTCGAACTGGAACTTGTCGTCGGGGCGGGCGTTGGCCAGCGACGGTTCGAGGTAACCGCGCACGACCTTCTTGCTGTTCGGGTTCAGGCTCGCCTTGAAGTCACGGCCCCCCGCGTCGGGCTGCGCTTCGGTGAACAGGCGGTCGTACAGGCGCAGTTCGACCGGCAGCGCGTCGTGCACGCCGACCCAGGTGATCGTGCCCTTGACCTTCACCGCGTCGGCGCCGGGGGTGCCGCTCTTGGTGTCGGGCACCACGCTGGCGAGCACGGCCGTGATGTTGCCGCTCGCGTCCTTTTCGCAGCCGGTGCACTCGATCACCATGCCGTACTTGAGGCGGACCTTGTTGCCCGGGAAGAGACGGAAGAAGCCCTTCGCCGGCACTTCGGCGAAGTCGTCACGCTCGATCCAGACTTCGCTGCCGAGGCTGAATTCGCGCAGGCCGAGGCCCGGCTGCTGCGGGTGATACGGCGCCTGGCAAGGCTCGCGGTAGTCCGCGCTGCCGAACAGTTCGGCCCAGTTCGTCAGCTTCAGCTTGATCGGGTCGAGCACCGCCATCGCGCGTGCTGCCTTGCCTTCCAGGTCTTCGCGCAGCGCGATGTCCAGGCTCGCGTAGTCGGTCCAGCCACCGGCCTTGCTGGTGCCGGCGCGTTCGCACATCAGGCGCACCGCTTCCGGCGTGTAGCCGCGCCGGCGCAGGCCCACGATGGTCGGCATGCGCGGGTCGTCCCAGCCGTCGACTATTGAGGAGTCGACGAGCTGGCGCAGCTTGCGCTTGCTGGTGATCACATAGGTCACGTTCAGGCGCGCGAACTCGTACTGATGCGGTCGCGGTTGTGCCAGCAGGCCGAGCGTGCAGAGCGTGTCGAGCAGCCAGTCGTACCACGGGCGCTGGTCTTCGAATTCGAGCGTGCAGATGCTGTGCGTGATGCCTTCGAGCGCGTCTTCGATCGGGTGCGCGTAGGCGTACATCGGGTAGATGCACCACGCGTTGCCGGTGTTGTGGTGCTCGGCGTGTTTGATGCGGTACAGCGCCGGGTCGCGCAGGTTGATGTTGGGGCTCGCCATGTCGAGCTTGGCGCGCAGCACGGCCGCGCCGTCGGGCAGCGCACCGGCGCGCATCTCGCGAAAGCGCGCCAGGTTTTGTGCCGGCGTGCGGCTGCGGAACGGGCTGTCGGTGCCGGCATGGCCGAAGTCGCCACGGTTGGCGCGCATCTCGTCGGCGCTCTGTTCGTCGACGTACGCGAGGCCGGCTTCGATCAGCGCTTCCGCGGCCCGGTACATGAAGTCGAAGTAGTTGCTGGCGTAGTACAGGTGCTGCGCACCGTTCGCCTGCCAGCTATAGCCCAGCCACTGCACCGCGTCGAGGATGCTGTCGACGTATTCCTGCTCTTCCTTCTCGGGGTTGGTGTCGTCGAAGCGCATGTGGCACACGCCACCGTACTCGGCCGCGAGGCCGAAGTTCAGCGTGATGCTCTTGGCGTGGCCGATGTGCAGGTAGCCGTTCGGCTCGGGCGGGAAACGGGTGCGGATCTTCGCCGGATCGGGCTGGCCCGCTGCGTGGTGCGCAGCATCGCCCGGCGTGCCGGCGAAGCGGCGCTGCGCGTAGGTGCCGGTGGCCAGGTCACGCTCGATGATCTGGCGCAGGAAATTGCTGCCGGTGTGGCCGGGCTTGGGGCTGTTGTCTGCTGGAGAAGTCATGGGGGTGGCGCGGGGCGCGAGAGTGGGGCGATTCTATCGGCGCCACCCTGTGGAGCAGCGGGCCGTCCGGGCCGCGCAGCAATGTAGCTTTACCTTGCAACAGGAAGCACGGGTCAACGATGGCCCCCGGGTGGCGTTGTGGTCAGCGAGCGGGCCACTTCCTGGCACGCACGAAGGAGAAAACTCCATGAACAAGTCCCTCATCCTTGCGCTGGCCGCGGCCGGCACGCTGTTGGGCGCCGGTGCTGCCCACGCCGGCAACGGGCAGGTGTCTGTCGGTATCAGCCTGCCAGGCATCGTGTTGCCGCTGCCGCCGCTGCCCGGCCTCGTGGTCACCGGTGGGCCGGTGTACCAGCAACCGGTGCGCAGTTACCGCCCGGAGCCGGTCTACGCGCCGGCGCCGGTGTACGACGCCCCCGAGCCGGTTTACTACCCCGGCCACCCGCAGTGGCGCCACCAATACCGGGCGGCACCGGTGCCGGTGGTCTCGGTGCCGCGTTATCAACCCGCCTGGCAGCCGGCGGCTTACCCGCGCCACGGTGACGGCCGCTGGGAGCGCCGTGACGAACGCCGCCACGATCGCCGCGAAGACCGGCGTGATGACCGCCACGATCGGCGTGACTGAGCGTTGATGGCCAGGTCACCCCGCACGCGGCTGTCGGCTTCGGCCTACAGCTGCGGCGCGCGTGCGCCGACGTCGAGCCCGCTGCGCGTCCGATTCAGCCGGCGCCGCGCTGCCCCGAACATGAAGGCTCAAGCGAAGCGCCGGAGCACCCGCCCCGCGCGCCGCGACCACAGGAGCTCCCCATGAACCTTCGACCCCTCGTCACCGCCGTCTGCCTCACCAGCCTGGCTGCAATCACGGCGTGTTCTTCCCAGCCACGCCGCGCCGAAGTCGCCCAGGCGCCTGTGCCGGCCTACGCGCCGGTGCCGGTCTACACCGAACAAGGCCGCGTTCGTTCGATCGAGGTGATCCCGGTCGCCAGCCGCAGCAGCGGCGGTGGAGCGGTGCTCGGCGCGATCATCGGCGGCGTGATCGGCCACCAGATCGGTGGCGGCACCGGCAAGGCGCTGGCGACCGGCGCCGGTGCCGTGGGCGGCGCCGTGGCCGGCAACGCGATCGAGATGCGCAACAAGCGCGACGACGAGATCTACCGTGTCAGCGTGCGTTTCGAAGACGGCAGCGTTCGCAGCTACGACTTCCAGCGCATCGACGATCTTCGTGTGGGCGACCGCGTGAAGCTCGAAGGCGGGCAGATCCACCGCATCTGACGATAACGGTGCGATGTGGCGCGAGCTGCGTCACATCGCCTTGAACAGATGGGCGTAGAGCCTGCTCGCGGTCAGTTTGTCCTGGTGGCCGCGCAGCGTGAGCAACACCTTGCCCGATTCGTCACGCACTGCGGTGGCGATGGCGTCCGCCCGCACCACGGTGCCGCGGTGCACTTGCCAGAAGCGCTGCGCGTCGAGCTGTGGCAACAGCTCGCGCAGTGACGTGCGCACCAGGTATTCACGCTCGGCGGTGATCACACGCACGTACTTGTCGGCCGATTCGAAATACAGCACCTCGGCCACCGGCACCATGTGGATCGCCGTGCCCACGGCCGCCTGAATCACGGCGAGCTGTGCTGGCGCGGCGCCGACATTCGATGCAAGCAGGCCACGCAGTTGTGCGAGCGTGGTTTCCAGCGCCTGCGCCGGGTTGTCGCTGCGCGCGCGCCGCTGCTGCAGGGCCGCTTGCACGCGGGCACAGGTCTGCGCCAGCCGCTCGGGCAACACCGGCTTCAACACGTAGTCGACAGCCGCGCGCTCGAAGGCCTGCAGCGCGTACTGGTCGTAGGCTGTCACGAACACGATCAGCGGCAAGGGCGCGCCTTCGGGCCAGTCTTCCGACAGCGCCTGCGCTGCTTGCAGGCCGGTCATGCCGGGCATCTGGATGTCGAGAAACACCACGTCGGGTCGCCGCGCCAGCGCGGCTTCGACCGCTGCTGCGCCGTGGCCCAGGTTGGCCACGATCTGCAGCGCCGGCCAGGCGCGCGCCAATTCGGCCTGCAGGTTGGCGGCGAGCAGCGGTTCGTCTTCGGCGATGAGTGCGGTGGCGTTCATGGCAGCGGCAGCCGCAGCGTGGCGCGGGTGCCACCTTCGGCATCACCGGCGTTGACGAGTTCGAGCGATGCGTTCGCGCCGTACAGCGTGGCGAGCCGTTCGCGCACCTGCATCAACCCGAACTGCGTGCCGTCGCTGCGCATGCCTGACAAACCGGCGCCGGTGTCGCGCACCTCGAGCACGAGCTGCCCGCCGTCGCGCCGCGCGCTCACGTCGATGCGCCCGCCTTCGACCTTCGGCTCCAGCCCGTGCTTGATGCTGTTCTCGACCACCGGCTGCAGCAGCAGCGGCGGCACCGCCAGCGCGGCCAGCGCGTCGGGCAGATCGAAGTGCGCCTGCAGGCGCTCGCCCATGCGGACCTGCATCAGCGCGAGGTAGTCGGCCAGGCGCGTGAACTCGGTCGCGAGCGGGTGGCTCGACACGCGCGAGGCACCGAGCGTGGCGCGCAGGAACGCGATCAGCTGGTCGAGCATGGCCTGCGCGCGCGGTGGGTCCACGCCGATCAACACGCGCAGGTTGGCCAGCGTGTTGAAAAGCATGTGCGGCTCCAACTGCGATTCGAGCAGCTTGAGCTGGTGTTCGGCGGCTTGCCTCTGCGCGGTTTGAACCGCCGCTTCCGTGGCGGCGATGGTCTCGCGCGAGTAGAACCAGTAGGTGATCACGACACCCGGCACCAGCGACAGCAGCAACACCGCCAGCGCTTCGCTCCAGGTGGCCCGCAGAAAACCCGGCGTGTAGGTGCCGCTGAGCCAGTCGCCGACGGAGCCGCCGACGCTGAAGCCGACGATCGTGCCGACCAGGATGATCGGCAGCATCCAGGGCCAGCCCGGCCAGCGGCCGATGTTCCTGTTGGCAGACGGCGGTTCGCGGCGGTGGATCCACACGGACGCGGCCATGCGCCCCAGGTCGATCGTGAACCAGCTGACGATCGCGATGCAGACCGAGTGCGCCAGGGTGGAGCGGAACGACCAACCGAAGGCCAGCGTCAGGCAGACCGCGATGATCACGCCGAAGCCCGCGCTGCGCAGGCCCCGCATCGCGAAGCGCGTGCCCAGCGCGGCGGGCAGGCTCGTGTCCTCGGTCACGGCTTCGGCGTGCGGCGTCATGGGGTCGATTCTGGCCTGTTGCAAGCGCGGCTCAGACCGCTTGCATCGTCGCCGGGCGGGTGGCCAGGCTGCGCAGCGCGAGGGCGCGCGCCAGGAACAGGCCGCTGAACGTGCCGTAGGCGAGGCTGCACAGGCCGGCGAAAGTGGCGTCACTGGCCAGTGCCGGGGCCAGCGACGGGCTCACGCCGGCGCCGTACTTCACCGCGAACAGGCCGACGATCAGCACCAGCGGCAGCCAGCTGCCTGGCACGTGCAGCACGCCACGGCCCGCGGACCAGTAAGCGCCCCGCAGGGTCACCGCCTTGCGTGCCAGCACGAGTGCGGTTGCGATACCGGCCGCCCACGCGAGGAACGCGACCGGCAAGTGGCCGAACGCGCTGAGCACGCCGCTGAGAGAGAAGGCCGTCAGCACCAGCGGCAGCACGGTCACGCGGGTCAGGCTGATCTCGCGGCTGCGGGTCTGCCACAGGCCGAGTGCCACCAGCGCGGCGAGCAGGCCCCAGACCCAGGCGGGGGTGTGTTGAACGATGGCGAGGAAGAACATGGTGCGGCTCCTTGGGGGTGTGGAGCGCACTGTGGCGTGGCCAGCGTCGGCATGCGAGCGTGCTGCGACGGGTTGCCGTGCACCAGCGCGAAACGGCCCTGGACGGGTGCGAATTGCCAGGCCCGGGGTGGCTCCTCAGCGCCGCCGGCCACCGCCCAGAATGCTGCCGAGCACGCCGCGGATGATTTCGCGGCCGACGCTGGAGCCGATGCTGCGCACGGCCGAGCGCGCCGCCGCTTCGGCCAGGCCTTCGTGTTTGCCGCCGCGCGGGCCGGTGCTGCCAAAGAGCACGTCTTTCAGGCCACCGAACAAACCACCGCCGGCGTCGGCCGGCTGGCCCGCCGTGGGGGTGGGCAGGGGGCGGGCCGCGGCGCCGCCCGCGGTCGGCGCCTGCGAAGGCGCGGCGCTGGGGCTTGCGGCTGCGCGGCCCTTGATCTTCTCGTAGGCCGACTCGCGGTCGACGGTCTTTTCGTACACGCCGGCCACGAGCGACCCCGCGATCAGCCTCTGGCGCTGCTCCGGCGTGATCGGCCCGATCTGGCTGCCGGGCGGGATCACGAAGACCCGCTGCGTGACACTCGGCCGGCCCTTCTCGTCGAGCAGGCTGACCAGCGCTTCACCGACCGCGAGTTCGGTGATCGTGGTTTCGATGTCCAGGCCCGGGTTCGCGCGCATCGTGCTCGCCGCCGCCTTCACGGCTTTCTGGTCGCGCGGCGTGAACGCGCGCAGCGCATGCTGCACGCGGTTGCCGAGCTGGGCGAGCACGGTGTCGGGAATGTCGAGCGGGTTCTGCGTCACGAAGTACACGCCCACGCCCTTGCTGCGCACCAGGCGCACGACGAGCTCGATGCGTTCGACCAGCGCGGCCGGCGCTTCCTTGAACAAGAGGTGCGCTTCGTCGAAGAAGAACACCAGCTTGGGTTGCTCCAGGTCGCCAACCTCGGGCAACTGCTCGAACAGCTCGGAGAGCATCCACAGCAGGAAGGTGGCGTACAGGCGCGGGCTGTTCATCAGCTGGTCGGCGGCCAGGATGTTGATCACGCCCTTGCCATCGGTCGTCTGCATGAAGTCGGCGATGTTGAGCATGGGTTCGCCGAAGAAGCGGTCGCCGCCCTGTTCGTCGATCTGCAACACGCCGCGCTGGATGGCGCCGATGCTGGCGGCGCTGACGTTGCCGTATTCGGTCTGGAACTGGGCCGAGTTGTCGCCCACGTACTGCAGCATCGCGCGCAGGTCTTTCAGGTCGAGCAGCAACAGGCCGTTGTCGTCGGCGATCTTGAACACGAGCTGCAATACGCCTTGCTGGGTTTCGTTGAGCGCGAGCATGCGCGAGAGCAGCAGCGGGCCCATGTCGCTGACGGTGGCGCGCACCGGGTGGCCCTGGGCGCCCTTGTCGCCCGCGAACACGTCCCACAGCGTGGCCGGGCAGGCGGCCGAGGGCGGGGGCTCGATGCCGCGTTCCTTCAGGATCGCCGCCAGCTTCGGGCTCACCTTGCCGGCCTGCGTGATGCCGGTGAGGTCACCTTTCACGTCGGCCATGAAGACCGGCACGCCGCGCTGGCTGAAACTTTCGGCGAGCGTCTGCAGCGTGATGGTCTTGCCGGTGCCGGTGGCGCCGGTGATCAGCCCGTGGCGGTTGGCCAGCGCCGGCAGCAGGAAACACTCGATGGTCTCCTTGGCGGAAACGACGTGTTTGGCGATCAGGATCGGCTCGGCCATGGGGTGCTCCGGTGGGCGGGTGAAAGTGGCACGTAAAATTGCAGTCTAGCGAACAGCGGGCCGCAATCGGGCGGCCTGCCCAAAAGGGAGCCTCATGGCCGGTCATTCCAAGTGGGCCAACATCCAGCACCGCAAAGGTCGGCAAGACGAAAAGCGCGGCAAGGTCTGGACCCGCGTCATCCGTGAAATCACCGTGGCCGCGCGCCAGGGTGGCGGCGACCTGGCGATGAACCCGCGCCTGCGGCTGGCGGTCGAGAAGGCCAAGGCCGCCAACATGCCGGCCGACACCGTCAAGAAGAACATCGACAAGGCGACCGGCAACCTCGAAGGCGTGAGCTACGAAGAGATCCGCTACGAAGGCTACGGCATCGGAGGCGCCGCGATCATCGTCGACTGCATGACCGACAACCGGGTGCGCACGGTGGCCGAAGTGCGCCACGCGTTCAGCAAGTACGGCGGCAACATGGGCACCGAAGGGTCGGTGGCGTTCCAGTTCAAGCACTGCGGGCAGTTCGTGTTCGCCCCCGGCACCAGCGAAGACAAGGTGATGGAAGTGGCGCTCGAAGCCGGCGCCGACGACGTGGTCAGCGACGACGAAGGGGCGATCGAGGTGCTGTGCGCGCCGCCGCTGTTCGAAGCGGTGAAGGCGGCGCTCGAAGCGGCCGGGCTGAAGCCCGACATGGCCGAAGTGACGATGCGGGCCGAGAACACGATCGCCCTGACCGGCGAAGACGCGCTGCGCATGCAGAAGCTGCTCGACGTGATCGAAGACCTCGACGACACGCAGGACCTGTATCACAACGCCGAGATGAACCCGGCATGAAGGTCCTCGTCATCGGCAATGGCGGGCGCGAACACGCGCTGGCGTGGAAACTCGTGCAGTCGCCGAAGGTGCAGAAGGTGTTCGTGGCGCCGGGCAACGGCGGCACGGCGGCCGACATCCGGCTCGAGAACGTGGCGCTCACCGACCACGCGGCACTGGCCGACTTCGCATCGGCCGAGAAGATCGCGCTCACCGTCGTCGGCCCCGAAGCGCCGCTCGCGGCCGGCATCGTCGACCTGTTCCGCGCCCGCGGCCTGCGGGTGTTCGGCCCGACCAAGGCGGCGGCGCAGCTCGAAAGCTCGAAGGCCTTCGCCAAGGAATTCATGCAGCGCCACGGCATCCCGACCGCGGCGTTCGCGAGCTTCACCGACGCCACGGCGGCCCACGCGCATGTGGACGCCAAGGGCGCCCCCATCGTCATCAAGGCCGACGGCCTGGCGGCTGGCAAGGGCGTGGTCGTGGCGATGACGCTCGCGCAAGCCCACGAAGCGATCGACTGGATGATCGGCGGCAGCGACAACAAGCTCGGCGTGCAGCACAACGACGGCCCCTCTGGCATCCAACAGCCGCGCGTCGTGATCGAGCAGTTTCTCGAAGGCGAAGAAGCGAGTTTCATCGTGTTGTGCGACGGCAAGAACGTGCTGCCGCTGGCGACGAGCCAGGACCACAAACGCCTGCTCGACAACGACGAAGGCCCGAACACCGGTGGCATGGGCGCGTATTCGCCGGCGCCGGTCGTCACGCCCAACGTGCACGCGCGTGCGATGCACGAGATCGTGCTGCCGACCATCGCCGGCATGGCGAAGGACGGCATCACCTTCACCGGCTTCCTGTACGCCGGCCTGATGATCGACGCGCACGGCCAGCCGCGCACGGTGGAATTCAACTGCCGCCTCGGCGACCCGGAAACGCAGCCGATCATGATGCGGCTCAAGAGCGACCTGTTCGACGTGCTGATGCACGCGACCGACGGCTCGCTCGACCGCGTCGAGCTCGAATGGGACCGGCGTGTCTCGCTCGGCGTCGTGATGGCCGCCAGCGGTTACCCGCTGCAGCCGCGCAAGGGCGACACCATCTCTGGCCTGCCGCACGAGGCGCCTGATGCGATGGTGTTCCATGCCGGCACCGAGCCGCGCAGCGATGCGGCGGTCACGTCGGGGGGGCGGGTGCTGTGCGTCACGGCGCTCGGCGACTCGGTCAAGCAGGCGCAGCACCGTGCCTACGAAGTGCTCGACGGCATCCGCTTCGACGGCGCGCTGTTCCGGCGCGACATCGGGCACCGGGCGGTGAAACGTTGACGCGACACGCACTGCATGCAAGAGCCCGTTGAGCGGCCGGTGCAGCTGCACGGCAGCCCCGTGGCGCGCGCGTTGTTGCGGCTGGCCGGCTGGAGGATCCGCTTCGACGGCCTGCCGGGCAAGCAGGGCGTGTTGATCGTGTACCCGCACACCTCGAACTGGGACTTCCCGCTCGGCCTGCTGGTCAAGTGGGCGGTCGGCATCCAGATCACGTTCTGGGGCAAGGACAGCCTGTTCCGCGTGCCACTCTTCGGTGCCTGGCTGCGCTGGCTCGGCGGCGTGCCGGTGGACCGGCAGGCCAGCCACGGCATCGTCGGCCAGATGGCGAACGAGCTGGCGCAGGCGCGTTTGCACAACCGCTTTCTCTGGCTCGCGCTGGCGCCCGAAGGCACGCGCCGCCACGCCAGCGGCTGGCGCTCGGGCTTCTACCATGTGGCCCTGCAGGCACAGGTGCCGGTCGGGCTGGTGTTTCTCGACTACGGTCGGCGTGAAGCGGGGGTACAGCGCTTCATCAAACTCGGGGGCAACATGCGGGACGACCTGAAGTGCATCGCCGAAGAACTCGGCCACCGCATCGGCAAGCGGCCGGCACTGGCCGCACCGATCCGCTTCGACGACAAAGGCAGCGAGACATGAACACGACAAGCGTCAAGGACTACCTGCTGGGCTTGCAGGACCGCATCGTCGCCGGCATGGAAGCGGCAGACGGCCAGCGTTTCATCACCGACGCCTGGCAGCGCGAGCCCGGCGGCAAGCTCGAAGGCGAGGGCCGCTCGCGCCTGCTCGAAGGCGGTGATCTTCTGGAGCGCGGCGGCTGCAGCTTCTCGCACGTCAAGGGCAAGACCTTGCCGCCTTCGGCCACGCAGCACCGGCCCGAACTGGCCGGCGCGCCGTTCGAGGCGATGGGCGTGTCGCTCGTGTTCCACCCGCGCAACCCTTATGTGCCCACCGTGCACATGAACGTGCGCATGCTCGCGGCGTTCCCGGTTGGCGGCGAGCCCGTCACCTGGTTCGGCGGCGGCATGGACCTGACGCCTTACTACGGCTTCGAGGAAGACGCGGCGCACTTTCACCGCGTCAACCGCGACGCGCTCGCACCGTTCGGCGCCGACAAGTACCCGCGCTTCAAGAGCTGGTGCGACGAGTACTTCTTCCTGAAACACCGCGGCGAACCGCGGGGCATCGGCGGTGTGTTCTTCGACGATTTTTCCGAGCTCGGTTTCGAGCAGGGCCTCGCGATGACCAGCGCGGTCGGCGACGCGCTGCTCGGCGCCTACCTGCCGATCGTGCAACGCCGCAGCGCGATGCCCTACGGCGAACGCGAGCGCGACTTCCAGGCCTACCGGCGCGGGCGCTACGTCGAGTTCAACCTCGTGTTCGACCGCGGCACGCTGTTCGGCCTGCAGTCGGGCGGCCGCACCGAAAGCATCCTGATGTCGATGCCGCCGATCGTGAAATGGCGCTACGACTGGAAGCCCGAAGCCGGCACGCCGGAAGCGCGCCTGTACAGCGACTTCCTGCGCCCGCGCGACTGGGCCGATTGGGCACCCACTTGAAACGCATTGGTCTTTTCGGCGGCAGCTTCGACCCGGTGCACAACGCGCATGTCGCGCTGGCGCGGCTGGCGCTGGCCGAGTTGAAGCTCGACGAACTGCGCTGGGTGCCGGCCGGCCAAGCCTGGCAGAAGACCCGTTCGATGACGCCTGCGGTGCACCGCGAAGCGATGGTGCGGCTCGCGATCGAAGGTATGCCGCGCTTCGTGCTCGAGCGCTGCGAGCTCGAACGCACGGGCCCGAGCTACACGCTCGACACCGTGCGCACGCTGCAAGCCGCCGAGCCCGAGGCCATCTGGTTCCTCGTCATCGGGCAAGACCAGTACGCCGGC
>Ga0209883_1000027_pt1 | contig 44549 bp, 39 predicted proteins | sample GWRWT4_21May14_FD_187196 | JGI IMG/M metagenome (GOLD analysis project Ga0209883, IMG submission 187196) | Sand microcosm microbial communities from a hyporheic zone in Columbia River, Washington, USA - GW-RW T4_21-May-14 (SPAdes) (version 2) | ecosystem: Engineered > Artificial ecosystem > Sand...
AGGCGGCGCGGAACGCGGTGTCACTTTCGTACAGGCCGCGCCCCATGCCGGCGTATTGCGCGCCCTGGCCGGGGAACAGCCAGACCAACGACGGCACCGAAGCGCCCACGTTTCGCGCTGCGCGCAGCGGGGCGTCAACGTTGCGCAACGCTGCCACTGCTTCCGCCGAAGAGTCGGCCACCACCGAAAGCCGGTGCGCGAAGCGGCTGCGACCGTTCTGCAGCGTGTGCGCCACGTCGGCGAGGTTGAGCTGCGGGTGTGCTTCGAGGTGATCGGCGAGCTGCGCGCCCATGCGCTCCAGCGCCGCGGCCGATCGTGCCGAGAGCTGCAGCCATTGCGGGCCGTGCGCCGCGGTCGACGCGGCGATCAGCGGCGCTTCTTCCATCACGACGTGGGCGTTCGTGCCGCCGACGCCGAAGCTGCTGACGCCGGCGCGCCGCACCTGCGCCGCACGCGGCCACGGGGTGAGCTTGTCGTTGACGATGAACGGGCTGCCGGCGAAGTCGATCTTCGGGTTCTGCTTCTCGAAGTGAATGCTCGGCGGCAACTGCTCGGTCGCGAGCGACAGCGCCGTCTTGATGACACCGCCGGCACCGGCCGCGATCACCATGTGACCGACGTTGCTCTTGAGCGAACCGATGCGGCAGAAGCCGATGTCCTGGGTGCCGCGCCGGAACGCTCGAGTCAACCCTTCGAGCTCGACCGGGTCGCCGAGCGGCGTCGCCGTGCCGTGGGTCTCGATGTACGAGACCGAGCGTGGGTAGACGCCGGCCGAAGCCTGCGCCGCGGCGACCACCGCCGCCTGGCCATCGACGCTGGGCGCCGTGAAGCTCGCCTTGTCGCGCCCGTCGTTGTTGACCGCCACGCCGCGGATCACGGCGTACACGGTGTTGCCGTCGGCGATGGCGTCGCTCAGGCGCTTGAGCAGCACCACGGTCGCGCCGTCGCTGAACACCGTGCCCTGGGCGTTGGCGTCGAAGCTGCGCGTGCGCCCGTCGGGCGACAACATCGCGCCGTCCTGGTAGAGGTAGCCGCTGCGTGGCGGGCAGGTGATCGACGAACCCCCGGCCAGCGCCATGTCGCATTGCCCGGCCCGCAGGCTCGTGAAGGCCTGCGCGATCGCCACCAGCGAGGTCGAACACGCGGTGTGCACGCTGACGGCCGGGCCGGTCAGGTTGAGCCGGTTCGCGATGCGTGTGGCGATGTAGTCCTTCTCGTTCGCCAGCATCACTTGGAACTCGCCGAGCTTTTCGATGAGATCGGGCCGGTGCATCACGTGGCGCTGGAAGTACGTGGCGTTGTACATGCCGGCGAACACGCCGACCGGGCCGCCGGCGGCATCGGGCGCGTGGCCACCACGTTCCAGGCATTCCCAGCACAGCTCCATGAAGATGCGCTGCTGCGGGTCCATCAATTCGGCCTCGCGCGGCGAGATGCCGAAGAACGCGGCGTCGAACATCTCGACGTCGTCGACCACACCGCGCGCCTTCACGTAACACGGGTCGCTTGTCAGCGCCGTGGGCAGGCCCGGGTCGAGTTCGTCGTCCTTGAAGAAGCTGATGCCATCGCGGCCGGCACAGAGGTTGTCCCAGAACTGCTCGACGTTGCGGGCACCCGGGAAGCGGCCCGCCATCGCGATCACCGCGATCGGTTCTTCGTCGGTCTGGCGGTCGGGCTTCGGATGGCGCGAGAGGCGACGCGCATCGAGCGCCAGGTCGGCGCCGTCGGCACTCAGCGCACGCGCCAATGCGGCCGGCGTGGGCTGGCGGAAGAAGGTGTTGGTCGACAAGCGCGTCGGGTGGTCGCGGCCCAGGTCGGCGAGCACACGCAGCACCAGCAGCGAGTTGCCCCCCAGGTCGAAGAAGTTGTCGTTGCGGCCGATCGTGTCGACGCCAAGCGCGCTGGCGAATGCGGCACAGACGCGGCGTTCGGCATCGCTCGCCGCTTGCTGGAAAGGCTCGGCCAGGTCGGGCCGCTCGGAAGACGGCGCCGGCAGCGCGCGGCGGTCGAGCTTGCCGTTGGCGGTGATCGGGAAGGCCGACATCCACACGAAGCTCGCCGGCACCATGAACTCGGGCAGGCGCTGGCCCAGGTATTGGCGCAACGCCGCCGCGGGCAGCTCGGCGGCACCCTGCGCCGCCACCAGGTAAGCGACGAGCCGGGTGTTGCCGGCGCGGTCTTTCGTGGCGACGATGGCGCTCGCCTTCAGGCCGGGGTGGCCGGCGAGGGCGGCTTCGATCTCGCCGACCTCGATGCGGAAACCGCGCACCTTCACCTGGCCGTCGGCGCGGCCGACGAATTCGATGTTGCCATCGGGCAGGTAGCGCACCAGGTCGCCGGTGCGGTAGAGGCGCTCGCCGGGCGCACCGAAGGGGTTGGCCACGAAACGCTCGGCGGTCAGTGCATCGCGTTTCAGGTAACCGCGTGCAAGGCCGCGGCCCCCGACGAAGAGTTCGCCGACGAGGCCGATTGGCATGGGTTGCAGCGTCGGCGAGAGCACATGCACCGGCGTGTCGGTGATCGGGCGGCCGATAGGCACCGAGCGTGCGGTCGCGGGCAGGTCACGCGGGATCGGATACGTGGCCGTGAAGGTCGTGCACTCGGTCGGGCCGTAGCCGTTGATGAGGGTCAGGTCGGGCAGCTCCTGCAGCGCGCGGCGCACGTGCGCGACCGACAGTGCTTCGCCGCCGATCAGCAACTGCCGCAGGCCGCGCAGGTGGCTCGGGTCGTCGTCGACCACGGCGTTGAACAGCGCGGCCGTGAGCCAGGCGGTGCTGACGCCTTCGTTGCGGATCGTGCGTGCCAGGCCGGCGCCGGTGGGCAGGTCTCCGTCGTGCAGCACGCAGCGCCCGCCATTGAGCAGCGGGCCCCAGATTTCGAGCGTCGACGCGTCGAAGCCGAGGGGCGCGGCGTGCATCACGGCCACATCGCGGTTCAGGTCCACGTACGCCGCGCCCAGAACCAGGCGCAGGATCGACCGGTGGCAGATCTCGATGCCCTTGGGCGTGCCGGTGGAACCCGACGTGTACATCACGTAGGCGAGCGAATCGCCCGTGACTTCGACCGGCTGCAAGGCGAGCGGTGGCGCGTTGAAGTCGGGCAGCGTGTCGATCGTGAGCACCGGCATCGGACCGATGAAGGCGGCCGCGTGGGCGCTGGTCGTGACGACCAGCACGGCCGACGCATCGTCGAGCATGAAGGCCAGGCGTTCGGGCGGGTAGCTCACGTCGACCGGCAGGTAGGCCGCGCCGGCTTTCAGAATGCCGAGCAATGCGACGATCGACGGCATCGAGCGTTCGAGTGCCACGCACACCGTGTGGCCGGCAGCGACGCCGGCTTGCTGCAGTCGCGCTGCCAGTTGTGTCGACTGCTGGTCAAGCTCGGCGTACGTCATCGAGGCGCCGTTGCAAGACAGTGCCACCGCGTCGCCGCGCACCGCGGCCTGCTGCGCGAAGACGCCGTGCACGTTGAGGGCAGGCCGCGCAGGCGAGAGCGGCGGATTCCACGCCATCAGCTGCCGCTGCCGTTGTGCACTGTCGAGCGTGTCGATGCTGCCCAGCGCCTGCCCGAGGTTCGCCAGAAGCGACGCGGCCGTGTGCGCCATCGCCCCCAGCACGGTGCGCGCCTGCGCTTCGTCCATCAGTGCGTTCGACGTGTGGGCGAACAGCGTCTTGCCACGACCACCCACCGCCAGCGCCGATGCGCTGGCCAGGGCCGGCGCGACGTCGGCATTCAGCGGCCCGAGCCACAGCGTGTCGGTGTCGGTCAGGTCCGTGACGGCGTTGGCGCCGTCGCGCCGCCGGAAGTCGAGCGCCTGCAGCCATGCGGCCGTGCCTTGATGCAGGTCCACGGAACAGGGCCGGCCGACCATGGCTGTGACTCCGCCGACATCCTGAACACATTCCCAGAGCACCAACTCGACCGCGCCGCGCCAGTGACGCTGCAGCAGCAGCCAGGCGGCGCAGTGCAATGTGTCGGGCAGCAGGCCCAGCGAGGTGGCGAACGCATCGGCCTGCCGCGCCAACCCGTCGGGCAACGTGAGCTCGACTTCGAACCGCGACACCGCCGCGGCGAGAGCCGACGGCGGAACGAAGAGGTCCGACAGCGCGAGCGCCGGGCTGGTTTCGGAGGGCTGCGAGGCAGGGGGCATTTTCGAGGGTTCGGGAAACGTGACACCAACGCGTGGCCATCTCCGTCACACCCGCCCGAAGCTTCGACTGCGATCTCCCGTTGCACAAGATGCCGGGCCGCGGTCAGAAGAACGGAGTGGCGCTCGTCCTTTGAGGCCTGTCGGCAGCAAGATCGCCACGCGCGTACTTTCAGGTCCGCACGATACCAAGCGTTACCGCTCCGACCCCTCTATTCTGGTCAGCCGAAGGTCATATTCGTCGCCTTGCGAACACGCGCTGATCGGGCATGTGCGCACAAGTTCACTGTTCGCATCAGGCGTTCGTGCGTGCGCCCTCCAGCGCCAGCAAGGCCAGCTTGCGATCCACCCCGCCCGCATAACCCGTCAGCGACCCGTCGGCACCGACCACACGGTGGCAAGGCACGACCACCGAGACCGGGTTGCGGCCAACCGCGCCGCCCACGGCACGCACCGCTTTGGCCGACGCCACGTGTTGCGCGATGCCCCCGTAGGTCTGCGTGCTGCCTGCCGGAATGGCGAGCAACGCGCGCCACACCGATTGCTGGAACGGCGTGCCCAGCAGGTCGAGCGGCAGGTCGAATGCCGTCGCTTTGCCGTCGAAGTAGCGCTGCAATTGCACGGCGGCCTGGCGCAGCAGCGGGTCGCCGGGGCGCACAGGCGCCGCCAGTGTGCCGGGGTGGTGTTTCTGCCCCTCGAACCATACCCCCGCCAACCCCTTGGCCGTGCGCGCAAGCAGCACCGGCCCGAGTGGCGAGGTGACCGTGCATTGCGCCGTGCAGGCGGCGTGAACCCGATCGGTGACTTGGCTCATGGCTTTTTCTCCAGGCTGTTCCAAAGGCGCAGCACAGCGTAGGAACGCCATGGCTGCCAGGCTCGCGCGCGGATGTCGGCCTCGCGCTGGTTGTTGGTGTCGAAGCGTTCGCGCATCGCTTTCAGCACGGCCACGTCGTTCGGCGGAAAGGCATCGGGCCAGCCGAGTGCACGCATCGCGATGTAGTGCGCTGTCCAGGGGCCGATGCCGGGCAGGGCGCACAGCGCTTCGATCAGCGGCTCGGCACGTGCTTTCGGATTGAGCTGCCCCGCGATCTGCGGCCAAGCATTCGCGATGGCAACGATCGCGCCGGCGCGAGCGCGGATGATCCCGAGCTCGGCGATGTTTTCGACCGACGCTCCGGCGAGCACCTCAGGTGCCGGGAAGACGCGGACCACCTCGGCCCACGGCGTGCCGATCGCCTCACCGAAACGTTCGACAACGCGCCGCGCGAGCGTGCGTGCCGCCGCCACGGTGACCTGCTGGCCAAGCACGGCCCGCACCGCAAGCTCGAACGCGTCGAGGCTGCCCGGCAGGCGCAGCCCGGCTGCGCCCGGCAAGTCGGCCAATGCCGTGTCGATCGCCTGCGGCATCGCGTCGAGGTCGAGCCAGCGCCGCACGGCAGCAACAACGGCGCCACTCGACGCGGCCAGTTCCGGTGCAAAGCGCAAGTGCAGCAACGAGGGCTGTGTGAGCGAGGGCGTGGCCGCGAACTCCGCTTCGACCCAGCCGGCCGGCGCTGCCACCGTGCCGGCCCGCAGCGTGCGCCGGATGCGCCGCCCCTCGACGTGTTCGATGCCCGGAATGGCCCGTTGTGCGATGAAACGCATCAGCGCGGCCACGTCATAAGGCGCGCGGTATGCGAGCTTGACGGTGATGCCGGCATCCGACGCCGGGACTTCTTCGATCACCTCACCACGCAGCCGGCTCGGGCTCATGCGGTAACTCTCGGCGAACGCCGCGTTGAAACGCCGCACGCTGTTGAAGCCGCTCGCGAGTGCGACCTGCGCGACCGGCAGGCGTGTGTCGGTCAACAACTGCTTGGCGAGCAGCAAACGCCGCGTCTGCAGGTATTGCAGCGGCGTGACGCCGTGTTCGGCCTGGAAGATGCGGCGCAGGTGCCGGTCGCTCACGCCGAGGCGCTCGGCGAGCGCCGCCACGCTCGGCGGCTCGGGTTTGTCGGCATGCGCATCGAGCACGTCGGCCGCCTGGCGCGCGAGTGTGCGCGACGCGTCCATCGTCGTCCACGCGTGGTCGGCGCCGGGTGCGATCTCGGGCCGGCATTTCAGGCACGGCCGGAACGCGGCCGCTTCGGCCTGGGCCGGCGTGTCGAAGAAGCGGCAGTTCTTGCGCAGTGGCGTGCGCACGCGGCAGATCGGCCTGCAGTAGATGCCGGTCGACGTGACACCGACGAACAGCCGCCCGTCGAAACGTGCGTCGCGAGCGGTGATGACCTGGTACGCGGCGGCGTCGTCGAGGCGGGGTGCGGGCTGCAACATGGCGCCGATTATGGCCAGCCCGCCTCGGCAGACTCGCCGTTTTCGGACATGTCCCGCCGAGGCGGCCGCTCAGGGGGTGTGGAGGACGAGGGCGACGGTTTGTGCGGCCAGCTCGTCGAGGTCGACGCGTTTCGCCGAACGTGGTTTGCTCCGGTACCACGTTGCCGAGAAGTTGATCGCCCCGAGGATCATCAGACGGGCGAGCCGCGCTTCGGCCCGCAATAAGCCGAGTGCGTGCAGCTCGTCGAGCGTGCCTTGCCAGATGGCGTCGTAGCGGTCCTTCAGTTCGATGATGCGGCGTTTGTACTGCGCCGGCAGCGCGCGCCAGTCGTACAACATCACCGGGATGAAATCACTGCCCGTGTCGTGCAGGATGCCGTAATGCGTGCGCACGAGGCGCCTGAAGCGTTCGGGCGCCGCGAGCGTCGAGTCGGCGAGCGCTTCCTGCGTGCGTTCGAGGCCGAGCCGCAGCCCTTCTTCCATCACCGCCATCAGCAGCTCGTGTTTGTTCGCGAAGTGGTAGTACGAGCTGCCGGAGCGCATGCCGACAGCGTGGGCGATGTCGCGCACCGAGGTGCCGTCGAAGCCCTTCTCGCGGAACAAGCGCGCCGCAACGCGGATCAGCTCGGCGCGCCGGTTCGCTGGCTCGGCCGCTGGCTCGGCTTTCGCCCTCTCGGGCTTCGCTTTCACGGGCTGACTTCCACCAGCAGCTGGCGCGCCGCGACCTGCTCGCCGACGCTCGTGTGCAGCGCACCCACGGTACCGGCAAACGGCGCGTGGACCTGATGTTCCATCTTCATCGCCTCCATCACGATCAGCAAGGCGCCGGCCGCCACCGGCGCGCCCGGCTCGGCGTGCACCTGCGTCACGCGCCCGTGCATCGGGGCGCGCAACGCGCCCGGCTTCGCGTGCGCGCTCGCCTCGGGCGCGGCGAGCCGCAGATCCAGCAGCGTCGCTTCGAAACCACCGCATTGCCACCAGGCGGTGTCGCCGTCGTGCACGCAACGGGCGCTGACCGGGTGGCCGTCGATCACGGCATGAACGAGCGAGCGGCTTTGGCGCACGAGACCAGCGATGTGGTGAGCGTGTTCGCCGCAGCGGGCCGTCAGCGCGTGGGGCGCGCCGGCCAGCCGCCACGCTTCGTTCGTGTCGCCGACGCTGATCGGCGCCAGCGTGTCGGCGTGGTTCGATGAGGTCCAGCCAGCCCACAGCGCAGGCAGGGCCGCGTGTGCGAGCGTGGCGTTGCTCGCCGCAGCGAGCGCGCGCAGCCACGAAGGTGCGCCAGCGGCGCGCGCGAGGTCATCGCTGAAATGCTGGCCGAGAAACGCCGTCGTGACCCCGTCGCCGGCGAACGCCGGATGGCGCAACACGCTGGCGAGAAAAGCGCGGTTCGTCGTCACGCCGAGACACACCGTGCGGTCGAGCGCGTCGGCGAGCTTTTGCGCGGCTTCGGTGCGGCTCGGTGCGTGCGCGATCAGCTTGGCGAGCATCGAATCGTAGAACGGGCTCACGTCGCAGCCGCTCGCCAGCGCATGGTCGCAGCGCACGCTGCGCGGCGGTTGCCAGTGCAGGATGCGGCCCGACTGCGGCAGGTAGCCGCGGGCCGGGTCTTCGGCGCACAGGCGCGCTTCGATCGCGTGGCCACCCGATTCGAAACGTTGCAACACCTCGTCTTGCGTCAGCGGCAGCGCCTCGCCGGCGGCGACGCGCAACTGCCATTCCACGAGGTCGATACCGACGAGCGCTTCGGTCACCGGGTGCTCGACCTGCAGGCGTGTGTTCATCTCCATGAACCAGAACTCGCCGGTCTCACCCAGCAGGAATTCGACCGTACCGGCGCCGACATACCCCACAGCGCGCGCGACCGCCACGGCCACGTCGCCCATGCGCCGACGAAGCGCGGGCGAAACGGCCGGCGAGGGCGCTTCTTCGATGATCTTCTGGTGGCGCCGCTGCACCGAGCAGTCACGCTCGCCGAGGTGCAACACCGCGCCCAGCGTGTCGGCAAAGACCTGGGTCTCGACATGGCGCGGCGCGAGCAGCGCACGTTCGATCAGCAGGCGCGCGTTGCCGAATGCGGCATCGGCTTCACTCGCCGCCGAATCGAGCGCTGCGTCGAGTTCGCTCATCTGCGTGACGAGCCGCATGCCGCGCCCGCCGCCGCCGGCCGTCGCCTTGATCATCAGCGGCAGGCCGATGCGCGCGGCCTCGCGCCGCAGCGTGTCGCGCTGTTGGTCTTCGCCGTCGTAACCAGGCAGCACCGGCACGCCGGCCGCACTCATGCGCTGGCGCGCGTGCGCCTTGTCGGCCATCGCGCGCATCGCGGCCGGCGGCGGGCCGATCCACACGAGGCCGGCGTCGATCACGGCTTGCGCGAACGTGGCGTTCTCCGACAGGAAACCGTAGCCCGGATGCACGGCCTGCGCGCCGGAGACGCGCGCCGCTTCGAGCAGCTTGTCGATGCTCAGGTAAGAGTCGGCCGGGCGCTCGCCGCCGATCGGCACGACGACGTCGCACGCTTCGGTGTGCGGAGCACCCAGATCGACCGCCGAAGCCACGGCGATCGTCTTGAGGCCGAGCGCACGCGCCGTGCGCGCGACGCGGGTCACGATCTCGCCGCGGTTGGCGATCAGCACGGAGTCGAAGCGCTTCACTCTGTTGCTCCCTCGGGTCGCGTGACCCAGGCCGGCGGGCGTTTGGCCGACACGGCGGCCAGGCCTTCCGACGCGGTGCCGCTGCGCAACGCGGCAGCGAACCGGAGCGATGCGAAATCGAGCGTCGACCCCAGCGATTCTGCGTTGCGCTTCTGCAGGATCGCCTTCGTCGCGCGCAGCGCGGCGGGTTCTGCGCGCCCGAGTTCGGTGAGCAGCGCGTCGACACCTTCGTTCAGTGCGAGGGGTTCATGCACTTCATCGGCCAGCCCGCAGCCCAAGGCCTGCGCGGCAGCGATGCGCCGGCCTGTCAGCATCAGCCGCAGGGCCGCACCGTGGCCGAGACGCGCTGCGACAAAGGGCGCGATCTGCGCGGGCGGCAAACCGAGTGTGACTTCCGGCGTGCCGAACTTCGCCGTGGTGCTGGCGAGCACGAAGTCGCAGGCGGCCGCCAGACCGGCGCCGCCGCCCATCGCCGCGCCTTCGACGACGGCGATGGTGGCGACCGGGCAGGCCTGCAGCCGCTCCAGCATCGCGCCGAAGCCGCGGTTGAACGCGGCGATCGGGTCAGGGCCGTCGGTCGGCGTGGCAGCGGCCATCAGTTCGCGAAAGCGGCTGAAGTCTCCGCCGGCGCAGAACGTGCCGCCCGCGCCGCGGATGACGAGCGCGCGCGTCTCGGCGCGCGAACCGGCGAGTTCGATGGCCTCGCTCAGACCCGCCACCATCGCATCGCTCAAGGCGTTGCGCGTCGCCGGCGAGTCCAGCGTCGCGAACACGAACGCGCCGCGTGTGTCGATGCGGATCACTGTCTGCGCCTCAACGTTTGCCAGGCAGCGTGTGCATGAACTTGCTGATGATGCCGAGCATCACCTCGTCGGCACCGCCGGCGATCGACGCGAGCCGGCCGTCGCGGTACATGCGCGACACGCGGTTGTCCCACGTGTAGCCCATGCCGCCCCAGTACTGCATGCAGCTGTCGGGCACGGTGCGCAGCAGCCGGCTCGACTTGAGCTTGGCCATCGAGGCCCACTCGGTCACGTCCTTGCCCTCGACGTACTGCTCGGTCGCCATGTAGACCAGGCCGCGCAGCGACTCGATCTCGGTCTTGAGCTCGGCCAGCTTGAAGTGCACGACCTGGTTGTCGAGCACACTCTTGCCGAAGATCTGGCGCTCGCGGGTGTACGCGATCGTTTCGTCGATGCAGTTCGCCAGCCCCTGGATCGCGTTCGCCGCCGCCCACAGCCGCTCTTCCTGGAACTGCATCATCTGGTAGGTGAAGCCCATGCCTTCCTGGCCGATCAGATAACGCTGCGGCACGCGCACGCCGTCGAAGTGGATCAGCCCGGTGTCGCTGGCCATCATGCCGATCTTGCGGATCTTCTTCGCGCGCGTGACGCCGGGCGCATTCATCGGCACCATGATCAGGCTCTTGTTCTTGTGCGCCGCACCTTCGGAGGTGTTCGCCAGCACGCACATCCAGTCGGCCTGCAGGCTGTTGGTGATCCACATCTTGCCGCCGTTGATCACATAGTCGTCGCCGTCTTTCTTCGCCGTCGTCTTGATGCTCGCCACGTCGGAGCCGGCGCCGGGTTCGGACACGCCGATGCAGCCGACCGCATCGCCGCTGATCGCTGGCGCCAGGAACTCGCGACGCAGTTCGTCGCTGCCGAAGCGGGCGAGCGCCGGTGTCGCCATGTCGGTCTGCACGCCCACGGCCATCGGCACGCCGCCGCAGTCGCAGTGGCCGAGCGCTTCGGCCATCACGACCGAGTAGGAGTAGTCGAGCGCCATGCCGCCGTAGTCGGTCGGTTTGGTCAGGCCGAGCAGGCCCAGGTCGCCGAGCTTCTTGAACACCTCGTGGGCCGGGAAGGCTTCGGCCGCTTCCCATTCTTCGACGTGCGGGTTGATTTCTTCGGTGATGAAACGCTTCAGCGTGCGCTTGATCTCTTCGTGTTCGTGCGTGAGTTGCATGTCGATGTTCTCCAATTCAACCGGGATTGACCGCCAAGGCGCCAAGAACGCCAAGGGCGCCAAGGAAAAGCACCTCTTTCTCTTCCTTGGCGTTCTTGGCGCCTTGGCGGTGGAAATTTGTCGTCACGGCCTGGCCACTCCAAACTGCATGGGATGCAAAGACCGCCGATCGGCTTCGTCGCACAGCGCGAGCGCGAGGGCGAGCACACGCCGTGTGTCGCGCGGGTCGATGATGCCGTCGTCGAGCAGCAGGCCCGATGTGTAGAAGGCGTGCATCTGGCGTTCGAAGGTGTCGACGATCCTGGCCTTCAGCGCCGCAAGCTTGGGCTCGTCGACCGGTTCGCCCTTGCGCGCCGCGCCGTCGCGCATCACGATCTCCATCGTGCCGGCGGCTTGCTCGGGGCCCATCACGGCAGTGCGTGCGTTGGGCCAGCTGAACACGAAGCGTGGGTGGAAGCCGCGGCCGCACATGCCGTAGTTGCCAGCGCCGAACGACGCGCCGCACTGCACCGTGATCTGCGGCACCGTCGCGTTCGACAGCGCCTGGATCTGCTTCGCGCCGTGTTTGATGATGCCGGCGCGTTCGGCATCAAGGCCGACGATGAAGCCGGTCGTGTTCTGCAGGTAGACGATGGGCGTGCCCGTCTGGCAGCAGCTCTGGATGAAGTGCGTGAGCTTCGTGCTGCCGGCCGGGTCGAGCGGGCCGTTGTTGGTGACGAGGCCGACGCGAAAGCCGGCAATCGCCGCGTAGCCGCAGACCGTCGCTGGCCCGTAGTCGGGTTTGAACTCCAGGAAGTCCGAGCCATCGACGATGCGCGCGATCACATGGCGCATCTCGACCGGCTTTTTCATGTCGGCAGCGAACAGGCCGAGCAGGTCGTCGGCGTCGGCTTTCGGCGGCGGGCCGTCGGGCCACGAAGCCTGCGGTTGCCAGCCGAGCGCAGTGATCAGTTCGCGCGCCGTGCCGAGCGCGTGCGCGTCATCGTCGGCCACGTACTCGGCCAGGCCCGAACCCGTCGAGTGCATGTCGGCCCCGCCGAGCGCTTCGTCGGTCGCCACTTCACCGGTCGCGGCTTTGAGCAACGGCGGCCCGGCGAGGAAAGCGCGCGCCCGGCCGCGCACCATGATCACGTGGTCGGACAGGCCGGTCATGTAGGCGCCACCGGCCGTGGATGAGCCGTGCACGACCGCGATCACCGGCAGCCCGGCGGCCGAGAGCCGCGCCAGCCTGTAGAACGCGCTGCCACCGTGGATGAACTGCTCGACGCGGTACTTGAGCAGGTTGGCGCCGGCCGATTCGACCAGGTGCACGAAGGGCAGCTTGTTCTCGAGCGCGATGGCCTGGGCGCGCTGCAGTTTTTCCAGGCCTTGCGGTTGCAGCGCACCGGCGTCGATGCCGGCGTCGTCGGCGACCAGCATCACGCGCGTGCCGCGCACGACGCCGATGCCGCAGATCACGCCGCCGCCGGGCACCGACTTCTCGGGGTCGGGCACGTCCTGCAACCACCCGGCAAGCGTCGAGAGTTCGAGGAAGGGCACGCCAGGGTCGAGCAGGCGGGCGACACGTTCGCGCGGCAGCAACTGGCCACGTTTGTCGAACAGTGCTTGGGCGCGCTGGCTGGTGGCACGTGTGCGTGCCTCGATCGCCCGCCACTGCTCGATCAGGCCCAGGCCGTGGGCGCGGTTGGCGGCGAAGGCTTCGCTGCCGGTATCAAGACGCAGGTCGAGTACCGGCATGCTCAGCCTTGCAAGACCTTGGGGGTGGCGGCGAACTGGAATCCGTCGAAGGCCATGTTGCTGCCACCCGTGCCCACTTCGGGCCAGATGCGCTTGGCATTCGGTGCCGCGCCGTCGATGCGCAAGCACGCACCCGAGATGAAGGCCGCGGCTGGCGACAGCAGGAATACGATCGCCGCCGAGACTTCGCTTTCGGTGCCGAGCCGGCGCAGCGGCACCAGGTCTTTCATGCCGCGGATCGTCTCGCGCATCGTCGGCGGGTACTGGTCCATGCCGCTCGATGCGATCCAGCCCGGCGCCACCGCATTACTGCGGATCGGCGCCCATTCGAGCGCGGCCGTCTCGGTGAAATTGAGCATGCCGGCACGCGCCGCGCCGGAGTGGCCCATGCCCGGCATGCCACCCCAGATGTCGGCAATGATGTTGACGATGGCGCAGTCGCCGGCCGCATCGCTGCCCATCCATTGCGTCACACATTCGCGCGCTATCAGGAAACCGCCGGTCAGGTTGTTGCGCACGACCGCGTCCCAGCCCTTGGCGCTGATCGATGCGAGCGGCGAGGGGAATTGCCCGCCGGCGTTGTTCACGAGGCCGTCGATGCGGCCATGGCGTTCGAGCACGGCGGCGACGGTGGCGCGCACCGACTCTTCTTCGCGGATATCGCAGCTGTGCGTCGAGCACACGCCACCTGCCGCCTCGACTTCAGCGCGCACAGCGTCGAGCTTTTCGGGTTTGCGCCCCACGATCGCCACGGCCGCGCCGAGTGCCGCCAGCTCATGCGCCGTGCAGCGCCCGATGCCCGAGCCACCGCCGGTGACGACCACCACCTTGCCGGCAAACAAGCCCGGCTGAAACACCGATCGATACGCCGACATTCGCACCTCGAATTGGTCGCCAACCAAGCACTTGCTTGGTGACTTGCCGCGCAGTGTGCGCGTGGCCATAATGGCTTGTCAATCGGAGGCGACACCATGACTCACGCGATGATCTTCGACGCCGTGCGCACGCCGCGCGGCAAGGGCAAGAAAGACGGCAGCCTGCACGAGGTCAAGCCGGTCGACCTGCTCGCCGGCCTGCTGCTGCAGTTGCAGAAACGGCTGGCTTTCGACCCGGCCCAGCTCGACGACGTGGTGATGGGCGTGGTCTCGCCGGTGGGCGAGCAGGGCTCGGTGATCGCGAAGACCGCGGCGCTGAAGGCGGGCTGGGACTTTCGCGTCGCCGGCATGCAGATCAACCGCTTCTGCGCTTCGGGCCTCGAAGCGGTGAACCTCGCCGCGCAGAAGGTCGCGAGCGGCTGGGAAGACATGGTCGTCGCCGGCGGTGTCGAGAGCATGTCGCGCGTGCCGATCGGCGCCGACGGTGGCGCGTGGGCGCAAGACCCGGAAACCAACTTCGCGACGGGCTTTGTGCCGCAGGGCATCGGCGCCGACCTGATCGCGACACTCGCCGGCTGGGGCCGCGAAGACGTCGACCGGTTTGCGCTCACCTCGCAGCAGCGCGCCGCCGCGGCCCAGGCCTCCGGCCACTTCGACCGTTCGGTGATCGCGGTGACCGACAGCATCGGCCTGCCGGTGCTGGAACGCGACGAGTTCATCAAGCCGCGCACCACGCTCGAAGGCCTGGCCTCGCTGAAGGTCGCGTTCGGCGAGCTCGGTGGCATGGGTTTCGACGCGGTCGCGCTCGCGCGGTATCCGCAGGTCGAACGCATCCACCACGTGCACACGGCCGGCAACTCGTCGGGCATCGTCGATGGCGCTGCGGCGGTGCTGATCGGCAGCGAGGCGAAAGGCCGCGAGATGGGGCTCACGCCGCGCGGGCGTGTCGTCGCCACTGCCTTGTCGGGCGCCGACCCGACCATCATGCTTACCGGCCCGATGCCGGCCACACGCAAGGCGCTGGCGAAGGCGGGGCTCACCATCGACGACATCGACCTGTTCGAAGTGAACGAAGCCTTTGCCGCGGTGCCGATGCGTTTCATGCTCGAGATGGGCGTGCCGCACGAGAAGGTCAACGTCAACGGTGGCGCGATCGCGCTCGGCCACCCGCTGGGCGCGACCGGCGCGATGCTGGTCGGCACGCTGCTCGACGAGCTGGAACGCCGCCAGTTGAAGCGCGGCCTCGTCACGCTGTGCGTGGGCGGCGGCATGGGCATCGCCACCATCATCGAAAGGGTCTGAGATGCAGACCATTCGCTACGAACTCGACGGCACCGGTATCGCCACCCTCACGCTCGACGCGCCCGGCGCGGCGGTCAACACGATGACGCCGCAGTGGCAGACCGACCTGGCCGAGGCGGCCGACTGCCTGGAGCGCGACAAGGCGCAGATCAAGGGCGTGTTGCTCGTGTCGGCCAAGACCACGTTCTTCGCCGGTGCCGAGCTGAACAGCGTGTTGAAGCTGAAGGCCGAAGACGCGGCTCCCGGTTTCAAGAGCATCGAAGCGATGAAGCGCAGCTTCCGTCGCATCGAAACGCTGGGCCGGCCGGTCGTTGCGCTGCTCAATGGCGCGGCCCTCGGCGGCGGCTGGGAGGTGGCGCTCGCAGCGCATGCCCGCTTCGCGCTCGACGACCGCAAGATCCAGTTCGGCACGCCCGAGGTGTCGCTCGGGCTGATCCCCGGCGCCACCGGCATCACGAAGACGGTGCGCCTGCTCGGGCTGATGGCGGCACAGCCTTACCTGCTCGAAGGCCAGCTCTTCGGCCCGCGCGAAGCGCTCGAACTCGGGCTCGTGCAAGGCCTCGGCGACAGCATCGAGAGCCTGCGAGAACAGGCGCTGGCGTGGATCGCCGAGCACCCCGACGCGACGCAGCCATGGGACCGCAAGGACTACAAGATGCCGGGCGGCACCCCGGCCAGCCCGAAGATCGCGGCCGGCCTCGTCGTCGCGCCGGCCATGCTCGCGCAGAAGACGCGTGGCCTGTACCCGGCGGCGCACGCGATCCTGGAGGCGATGGTCGAGGGCGCGATGGTCGACTTCGATACCGCCACGCGCATCGAAAGCCGCAAGCTCGCGAAGACCATGGTGAGCCAGACCACGAAGAACATGGTGACGGCGTTCTTCTTCAACATGAACGCGATCAAATCCGGCAAGTCGCGCCCCGCGGGTGTGCCACGCTGGAAGCCGGCCAAGGTCGGCGTGCTCGGCGCCGGGATGATGGGTGCGGGCATTGCGCACGCCGCCGCGTCGCGCGGCTTCGCCTGCGTGCTGAAGGATGTGAGCCTCGACAAGGCGAGGGCGGGTTTCGAAGCGGTGCGCAAGCTGACCGTCCCGCTCGTGGCCCGCGGCCGCATGAGCGAAGTGCAGCAGGCGCAACTGCTGAACCCGATCACGCCGACCTTTGATGCGGCCGACCTGCAGGGCTGTGATCTGATCATCGAAGCGGTGTTCGAGCAGCGCGACCTGAAAGCCACCGTCACGCGAGAGGCAGAGACCATGCTCGCCGCTGGCGGCGTGTTCGCCTCGAACACCTCGACCTTGCCGATCACCGGCCTGGCGAGTGTCAGTGCCCGGCCCGAGAAATTCATCGGCCTGCACTTCTTCTCGCCGGTGCACAAGATGAAGCTGGTCGAGATCATCCGCGGCGATCGCACCGACGACGAAACCGTCGCGCGCGCTTTCGACTTCGTGACGGCCATCGGCAAGATCCCCATCGTCGTCAACGACTCGCGCGGCTTCTTCACGAGCCGCGTGTTCGGCACCTTCGTGATGGAAGGGGCGACGATGCTCGCCGAAGGCATTGCCGCGCCGCTGATCGAACACGCGGCGCTGGCGGCCGGCATGCCGGTCGGCCCGCTGGCGGTGCTGGACGAAACCTCGCTGGCGCTCTCGGTGCATGTGATGGACCAGACGCGGGCCGACTTCGCTGCCGCCGGCCAGCGCTTCGAGCCGGGCGTGGGCGAGTTGCTGGTGGAGCGCCTCGTCAAGGAACTCAAACGCCCGGGGCGCGCCGGTGGCGGTGGTTTCTACGACTACCCGGCCGGCGGGGCCAAGACGCTGTGGCCCGAACTCAAACGCCTGTTCGAGCGCCCGCAGGTGTCGGCGACCGTGGACGAGCTGAAGCAGCGGCTCTTGTACCGCCAGGCGATCGAAACGGCGCGCTGCCTGACGGAAGGTGTGCTGACGAACACCCACGACGCCAACATCGGCTCGATCTTCGGCATCGGTTTCCCGGCCTGGACGGGCGGCGCGATCCAGTTCATCGAATCCGAAGGGCGCGCGCGCTTCATGGCGAACGCCGACGGGCTGGCGGCGAAGCACGGTGAGCGCTTCATGGTGTCACGCGAAGTGCGCCGCTGCATCGAAGCGCTGCCGACCTGAGCGCTCGCCGCCCGGACGTGAAAAAGCCCCGCACGCGGGGCTTTTCTTCTGGCACGCCGAAGATTCACTTCAGCGTCATGATCCACTGCACCAGTTGTTTGGCTTCGGCATCGCTGACCTGCGCGTTGGCCGGCATCGGCACCGGGCCCCACACGCCTGCGCCACCCTTGATGATCTTCTGCGCCAGTTTGTCGACGGCGTCTTTCTGGCCGGCGTATTTGGCTGCGACTTCCTTGTAGCCGGGGCCGACGACCTTCTTGTCGACCGCATGGCAGGCCATGCAGTTCTTCTTCTGGGCCAGGTCGGCGTTGGCAAAGGCGGGTGCTGTTGCAACCGTGGCAAGGGCGAGCAGCAAGGCAGGCGTGAATTTCATGGGTTCCTCTTGGACAGACCGGGTTGGGGGCACTCAGCTACAGCTACAGTCAGCATAACGGATCGCAGTGCCGCCGGTTGACGTGTGCTCAACGGTTCAACGCGGCGCAAAAGGAGTCTGAACATGTTCTTCGTCATCGTCGGTGTGGGCTTGATCCTGTTGAATCTGGCCGGAATCGGCCCCATGGGGCTGTGGAACTGGGAAATCACCGGTGACCTGTGGAAGATGGTTCTGCCCTTCATCCTGGCGGTGCTGTGGTGGTGGTGGTCCGACGCGACCGGCCTGAACAAGCGCCGCGAGATGGACAAGATGCAAGCCAAAAAACAAAAGCGCCGGGAGGAAAACCTCCAGGCGCTCGGCATGAGCCCGCGCAAGAGCCGCAAGCGCTGAGGCCTGCGGCCAGCGCACCGCTCTTCAGTCGAACTTGTCGAGCACCGCGCCCGAGCTTGCGCTCGACGCGTTGAACGCGAACTTCGCCAGCACGCCACGGGTGTAACGCGGCGAAGGCGCTTTCCACACCGCCCGGCGCTCGCCCAGCACGGCGTCGCTCACGTTGAGTTGCAGCGTCAGTGTCTTGGCGTCGATCGTGATCGAGTCGCCTTCCTGCACCAGTGCGATGTTGCCGCCGGCGTAGGCTTCGGGCGCCACGTGCCCGACCACCATGCCCCAGGTACCACCCGAAAAACGCCCGTCGGTGATCAGGCCGACCGACTCGCCCAGGCCCTGGCCGATCAGCGCACCGGTGGGGGCCAGCATCTCCGGCATGCCGGGGGCGCCTTTGGGCCCGAGGTAGCGCAGCACCATCACGTCGCCGGCCACGATCTTCTTGGCCATGATCGCGGCGAGTGCCGACTGCTCGTCGTCGAAGACCCGCGCCGGCCCGGTGATCACCGGGTTCTTCAGGCCGGTGATCTTGGCCACGCAGCCCTCGGGCGAGAGGTTGCCACGCAGGATGGCGAGGTGGCCTTGTTCGTACATCGGCCGGTCGATCGCGCGGATCACATCCTGGTCGCTGCGCGGCGCGTCGGGAATGGCGGCCAGGTTCTCGGCGACGGTCTTGCCGGTGATCGTGATGCAGTCGCCGTGCAGCAGCCCGGCCTTGAGCAGCACCTTCATCACCTGCGGAATGCCACCGGCCTTGTGCAGATCGACGGCGAGGTACTTGCCCGAGGGCTTGAGGTCGCAGAGAACCGGAACCTTCTTGCGCATGCGCTCGAAGTCGTCGATCGTCCACTCGACGCCGGCGGTGTGCGCGATGGCCAGGAAGTGCAATACCGCGTTGGTCGAGCCGCCGGTCGCCATGATCACCGCCACGGCGTTCTCGATGCTCTTGCGGGTGACGATGTCGCGCGGCTTGAGGTCGGCTTTCACCGCCTCCACGAGCACGCGCGCCGCTTCGGTGGCCGAGACCGAAATCTCGTCGTGCGGGTTCGCCATGGTCGACGAAAACGGCAGGCTCATGCCGAGTGCCTCGAAGGCCGAACTCATCGTGTTGGCCGTATACATGCCGCCGCACGAGCCGCTGCCCGGAATGGCCTTGCGCTCGATCTGGCAGAAGTCTTCTTCGCTCATGTTGCCGGCGCTGAACTGGCCCACGGCTTCGAACACGCTGACGATGTTGAGGTCCTGGCCCTTGTAGCGCCCCGGCAGGATCGTGCCGCCGTAGACGTAGATCGCCGGCACATTGGCGCGCAGGATGCCCATCATCCCGCCGGGCATGTTCTTGTCGCAGCCGCCGACCACGAGCACGCCGTCCATCCACTGGCCGCCAACGCAGGTCTCGATGCAGTCGGCGATCACCTCGCGCGAGACCAGGCTGTACTTCATGCCTTCGGTGCCCATCGCCATGCCGTCGCTGATCGTCGGCGTGCCGAAGATCTGCGCGTTGCCGCCGGCTGCTTCGATGCCGGCCACCGCCGCGTCGGCGAGCTTCTGCAGGCCGGAGTTGCAGGGTGTGATCGTCGAGTGGCCGTTGGCCACACCGATCATCGGTTTCTTGAAGTCGCCTTCTTCGTAGCCGAGCGCGTAGTACATCGAACGGTTCGGTGCACGCGCCACGCCTTCGGTGATGTTGGCCGAGCGTCGGTTGATCTTCATGGGTGTCTCCTCAGATGAGGTGCAAAGTATCCGGGCCAGCCCGTCCAGCGTCCAATATATGTTTTCGCCAGCATTGATATGCTTGGCAAATGAAAGACGAGCCTGTGCTTCCGGCGATCGAGTTGCGTGCCTGGCGCCAGTTCCTGGTGCTGGCCGAGCAGTTGCACTTCGGGCGAGCCGCCGCGCTGCTGAACATGACCCAGCCGCCGCTCACCCTGGCTGTGCAGCAGATGGAACGACGCCTGGGCGTGGTGCTGTTCGAGCGCACCCGCCGCAGCGTGGCGCTCACGCCGGCAGGCCTGGCCTTGGTCGAGCCGGTGCGGCAGCTGCTGCGCCACGCGGCGGCGCTGCCATCGGTGGCCAGGAGTGCCATCCGTGGCGAGATCGGGCGCATTCGGCTGGGCTTCATCTCGACCGTGGGCTTCGGCCCGTTGCCGGCCTGGCTGCGCGGGTTTCGCGAGCGTTGCCCGGGCATCTCGGTCGAGTTGATCGAAGCGACCGGTGACGTGCAGCTCAGGGCCTTCGAGCGCGCCGAGATCGACGCCGGCTTCGTGCTGCACGCGCCCGGCATGGCGCCGGGCGCAGCGCTCGGCCTGCAGACACTCTCGCTCGGCGTCGAGCCGCTGGTGCTGGCGCTGCCCGAGTCGCTGCCGTGGGCCGCGGCGCAGCGCTTGCGCCTGGCCGATGTGCTGGCGCAGCCGCTGGTGATCTTCCCGCGCGCGATCACGCCGTCGCTGTTCGACGCGGTGCTCGCGTTCTATCACCGCCAGGGCGTCACCCCGGCCATTGCACAGGAGGCGATCCAGATGCAGACGATCGTGAACCTCGTATCGGCGGGTCTGGGCATCGCACTCGTGCCGAAGGCGGTGACGCAGCTGCAGCGCGCCGGCGTCGTGTACCGGCCTCTGCCCTCGGGGTTGGCGGCGTCAGCGCCACAGTGCGAGACCAGCCTGGTGTGGCCCGCCGCCGCCGAGCCGGCCGTACAACGTTTTGTCGGGTTCATACGTGACAGGCTGTGAAAGCGGCTGCGGTATCGTTCGTGCTGCTTCCCGACACTGATCGCCTCCATGCTTGTCTACCCGCAATTCAACCCCGTCGCGCTGCAGCTCGGCCCCGTTGCCATTCACTGGTACGGGCTGACCTACCTCGCGGCCTTCGGCCTGTTCATCTGGCTCGGGGCGCAGCGCGTGAAGCTCGCGCAGTTCGCCAATGCCGGCTGGACCCGGCGTGACATCGAAGACCTGCTGTTCTACGGCGTGCTCGGTGTCGTGATCGGCGGGCGGCTCGGGTACGTGCTGTTCTACAAACCCGGTTATTACGCGGCGCATCCGCTCGAAGTGTTCGCCGTCTGGAAGGGCGGCATGGCCTTCCACGGCGGCTTGCTGGGTGTGCTGGTGGCGATGGCGGTGTTCGCGCGCATGCGTGGCCGGCGCTTTCTGGAGGTGACCGACCTGATCGCGCCGTGCGTGCCGACGGGCCTGGCCTGCGGGCGCATCGGTAACTTCATCAACGGCGAGCTGCCCGGGCGCGAGGCCGCCGCGAGCTTGCCGTGGGCGATGGTCTACCCCCAGGCCGGGAACATTCCGCGCCACCCCTCGTCGCTGTACCAGTTCCTGCTCGAAGGGCTGTTGCTGTTCGTCGTGTTGTGGTTCTACGCGAAAAAACCGCGCGGCCTGGGCCAAGTGTCGGGCGTGTTCCTGATTGGCTACGGCGTGCTGCGCTTCATCGCCGAGTTCTTCCGCGAGCCCGACGACTTTCTGGGCTACCTGAGTCTTGGCCTGAGCATGGGGCAGTGGCTGTGCGTGCCGATGATCGTGGCCGGCGTGGCGATGTGGGCCTGGGGCCGGGGGCGGTCGGCCGCATGAAGGGGTTTCGCTGCGCCACGATCGCTGCGCTTGTCTGTTCGGCGCCGCTCTGCGCGCAGACGGTGAAAGACGCGCCGCTCGCGGCCCTGCTCGACGCCGGCCGCTATGCCGAAGCCGAACGTGCCGCCACGGCGCGCATCGCGGCCCGGCCCGACGACATGGACGGTTATGCGGCACTCACCTTGTCGGTGCTGAGCGGCAACGACGCGGCGCACCGCGAGGCCGCGCTGAAGCTGCTCGAAGCCTGCGCCGCGCGCCTGCCGCAGGCGGCCACGTGCCACTACGGCGTGGGCAGCGTGCTCGGCGCGCAGGCCTTGTCGCAAGGCATGTTGAAGGCCATGGGCAGCGTCGGTCGGGTGCGTGATGCGCTCGCGCGTGCCGTCGAGCTCGACCCGCTGCTCTACGCTGCGCGCAACGCGCTGGTCCAGTTTTACCTCGTCGTGCCCGGCATCGCGGGTGGCAGCGTTGCCAAGGCGCGTGAGGTGGCGGCTGCTGCCAGCGCCCGCCAGCCCGAACATGCCAAGCTGCTGATCGCACTGGTCGACATCGGCCAGAAAAAACACGAGCAGGCCGAAGCGGGCCTGGCGTCGGTGCGCGCCGGCGACGACCGGGAGTTGGCCGCCGACGTGGCCGAGGTCTGGGCACAACTCGGCTTCACCTACCTGAACGACAAGAAAGACGCCAAGGCGCGCGCCGTGTTCGAACGCATGGTGCTCGACCGGCCCGGCAGCCCGCGCGGCCACTACGGCCTGGGCCGGGTGTTGACCGACATGGGTCAGTTCGATCAGGCGATCGCCGCCTTCGAGCGTGCTGCCGCACTCGACCGGACGGCCGGCTTGCCGATCGACTACCGCGCGGCGCTGGCCTACCAGGCCAAGGGTGACCGCGACAAGGCGCGCACGCTGCTCGTGCGCTTCGTCGCGGCGAGCAAGGGCAGCGCGCAGAACATCGACGACGCGAAGAAGCGCCTGGTGCAGATGGCCGAGGCGGTTTGAAGGAGCGGCCTTCTAGAATCTGCGCATGCGACAAATCTTCTTCGACACCGAAACCACCGGCCTCAGCCCCGAGTCGGGCGACCGCATCATCGAGATCGGCTGCGTGGAGATGGTCGACCGCCGGCTGACCGGCCGCAACCTGCACTTCTACGTCAACCCCGAACGGCGCAGCCACGAAGACGCGGTGAAGATCCACGGTCTGACCGACGAGTTCCTGGCCGACAAGCCACTCTTCGCGGCCATCGCCGACGAACTGCTCGAGTACCTGGGCAACGCCGAAGTCATCATCCACAACGCCGGCTTCGACGTCGGCTTCCTGAACGAAGAACTGCGCCGCCTCGGCCGCCCGAAGTTCGCGACGCTGGTGGACAAGATCACCGACAGCCTGTCGATGGCGCGCGAGATGTTCCCCGGCAAGGCCAATTCGCTCGACGCGCTGTGCAAGCGGCTCGAGGTCGACAACGCCAACCGCAGCCTGCACGGCGCCTTGCTCGACGCCGGCCTGCTCGCCGAGGTCTACATCCGCATGACGCGTGGCCAGAACTCGCTGGTGATCGACGCCGGCGAAACCTCGGCCGCGCAGCTGGCGCTCGAAGCGGTCGACTTCAGCGCGCTGGCGTTGCCCGTGATCGAAGCCAGCGAAGCCGAAGCGGCAGCGCACGCCGCGATGCTTGTCGATCTCGACAAGGCCAGTGGCGGCAAGACGGTGTGGCGCCTGTCGGCCGAGCCCGCTGTGGCATAATCTGCGGCTGTTTGGAAGCCCACCAGACACCAGATTCGGGCGGTTAGCTCAGGGGTAGAGCACAACATTCACACTGTTGGGGTCGGAGGTTCGAAGCCTCCACCGCCCACCAAGACAGCGCACGATGCGCGTTCAAGAACGGCGACCGACAGGTCGCCGTTTTCGTTGCGGCTCGGATGAAGCTTGTCGTTTCGCCGGCTATGCTGCCCGCATGGAAAGAGTCGATGCGGTGGTGGTCGGTGCTGGCGTGGTCGGCTTGGCGGTTGGCCGTGCGCTGGCGTTGCGCGGGCTCGAAACGGTGGTGCTCGAGCGCACGAACCTGATCGGCAGCATCACGAGTTCGCGCAACAGCGAGGTCATCCACGCCGGCATCTACTACGCCACCGGGTCGTTGAAAGCACGCTTGTGCGTGCAAGGGCGCGAGGCGCTGTACGCCTACTGCGAAACGCACGGTGTGGAACACCGGCGCTGCGGCAAGCTGCTGGTCGCGACGAGCGAAGCGCAGCGCGCGAAGCTCGCGCAGATCCAGGCGCTGGCGGCGCTCAACGGGGTGTCGGACCTTCGGCTGCTGAATGCCGAGCAGGTGCATGCGCTCGAACCCGCAGTGCACGCCGTGGCGGCGCTGCTGTCGCCGTCGACCGGCATCGTCGACAGCCACGGGTTCATGCTCGCCTTGCAGGGCGATCTGGAGGGTGCCGGCGGCGCGCTGGTTCTGCTGGCGCCGGTGGCCCGGATCGACGCGCGCGGCGAACGCCTCGTGCTCGATGTGGGCGGTGACGCGCCGATGCCGCTGGCCGCGCGCTTCGTTGTGAACGCCGCCGGGCTCTGGGCGCCGCACATCGCGGCGGCCACGTCGGGCCTCGCGCCACGCCATGTGCCAACGGCGCGTTATGCCAAAGGCAACTACTTCTCGCTGGCCGCACGGGCGCCGTTCACGCACCTGATCTACCCGATCCCGCAAGACGCCGGCCTCGGTGTGCACCTCACGCTCGACCTGGCCGGCCAGGCGCGCTTCGGCCCCGATGTGGAGTGGATCGATCCGGCCACGCCCGACGACATCGACTACCGCGTCGACGCCACGCGCGCCGCTGCCTTCGAAGCCGACATCCGAACCTATTGGCCCGGCCTGCCGCAGAACGCGCTGCAGCCCGCCTACAGCGGCGTGCGGCCGAAATTGCAAGGCCCCGGCGAGCCGGCGCACGACTTCGTGTTGCAGGGCCCCGCCGACCACGGTGTGCCGGGTTTGATGAACCTGTTCGGGATCGAGTCGCCGGGCCTGACCGCGAGCCTCGCGGTGGCCGACGAAGTGCTCAGCCGGCTGGGCTTGCAGGCAGTTTCGCCGTAGCAGCGTCGGCCAGGCCCGGGCTCTGCCACTCGCCGTTGACCAGCAACTCGTGCGGGCCGAACTGCGCCTTGTAGGCCATCTTGCCACTCTGGCCGATCCAGTAACCCAGGTACACGTGCGGCAGCTTCAGGGCCCGCGTCTGCTCGATCTGCCACATCACGTTGTAGGTGCCGTAGCTGGCGCGCTCGTCGGGCTCGAAGAAGGTGTAGACGGCCGACAGGCCGTCGTTCAGCACATCGAGGATCGAGACCATCTTCAGCACGCCCAGCCCTTCGGCCGACGGCTCGCGAAACTCGACCAGCCGCGAGTTGACGCGGCTCTGCAGCAGGAACTGGGTGTACTGGTCGATGCTGTCGTGGTCCATGCCGCCGCCCACATGGCGGCCGGCCTGGTAGCGCAGGTACAGCTGGTAATGCTCGGGCACGAAACACAGGCGCAGCACGCGCGCCTCGAGGTGCTGGTGCGCCTTGAGCGCACGTCTCTGGCTGCGCGTGGGCTGGAAGCCGGCCACCGGCACGCGCAGCGGCAGGCAGGCCTTGCAGCCGTCGCAATAAGGCCGGTAGGTGAACATGCCGCTGCGCCGGAAGCCGTTGGCGACGAGGCCGGAGTAGGCGTCGGCATGGATCAGGTGGCTGGGGGTGGCGACCTGCGAGCGCGCCATGCGCCCGTCGATGTAGCTGCACGGGTAGGGCGCCGTGGCGTAGAACTGCAAAGACGCGAGCGGGAGTTCTTTGGGGTGGGTCACGGGCCGGTGTCCTCTGTGGCCGCGGGTTGCAGGTGCCGCCACAGGCGCAAATCATAGGACCAATCGGCAATCCCCGGTTCCCCCAGAACCGAGGCCATGCGGGCTTCGAACTCGGCGCGCGTTATCTCCTGTGCGCCCATCGACGCGAGGTGGCCGGTGTGCTGCTGGCAGTCGATCATCGGAATGGCGTTCTCGCGGCAGAAGCAGACCAGCGCCGCCAGCGCGATCTTCGACGCATCGGTGCGGTGCGAGAACATCGACTCGCCGAAGAACATGCGCCCGAGGCTCACGCCATAGAGGCCGCCGACCAGTTTACCGTCGATCCAGGTCTCGAAGCTGTGGGCACGGCCAAGCCTGTGCCAGTCGCAGTAGGCCTCGACCATTTCGGGCACGATCCAGGTGCCGTTCTGGCCTTCGCGCGGCGCACCGGCGCAGGCGCCGATGACTTGCCGGAACGCGCTGTCGATGCGCAACTCGCAAGCGTGGCTTTGATGAAACTTCTGCAGCGTCTTGCGCAGCGAACGCGAGAGCTTGAAGTTCTCGGTCAGCAGCACCATGCGCGGGTCGGGTGACCACCACAAGACCGGCTGGCCTTGGCTGTACCAGGGGAACACGCCCTTCGAATACGCCTCGGTCAGGCGCTCGGGGGTCAACTCGCCGCCGGCCGCCAGCAGCCCCGGCGCGTCGCTGCCCGGGGGCAGCGCGAGTGTGGTGCTCGGCAGCCGGTCGCCGGGCTCGCGCAGCCAGGTGATCACGTCACTCCATCGACCAGCCGTGGCTCACGATCAGCGACTGGCCGGTGAGCGCGTTCGACGGGAACGATGCGAACAGCAACGCGACTTCGGCCACGTCCTGGGTCGTCGTGAACTCGCCGTCGACCGTGTCTTTCAGCATCACCTTCTTGATCACGTCGTCTTCGCTGATGCCCAGCGCTTTCGACTGTTCGGGGATCTGCTTGTCGACCAGCGGCGTGCGCACGAAGCCGGGGCAGATCACGTTGGAACGCACGCCGTACTTGGCGCCTTCCTTGGCGATGGTCTTCGACAGCCCGATCAGGCCGTGCTTGGCCGTCACGTACGGCGCCTTCAGCACCGAGGCTTCCTTCGAGTGCACCGAACCCATGTAGATGATCGAGCCGCCGCGCTTGCCGGCGTACATGTGCGGTAGGCAGGCCTTGGTGGTGAGGAAGGCACCGTCGAGGTGGATCGCGAGCATCTTCTTCCACTCGGCGTACGGAAAGTCTTCGACCGGATGCACGATCTGGATGCCGGCGTTGCTGACGAGCACGTCCACGCCGCCATACGCCGCCACCACCTCGGCCACGGCCGCGTTGACCTGCTCTTCGCTCGTCACGTCCATCGCCACGGCCATCGCGGTGCCGCCGGCCTTGACGATCTCGTCGGCGGTGGCTTGCGCTGCCGGCTTGTTCATGTCGGCGATCACGACCTTGCCGCCTTCGCGTGCGTAGGTGAGGGCGATTTCCTTGCCGATGCCGCTGGCGGCGCCGGTGACGATGCAGACCTTGTCCTTGAGTTTCATGGTGTCGTGTTTCCGCGTGGGGTTGAAATGAATGTGGGTTCGAGCCGGCGCTCAGGTCGAGACCGGGCTGTCGGAGGTCAGGTCGAACACGTGCACACCGTGGGCTTTTCGCTCGCGCTTCAGCCAGCGCGGGTCATGCAAGGTGTGCGCCATGTCGGCCCGGCCGGCGTCCCAGTGTTCCTGCATCGACAGGCGCGAGAACTCGTAGTCCTTCGACTGGGTTTCGTAGTGTTTGCTGCGGTAGATCAGGTGCACCACGTCGATGGCGCCTTCGCAGCGCAGCCGCGCCAGCGCACGCACGTCGGGGTCGTTGCGCAGGCTGGCGGGCAGCTTTTCCAGCAGGCGCTGTGCGGCTTGTGCGATCACCTGGAGGTTGAGTTCCATCGTGGTGTTCAGGCGCGTGCGGCTGGAAAAGCGGATGTCCTTCTCGCGCTCGGTCACGTCGGCCAGCGTGGTCGGCAAGGCGCCGCGGGCCGCGAACAGGTCGACCTGGATCACGACGCGGCGCTGGCGCTGGCCCGGCTGGTCGAGCACGTATTGCAGCGGCGTGTTCGAGACCAGCCCGCCGTCCCAGTAATGTTCGCCGTCGATCTCGACCGGCGCGAAGCCCGGCGGCAGCGCGCCGCTGGCCATGATGTGGCGCGCGTCGAGCTTCTGCTTGGCGGAATCGAAGTACTCGAAGTTGCCGGTGCGCACGTTGACCGCACCGACCGACAAACGAACCGCACCCGAATTGATGCGGTCGAAGTCGACCATGTTCTCCAGCGTCTGGCGCAGCGGTGTGGTGTCGTAGTAGCTGATCGCCTCGGGCGTGCCACGCGGCTGGAAAGGTGCCGGCGGGAAGCGCGGTTTGAAGAAGCCGGGCACACCGAACAGCATGCCTTGCGACGCACTCGCTTCGTTCAGCCCCTCGCGCGAGCCGAAGCCTTGCGCGAGCACCGGCGCGGCGAACGACGACGTGACAAGCTCCCAGAACGCACGCAAGCGCTCGACGCGACGCGACACCGGGTTGCCGACGATCAATGCGGCGTTGATGGCGCCGATCGAGATGCCGGCCACCCAGCTCGGCTCGCGCCAGGTTTTCACGAGCGACTCGAACACGCCGGCCTGGTAGGCACCGAGGGCACCGCCGCCCTGCAGCACGAGGATGCAGTCTTCCGCAGGGGGGTGATGGGTTCCGCTTCTCTCCGACGTCATGGGCACAGGCTCTCGGGGTGACCGGCAAGCATAGCGCTGCGCGCGGTCACAGGCCGGCCGCGGCGAGCTCGGCGCGCGTCGGCAGGCCTTCGGTGTCGCCGAGCACTTGCACCGCGCGCGCGCCGATCCAGGCGCCGCGTTTCACGGCGGCCGGCACGCTGCGGCCTTCGAGCAGCGCGCTCACCACGCCCACCGCAAAGCCGTCGCCGGCGCCGACGGTGTCGACCACCCTGGCCACCGGGAAACCGTCGACATGGCCGCAGCCCGCTTCGCCGTCGAAGTACGCGCCTTCGGGGCCGAGCTTCACCACGACGAGCCGCGCACCGAGCCGTCGGTAGAAACGTGCCACCGCTTCCGGTGTGGTTTCGCCGGTCAGCAGCCGGCCTTCCTCGAGCCCGGGAAGCACCCAGTCGGCCTGCGCCGCGAGGCTGTTGATCTCGTGCCGCATCCTGTCGGCCGAGCCCCACAGCGTGGGCCGCAGGTTCGGGTCGAACGAGACCGTGCGGCCGGCGTCGCGCATCACATGAATCGATTTCTTCGCCGCTTCGAGCGTGCTGGCCGACACGGCCGCGAACACGCCGGTCGCGTGCAGGTGGCGCGCCGACCGCAACCAGGCTTCGTCGACATCGGCGGCGCCCATGCGGCTCGCGGCCGAGCCGGCGCGGTGGTATTCGATCGACGGGTCGCTGCCGTCGCTGGTGCGCGCCTTCAGCATCAAGCCGGTGCGTTGTGCCGGATCGCTCACCACTTTCGAACAGTCGATGCCTTCGGCCTGGATCGTGGCGAGCAGGTATCGGCCCATCGAATCGGCGCCGAGGCGGCTGGCCCAGCCGACCGCGAGGCCCAGGCGCGCCAGGCCGATCGCCACGTTCGTCTCGGCACCCGCCGTGCGTTTGAGAAAGCCGGGCGTGTCTTCGAGCGGGCCGGCGGTGTCGGCCACGAGCAGCAGCATCGCTTCGCCGAAGGTGACGACGTCTAGCGTGCGGGGAGGGGGTGTTTGTCTGTTTGGCATGGGCATGATTCTGGCTTGTGACGGTGTGTAATCCGTCACGCCACTGTCGCAATCTCTTACATCCATCTGGCTCTGCAACCCGTGCAATTCGTGCTCTAGCGTTCAATACTGTGCCCATGCGATTCAATCCGCTCGCCTTGATCTTCGCTCCCGGCATCGGTCTGGGCGGGCTGTTGATCGGCGGAATCTCCGGCGCGCAGAGCGCGCTGGCCGCGTGGTTCCTCATCGTCGGCGCCGCCTCGGTCTGGACGCTGATCCGCGGGCCGATCGACAGCGAAACCGGGCAGCGCTGACGCGCGCGCTCCGATCGCTCCGCGAACCTGTCGCGGTTTTCCAGGTCACGTTTCCCCGGCTTCAGGGCCGAAAGCCGAGCCGCATCGAGATGTCGGCCGCCGCCTGGCGCACGCCACCGGCTTCTGCCGAATCCCACGCCGCTGAAAAGTTGTCTTCGTGGCCGAGCGCGGTGATCACGAGTGTTGCGTGGCCCTTGTGGTCGAAGGCCGGCGCGCTGAAGGCGTTGATGCCGGGGATCGGCCGGCCCATCGCACGCGCCAGCCCCTGCGAGCGGACTTCGGTCGACGCTACCTTCAACTCGCGCGCCAGGTTCTTGACGGGTGAGCGGTCGGCACGCCGCAGTTCGCCGGAACGGCCACGCATGGCCTGTTCGAGCTGGCTCGCGGGCAACACCGCGGCGAAGGCGCGGCCCGTCGCCGTGCCCAGGATCGACATCACCGTGCCGACGCGCATGTTCACGTGCAGCGGCTGGCTGCCTTCGATCAAACGAACCACGGTCGGGCCGAAGTTGGCCCAGACCGCGATCACGACGGTCTGGTCGATGCGCCGCGCCAGCGCTTCGGCGACCGGCGTGGCGGCCTTGATCGGGTCGGATTGGTGCAGGCAGCTCAGGCCCATCTGCAGCGCCATCGGCCCGAGCGCGTAGCGGCCGGTCTGCGGGTCTTGCTCGACGAGGCCGAGCTTGCCGAAGCTCACCAGGTAAGGGTGGGCGCGCGAGGCCGGCAGCTCGGCAGCGGCGGCCAGATCCTTCAGCGTCATCGACGCGGGCCGATCGGTCAGCGCCTGCAGCAGCCGGCCGCCGACCTCGACCGATTGAATGCCACGCTGGCCCTTGTCTTCGTCGTCTTCGAGTTGCACAGTGGTCCTCCCGACACGAGCGAGACTCTAACAAACTGGTTTGACAATGGCGAATTGTTTCGAGATACTGCGAACCAGTTTGCCAATAACGAATCATGGCGAGCGTGCCTCTGCGCCCGCCGCCCACCCGGAGACCGCATGAACAGCCCCAAGAAATTCGCCTCGCAGGCCGACCTCGAGGTCAAGAAAGTCACGTTCACCAAATTGTCGGATCACGCTTACGCGTACACCGCCGAGGGCGACCCGAACACCGGCATCATCGTCGGCGACGACTGCGTGCTCGTCGCCGACACGCAGGCCACGCCGGCCATGGCACAAGACGTGATCCGGCGCATTCGTGAAGTGACCGACAAGCCCATCAAGTACGTCGTGCTGACGCACTACCACGCGGTGCGCGTCCTCGGCGCGAGCGCCTACGACGCCGACCACATCATCGCCAGCCAGGACACGCGCGACCTGATCGTCGAGCGTGGCGAGCAGGACAAGGCGAGCGAGATCGGGCGCTTTCCGCGCCTCTTCAGCAACGTCGAAACCGTGCCGCCCGGCATGACCTGGCCCACGCTCACCTTCACCGGCAAGATGACCCTCTGGCTCGGCCAACTCGAAGTGCAGTTGCTGCAGCTCGGCCGCGGCCACACCAAGGGTGACACCGTCGTCTGGCTGCCGCAGGACAAGGTGCTGCTCAGCGGCGACCTGGTCGAGTTCGACGCCACGCCCTACGCCGGCGACGCCTACTTCAACGACTGGCCCAAGACGCTGCAGCGTGTCGCTGCACTCGGCGCCACCGCGCTCGTGCCCGGCCGCGGCCCGGCCTTGATCGGCGCAGAACGTGTGAAGCAGGGGCTGGACAGCACCGGCGGTTTCATCGCCGACGTGCGCGCCAGCGTGCAGGCCGGCGTGGCGGCCGGCAAGAGCCTGAACGCGGTCTACAAGGACACCTTCGCGGCGCTGAAGCCGAAGTACGGGCACTGGGTCATCTTCGACCACTGCATGCCTTTCGACGTGACGCGCTGTTTCGACGAGGTGACGCAGTACGCCGACCCGCGCATCTGGACCGCCGAGCGCGACCGCGAGATGTGGGAGACGCTGGAGGGTTGAGATGGGCGAGCTGGTCTCCAGCGTCGACTACCAGAAGCTGGTCTTCGACTACAAGCGTCACCCGGATCGGGACGCCGCGCCACCCGCACGCCACCCGGTCGTGGTGGTGGGTGCCGGCCCGGTCGGCGTGAGCCTGGCCATCGACTTGGCGCAGCAGGGCGTGCGCGTCGTGCTGCTCGACAACGACAACACGCTCTCGACCGGCTCGCGGGCGATCTGCTTCGCCAAGCGCACGCTCGAGATCTTCGACCGGCTCGGCTGCGGCCAGCGCATGGTCGACAAGGGCGTGTCGTGGAAGCTCGGCAAGGTGTTCTCCAAGGACGCGCAGATCTACAGCTTCGACCTGCAGCCCGACACCGGCCACGAACGCCCGGCCTTCATCAACCTGCAGCAGTACTACGTCGAGGGCTTTCTGGCCGATCGCGCCGCAGAGTTGCCGCTGATCGATTTGCGCTGGAAGAACAGGGTCGTCGGTGTCGAGCAGCACGCCGACCACGCGGTGCTGACGATCGACACGCCCGAGGGCCACTACACGTTGCGGGCCGACTTCGTGGCCGCCTGCGACGGCTCGCGCTCGTCGGTGCGTCAGCTGATCGGGCAGGAGACCAAGGGCCGCGTGTTCCGCGACCGTTTCCTGATCGCCGACGTGAAGATGAAGATCGATCAGCCGGCCGAACGCTGGTTCTGGTTCGACCCACCGTTTCACCCGAACCAGAGCGTGCTGCTGCACATGCAGCCCGATGGTGTGTGGCGCATCGACTTCCAGCTTGGCTGGGACGCGAACCCCGACGAAGAGAAGAAACCACAGAACATCATCCCGCGCGTGAAGGCGCTGCTCGCGAACTCGGCGTTGAAAGACGCGCAGTTCGAGCTCGAATGGGCGAGTGTCTACACCTTCGCCTGCCAGCGCATGGAGCGCTTCCGCCACGGGCGTGTGCTGTTCGCCGGTGACTCGGCACACGGCGTGTCGCCGTTCGGCGCGCGCGGCGCGAACTCGGGCGTGCAGGACGCCGAGAACCTCGCGTGGAAACTCGCCGCCGTGCTGCGCGGGCAGGGCGGTGACGCGTTGCTCGACAGTTATGCGGCCGAGCGTGAATACGCCGCCGACGAGAACATCCGCCACTCGACCCGCGCCACCGACTTCATCACACCCAAGAGCGACATCAGCCGCGTGTTCCGCGATGCCGTGCTCGCGCTGGCCAAGCACCACGCCTTCGCGCGCACGCTCGTGAACAGCGGGCGCTTGTCGGTGCCGGCGACGCTGCACGAGTCGGCGTTGAACACGGCCGACGCCGACGCTTTCGAGGGCCCCATGGTGCCGGGCGCGGCGGCGGCCGACGCGCCCGTGCTGCGAGCCGACGGCCGCGCGGGCTGGTTGCTGCGCGAGCTCGGTGACGGCTTCACGGCGCTGGTGGCCGACGACGCGAACTTCGATGCCGTGGTGGCCGGGTTGCGCGCCGGCGCAGAAGGCGTGGTGCCGCTGCGCATCGTGCGTGTGGCGGCTGTGGATTCGAGCCCGGGCGCATCCAGTGCCGTGCTGCTCGCTGACCGCGACGGCCTGGTGACGCAGCGCTATGACCTGCGGCCGGGCACGGTCTACCTGCTTCGGCCCGATCAACACGTGTGCGCACGCTGGCGCAAGTTGTCTGCGCCGTCGCTGCGGGCGGCGCTCCGGCGTGCGCTCGCGCTGGCCTGAGGCGAACGAAGAAGGCAGCCCATGAACCTCATCACCACCCCGCACCTCAGCGCACCCGACGACTTCTACGAAGCGCTGATCGACACGCACCGCGACCTGTCTGCGGAACAAAGCCAGGCGCTCAACGCACGCCTGGTCTTGCTGCTGGCCAACCACATCGGCGACTTCGGTGTGTTGAAGCAGGCACTGCTCGCCGCGCGCGGCACCTGAACCGAGAGCCGACCCCATGAACAAGGAACTGATCTACCAGAGCGGCTTCGGCAACGAGTTCGCCACCGAAGCCTTGAAGGGCGCCTTGCCCGCCGGCCGCAACTCGCCGCAGCGCTGCGCTTACGGCCTGTACGCCGAGCAGCTCAGCGGCAGCGCCTTCACCGCGCCGCGCGCCGACAACCGGCGCTCGTGGCTCTACCGCATCCGGCCTTCGGCGATGCACCTGCCCTTCGAGCGCATCGATGCGGGCCACATCGTCAGCGACTTCAGCGCTTTGCCGACCACGCCGAACCAGTTGCGCTGGAACCCGCTGCCGATGCCGAGTGCGCCGACCGACTTCATCAACGGCCTCGTCACGATGGCCGGCAACGGCGACCCGCACGCGCAGAGCGGCGCGGCGGCGCACCTCTACACCGCCAACCGCTCGATGACCACGCGTGCCTTCTACAACGCCGACGGCGAGATGCTGATCGTGCCGCAGCAGGGCCGGCAGCGCTTCGTCACCGAGCTCGGTGTGATCGATGCCGAGCCGCAGGAGATCGTCGTGATCCCGCGTGGTGTGCGCTTCCGTGTCGAGCTGCTCGACGCCGAAGCGCGCGGGTATGTCTGCGAAAACTACGGCGCGCCGTTCCGCCTGCCCGACCTCGGCCCGATCGGCTCGAACGGCCTGGCGAACCCGCGTGACTTCATGACGCCGGTGGCGGCGTATGAAGACATCGACGGCCCGTTCGAGCTGGTCGCCAAGTTCGGCGGCCACCTCTGGTCGGCGCAGATGAACCACTCGCCCTTCGACGTGGTGGCGTGGCACGGCACGCACGCGCCCTACAAGTACGACCTGCGGCGCTTCAACGCCATCGGCTCGATCAGCCACGACCACCCCGACCCGTCGATCTTCCTGGTGCTGCACAGCGCCTCCGACACGCCGGGCGTGAGCAACATCGACTTCGTGATCTTCCCGCCGCGCATCCTCGCGATGCAGAACACCTTCCGCCCACCCTGGTTCCACCGCAACATCGCGAGCGAATTCATGGGCCTGGTGCATGGCGCCTACGACGCCAAGGCCGAAGGTTTTTCGCCGGGTGGCGCGAGCCTGCACAACAGCATGAGCGGCCACGGGCCCGACGCCGAGACTTTCGAGAAGGCGAGCCACGCCGACCTGTCGAAACCCGATGTGATCAGGGACACGATGGCCTTCATGTTCGAGACCCGCCACGTGCTGCAGCCCACTGCGCAGGCGATGGCCTCGGCGCAACTGCAGGGCGAGTACTACCGCTGCTGGCAGGGGCTGAAGAAGCACTTCGATCCGACGCGGCCCTGAGCGCCGCAAAAAAAGTTGCGTGAGCAACGTCAGAAACTCCCGGGCTGTGCTGACCAAGGCAGGTGCAAGGGAAAACAACCCGCGCGCCAAGCTGCCCTGCAATGTGTGCGGGGTGTCCTCAAGTCATCCAATCCAGGAGTTCCGCATGTTCACAGCTTCCAAGGGTTTCCAGCTCGCTTCCGCCGCCGCCGCGCTGGCTTTCTCGGCCGCCGCCATCGCCGCCACGCCGCCGGCCGGCAGCTCGGGCAAGGCCGTCGCCGCCGGTGACAAGGTGCACTGTTACGGCATCAACAGCTGCAAGGGCCAGGCCGATTGCAAGACCGCCGACCACGCCTGCAAGGGCCAGGGGTCGTGCAAGGGCCAGGGCTTCAAGGGCATCGCCGCGGCGCAGTGCCTGAAAGACGGTGGCACCATCGGCGACCTGTGATCGGCTGATCGACAGGCCATGAACCCAGGCTCGCGGGCCGTGACTGCAACGCAAGCCTCGCCCGGTTTCGGGCTCGGGTTGCGCACGCAGCACTACGCCGATTTTCTCGAAGCGCCGCAGCGGGTCGACTGGCTCGAGCTGGTGTCCGACAACTACCTGGTGCCGGGCGGCAAGCCGCTCGTGATGCTCGACCGCATCCGTGCCGACTACCCCGTCGTGATGCACGGCGTGGCCTTGTCGATCGGCGCGGCCGACGGCGTCGACGAAGCCTATCTCGATGCCCTGGCGCTGCTCGCCGAGCGTGTGCAGCCGCTCTGGATCTCCGATCACCTGTGCTGGACCGGCGTGCACGGCCGCGTGTTGCACGACCTGTACCCCTTGCCGTATTCCGAAGACGCGCTCGATGTCGTCGTGCGCAACGTCCAGCGTGTGCAAGAGCGCCTGAAACGTTCGCTCGTGCTCGAGAACGTGTCGAGCTACGTGAGCTTCGGTGCTTCTTCGATGAGCGAGTGGGAGTTCATCAGCGCGGTCTGCGCACGCACCGGCTGCCGGCTGCTGCTCGACGTGAACAACATTCACGTGAGCAGCGTGAACCACGGCTTCGATGCGCACGCCTTTGTGCGCGGCATTCCGGCCGAGCGGGTGCAGCAGATCCACCTCGCCGGGCACACCGACCACGGTGACCACATCATCGACACCCACGACCACCCGGTGGCCGACAGCGTGTGGGCCCTGTACGCCGAAGCGCTGCGGCTGTGCGGCCCGGTGGCGACCATGATCGAGCGCGACGACCACATTCCGCCGCTCGCCGAGCTGGTGGCCGAACTCGACCACGCGCGCGCGATCTCGGCCAGCGTGTTCGAGCCGCTCGAGGCCGTGGCGTGAGCGCCGGCCTGTTGCCACTTCAGGCCACGTTCCAGCAACACATGCTGGGCGCGGCCGATGCCACGCACCTGCTCGCCGGCCCCGCCGAGCGGCGCGCACTCGGCTTGCGCATCTACGCCAACGCCTACCGCCAGCGCCTCGCCGAAGCGCTGGCCGATGCGTTTGCAAAGACCCGCGCCGTGCTCGGCCCCGAAGCCTTCGAAGCCGCGGCGCTGCACTACATCAACGAACACCCGCCCGAGACGCGCAATCTGCGCTGGTTCGGTGCGCAATTCGCTTCGCACTTGCGCGGCGTGTTCCCGGGCCAGGCGGCGGTGGCCGAACTCGCGCAGCTCGACTGGGCCTTGCGCCAGGCTTTCGACGGCCCTGATTCGCCGGTGCTCGCCGCCGCTGACATGGCCGGCGTGCCGGCTGAAGCCTGGGGCGTGCTGCACCTGGCGCCGGTGCCCACGGCGACGCTGCTGCGCTTCGAACACAACACGGTGGCGCTCTGGCAGGCGCTCGACGACGAGACCGAAGCGCCCGCCATCGTGCGCGGCGAGGCCGCGGTCGATTGGCTCGTGTGGCGCAAGGAACTGCAGCCGCACTTTCGGTCGGTGCATCCGGTCGAGGCCGCGCTGCTGCGCGCGATGCTCGGCGGCGCGAGTTTTGCGCAGGCCTGTGAACAGGCGCAGGCCGAAACGATGGAAGACTGCACGAACCACATCGGCAGCGGCCTGCGCCAATGGCTCGAAGACGGCGTGCTCGCTGCGGTCACGATGCCCGCGAACGGCACCGCCTGATCGCGCTCACGACAGGATCGCGCGCCGCACGGCCGCCAGCGGGGCGTTGTCGTTCAAGGTGTTGCCCACCACGCCCAGGTCACGCCACAAGGTGTCGAGTGCCGCGGGCTCGCGCGAGTCTTTCATGCGCTGGTACAGATCGGTCAAGGTGGTCTGGCCCGTGGCCGCATCGGCGGTGGCGAGAATGCGGTCGACCGACCAGACCACGCTGTAGTTGCCCCCGGCTGCGAGCACGCCTTGCAGCGCCTGCTGCAAGCCGGCACGCCGCCCGCTGAGCGTGAGCATCTGCACGTCGGCGAGCAGGCAGAACACCGCGCCACCCCAGTAGGTGCGGCCCCAGGTCGGGGTGTGGTCGAGCCCGGCGTCGCCACGCTGCGGCTGGCCCTGTGGCATGGCCTGCGCCCACTCGCGCCACACGGTGGCGGGAGCCACCAGCCCGGCGCGGCCGCGCGCCACGCTTTCCACATACGTGGCCAGGCCCTCCTGCAGCCAGTTCTGCGAACGTGGAACGCGCGGCACGGCGAGGTGGATCATCTCGTGCACCATGATCCAGTCGCCCTGAAACTGCGCCTTCGTGGTCTCGCGCCCGACCCGCACCCGCACCAGCAGCGAAGGCTCGCCGTAGGTCACGCCGCCGCGCACGCCGGCGCCATCGGTGGGCACCATCAGCAACTCGACCCGTGGCACGGGGAAGCGGCCGAAGTAGGCCACCACCGCGTCGGCGGAGCGTTGCACCCAGGCCTTGCCCTCGGCGCGCAAGCGGGGATCGAAGCCGGGAGCGAACTGCAACTCGAGCCGGCTGTCGCCCACGGAGATGGCCTCCATCACCGGTTGCGCCTCGTTGGTTTGCGCGCCGAGCCGCAGCGGCGGCGCCAGCGCGGCCGCGCCCAGCAGCCACTTGCGGCGCGCGGGCAATGCCGGCTGCGTTCCCGCGAGGAGACTCTTCTTGAACACTGCCGAATCTCCTTTGTGCCGTTCATTTGGTCGGGCGCCGGACGTCACAACTTACCGTGCGCCCGCTGCGATTGACCGCTTTCCGAATGCTGATTTGACACCTGGTGAGAACCCTATACTGCGCCGCTGCTCACCAGGCCGCACGCTGTTGCGAAGGAGTCCATTTGATCGCCAGTGCAACCCTGCTTCCTGCGCCCGCCGCCAGCCCGCTCGGGCTCGTCAAGCGCCTCTTCGGCACGCGCCAGAGCGTGCCCAAAATCAACCTTGCGTTGCAAGGCGGCGGTGCCCACGGCGCGTTCACCTGGGGCGTGCTCGACGCGCTGCTCGCCGACCCACGCCTGCAGTTCGAAGGCATGAGCGGCAGCAGCGCGGGCGCCATGAATGCCGTGGTGATGGCCGACGGCTGGCTCAAAGGCGGGCGTGAAGGCGCGCGCCATGGTCTTGCCGAATTCTGGTTGGCGGTCGGCCGGCACCTGCCGTCCGGCCTGGTCACGCAGGGCGAGAGCGACGCAATCAGCCTGTCGCCGGCGGCCAAGGTACTCGCCAGCTGGGCGGGTTTCTTCTCGCCCGCGCAGTTCAATCCGATGGACCTGAACCCGCTGCGCGACCTGCTCGCGCGCCAGGTCGACTTCGAGCAACTGCGCCGTGCCAGCCCGTTCAAGCTTTTTGTCGGTGCCACGCATGTGAACACCGGCAAGCTGCGCGTGTTCCGCGAAAGCGAGCTGAGCGTGGACGTGCTGCTCGCGTCGGCCTGCCTGCCGACGATCCACCATGCTGTCGAGATCGACGGCGAGGCGTACTGGGATGGTGGCTACTCTGCCAACCCGGCGGTCTTCCCGCTGTTCTACGACTGCGACTCGCGCGACGTGCTGCTGGTGCTGCTCAGCCCGCTCGAACGCGAAGGCACGCCGCGCAGTGTGGCCGAGATCGAAACGCGCATCGTCGAGCTCGGCTTCAGCGCCAACTTCATGCGCGAGATGCGCATGTTCGTGCACGCCGCCGAATTTTCGAGCCCGGGTTTCCTGACGATGGGGCGGCTCGAGCGGCGCTTGCAGAAGCTGCGCTTTCACATGATCGACTCGAGCCGGCTCGCCAGCCTGCAGCGCAGCGAGACCAAGCTGCTCGCGCACGCGCCGTTCCTGGAACTGCTGCACTCGCAAGGGCAGCAGCGTGCGAGCGTGTGGCTGCAGGAGCACTTCGCCGGCGTCGGGCAGCGCTCGACGGTCGACCTGAAGAAGTGGTTCGCCTGACGCCTTCGAGCAGGCGCCCGACACACGCGAACAGATTTGTCCTACGGACGGCAGCTGCGGCTTCTGGCGAAATCCTCGACGCGGGCACAACCTGCCTCGTCAGCCAGAAGGGAAAGCATGAGCGAGCCGATCAAGGACCCGGAAGTCATCATCACGGCGCTGTTCTTCGAAGCCGGAGCGATCCTCCCCGTCGAGATGCCACGCCACGGCGCAGCGGCCTTGTTGAGAGGCTTGCTGCATGAAGTGCCGCAACCATCATCGGGACCCGGCTGAACGCCGTGACGCATGGCTTCGTTCTGGCGCCCCACGTGGTACCGCTCGCCCGACCGGCGCCATCCGCGCTTTGCGCTGGTGCTCGCCGCGCTGCTGGCGCTGGCCGTGTTCCTGATCGGCGAAACGGCATATCGGAACACGTGGTCGATGCTCGACGGGCTGAACACACGAAGCACGGCGCGCGGCAACATCCAGCTGCTGTGGCGGCGCCTGACCGATGCTGAAACCGGCCAGCGCGGTTACCTGCTGACCGACCGCAGCGAGTACCTGCAACCCTACCTCGATGCGCAGGCAGACGTGCGCTCGTCCTTGCTGTGGCTGAACCGCTATTACGGCCAAGACCCGGCGCTGCAGGCGCCGATGCAACGGCTCGAAGCGGCGGCGCAGGGCAAGCTGACGGAAATGGCAGACACCTTGCGCTTCCATGACGAAGGCGACGACCAGCGTTGGCGTGCCCTCGTGCTCAGCGACCGGGGCCGCCAGCAGATGGACGCGGTGCGCGCCCTCAGCCAACAGCTGTTGTTCGACGAGTCGGCGCGTGTCGCCGCCGCGCGCAGCGCGATGAGCGGCAGCCTCACGCTCACGCGAGTCACGCTCGCGGCGATGGCCGGCCTGAGCCTGCTGTTGATGATGATGTACCTGCGGCAGAGCCGCGCTTTCGAAAAACGCCGTGCCGAGCAGGCGCTCGCCACGCAACGGGAGCGTGACGAACTGGAAGCCCAGGTCCAGGAGCGCACGGGCCAGCTCACGGCGCTGACGCGCCACCTGCAGACCGCGCGCGAAGACGAACGCAGGCACCTCGCGCGCGACCTGCACGACGAGCTCGGGGCGGTGCTGACGGCCGCCAAGCTCGACGTGGCGCGCCTGAAGTCGCGCCTGGCCGCGCCCACGCCCGAAGTGCTGGAGCGTGTCGCCCACCTGAGCGACACGCTCAACAACGGCATCTCGCTGAAGCGCCGCATCATCGAAGACCTGCGGCCATCGACGCTGAGCAACCTCGGGCTCGTGACCGCGCTCGAAGTGTTGACGCGCGAGTGGGGCGAGCACAACGAACTGATCGTGCAGACGCATCTGGCGAAGGTTCAGCTGCAGCCTTCGGCCCAGCTGACCGTGTACCGGCTGGTGCAGGAAGCCCTGACCAACATCAGCAAATACGCCGCGGCGAGCAAGGTCGGTGTGTCGCTCGATGCCGCCGACGGGAAGGTGTTCGTCTCGGTGCGCGACAACGGCACCGGCTTCGACAGCGCAGCGCCGCGCAGCCCGGGGCATGGCTTGCTGGGCATGCGCTACCGGCTCGAGGCCGAAGGAGGCGAACTGAGCGTCGTCTCCGCGCCCGGTGCCGGCACGCTGATCGAAGCGGTCTTGCCGGAGTCGGCATGACGCCGAAGCCGGCCTCGACGGGCAGCCTGGCCCGCTACCAGGCCAAGCGCAATTTCTCGCGCACGCCCGAGCCGGCCGAGGGCGGTGTTCCCGGCGCGGGCGCGCTGTCGTTCGTGATCCAGAAACACTGGGCGAGCAGCCTGCACTACGACTTTCGCCTCGAGCTCGGCGGTGCCTTGAAGAGTTGGGCCGTCCCGAAAGGGCCGAGCTTCGACCCGCGCGACAAACGCATGGCCATGCACGTCGAAGACCACCCGCTCGCGTATGCGGGCTTCGAGGGCACGATCCCGCCGAAACAGTACGGTGCCGGCAAAGTGATCGTCTGGGACAAGGGCCACTGGCTGCCCACCGGCGACCCGGAGCAGAGCTACCACGACGGCAACCTCAAGTTCGAACTGCAAGGCCACAAGCTGCACGGCCGATGGGTGCTGGTGCGCATGAAGGGCAAGACCGGCAAGCAGGAACCCTGGTTGCTGATCAAGGAAAAGGACGGCTTCGTCCGCAAGGCGGCCGAGTTCAGCGTGGTCGACGAGATGCCCGGCAGCGTCTCTGACTTGCCGCTCGTGCCGGCAGCGGCCGAGCCGACGCCGCCCTGGCCGCAAGAGGCGCCGAAGGCGGCCTTGCCGGCCAGCCTGGCGCCACAGCTCGCCACGCTCGTCGCCAGCCCGCCGGAGGCGGGCAACGAGTGGCTGTACGAGATCAAGTTCGACGGCTACCGCCTGCTCGCGCGCATCGAGGGCCGCACGGTCCGGCTCTTCACGCGCAACGGGCACGACTGGTCGGCGAAGCTGCGTCCGCTGCAGGCCGCGCTGCTGAAGATGAAACTGCCGAACGGCTGGTACGACGGCGAGATCGTCGTGATGAACGACGCCGGCCTGCCGGACTTCGGTGCGCTGCAGCGGGCGTTCGACGCGGCCGAGCCGGCCGCGATCGTCTACTACCTGTTCGATCTGCCGTATTGCGACGGGCGCGACCTGCGACGCTGGCCGCTCGAAGCACGCCGCGAGATGCTGCGCCGTTTGCTGGAGCCGTCGGGCGGCGACATGGTGCGCTTCAGCGAAGTCTTCGCAGCGTCGGCGCAGAGTGTGCTCGGCTCGGCCTGCCGGCTCGGCCTGGAAGGTGTGATCGCGAAACGCCGAGACTCGGCCTATGTGTCGCGCCGCTCGGCCGATTGGCTGAAGCTGAAGTGTGTGCAGCGCCAGGAGTTCGTCGTCGGCGGTTTCACCGACCCGCAAGGCGCGCGCAGCGGCATCGGCGCGTTGCTGCTCGGTGTGCACGACGAACACGGCGTGTTGCAGTACGCCGGGCGGGTGGGCACGGGTTTCGACGCCAGCACGCTCGCGAGCCTGGCGAAGAAGCTGGCCACGCTGCGCAGCGACGAGCGGCCCTTCGACGTGGCGAACAAGATCGAAGGCCGGCCCCACTGGGTGGCACCGCGGCTGGTCGCCGAAGTGTCGTTCGGTGAATGGACGCGCGACCACCACATCCGCCACGCCGTGTTTCGCGGCCTGCGTGAAGACAGGAAGGCCGTGGCGATCGTGCGCGAGAAACCGGCGCCGGCGAAAAGTTTGCCGAGCAAAGCCGGCAACGCCGCGTCGTTGCTGGCCGGCGTGCGCGTGACGCATCCCGAGCGGGTGATCGACCCGGGCAGCGGCGTGACCAAGATCGAACTGCTGCGCTACTACGGCCTGGTCGGCCCCTTGATGATGTTGCATCTCAAAGGCCGGCCGGTCTCGCTGGTGCGCGCACCCGAAGGCGTGGGCGGCCCGCTGTTCTTCCAGAAACACGCCGAGTCTCAGGCCCTGCCCGGCATCCGCCAGCTCGATCCGGCGCTGTACATCAGCCACCCGCCGATGCTCGAAGTGGCCACCGCGCGTGGTCTCTTGTCGGCCGCGCAGTGGAATGTCGTCGAGTTCCACACCTCGAACACCGGCACACGTTCTTTCGAGCACCCCGACCGCATGGTGTTCGACCTCGACCCGGGTGCCGGCGTGGCCTGGCCACAGGTGCAAGAGGCCGCGGAACTGGTGCACGCCTTTCTCGGTCAGCTCGGCCTGGCGTCGTTCCTGAAGACCAGCGGCGGCAAGGGCCTGCACGTGGTGGTGCCGCTGCGCAAGGTGCACGACTGGGACACCGTCAAGGGCTTCTCGCAGGCGGTCGTCGCCCACATGGCGCAGACGTTGCCCAAGCGCTTTGTCTCGAAGAGCGGGCCGCGCAACCGCGTCGGCAAGATCTTCATCGACTACCTGCGCAACGGCCTGGGCGCGACGACGGTCTGCGCGTGGTCGGCGCGGGCCCGGCCGCGGATGGGCGTGTCGGTGCCGATCGACTGGCGCGAACTGGCGGTGCTGCGCAGCGCAGACCAGTGGACGATTCGCAACGTGCACGAGCGGCTCGATGTCGGCAACACGCCGTGGAGCGGCTACGCAAAGGCCGCTAAGTCCCTGAACGCGGCGATGAAGCTGCTGGGCTGGAGGCCAGCCGCCGCCTGACCCCTGCGGGCCCCGCGGTTGCATCAGGCGCGCTTGCGAGCAGGCTTCTTCGCTGCGGCCTTTTTCGCTGGCGCAGCGTTGGCACCGGGCTTTCGTTTGGCCAGGCTTTGCGCCAGCAGTTCGGTGAGGTCGACCACGTTCGACGCGCCCGTGCCCGGCGCGTCGTCTTCGAGCGCGGTGACCTTCTCGGTGTCGCCGGCCTCCAGCTTCTTGTTGACGAGTGCACGCACGGCCGCGCTGAAGGTGTCGGCGTGCGCCTCGGGCTTCCACGGTGCCGTCATGTCGCCGATCAGCTGTGTCGCCATCTTCAGTTCGCCGGCGTTCAGCTTCGCGGCCGACCTGCCGGCGGGCGGCAGTTTCAGCTCGTCGGGCGAGCGCATCTCGCTGGCCCAGCGGATCGTGTTCAGCATCAGGGCCGGGCCGGATGCAATCAACGCGGCCAGGTGTTCCCTGGTGTGCATCACGACGCGCGCGATGCCGATCACGCCCGCTTCGAGCATCGCTTCGCGCAGCAGCGCGTAGACCTTCTCGCCCTTGCCGGTGGGTTCCAGAAAGTAGGGCCGATCGAGCAGCACGAAGGCGATCTCGCCGGCTTTCACGAACGACTCGATCTCGATCGTCTGCGTGGCTTTCGGGTAGGCGGCCTTGATCTGCTCGTCGCTCAACACGACGTAGTCGCCGTCGTCCTGCCTGATGCCCTTGACGATGTGCTCGCGCGTGATCTCCTTGCCGGTGCGCTTGTTCACGCGCTTGTAGCCCACGGGGTCCATCGAGCGGCTGTCGAGCCAGTCGAAGTCGATGCCGGTTTCCTGCGACGCGGGGTACAACGCGACCGGCACGTGCACCAGGCCGAAGCTGATCGCTCCCTTCCAGATGGCGCGTTGCATGGAGACTCCTCGTGCTGTTTGCAGCTGATCATTCTTGCCTGCCGACGGGTCCGCGCCCGTAGGAAGCCGGCGAAGCCGATGTAGGAGAACACCACCGTCGCTGCGTGTAGGCCGCTTCCGACAGAGGAATCGGTGCAGTGATGACGGCATGGCGCCGAGCGGCTGCTTAGCATGCGGCGCATGAATGCACGTGCCAAATTTCTGGTGTTGTTCGACAGCGCACCGCGCGCGCTGTTGCTCGACAGCGATCAACGCCTGCTCGGCGAAGTGATCGAGGACGACGGTTTCATCGTCGACACGCTTCTGCGCAGTGCCAGGGCCTGCGCGTTGCCGCTGCTCCCGCTGTTGCTCGCCAGCATGCTGCCGCCGGTGGCAGGCGGGGCGATGCGCTGTTTCGAGCTCTGCTGAGGCCCGCCGTGCGCGCCACTGCGCCCGATGCATCGCCGGCGGCGCCGCGCGGCCTCGTGTACGTCAACGACCAGGCGCCGGGCATCTGCCGCTTGCGCCGGGGCAAGGGCTTCAGCTACCGGCAAGCCGACGGGCGCCGGCTCACCGATGCCGCGCAGCTGGCACGCATCCGCAGCTTGGCGATTCCGCCGGCCTACACGAGGGTCTGGATCTGCCCCTTGCCCGAGGGCCATCTGCAGGCGACCGGGCGTGACGCGCGTGGCCGCAAACAGTTCCGCTACCACGCCGACT
>Ga0209883_1000028_pt1 | contig 43886 bp, 42 predicted proteins | sample GWRWT4_21May14_FD_187196 | JGI IMG/M metagenome (GOLD analysis project Ga0209883, IMG submission 187196) | Sand microcosm microbial communities from a hyporheic zone in Columbia River, Washington, USA - GW-RW T4_21-May-14 (SPAdes) (version 2) | ecosystem: Engineered > Artificial ecosystem > Sand...
ACCTTCAACTTTGCCGAGGCGGCCGAGTTGTCGATCGCCGCCGGTGCGGCGATCCGCGTGCCCGACATGGCGGCGGCGGTTCAGGAAGCGCTGGCCCTGCTGCAGCAGCGCACGCGGCTCGAAGCCTGCGTGAAGGGTTCGCTGGCGTTCGCGGGGCAGCACCGCGGCGCCGCGCAGCGCATGGCGACGCAGATCGTGGCGCTGCTTTGAAATGGACACGGCCTCCGTCAAAACAGTCGCTCACTTCGCAGGCGTTGCGAGCCCGCTGAGGATCGCGAAGGCAGCGCGCACACGATCGGCGATCGGGTAGCTCCGGTTTGCCAGCATCACGATGCCGATTCGCTGCTCGGGCACGAACGCCACGTAGGCACCGAAGCCCCCCGTGGAGCCCGTCTTGTTGAAAAGGCGCGGGCCTGCCAGCGGGCCGGCGATGGGTGTGGCCGTGTTGGCGTCGAAGATGACGCTGTTCGAATTGCCCTTGAGCAGCAACGGCAGCGAGGTCGGGTAGCTGTACTGCTCCCATCCGAGCCCTTGCACCATGGCGCCGACCTCGAAGTGGCCGCGTTGGGTCGCCTCGACCGCGCTTCGCACCGGCGGCGCGAGGCCGCTGGGGTCGAGATTGAGCTGCACGAAGCGGATCATGTCGGCCGCTGTCGACTTGACTGCGTACGCTTGCGCATCGAACACGCCCGGGTTCACGCGCACCGGCCTGTTCGCCGTGTTGTAGCCCCAGGCGTAGTCGGCCATCGCGCTCGCAGGAACCCGAACGTGGGTGTGCGGCAGGCCCAGCCCGGGCAGCAGCTCGGCTTCGAGCACATCGGCGAAACCCCGTTGCAAGGCCAGGCCGGTGATGTGCCCGAGAAGCCCGATGCTGGGGTTGGAGTACTGGCGTTGCGTGCCGGGTTTGGCGTCGGGACTCCAGCTCTGGAAATAACCAACCATGCGCGCTTCGTCGGAAACTGCCTCCGGAAACTGCAGCGGCAGTCCGCCCGCCGTATACGTGCCGAGCTCGAGCAGGGTCGCCTCGTCGATGGGCCTGCCCTTCAGCTCGGCCATGTACCGGCCCGGATGATCGGCCAGTGACAGTTTGCCGAGGGCCTGCGCATACAAGGCCAGGGTGGCGGTGAATGTCTTGCTGACCGAGCCCAGCTCGAAAATCGTCGCCTCGCCGACAGGTTTGTTCGTCTCGCGCGACGCCACGCCGTAGTTGAAGACATGCGCTCGACCATCGACCGTGACGGCAACGGCCATGCCGGGGACCTTGTGTCTTGCCATGACCGGTTTGATCGCCGCATCGACGACCTTGCGCAACGTGGCGGCATCGGGGGCGGCCGCTGCTGCCATGGGGAGCAGGCACGCGGCCAAGAACACAGCGCGATGCCGCGCCACGGCTCGAACCCGAGCGACGAGAGACATTCAGGCCTTCAACAGCCCCAGGGGCTTGACCGTTTCACTGCCGGGAAACACGTCGGTGTTCAGGCTGCGGGTTGCCACCTGCAGGTGGTCGGCCAACACCCCGCGCAGCACCGCGCGCAGGTCGGTCGTGATGCGCAGGTCGCGGCCTTCGAATCGTTCGCGTTTGGCCAGCCCCGGCCAGTCGGCGATCACGCGCCCGCCCTTGACCGCACCGCCGAGCACGAAGGCTGCGCCACCGGTGCCGTGGTCGGTGCCGAGCGTGCCGTTGACGGCGACCTCGCGGCCGAACTCGGTGGCCACCACCACGACGGTGCGGCTCCAGGTGCCGCTGGCGAGCAGCCCTTCGCGCAAGGCCGCGAGGCCGGCGTCGAGCTGGCGCAGCGTGTTCGACAGCGCGCCGTTCGGGTTGGCCTGGTTGGCGTGGCTGTCGAAGCCGCCGAGTTCGAGCACGGCGGCTTGCGGGCCGTTCGGCTGCGCCAGGAATTCGGCCGCGCGTTGCGCCAGCAGCGTGAAGTTGCCGCCGCGCCCGGCAATGCTCATCGCCTTGGTGTCCATCGCGTTCATGTCGCCGGGCATCGCGCCGTCGAAGTGCAGCGTCTTCGCGCGCTGCAGGGCCGTGGCGAGTGCCGCGTCGTTGCCGTACATCCGCTCGAGCCGCGCGACCAGGTCGGCAGAGGGATCGGGCAAGGCCGACGGCGCCCAGGTATCGACCACGCCCGGCCCGCGCAGCACCAGCGGCACGGCGGTGTTCAATGCCAGGCTCTTCGCGGCGCTCGGTGCGAGCGCGCGACCGAGCCAGCCGGTCGTCAACTCGTAGGGGCGCACGCCACCGCTTTCCAGCACCTGCTGGGCGTCGAAGTGCGAGCGTTCGCGGTAGGGCAGGCCGACGGCGTGCACGACCGCGAGTTCGCCGGCCGCGTACAGCGTGTGCAGTTGCGCCAGGCTCGGGTGCAGCGCGAACGTGGCGTCGAGCGTGAGCGGTGCGCTGCCGAACTGCGCGAGCGGGCCGCGCGCGGCAGCGAACTCGGGGTCGCCGACCGCCGGCGCGGCCGAGAGGCCGTCCAGACCACCGCGCAGCACGACGAAGACGAAACGTTTGCCGCTGCCGTTGCCACCGGCCGCGAAGCTGAGCGACGACATCGCACCCAGCGCGCCGGCACCGAGTGCGGCGCCCATCATCTGGCGCCGCTGCGGGTTGAAGTGAGGATGTTTGTGCATGGTGTCGTTCCCTTGTCAGCGCCGCTGGAATTCCGGCGCCATCAGCAGCAGGGCCAGCGCTTGCGGGCCGTCGGCGGCACGCTCGATCTGGGTTTTCGTTTCAAGACTCAACAGCGGGCCGAGGCTTTGGGCGGCGAGCGCGCGCGCATCGACGCTGCCGCCGACGCGGTTGGCGGTGCGGGTCGACCACTCGATGCGTTTCCACACCGCGTCGGGCCCGAGCCAGTCTTCGGCGCGGTCGCTCCAGCCGGCCGGTGAGGGCGCCGCCTGGATGCGCTGGCCGAGTGCGCCGATGCCGATGGCGTTGTCGCCACGTTCGAACAGGCGCGGGTTGAAGCGCAGCACGCGCGTGGCCGAGAGCACGAACTCCTCGGGTGTCTTCAGCTTCATCGGCTGCGGCATCCAGGCTTCGGGGCTGCGCACGAGTTCCTGGTAGACCGGCGCGAGGCGTGTGTCGTTGCGCAGGTAGGTTTGGGCGAGCCGGTCGACCAGCGCGGGCGGCGGGATGTCGGCAACGAAGTGGCGCGCGATTTTGGTCGCGATGAAGTTCGCCGTGGCCGGGTGAAATGCCAGGTCGTGCAAGACGCGCCGCAGGGCGTCGGGGCCTTCGGCGTAGACCTTGCCGAGCACGGTCTTGGCGCCGGGCTCGTGCCAGTTGGCATCGAAGGCATCACCGGGGTCGGTGCTCTGCAGCCCGACGCGCCAGCCGGTCAACACGCGCGCGAACGCGGTCACGTCGGCCTGGGTGTAGCTGCCGTTCGCGCCGCGCGCGCTTTCTGCGCCGAGCGTGTGCAGTTCCAGCACCTCGCGCGCCAGGTTTTCGTTCAGGCCGGTGATGCGCGGGCCTTCGCCCGAACGTTCGGCGCGGCGCGCGGCCCGTGCCACGATGCGCGACCGCGGGCCGGCCGACTGCACGTTGTCGAGGTAACGCAGCATCGCCGGGTGGGTGGTCGACGCGACCAGCAGCGTCTCGAACGAACCGGCGATGTTCGGCCGGATCGCGTCGCGCTCGAACGCGCCGACCAGCCCGCGGGTGGCGCCCTTGGCGAGCGACACGGTGAAGTGGTTGGCCCAGAACAGCTGCAGCCGCTCGGCGAACGGGCGGGTGGTGGTGGCGGCGGTGAGCAGGCGCGAGCGCGCGTCGGCGACGATCACGTCGCGGTAGTGGCCGGCGAGCACCTGCTCGGCCGTCATGCCGGCGGGTGGGTTCTTTGCGAGCTGGCGTTTTTCGCGCTCGGCGGCCACGTGTTCGAGCGCCTGCGCGGTGCTCAGGAGGCCGTCGCCACGCGGCGCATCAGCCGGGCCGATCTGCGCGAGCAGCCACTGCTGCGGGTCGGGTGCAATCGCTTCGAGCGACGGCTCACCCAGGCCGAAGCGGTGGGCCGCGATCGCGGCTTGCAGTGAAGAAGGGTTGGCCATGGCACGCTCCTGACGACCCACAGCATGCCGGCATTCGGTCAAGCCGGCGTGTGTTTCGCGTCAAGAAACGTTTCTGGCCCGGCCCGTGTGCACAGGGCCTGCCGGCCTACTTCGCCAGCAACTGGTTCAGCGCTGCCACGTCTTCCGGCTTCAACCGGCCCGACGCCTGGCGCAGTTTCAGGCTGCCGACCAGCACGTCGTAGCGGGCCTTGGCCAGGTCGCGCCGGGTTGTGAAGAGCTGGGTCTGGGCGTTCAGCACGTCGAGGTTCACACGCACGCCGACGCGGTAGCCGAGTTGTGTGGCTTCGAGCGCGAGCTGGCTCGACGACTCGGCCGCTTCGAGCGCCTTCACCTGCGCCTTGCCCGACTCGACCCCGAAAAACGCCTGGCGGGTACCCTGGGCCACGCCGCGGCGCGCCGCTTCGAGGTCGTTGCGCGCCTTGTCTTCGAGCGCCACGGTTTCCTTCACGCGGTTCTGGGTCGCGAACCCGGCGAACAAGGGCACGTTCAACGTCAGCGCGATGGCGGTCGAATTGTTCGCACCCGACTGGTTGAAGCCCACCACCGACGAGCCGGTGAGTGTCGTCACGCGGGCGTCACCGCTGGTCGAGGCCTTGCCGCGTGTGTAGCTTGCGGTCAGGTCGACAGTGGGCAGGTGGCCGGCCTTGGCCTTCTCGGTTTCGAGCTGCGCCACGTCGAAGCCGAGCCGCGCCTTGCGCACCAGCGGGTGTTCGTCGTCGGCGCGGCCGACCCAGTCGATGACGTTGTCGGGCGCGGTCGCCGGCAGCGCCACCGGCACGGCGAGCTGGTTCGGCGTGACGTTGTTGCGGCCGACGAGCTGGTCGAGCGCGATGCGTTTGGTCTGCAGGTCGTTGGCGGCGACGACTTCCTGCGCCGTGCCGAGGTCGAAACGGGCCTGCGCCTCGCGCGTGTCGGTGATGGTGGCGGTGCCGACCTCGAAGTTGCGCTTGGCCGAGGCCAGCTGCTCGGAGATGGCGGCCTTGCTGGTGCGCGTGGTGGCCAGCGTGTCCTGCGCGGCCAGCACGTCGAAGTAGGCCTGGGCCACACGCACGATCAGGTCCTGCTCGGCGGCTTCGAAGTCGGCTGCCGACACCTCCAGGCTCTTCTGCGCCTGCGAGATCGTGACGCCGTTGGCACGGTTGAACAAGGTCTGGCGGCCGCTCAGCGTGGCACTCGTGGCGGTGGTGGTGCTGTTGGTCAAGGTGCGCGATGTCGGGGTGTCGCTGGTGGAGCGCGAGCCGCTCACGCCCAGGCCGACCGTGGGCAGGCGCAGCGCGTTGGCCTGGTCGACGCGGTACCGGGCCGAGTCGAGCAGCGCGCGTGCGGACTGGTAGCTGGCGTCGTAACCGCGGGCGGCTTCGTAGAGCTCCTGCAGGCTCTGCGCGCGTGCGCCGGGGGCGAAGGCCAGGCACAAGGCCGTGGCCAGGGCCAGCGGCGCCAAGCGCCAGCGCGCTGCGGCGCGTCGAAGGGGCAGCAGGCGGAGGCTCGCAACGGGCATGACGTGTCCTTGTTTCACTTGTTTTGGGGGTGAGGCTCAGTAGCGCGGTACGCTCGCGTCGACCTGCAAGGACCAGGCGTCGCTGCCGCCGGCGAGGTTATAGACGGCATCGAAGCCCTGGCGCTCCAGGAATGCGACGACCTGCGCGCTGCGGGCGCCGTGATGACAAATACAGACGACAGGCTGCGCCGGGTCGAGCTCGGCCAGGCGCGACGCAATGTCGTTCATCGCAATGTGCACGCAGCGCAGCCCGCTCACCGTCACGGGTGCGAGCTGCACTTCCCAGTCTTCACGCACATCGAGCAGCAGCAGCGCGATGGCGCCGGGTGCCGTCTGGTGGGCATGCAGCTCGGCGCCGCTGAGCTGTTTCATCAGAACTTGAAACGGGTGGGTTCGTCGAAACCCTGCAGGCGCTGCGCGACGGTGTCGAACAGCACCGTGTGCTCCAGGCCTTGTTCACCGGTGCGCGTGACCAGCATCGCGCGCATCACCGGCTCCTGGCCGACGATGGCGACGAGCCGCCCGCCGACCTTGAGCTGGGCCAGCAGCGTGGCCGGTACGTCGGCCACCGAACCCGAGAGCACGATCACGTCGAAGGGCGCGTCGGCCGGCAGGCCTTTGGAGCCGTCGGCGTGGTTGACGGTCACGTTCATCACCCCGGCGCGGCGCAGGTTGGCGCGGGCGAAGTCGGCCAGCACCGGGTCGATCTCGAGCGTGGTGACGTGCTGGGCCCGGTGCGCGAGCAGGGCGGCCATGAACCCCGAACCGGCGCCGACTTCGAGCACACGTTCGTGCTTGTGCACGGCGAGCTCCTGCAGCAGCCGTGCTTCGACTTTCGGCGCCAGCATGCACTGGCCACCGGGCAGCGGCACTTCGGTGTCGACGAAGGCCAGCGCGCGGTAGGCGTCGTGCACGAAGTCTTCGCGCTTGACGACGGCCAGCAGCTCCAGCACGCCCTGGTTCAGCACGTCCCAGGGGCGGATCTGCTGCTCGATCATGTTGAAGCGGGCTTGTTCGATGTTCATGGTGTTCACGAGGTAGGAGTGAGGCGCGTGAGATTCTATTTTGGGGTGACTGTGTTGACAGTTGCGGCAAGCACGTCAGCGGCTGCGAGCAAACGAGCCGATGCGTCCTTCGACGCAAACCGCCGCTTCGCCCAGGCCGCCAGGTCGTCGAGATAACAGTAGATCACCGGCACCACCACGAGCGTGAGCAGCGACGAGGTGATCACGCCGCCGATCACGGCCTGGCCCATCGGCGCGCGCTGCTCCGAGCCTTCGGACAGCGCGAAGGCGAGCGGCACCATGCCGAAGATCATCGCCAGCGTCGTCATCAGGATCGGGCGCAGCCGCACCTTGGCGGCGTGCAGCAAGGCGTCGGTGCGTTCCATCGGCGCTTCGCCGTTGTCGCCGGCGCGGGATCGGATCGCGAAGTCGACCAGCAGGATCGCGTTTTTCGTGACGAGCCCCATCAGCATCACCACGCCGATGATGCTGAACATGTTCAGCGTCGAGCGGAACATCAACAACGCCAGCACCACGCCGATCAGCGTGAGCGGCAGTGCGCTCATCAGCGCCAGCGGCTGCAGGAAGCTCTTGAACTGGCTCGCCAGGATCATGTAGATGAAGACGATGGCCAGCGCCAGCGCACCGATCGCGTACTGGAACGACTCGGTCATGTTCTTGGTCGAGCCGCCGAAGCTGTAGCGGTAGCCCGGCGGCCAGGCGATGGTGTCGAGCGCCTTGCGGATCTCCGCCGACACCTCGCCCGAGCTGCGGCCGAGCGCGTTGGCGTCGAAGTTGATCTCGCGGTTCAGGTCGCGGCGGTTGATCTGGTTCGGGCCGGTCGAGGCCGTCACGTCGGCCACCTGCGACAGGCGCACCGAACGTGCCGAGCCGTCGGCCGCGGCCGCAACAACGATCGGAATGCGCTGCAGGTCGGCGATCGAGACACGGCTTTCCGGCGCCACGCGCACGTTCACATCGTAGTTCTCGCCGTCGGGCGCGCGCCAGTTGCCGACCGTCGTGCCGGCCACCAGCGTGCGCAGGCTCGAGGCGAGCATGTTGACGTTCAGGCCGGCGTCGGAAGCGGCGTCGCGTTTCACCGCGATCGCGACGGTCGGCTTGTCGGGCTTGAGCGTGCTGTCGAGGTCGACGAGGCCGGGGATCGCCTGCAGCTTGGGCACGATCAGGCGCGACAGGCGTTCCAGCTCCGCGAGGTCGGTACCCTGCACCGAGAACTGCAGGCTCTTGCCACCGCCGAGGTCGGTCACGCCGATGTTGGTGACGGTGATGCCGGGTATACGCGCCAGACGTTCGCGCAAGCTCGGGATCATCTGCGTGATGCTGCGGCTGCGCTCCTTGCGGTCGACCAGGCGCACGTAGACCGCGCCGTAGATCTTGCCGGCGGCCCGTCCTGCGTTGATCGTGGTGACGGTGTACTTCACTTCGGGCAGCTCGCGCAGTGCGGCGTCGATCTGCTTCGCGCGCGCTTCGGTCAGCTCGAGCGACGAGCCGACCGGCGTGTAGAAGTTGAGCTGCGTTTCCGAGAAGTCGGCCTTCGGCACGAATTCGGCGCCGAGCAGCGGAATGACGAAGAAGCTGCCGACGAAGGTGGCGAGCGCCAGGGCCACGGTCGCCAGCTTGTGCGCGAGCGACCACGCCAGGATGCCCTGGTAGGCGCGCGACAGCCATTCGGTGAAACGGTCGAACTGCCCGGTCACGCGGCCGATGGTCTTGTCGTAAAGCGTGACCGGCGGCCCCTTGTGCACGCCGTGCGCCGCCGGGTCGTGCCAGATGCTCGAGAGCATCGGGTCGAGCGTGAAGCTGACGAACATCGAGATCAAGACCGCCGCCACGATCGTCAGGCCGAACTCGTGGAAGAACTTGCCGACGATGCCGCCCATGAAACCGATCGGCAGGAACACGGCCACGATCGAGAGCGTGGTGGCCAGCACCGCGAGGCCGATCTCGTTGGTGCCGGCGAGCGCCGCCTCGTGCGCGCTCTTGCCCATCTGCACGTGGCGCACGATGTTCTCGCGCACCACGATCGCGTCGTCGATCAACAGGCCCACGCACAGGCTCAGCGCCATCATCGTGATGCTGTTGATCGTGAAGCCGAACAGGTACATGAAGAGGAAGGTGCCGATCAGCGCGATCGGCAATGTCAGGCCGGTGATGACCGTGGAACGCCACGAGTTCAGGAACAGGAAGACGATCAGGATGGTGAGCGCCGCACCTTCGAACAAGGTGCGTTTCACGTTCGCAACCGAGAGGCGAATGGCCCGCGAGTTGTCGCGGATGACTTCGATCTTCACGCCGGGCGGCGTGAGCGGCGCCGCGTCGAGCAATGCCTTCTGCAAGCCGTCGACCACCGCGATGGTGTTTTCGCCTTGCGATTTCTGCACGCTGAGCAGCACCGTGCGCTGGCCGTTGTAGAGCGCCAGGCTCTCCACTTCCTGCGGGCCGTCGACCACGTCGGCGACCTGCCAGAGCTTCACGGCATTGCCACCCTTGCGCGCGACCACGATGTCGCGGAAGTCTTCGGGGCGCTTCAGGCGCGCGTTGATCTGCACCACTCGCTCTTGTTCCAGCGAGCGGATCGAGCCCAGCGGCAGTTCCTGGTTTTCGCTTCTCACGGCGGCCACGACCTGGTCGACGCCGATGCCCAGCGCGTCGAGCGCGGCCGGTTTCAGGTACAGGTTGATCTCGCGCTCGATGCCGCCGACCACGCTGACCGAGCCGACACCGCGCACGTTCTCGAGCTTCTTCTGCAGCACCTGGGTGGCCCAGGTGGTGAGTTCCTGCGGCGTTTTCTTGCCGTCGGCGGAGAGCACGCCGACGTTGAAGATCGGCACGCTCTGCGGGTCGAAGCGCGAGATGCGCGGTTCTTTCACCTCATCGCGCAGCAAGGGGCGGATCAGCGAGACCTTCTCGCGCACGTCGTCGGCGGCCTTGCGGCCATCGACATCGAGGTTGAACTCGACGATCACGACCGAGCTGCCTTCATATGAGCGCGACGACAGCGCGCTGATGCCGGCCACGGTGTTGACCGCTTCCTCGACCTTCTTCGTGACTTCGCTCTCGACGATCTCGGGCGACGCGCCCGGGTAGTCCATCACGACCACGACAGTCGGGAAGTCGATGTTCGGGAACTGGTCGACCGCCAGGCGCTGGTAGCTGAACAGGCCGAGCACGACGAAGGCCAGCATGACCATCGTGGCCATCACCGGGTTGCCGATCGAGACGCGGGTGAACCACATGGTCAGGGCTTCGGCGCGGTGGCCGACGTGGCCGACGCAGCGACCGGGGCGGCTGCGCCGGGCAGCTTCACCACCGTGCCGTCGCGCACCGCGCCGGCGGTGGCGCGCAGGACGGTATCGCCCGCTTGCGCACCGCTCGTCAGCTCGACCATGCTCTCGGCGCGGCCGTCGAGCCTGGCCTCACCACGCAGCCCGAGGCCGACGCTGCGCAGCGCGACCTTGCCGTTCTGCACCGCCAGCACATACGGCTGGGCCTGGTCGATGCGCACCGCGGCCACCGGCACCGCGAGGGCGGTCTTGCGCTGCATCTCGATGCTGCCACGCGCGAACAGGCCCTGGCGCAGGCCCGGCTGCGGCTTCAGCGCCAGGTACACGAGCACCGCGCGTGTGCCCGACTGCGTGCTCGGGTTGATGCGCACCACGGTCGCAGTGGCCGGTTCGGTCAGGCCGTCGACGCTCAACCGCGCCACGTTCCCGACCTGCACGCTGCCCACGTCTTCGGGCGCGACTGCCGCTTCGAGTTCGATGCGCGACAGGTCGACCACCTCGATGATTCGCACGTCGACGCCGACCCGCTCGCCGGGTTGCGCCATGCGCTGCGACACCACGCCGCTGATCGGCGCGACCAGCACCGAGTCGGCGCGCGACTTGCGCGCCAGGTCGGCCGCGGCCGCCGCAGCCTGCCACGACGCCTGCGCCGCCGCTTCGTTCGAGACCGAGGTTTCCAGGCCGGTCGCCGAGATGAAACCCTGGGCGACGAGCGCGCGGTTGTTTTCGAGCGCTCGTTTGGCGATGTCGAGCTGGGCGCGTGCCGACGCGGCCGTCTGCTCGGCCTGGCGCAGGCGCAGGTCGTATTCGGCGGTGTCGAGCTGGCCGATCACCTGGCCGGCTTTCACGCTGTCGCCTTCACGCACGGTGAGCGACTTGATCTCGGCCGCGACCTTCGCCTTCACGACCGCGGTGTTGACGGCCTTCAGCCCGCCCGACACCGCGAGCGTGCGCGTGAGCTCCAGCGGGCGCAGCACGATCACGTCGGCGGCCGCGAGTTCGAGCACAGGGGCGGCACGCGCGCCGACGGCCGCGGCTTCGTCCTGCTTCTTCATCTTCATCGAGCGGGCGACAAAACCGCCCAGCACCAGCACGGCGACGACGGGAATCGCCCACTTCATCCAGCGTTTCATTTTTGTCTGTTCCTGTTCGCTGCCGCCGCCACCGCGGGTGGGGCGGTGCCGCGTGGCACCAACCCGTTGAGCACCATGTCGATCAGCGCCGTGATCACCGCCCGCGGCTCGAGCATGAACGAGACCGAGCAGGCGCCGAGCGAGTGTTTGTTGAGCACCAGAAAGATCAGCGGGCCGACCAGCGCGTGCACGACCTCGGGCACGTTCACGCCGCGGAACTCGCCGCGGTCGACGCCACGCTGGATCACCTGCGCGAGCATCTGGTTCGACGGCGTCACCACCTCGTCGACGTAGAACTGCGCCACTTCGGGGAAGTTGCGCACCTCCGAGGTCATCAGCTTGATGATGCCCGACGCGCGGGTCTCGCCGATGCGCTCCCACCACAGCAGCAGCACCATCGCGAGCAACTCGGCCGAGCCGCCCTTGAACTGGCGGATGATCTCGCTGCCTTCGGCGATCTGGTTCACCACGTTGTGGCTGATCACAGCCTTCAGCAGTTCTTCCTTGCTCGGGTAGTACAGGTACAGCGTGCCCTTGGACACACCGGCACGCGCCGCCACGTCTTCGGAGCGGGTGGCAGCGAAGCCCCGTTCGACGAACAGGTCGAGCGCCGCATCGAGCAGCTCCATCGGGCGGGCCTGCTTGCGGCGCTGGCGCGCTGGCACCGCGGTGGGCTGGAGAGGGGATGTCTTCATACTGACTGGTGGGTCAGTAATGTACCGGGCAGGGCACGCAGGGTCAAGCCGGCGTGGGCCGGGGCGCTGCCTAGAATCGCGGCCGTGCAAAGACGACGCTTCCTCCTGCCCGCGCTGGCTGCCGGTGCCACGCTGATCGCTGGTTGTGCGGGGTTGTTCGGCCCTCGCACTGTAGAAGTGAGCCAGGCCCAGCTCGAAGAACCGTTGGCGCGGCGTTTCCCGGTGACACGCCGTGTGCTCGAGATCTTCGACGTGACCGTGAGCGCACCGCGGCTGCGCCTGCTGCCCGAGAGCAACCGCGTCGCGACCGACTTCGACCTGGCCAGCACCGACCGCCTGCTGCGCTCTCAGCACCGTGGCTCGCTGGCCTTGACGTTCGGGCTGCGGTTCGAGCCGGCCGACAACACGCTGCGTGCCACGCAGGTGAAGGTCGAGCGCTTGCAGATCGACGGCGCCCCGGCACCGCTGCAGCGCCAGCTCGAACGCCTGGGCACCCTGCTTGCTGAACAGGCACTCGACGATCAAGTGCTGCACACGCTGCGACCGAAAGACGTGGAAGCGGTGCAGGGGCGGGGTTACCGGCCGGGCGAGTTGCGTGTCACGCCGCACGGTTTGCGCGTCACGCTGCTGCCGATCGAGCCGCGCTGACGGCGTGAGGGTGCGGCGTCGCTAAGATGCCGGCAGTTTCTTCAGTGGAGTGGGCATTTGGATCCGTTGTTGCTCGTCAAGGCCGCGATCATGGGGATCGTCGAGGGCCTGACCGAATTCCTGCCGGTGTCCAGCACCGGGCACCTCATCCTCGCCGGCTCGTTGCTCGGCATCCACGACGAAAAGAGCAAGGTCTTCGACATCGCGATCCAGACCGGTGCGATCGTCGCGGTGATCATCGTCTACTGGCAGCGCCTGCGCGAGACCATGCTCGGGCTGGGAAACGACGCGAAGGCAAGGCGCTTCGCGATCAACGTGGCCATCGCGTTCGTGCCGGCGGTGGCGCTCGGCCTGCTGTTCGGCAAGGCGATCCAGGCCAACCTGTTCACGCCGATCGTCGTGGCCAGCACCTTCATCATCGGCGGCTTCGTCATCCTGTGGGCCGAGCGGCGCAGCAGCGTGGCCCGCGTCGATTCGGTCGACGACATGACACCGCTCGACGCGCTGAAGGTCGGCCTGGTGCAGTGCGTGGCGATGATCCCCGGCACCAGCCGCTCGGGCGCCACCATCATCGGCGGCATGCTGCTGGGCCTGAGCCGCAAGTGCGCGACCGACTTCAGCTTCTTTCTCGCCATTCCGACGCTGATCGGCGCCGGGCTCTACAGCCTGTTCAAGGAACGCGCGCTGCTGTCGGTCGCCGACATCCCGGTGTTCGGCGTCGGCCTGCTGTTCTCGTTCATCTCGGCCTGGGTCTGCGTGCGCTGGTTGCTGCGCTACATCTCGACCCACACCTTCGTGGTGTTCGCGTGGTACCGCATCGCGTTCGGGATCGTGGTGCTGGCGACGGCCTACACCGGCACCGTGACCTGGGCCGGCTGAAGGGTCAGCGCTTGACGAAGATCAGGTCCCAGACGCCGTGGCCGAGCTTGAGGCCGCGGTTTTCGAACTTCGTCAGCGGACGGTAGTCGGGTTTCTGTGCGAAGCCCTCGGCGCTGTTGCGAAGCGCCGGTTCGGCCGACAGGACCTCGAGCATCTGCTGCGCATACGGCTGCCAGTCGGTTGCGCAATGCAGGTAACCGCCGGGAGCGAGCCGGCTTTGCAATAGTTGCACCAGCGGCGGCTGGATCAGGCGCCGCTTGTTGTGCTTCTTCTTGTGCCACGGGTCGGGGAAGAACACGTGCACACCGGCGAGCGTTCCCGGCGCGATCATGTGTTCGAGCACCTGCACCGCGTCGAACTGCACGATGCGCAGGTTGGTGAGCGCGGCCTCGTCGATGCGCTGCAGCAGTGCGCCGACGCCGGGCTCGTGCACTTCGACGCCGATGAAGTCGGTGTCGGCCAAGGCCGCCGCGATCTGAGCGGTGGCGTCGCCCATGCCGAAGCCGATCTCGAGCACGAGCGGCGCCTGCCGGCCGAAGACGGCGGCCGCGTCGAGCCGGCTCGCCTGATACGGCAACACGAAGCGTGGCGCGAGTTCGAGCAACGCGCGCTTCTGGCCACTGCCCATGCGCCCGGTGCGCAGCACATAACTGCGGATCGGCCGGGCAGGGCGCGTGGCGGGCAGGGCGGGTGTGTCGTCGGTGGGCTCGGGCATGGTGCGAAAGGCGGCGCGGTGTTCGGAAAGCTGGGGTTCTACCACTCGCCACAGCGAGATGTCCGGAAACGACCGGGCGGCGGCAAACGCCCACGTAGCATCGGCGCATGCTGAATTCAGATACCGCCGCGACCCGCCGCCCGCACCACTGGTTGATCGACCTCGTGCTGCTGGGCGCGCTCTGGGGTGCGTCGTTCCTCTTCATGCGTGTGGGCGCGGCCGAGTTCGGTGCGCTGCCGACGGCGGCGGTGCGCGTGGCCATCGCCGCGCTGTTCCTGTTGCCAATCGCTCTGTGGCGGGGCCACGGTCCGACCCTGGTGCGGCAGTGGCGACCGATCTTCGGTATCGGCATCTTCAATTCCGGCCTGCCCTTCGCCTTGTTCTGTTTTGCGCTGCTGACGATCACCGCCGGCCTCGGGGCGGTGCTCAATGCCACGGCGCCGATGTTCGGCGCGCTGGTGGCGTGGGCCTGGTTCAGCGAGCGGCCTCGCGGTTGGCGCGTGCCGGGCCTGCTGATCGGGTTTGCCGGGGTGGCGATGCTGGCCGGCGACGCGGTCGGCTTTCGCTCGGGCACGGCGGGCCACGCCGCGCTGTGGGCCGTGCTCGCCTGCCTGGCCGCTTGTTTGAGTTACGGCATCGCCGCCAGCGCGACGCGCCGCTGGCTCGTTGGCGTGCCGCCGCTGGCGGCCGCCGCCGGCAGCCAGATCGGCGCCACCGCGTTCCTGGCCTTGCCGGCGGTCTGGACCTGGCCGGCCCAGTGGCCGAGCCTGCGCGCCTGGTGGGCGCTGCTCGTGCTCGGCGTGTTCTGCACCGGGCTGGCCTACGTGCTCTACTTCCGGCTGATCGACGCCGCCGGGCCGGCGCGGGCCCTGACGGTGACCTTCCTGGTGCCGGTGTTCGCGGTGTTCTACGGCGTCGTCTTTCTCGACGAGCGCGTCACGGCGTGGATGCTGCTCTGCGCGGCCGTGATCGTCTGCGGCGTGGCGCTGTCGACCGGCCTGCTCGGTGCCGGCCGGCACCGCTCCGCTACAGTGGATGCGTCAATGGGTACCGGGAGCAATCGTGAGCTGCGTTGAGCCAGTCTTTCGAACGTTGGGGCTCGGCCTGGCGTTTGGCGCGTTGCTGGCCACCTCGCCGGGCTGGGCCCAGACGCGCAGCATGGTGGTGCCTCGCGACCCCGAGCCCCGCACCGGGCAGGTGACGGGCGCGCCGGAAACCATGGCGCAAGCCCTGGTGCTCGCGGTTCGTGTCGATGCCGCCGGCCTGTGGAAGCGCGACGACCACGGCACCGGCCTCACGGTGCGCACCGAAGTCGTCACCTGGCGCGACGGCGCCATCGGCTGCCCGGCGTCGGACCGCATGTACAGCCAGGCCACGGTGCCCGGCTGGCGCATCGTCGTCGGCGACCCGAAGCAGGCGGCCACCTACCACGCGACACGCACCGGGAAGTGGCTGCTGTGCCCTGCCGACCGGGTGCAGGCCCCGCTGCCCGGCGACACGCTGCGCTGACGCAAGCGCAGCGAGGGTAAACACGCCCCGTAGTAGAGGGGGTTGCCGGCGTTGCACGCCGTGCATAACGTCACGCACGAGGAGGGCACGCAGATTGCTCACTCCGTTTCGCGCGCCCGGTTCGGGTTTGGTTCAACAGTCGTACAACGGCACTGACCACGACCCGGCTGCCGAGGTCGCACCTTTTCACCCACAAGAGGAGTCCTTCAGATGAGATCCAGCAGAACATCGGCAACGCTCGCGGCACTGGCGTTGGCGGCATCGGCAAACGCCGCCACCGCGGCCGACGCCCCTGTCGCCGACCCCCAGGCACAACCTGCCGCCGCGGCGCAGGCCGACGGCAGGCGCGCCGTGCGCGACAAGGTCACCGGCAAGCTGCGTGCACCGACCCCGGAAGAAGCCGAAGCGATGCGCGCCAGCCAGAGTGCGGCGCGTGCCGCACGCGGGGTTGCCGCGCCGGCTGCCGCCAAGTCAGGGCCGATGCGTGTCGTTCAGCACGGAGGCGGCATGCGCAGCGCGGTGCTGGGCACCGAGTACCTCGTCACACTGAAGGCGGAGCGCCGTGCCGACGGCTCCCTGGCCGTCATCCACAACCAGCCGGGGCTCGATCACCCGGTTTCGCGCGACGTGCGCCCGACGGAGTGATGACCATGAACCACAAGAAGAACCTCATGGCCGTCGTGCTCGGCCTGGCTTGCGCCATGCCCGCCTTCGCGGCCAACCTCGTGCTGAACAACGTCGACGCGGCAGGTGTCGGCTTCAACGATCCGACGCCTGCGGTGGCGGTGGGCGGCAACACCGGCACGACCGTCGGTGCGCAGCGCCTCGTGGCCTACCGCAAGGCGCTCGAGCTCTGGGGCAAGACACTGCGCAGCAGCGCGACCATCGTGGTGCAGGGCTCGTTCGCGCGCCTCGACTGCGACGCCGGCAGCGGCGTGCTCGCCCAGGCCGGAACCATCCAGATCTTCTCGGACTTCCCGGGGGCGCCGCTCGCCGGCCACTGGTACCACGCGGCGCTCGCCAACGCGCTCACCGGGCAAGACCTGACGCCCGGCCCGCTCGATCCGGGCCCGCTGGCCGAGCCGTACAACGACGACATCGTCGCCAACTTCAACGGCGACGTCGGCAAGGCCGACTGTATCGTCGGGCCGGGCTGGTACTACGGGCTCGACAACAACGCACCGGCGGGGCAGATCGACTTCCTCGACACCTTCATGCACGAGGTCTCGCACGGCCTGGGCTTCTCCAACTTCGCGACCGAAACGTCTGGCACCACACCGGACGGTCTGCCCGACGTGTACATGGCCAACACGCTCGACCTGACGTTCAACGAGCGCTGGAACACCACCGCGTTCGGCGCCGACCTGCCGCTGTTCATCAACTTCTCGGCACGCAACACCGGCAACCTGGTGTGGGCGGGTGAGAAGGTGACGGCGAATGCGCCGCGCATCCTCGGGCCTTACCAGGGCATCCGGCTGACCGGCACGGTGAACCAGGAGATCGTGTACGGCACGGCATCGTTCGGTGCCGCGCCGACAGAGGCCAACTTCGGTGGCGAGATCGTCATCGGGTTGGACGCAACCAGCAGCACGCTCGGTTGTGGCGTGATCACGGCACCGGTAGCGGGCAAGATTGCCTACGTCGACCGCGGCACGTGCGGATTTGCCGTCAAGGCAAAGAACGCGCAGAACGCGGGTGCCAAGGGCGTGATCGTCGGCAACAACGCCGTGGGCGGCGCCGCGATCGGCTTGGGTGGTGCCGACGCGACGGTCACCATCCCGGCGATCGGTGTCTCGACTGCGGACGGCACGGCGATCAAGGCCGGCAGCCCGGGTGTGTCGGTCGGCTTCTTCACCGATCCGACCCGACTCGCGGGTGCGAACTCCGGCTATGTGCGCCTGTACGCGCCGGCAACGATCGCCCCCGGGTCGTCGGTCTCGCACTTCGACACCGTGGCCGCGCCCAACCTGCTGATGGAACCCTTCATCAACGGCGACCTGCGCTCGGCGCGCAACCTCGACCTCACGCCGTCGCTGATGCAAGACATCGGCTGGAAGCTCGAGCCGCTGAAGATCGGCCACTGCAACACCCACGTGCCGAACGCGCTCGACAACGGTGACCTGCTGAGCGTGAAGGTCGACGTCTGCGAAGCGTCTGCCGAAGGCAAGAAGGGCCGCCTCGACAAGGGCAAGTTCGTCGCCTGCGTCGCCAAGGACGCGCTGGCCGCGAAGAAGGCCGGCCTGATCGATGGCCGGCAGTTCGCCGCGGTGCTGGTCTGCTCGGTGCTGGGCAACCCCTGATCGGCCGATCCGACGTGATCAAGGCGGCGCCTTCGGGCGCCGCTTTTCATTCGCGTAAACTTCGGGCCGACGCGGGTGTAGTTCAATGGCAGAACGGCAGCTTCCCAAGCTTCATACAGGGGTTCGATTCCCCTCACCCGCTCCAGGTTGGTGCCTGCAGGTAGGCCCCCGGCGACGCATGCAACGACCACGCATCCGCCGCACAGATTTTCAAGCCCCGCGACCCCCTCACCCGAGTGATGGTGCGTGTCCGGGGTCACGGCGAAACTCCTCTCCGGCGCGCTCGATGGCGCGCCGCGACCAGGATCGAGCCATGTCCCTGAATGAACTGAAAAACAACTACGCCCGGTTGCGCGACGAGATCAATTCCGTCGGCGGCGCCGGTGAACGCAGCGAGGCCAAGTTGGCCCGCCTGATCTGCGAGCTCGACCAGATCGACCAGGACCTTGCCACCTTCAAGCGCCTGGCCCGCGCTGCGCCGACACTGCGCGACGTGGTCGCGGCCTGAGTTCTCGTGCCACCGCCCGATGCGGGCGGCGTATTCCGCCCGTCGTCAGGGAATGGCCGCATGCTGCGTGGCTTATCCACGCTCACAATCCGCCACCCCGGCCCCGGCTTGACTCCCCATGCTTGCGAACCCGCTGAGCGTTTTTTCGCTCGTGACTCTTTCCGACGCCTGCGTCCAGGCTCTCGAAGCCTCGGCGTTCGGCCGCTTCACGGTTCAGGTGTGCACCGACCCGGAGCAGGCGCAAGCCCACCTCGCGTTGCACGCCTGTGATGCCTTGCTGCTCGATGCCGGCATGGTGCCCAGCGCCGCAGCCCTGGCCGAAGTGGGCGTGATGGCGCCGGCCACGCTGGTGGTGGGCGATGGGCTCGGCAGCGACGCCGTGCTCGCCTGGCTGCAGCGCGGCGCCCAGGATGTACTCGGCCCTGAAGAACTCGACGCTGCCTCGTTGCCGCAGCGGATTCGCGCCGCGATCGAACGCAAACGTGTCGAACGTGAAGCCCGCAAGTCTTACGCGACCGACCTGGCCACCGGCCTGCCGCACCAGCAGCAATTGATCGAGCACATGAGCCACCTGCTGGCGCTGCGCGAGCGCGAGCCTTCGCCGATGGCGGTGCTGGTCTTGCGCATCGAAGGCCTGGCCACCACGCAAGCCCGCCTCGGCCTCGAGGCAGCCCATGTGCTGCGCCGCAAGATCGCTGTGCGCCTGCGCGCCGGTGTGCGCGCCAGCGACGTGGTGGCCGCGCTCGGCGACGCGTCGTTCGCCGTGCTGCTCGGTTCGCTGCTCGCGCCGGCCGATGCGGAGCGCGTCGGTGCCAAGCTGCTGAAAGCGCTGCTCGAACCGTTCACGGTGGCGGGTGAAACACTGGCCGTGTCGGTGGCACTGGGCATCGGCCAGTACCCGCAGGACGGTGCCCAGCCCGATGCGCTGCTGCGCCGCGCGCTCGGGCTGGCGGCCTCGGCGGCGGCGCAAGGCCGCGCCGGCCTCGCGAGCGCATCAGACTCCGGGCGCGTGGCGCAGGCGGCGAACGACGATTGAACTTGATGCGCCGGCGCGGGGCGGCTCACTTCAGGATGTCACCCAGGCACAAGTACTTGATCTCGACGTAGTCGTCGATGCCGTGGCGCGAACCCTCGCGCCCGAGCCCCGACTGCTTCACGCCGCCGAACGGCACCTCGGCGGTCGAGATGATGCCGGTGTTGATGCCGACCATGCCCGATTCCAGCGCTTCCCCGACGCGGAAGATGCGGCCCACGTCGCGGCTGTAGAAATACGCGGCCAGGCCGAACTCGGTGTCGTTGGCGAGCGCGATCGCCTCGGCCTCGTTCTTGAAACGGAACACCGGCGCCACCGGGCCGAAGGTTTCTTCGCGCGCACACAGCATGTCGGCGGTGGTGTCGGTCAGCACGGTCGGCTCGAAGAAGCGCGCGCCGAACTTCTTGCCGCCGGTGACGAGCTTCGCGCCCTTGGCCAGGGCATCGGCCACGTGGCTCTCGATCTTCGCGATGGCGTTGTCGTCGATCATCGGGCCCTGGTTGACGCCGGCCTCGAAGCCGTTGCCGACCTTGATGGCCTTGACCTTCGCGGCGAGCTTCTCGACGAACGCGTCGTAGACGCTGTCCTGCACGTAGAGCCGGTTCGCGCACACGCAGGTCTGGCCGGCGTTGCGGTACTTGCTGGCCAATGCTCCGTCGGCGGCGCTGTCGAGGTCGGCGTCGTCGAAGACGATGAAGGGCGCGTTGCCACCGAGTTCGAGCGATAGTTTCTTGATCGTCGGCGCGCACTGTTTGGCGAGGATGCGGCCGACTTCGGTCGAGCCGGTGAACGACAGGTGGCGCACCACATCGCTCTCGCACAAGAGTTGGCCGATCTCCGCCGACTTCTTCGCCGTGATGATGTTCAGCACGCCCGGCGGCAGCCCGGCACGTTGGCCGAGTTCGGCGATGGCCAGCGCCGACAGCGGCGTCTGGCCGGCGGGCTTGACGATCACCGGGCAGCCGGCGGCCAGCGCCGGGCCGACCTTGCGGGTGATCATCGCGATCGGGAAGTTCCACGGCGTGATCGCCGCGCACACGCCCATCGCCTGCTTGATGACGATGTAGCGCTTGTTGTTGTCGGTGGTCGGAATGGTCTCGCCGTAGACGCGCTTGCCTTCTTCGGCGAACCACTCGATGAAGCTCGCGCCGTAGACCACTTCGCCCTTCGCCTCGGCGAGCGGCTTGCCTTGCTCGGCCGTCATGATGCGGGCCAGGTCGTCGGCGTGCGCGAGCATCAGGTTGAACCACTTCATCAGGATCGCGCTGCGCTCTTTCGCGGTCTTGCCACGCCAGGCGGGCAGCGCGCGGTTCGCGGCGTCGATCGCGGCCTGGGTTTCGGCGACGCCGAGGTCGGCCACGTCGACGAGCTTCAAGCCGGTCGCGGGGTCGGTCACGTCGAAGCGGGCGCTGCCGGCGACCCATTCACCGTTGATCAGGCCGTGGGTCTTCAGCAGGCTGGGGTCGGCGAGCGTGGCGAGGGGCGAGGTCTTCATGTCCATGGGGCGGTCTCCGAGAGGGAAGGGCGCTCGGCGCAGAGGCGCGGCGCGGGCTGCAACGATCATAAAGCGCAGGGCCGCGCCGCGTTCGGCGCAGGGGCTGCCGCAGCACCCCCGACCTATAATCGAAAACCTCGATAAATCAAGCAGTTACGGGCCGCGCACAACGGCCACGCGTCGCCGCCAGAAAGCCACGGAATGAAAGCCTCGGAAATCCGCCAGACCTTCCTGAAGTTCTTCGAATCGAAGGGCCACACCATCGTCGCCTCGAGCCCGGTCGTGCCTGGCGACGACCCGACGCTGCTGTTCACGAACGCCGGCATGAACCAGTTCAAGGACGTGTTCCTCGGCTTCGACAAGCGGCCCTACCACCGCGCGACCACGTCGCAGAAGTGCATTCGCGCCGGTGGCAAGCACAACGACCTCGAGAACGTGGGCTACACCGCGCGCCACCACACCTTCTTCGAGATGCTGGGCAACTTCAGCTTCGGCGACTACTTCAAGAAGGACGCGATCGGCTACGCGTGGGAATTGCTGACCGAGGTCTACAAACTGCCGAAGGAAAAGCTCTGGGTCACGGTGTATGCCGAAGACGACGAGGCCTACGAGATCTGGAACAAGGCGATCGGCGTGCCGGCCGAGCGCATCGTGCGCATCGGCGACAACAAGGGCGCGCGTTATGCGTCCGACAATTTCTGGATGATGGGCGACACCGGCCCGTGCGGCCCGTGCACCGAGATCTTCTACGACCACGGCCCACAGATCGCCGGCGGCCCGCCGGGTTCACCGACCGAAGACGGCGACCGCTATATCGAGATCTGGAACAACGTGTTCATGCAGTTCAACCGCGACGAAGCGGGCGTGATGCACAAGCTGCCCAAACCGAGCGTGGACACCGGCATGGGGCTGGAGCGTTTGACGGCGGTGCTGCAGCACGTGCACTCGAACTACGAGATCGACACCTTCGTGAACCTGCTCGCCGCTGCGAAGAAGGCGGTCGACGTGAGCGGTGCCGGTGACTGCGACAAGGACTCGCCTTCGCTGAAGGTGATTGCCGATCACATCCGTGCCTGCACTTTCACGGTGGTCGACGGCGTGATCCCCAACAATGCCGGCCGCGGCTACGTGCTGCGCCGCATCACCCGCCGCGCCATCCGCCACGGCTACAAGCTCGGCGCGCGCAAGCCGTTTTTCCACACGCTGGTGGCGGCACTCGTCGCCGAGATGGGCGACGCTTATCCCGAGCTGCGGCAAAACGAGAAACGTGCGACCGAGGTGTTGAAGCAGGAAGAGGAAGGCTTCTTCCGCACCATCGCCAACGGCATGGAAATCCTTGATGCCGCGCTGGCCGATGGCGCCAAGACCATCGACGGCGAAACCGCCTTCAAGCTGCACGACACCTACGGTTTCCCGCTCGACCTGACGGCCGACGTGTGTCGCGAGCGCGGCGTCACGGTCGGCAGCGCCGGCTTCGACGCCGCGATGAACCGCCAGCGCGACCAGGCGCGCGCCGCAGGCAAGTTCAAGATGGCGGCCGGCCTCGAATACAGCGGTGCCGCGACCGCGTTCCACGGTTACGACCAGCTCGTGCACGAAAGCGCCAAGGTCACGGCCGTCTACATCGACGGCACGCCGGCGAGCAGCGCGAAGGCCGGCGAGGACGCCGTGGTCGTGCTCGATCACACGCCGTTCTACGCCGAGTCGGGCGGCCAGGCCGGCGACACCGGCGAGCTGCGCAACGCCACGTCGCGTTTGCTGGTCGAAGACACGGTCAAGGTGCAGGCGGCGGTGTTCGGCCACCATGGCCGTGTGGTCGAAGGCGAGATCAAGGTCGGCGACGTGCTGAATGCACGCGTCGACGCCGAGCGCCGCATCAGGACCGTGCGCAACCACTCGGCCACGCACCTGATGCACAAGGCCTTGCGCGAAGTGCTGGGCGATCACGTGCAGCAGAAAGGCTCGCTCGTGAACGCCGAGCGCACACGTTTCGACTTCGCGCACAACACGCCGATGACCACGCTGCAGATCGCGCAGGTCGAGTCGATCGTCAACGCCGAGATCCTCGCCAACGCGGCGACGCAGGCGCGGGTGATGCCGATCGATGCGGCGCAGAAAACCGGCGCCCTGATGCTGTTCGGCGAGAAGTACGGAGACGAAGTGCGCGTGCTCGACATCGGCAGCAGCCGCGAGCTCTGCGGTGGCACGCACGTGCAGCGCACCGGCGACATCGGCCTGTTCAAGATCGTGGCCGAGAGCGGCGTGGCCGCCGGGGTGCGGCGCGTCGAGGCGGTCACCGGCGACAACGCGCTGGCCTATTTGCAGTCGCTCGAAGGCACGGTCGCGCAACTCGCCGGTGCATTGAAAGCGGCGCCCGCTGAAGTGCCGGCGCGCATGACGCAGGTGCTCGACCAGGTGCGTGCGCTCGAGAAGGAACTGGCTTCGCTCAAAGGCAAGCTCGCGTCGGCACAAGGCGACGACTTGCTCTCGAAGGCGGTCGACGTGAACGGTTTGAAGGTACTGGCCGCACAACTCGAAGGCGCCGATGCGAAGACCTTGCGCGACACGCTCGACAAGCTGAAGGACAAGCTCAAGAGCGCCGTGATCGTGCTGGCCGCCGTCGAGGGCGGCAAGGTGCAGCTCGCGGCCGGTGTCACCAACGACCGCACGGCCAAGCTGAAAGCCGGCGAGCTCGTCAACTTCGTCGCTCAGCAGGTCGGCGGCAAGGGCGGCGGCAAGGCCGACATGGCGATGGCCGGCGGCACCGAACCTGCGAACGTCGGCGCAGCGCTCGCGTCGGTGCAGGGCTGGGTGGCCGAGCGGGCTTGAGCTTCGCGGTACACACGGTCCATGGCGATCTCGATCCCGCGCCGGTCGTCGCACGCAGTCATGGTGGGCTGAAGTGTTCCGCACCTCGCTGCTCGCGTTCCTTGTGGCCGTTGCGACGGCCGGGCAGGCGCAGGAGCGGGTCGAGTTCGACAGCCTCGACCGCACGTACGTCGACCCACAACGGCTCGGCTTGCTGGGCTGGTCGAACGGGGGCAGCACGGTGCTGGCGGCGATCAACACGCGCCACCCGGCGGTCGCGGCCGCGCGTGTCGAGGCGGCGTTCGCCGTGGCGTTTTATCCGGGCTGCGAAGCCGAACTCGAGCGGGGTTTCGAGTCGCGCACGCCGCTCTTGCTGCTGGTCGGCGAGGGCGACGACTGGACGCCCGCCGCGCCGTGCCACGAACTGTCGAGCGCCGCCCGAGGGGCGAGGCCGGAGATAGAAGGCTACGCCAACGCGCACCATGGCTTCGACTCACCGGCGCCCGTGCGCTTGCGCAAAGACGTGCCCAATGGCGCGAAGCCGGGGCAGGGCGTGCATGTGGGTGGGGACGCGGGGGCGCGAGAAATCTCGCGCCAGCGCTTGCTGCAATTCGTGGCGCAATACTGAACCGAGTCGCGTCAGCTGGCGACGGCCCAGAACACCCCGAACCAGCCACGTTCGTCGGTCCAGTGTTGCGGCTTGTTGAAGCCGGCCTGTCGAAGCAGCGCCGCAAAACCATCGACCGTGTACTTGCAGGAGTTCTCGGTGTGAATGCGCTCGCCGACTGCGAAAGAGCGCTCGCCGCCGGGCCAGCGCACGGTGAGTGCGCTCTGCGCTTCGAGGTGCATCTCGATGCGCGACATCGTTTCGTTGTACAGGCCGATGTGGCGCCACTGCCGCGGCTCGAAGTCGGCACCGAGCAGGCGGTTCAGATGCCGAAGCAGGTTGAGGTTGAAGGCCGCGGTGACACCGAGCGCGTCGTCGTAGGCCGCTTCCAGAACCAAGGTGGGCTTGACCAGATCGACACCGATCAGCAGGCCGCCGCCTCGGGCCTGCGCGCGCACGCGCTTCAAGAAAGCCAGCGCTTCGCCGGGCGTGAAGTTGCCGATGCTCGACCCGGGGTAGAAAAACACCGGCCGGTGTTCTACCAGGCCCGCCGGCAGCTCGAGAGACTGTGAAAAGTCGAGCCCGAGGCCGACCACGTCGAGCGCCGGGTGCTCACGCTGAACGCGCCGCAGCGCGTCGTGCAGAAAGTCGGCCGAGATGTCGAGCGCGATGTACTGGCCCGGTTCCAGCAGCGGGAACAGGCGCGTGGCCTTGACGCAGTTGCCCGCCCCCAGGTCGATCAGCGTCGCACCCGCGCCCACTTCACGGGCCATGGCGGCGCCATGGGCCGCGAAGATGGCGGCTTCGGTGCGGGTCGGGTAGTACTCGGGCAGCTCGGTGATGGCTTCGAACAGGCACGAGCCCAGGCGGTCGTAAAAGAACTTCGGCGACGCGCTGGCGGGCACGCGCAACAGCGCGGCTTTGGCGGAGGCGAGGTCGGTGCCGTCGTCGGCAGCGCGGTTCTGAATGAATCGGGGAGTGCGGTGCATGAAGGTGGGCTGGCTGCTGCTGTCTTGTCCGACACCGTGCAGGGGTGTCAACGGACGGCACGCTACCTTACATCGGTATCGCTCAGAATGTGGGCCATGCACCACTCGTCAGCCGGCAGGACAACGCGCCGCCAGGTTCTTGGTCTGTCGCTGGCCACTGCCGCGGCGGCGGCACTGCCGGGCGCGGCGCGCGCCGCATACCTGGTGAGGGCCTGGCCCGAAGGCAAAGCGGCGCCGGCGTTGGCGCTGACCGACATGAACGGCAAGGCCTGGAGCCTGGTGGCCCTGAAAGGCCAGCCGGTGCTGCTGAATTTCTGGGCCACCTGGTGCGAGCCTTGCCGCGCAGAGATGCCTTCACTCGAGCTGGTCGCCAAGCGCCACGAACGCGCTGGCCTCGTGGTGCTGGCGGTGAATTACAAGGAAGCGGCCCCGGTGATCAAGCGCTTTCTCGACGCGAGCCCGTTTTCGCTGCCGATCCTGCTCGACCGCGACGGCGCCGCTGCCGCCGCCTGGACGCCGCGGGTGTTCCCGACCACCGTGCTGATCGACCGCCACGGCACCCCCCGACACTCGGTGCTCGGTGACCTCGACTGGATGGGCCCGGCGGCGCGCGAACTGATCGAGCCGCTGCTGCTTGCCAAACCGCACACCGCGTGATCGCTGGCTGTCTCGCGCGGCATCGATAATCCCGGCTTACTCTGAAGCGGAGCCCAGCCTGATGCAGATCGGTTTTTCCATCAACGAGATTCTCGCCCTGGCCACGCTGGCCACCGGCGCCTGCTGGGTGGCCTGGAAGTTCAAGACCCGCCGGCTCGGCCGCGAGCCCGAGAAGAAGCCGTTGTGGGTCAGCTTCGGTGCCGAGCTGTTCGTGGTGGTGGCGCTGATGTTCACCTGCCGCGTGGCGGTGGCCGACTGGCCCAAGGTGCCGACCGGTTCGATGGAGCCGACCCTGCGTGTCGGCGACTACCTGCTCGTCAACCACCTGGCCTACGGGCCGCGCCTGCCCTTCACCAACACCGCGATCGAGTTCGGCCAGCCGCAGCGCGGTGACGTGGTGGTGTTCCGTTTCCCGCTCGACGTGTCGGAGTTCTACGTGAAGCGCCTGGTCGGCGTGCCGGGCGACAAGGTCGCGTTCCACAACGGTGCGGTCACGGTCAACGGGGCGCCGTTCGATGCGCAAGTGGTCAGCGAAGGCACCGGCGCGCAGGTCGCGCCCGAAGACCGCGGTCAGTGGCTGCTGCGTGAAACCGTGGCCGGCAACAGCCGCACCATCAAGGTCAACCCATTCGTGATGGGCCGCTTGCCGGCCGACGGCATGGCCGGGCAGTGCAGGGTGCAAGGCCCGACCGAATGGTCGTGCACCGTGCCGGCGGGCCAGTACCTGATGATGGGTGACAACCGCGACAACTCGGCCGATTCGCGCGCATGGGGTTTCCTGCCGCACGCGCAGGTCTACGGCAAGGCGGTGCGCGTGCTGTTCAACCTGAGCGATCTGTCGCGCGCCTGGACGCCGCTGTGAGCCAGCACGCCGTGTCGAACCAACTCGCCGGCAAGCACATCGTGCTCGGCCTCTCGGGCGGCATCGCCTGCTACAAGGCGGCCGATTTCGTGCGCGAGCTGGTCAAAGCCGGTGCCACGGTTCAGGTCGTGATGACCGAAGCGGCCGAGCAGTTCATCACCCCGGTGACGATGCAGGCGCTGTCGAATCGCGTGGTGCACACCAGCCAGTGGGACGCACGCGAGCCGAACAACATGGCGCACATCAACCTCACGCGCGAGGCCGATGCGGTGGTCGTCGCGCCGGCCAGCGCCGACTTCATCGCCAAGCTGGCGCAAGGCCGGGCCGACGATCTGCTGAGCCTGATGTGCCTGGCGCGGCCGATCGAACGCTGCCCGCTGCTGGTGGCGCCGGCGATGAACCGCGAGATGTGGGCGCACCCGGCGACGCAGCGCAACGTGGCGCAGATCAAGAGCGATGGCGCCTTCGTGCTCGGCCCCGGCCGTGGCGACCAGGCCTGCGGTGAGATCGGCGACGGCCGCATGCTCGAGCCGACCGAGCTGCTCGCCGATCTGGTCGCGTTCTTTCAACCCAAGTTGCTGCAGGGCAAGTCGCTGCTGATCACCGCCGGCCCGACCTTCGAGCCGCTGGACCCGGTGCGTGGCATCACCAACCGCTCCAGCGGCAAGATGGGTTTTGCGATCGCACGCGCTGCCGCCGAAGCGGGTGCTGCCGTCACGCTTGTCGCCGGCCCGGTGCACCGGAGCACGCCGCGTGGTGTGCAGCGCATCGACGTGGGCACGGCACAGCAGATGTTCGACGCCGTGCTCGCCGCCGCACCGACGAGCGACGTGTTCGTGGCCACCGCCGCGGTGGCCGACTGGCGTGCGGCAACGCCGTCCGAGCAGAAGATCAAGAAGGCGCCGGGCCAGACCGTGCCGAGGTTCGAGCTGACCGAAAACCCCGACATCCTCGCCGCCGTGGCGCGCCTGCCCGACTCGGCCACGCAGCGCCGGCCGTACTGCGTGGGCTTCGCCGCCGAGAGCCATGATCTGCTCAAGCACGCGCGCGAAAAACTCGAGCGCAAGAACGTGCCGCTGATCGTCGCCAACCTCGGCCCGGCCACATTCGGGCAAGACGACAACCTGCTCACGCTGGTCGACGCCCAGGGCGCGCGCGAACTGCCGCGTGCCGACAAGCTGACGCTGGCGCGGCAACTCGTGGCCGAGATCGCTGCGCGGCTCGCCGCTCGATAAGCTCATTTCCAATCGCCTCCCCCGCGGAGGCTCCAGCCGAGGCCTGTTCCCGATGTCGGTGATCGATCTGAAAGTGCTCGACGCGCGCATGGCGTCACAACTGCCCGCTTACGCCACGCCCGGCAGCGCGGGGCTCGACCTGCGCGCCTGCCTCGATGCGCCGCTGGTGCTCAAGCCCGGCCAGACCGAACTGATCCCGACCGGCCTGGCCATCCACATCGGCGACCCGGGTCTGGCCGCCGTGATCCTGCCGCGCTCCGGGCTCGGCCACAAACACGGCATCGTGCTCGGCAACCTCGTGGGGCTGATCGACTCCGACTACCAGGGCCCGCTGATGGTGAGTTGCTGGAACCGCGGCAGCGCCGATTTCACGATCAAGCCGATGGAGCGCATGGCCCAACTGGTGATCGTGCCGGTGGTGCAGGCGGCCTTTCGGGTCGTGACCGAGTTCGGCGCATCGGACCGCGGCGAAAGCGGCTTCGGCTCGACCGGGCGCGCCTGACGGACTGCCGCCACCGAGCGTGTGACAAGGGTCTGGGCAAGACATCCGAAAGGGGCGCGCTCGCCGCTGAAAAATCAGTGCAGGTGCGTGCCGCCGGGCGCGGTGTTCATCACCGTGAACACCGGCTGGTCGACGGTGCTGGCTTCGATCTCGGCTTCGGTGGCCGCGCGCACGTCGCGCACGACGAGGTCGAGGCGCAGCGCGATGCCGGCGAGCGGGTGGTTGCCGTCGAGCACCACGTGGCTTTCGTAGACCTCGGTCACGGTGTAGGCCAGATCGGGCGGCATGCCCTGCGTGGTAGCGCCTTCAGGCACGCCGTCGAACTGCATGCCGACTTCGAGTTCGGCGGGGAACAGCGAGCGCTCTTCGAAGAAGACGAGCGCCGAATCGTAGTCGCCGAACGCGTGCTCGGGCTCGAGGTGCAAGGACGCCTCGAAGCCGGTGGTCTGGTCGATCAGGGCTTCTTCGACGCGGGCGAGCAGGTCGTCGCCGCCGACGAAGAATTCGACCGGGTCAACGAGCTCGTCGATCGAATTGCCTTGGGCATCTTGAAGTCGCCAGGTCAGGCTGACGACACATGGAGCGGTGATGAGCATCACAAGATCATCGCACAATCACTTCATGGACATCACTCGGGCCACGCCCCTGCTCGGCGGCATTTCACCTCGGACTTTCATGCGCCGGCACTGGCAGAAGAAGCCGCTGCTCATCCGCCAGGCGGCGCCCGGCGGGTTGGCACTTCTGAGCCGCACGGCGCTGTTCGAGCTGGCTGCGCGAGACGACGTCGAGTCGCGCCTGATCGTGCACGATGGCGGCGTTTGGTCGCTGCGTCACGGGCCGCTCAAGCGCCGCGCGATCCCCAGTCTCAAGCGACCCGGCTGGACCTTGCTGGTGCAGGGCCTGGACCTGCACGTCGCCGCCGCGCACGCGTTGCTTCAGCGTTTTCGTTTCGTGCCCGACGCGCGGCTCGACGACCTGATGCTGTCGTACGCGAGCGATGGCGGCGGTGTCGGCCCGCACGTCGATTCCTACGACGTGTTCCTGCTGCAAGTGCAGGGCCGGCGGCGCTGGCGCATCGGCCGCGCGCACGACAAGACCCTGGTGCCCGATGTGCCGCTGAAGATCCTGGCGCACTTCGAGCCCGAGCACGAATGGTTGCTCGAACCCGGCGACATGCTTTACCTGCCACCTGGCTGGGCCCACGACGGCGTGGCCGAAGGCGAGTGCCTGACCGCGTCGATCGGCTATCGAGCGCCGGGCCGTGAGCAGCTCGGCCGCGAACTTCTGCAGCGTCTGCTCGACGACGCCGAGGCGGTGCCGGAAGAGGTTCTGTACCGCGACCCGAAACAGGCGGCGACCGCTGAACCCGGGCGCATCCCGGCCGAGCTGCGGGCTTTTGCACTCGACGCGATGGCTCGAACGCTCGCCGACGAGCGTGGGTTCGACTGCACGCTCGGCGAGTTGCTCAGCGAGCCCAAACCCGGTGTCTGGTTCGACCCGCCCGCGGTTGTGCCCGATGCGCGCGGCGTGGCGCTCGACCGCCGCACCCGCATGCTCTACGACGTGCATCACGTGTTCATCAACGGCGAGTCTTTTCACGCTGGCGGGCGTGACGCAAAATTGATGCGCCGCCTCGCCGACCGCAGAAGCCTGAGCGCGGCCGAGCATGGCCAGCTGAGCGCCGAAGCGCGCGAGCTGCTCGAGGGCTGGGCCGCCGATGGCTGGCTCAGCCCCGACACCGCACTGAACGAAGGAGCGCCTTGATGAACCCGTCCGATGCCGTGATCGCCTCGCGAAGCGAGTTTCACAACGCCGTGCGAGATGCATTCGCCGAAGCCGCGAGCGTCGGTTGCCGCGAGCTGTTCCTGTGCGATGCGAACTTCGCCGACTGGCCGCTGGGTGAGCGCGCCGTCATCGAACATCTCGCCGCGTGGGCCTCGTCGCACCGGCGGCTCACGCTGCTGGCCGAGGACTTTGCGGAGCTCTCCCGGCGTCATCCGCGCTGGGTCGAATGGCGCCAGACGTGGTCGCATGTGGTGCACTGCCGCACCAACACCGAGCTGGGAAGCGGGCAGATGCCGACCATCCTGCTGGCACCAGGCTTGTTGAGCGTGCGCCTCTCAGACGCCGTTCACCATCGTGGTCAGCGTTCGCACGAGGCCGCCGAGGGCCTGCGCTGCCGCGAATTGTTTGATGCGGTTTTGCAACGGTCGGAAGAGGGCTTCCCGGCGTCCACGACCGGACTCTAGGGAATCTCCCTAGAGCTGGCTATAATCGAAGGCTAGGCACGGATGCGCTCGAGCGTTCCTTGCCTGCGAACGTTGGGGCTCTGCGAAGGCTGGGGTTCCCACAATTACCGGTAATTGTTCGACCCTAATGATCTTTGAGGACACACATGAATAAGTCGCTTCTGCTTGCTTCCCTCGTCGCCGCCGTTGCTCTTGCTGCTTGCGGCAAGAAAGAAGAGATGGCTGCTCCCGCTGCCGCCGCTTCGGCTGCTGCTGCCCCGATGGTGGCTGCCGCTGCTTCGGCCGCTGCCAGCGCTGTTGACACCGCCGCTTCGGCTGCGATGGCTGCCGCTTCTGGCGCGATGGGCGCCGCTTCGGCTGGCACCGCGATGGCCGCCGATGCCATGAAGGACGCTGCCGGCAAGGCTGCCGACGCTGCCAAGGACGCTGCCGGCAAGGCTGCCGACGCTGCCAAGGACGCTGCTGGCAAGGCTGCCGACGCTGTCAAGAAGTAAATCGGTTCACGCCGGTTGTCAAAGAGCCGCCTTCGGGCGGCTTTTTCGTTGCTGGAATTCTCGGGCGTCGGTATGTCATGGCGATCGGCTCGGCGGCTCGCCGCTGCGCGCCTGGCAAGCGCCGAGCATGATCAACAAGGGCAGGCAGGCTTCGAGCGTTTCTTCGATCGTCTGCGCCCACACCGCCGCAGGAACCGGCAGGACCACCCTGAAGTCCTCGATCAGCATGCCAACGCCGCGGTCGAAGGCCTTCGCGACGATGCCGGTCAGGAAAAAGAGCAGAACCGTGATGGCCAGAGGACGTACCGCTTTCAGCCCCCGCAGCAGCGGGCCGGCGTGTCGCACGGTCAGGTAGCCCATTGCCAGCACGAACAGGCCGATGACGGCGAGCGCGAGCAGCTTCGTTTGCAGCGGACCCTGGCCGTAGTAGTACGACACCCGGAGCAGGCTGTCGTTTGCGTCGGTGCGGTGCCGGTCGAGTTCACGCGCGACCAGCCCCGCACAGCCGATCAAGAGTGCTGCCGGTGTTTTCCAACCCGACCCGGACCGGGCCGCGACAAGAACCGCGACCATGGCGAAGCCGTAGAGAGCGGCCGTCGCATTTTCCACCGGGCCGCCTTCCGCCACGAACGCTGCAACCCTGTTGGCCGGCAAGGCGGCCCAGGCCAGCGTGGCCGCCAGAAGGGTCACGAGCGGCAGCCAGAGCGCGGCGAACGCGCCGCGCAGAAAGGCCGCGACCCGTGGCGCTGAGGGCTCGGAACGATCGTGATTCATGGGCGGCTGCCAGCGGCAGTGTCAATGGCGAACGCGAAGCTGTCGCGGCGCACTTTACAGCGTCCGATGTTTCGCGTGGCCCTTGGGTATCAGCGCAAGTCGAGCCAGCCGAAGCCCAGCACCGGATCGGCCACGACGATGTCGTTCGGCAATGCGCCACAAGCTTGTGCCAGTGCGGCTCGGGCCAGATCGGGTCGGTTGTTCTGCTCGCTCAGATGCGCGGCCACGAGGTGGCGCAGCCCGTTGTGCCTGCACGCGCGCAGGATTTCCGCAGCGGTGTCGTTCGACAGGTGCCCGTAGCGCCCGCCGATGCGCGCTTTCAGCGAAGCCGGGTAGCGCGATTGCTCCAGCATGTCGCGATCGTGGTTGCATTCCAGCAGCAGCGCGTCGCAGCCTTGCAGGTTCGCCAACAGATGCGACGTGATCGATCCCACATCGGTCAACAAGCCGAGGTGGTGGGCGCCATCGGACACGCGCAGTTGCAGCGGCTCCTGCGCGTCGTGGGCCACGGTGTACGGGCTGAGCATCAGGTCACCGACGGCGATCGGCTGGCCGTCGCGCGCGAACTGCAACAAGCCCTCCACGTCGGGCTCGCCGATGGCACGCCAGGTGCCCCGGCTCATCCACAGCGGCAGGCGGTGGCGCCGCGCCAGCGTCATTGCGCAGCCGACATGGTCGCCGTGCTCGTGCGTGATGAACACCGCGTCGAGGTCAGCGCTGCGCAAGCCGGCGCGGGCCAGCCGGGTCTCAAGCTCGCGAGCCGAGAAACCGCAGTCGATCAGGACCCGGCTGGTGCGCGAGCCGCTGGTGGTTTCGACGACGGTGGCATTGCCACCGCTGCCGCTGCCCAGGCTGCAAAAGCGCATCGCCGGGCGTGCCGGGCGCTGCTTACTTCAGTTCTTCGAGCAGGGTGGCGGCGATGCGTTTGCCGGCTTCGGTGGTCTCCGGCGCGCCCTGGCCGTCGAGCACGCTGACGAGGCTGCGCTCACCAGCGGTCTTGACCGACACGCGGTACTTGGCCGGGCCGCTGTCGTTCTTGCCCAGGCCCAACAGCTTGGCGAAAAAGCCGGGTTCTTCCTTGCCCATGTTGGCCGGATCGACGTAACGCACGAAGTAAACGCCCTGCGCACGGTCGCGGTCTTCGACCGTGAAGCCGCTGCGGTCGAGCGCCACGCCGACACGGCGCCAGGCGCGGTCGAAAGTGTCGTCGACCTGCAGCGTCGCTGCTGCCTGCCCTTCGACGAGGCGCGCGCGCGCCGGCGCGCCAGCGGCCAGCGGAACGCCCGCGGCCTTGGCGGCTTCTTCCTTGGCGCCGAGCTTGAGCATCAGGCGCGACAGGAATTCGCCTTCAAGTTGTGGCTCCGACGGCCGCGGTTGCCAGATCGTGCTGTCGCGGCCTTGCCCGGTGACGACTTCGATCATTCCGCGGTGCACGACGTAGATCTCGCTGCCCCCGCCGCTGCGTTCGATGCGGGTGCGGAACTTGTCGCGCTCGCCGGTGGAGTACAGGCCGTCGAGCACTCTGCCGATCGAGGAGCGCACCCAGTCTTGCGGCAGCTTGGCGCGGTTCTCGGCCCAGTCGGTTTCCATCACGCCGGCCGCCGGGTCGTCGGTCGTGATGCGGAAGCCACGCTCTTTCCAGAAGGCCTGAAGCTGCGGCCAGAGCTGCTCCGGCGTCAGGCTGCTGCGCAACCAGCGCTCGTTGCCCAGCCGCTCGATGCGCATGTCGCCGACGGCCTGCGGTGCGACCGTGGCCGGCACGGAGGCGGCGGCTGCCGGTGCGGCCGCAGCGGCCGTCGGAGCCGCCTGGTACGAGGCCGCGCTCACCGCGGCACCTTGTGTCTGCTGGTAGCGCGAGTCGCGCGTCAGTTGGGTCAGGTCCGGCGGCACGTCGAGGCCGGCGGTCTTTTCACCTTTGCTGCGGTAGTCGATCTTGTCGCCGCTCAGTGCGCCTCCGACGACGGTGCAACCGAACAGTGAGGACAGTGTGGCGGCCAGCGCGAGGCCACGCAGCGAAACGAGGGGAAGGGAACGGCTCAAGTGTTTCTCCGGAAAGGGGCGGACAAGCGAACCGAATCGGCGCGTCGCCCCGGCAACAGTGGGTGAGGGGTGGCGCGCAGTTCGCGCGTCAAAGGAGTCCGGCGTCGATCAGGGCCTGTCCGACCACGGCTTGCCCGGCGGGCGTGAGTGGTGTGATCGGCAGGCGCAGGGCGGGGCCGCACAGACCGAGCCTGGCCATCGCCCATTTGGTGGGCGCAGGGCTTGGCTCGCAGAACAACTGGGTGTGCAGCGGCATCAGTTTCAGGTGGATCGCCACCGCTTCCTTCGCACGGCCGGCCATGGCCGCCACGCACAGCTCGTGCATCAGTTTTGGCGCGACGTTGGCCGTGACGCTCACGTTGCCGTGGCCGCCCAGCAGCATCAGCGCGACCGCCGTGCCGTCGTCGCCCGAGTAGATCGAGAAGCCGGCCGGCGCACGCTTGATCAGCCACGAGGCCCGGTCGATTTCGCCGCTGGCCTCTTTCACGCCGACGATGCCCGGCACCTGCGCCAGGCGCAGCGTGGTCTCGACCTGCATGTCGGCCACCGTGCGGCTCGGCACGTTGTACAGCACCATCGGGATGTCGACCGCTTCGGCGATGGCCCTGAAGTGGCTGTAGATGCCTTCCTGCGACGGCTTGTTGTAGTAGGGCACGACCGACAAGGTGCAGTCGGCGCCGACCTTCAGCGCGTAGCGCGAGAGCTCGATCGCTTCGGCGGTCGAATTGCCACCCGCCCCGGCCATGATCGGCACACGGCCTTTGGCGTGCTCGACGGCGACGCGGATGATTTCGCAGTGTTCCTCGACCGACACGGTCGGCGACTCGCCGGTGGTGCCGACCACGCCGACGCAGTCGGTGCCCTCGGCCACGTGCCAGTCGATCAGGCGGCGCAGGCCGGGGTAGTCGACGCTGCCGTCTTCCTGCATCGGCGTGACGAGCGCCACGATGCTGCCGTTGATAACTTTCATGCGGGTTCCTCTGAATCCCAAGATTTTACCTGCCCGGGCGGGCCCGGCCGTCACTGGAGCCGGTAGCGGGCCGGTGCCGCATCGCCAGCGCGCTCACGCACGGCGACGAGCCGTTGCACGAAGCGCTCGGGGCCGCTCGCGAAACCTTCTTCGAACGCCACCACCCGCAGACCCTGCGCGGCCCGCAGAAGTTCACCCGGCTGCAGCAGAAACTTCGGGTTCGAGGGTTTGCCGACCGTCTCGTTGCCGGTGCCGAAGGTTTCGTAGATCAGCACACCGCCCTCGGCCACGCTGCCGATGAGCGTCGGCAGCAGCTCGCGCCAGAGGTAGTTCGTGACGATCACCGCATCGAAACACCGGCCGGTCAACGGCCACGGGCCGGACTCGATGTCGGCAAGCACCGTTTGCGCGATGTCGCGCGAGACCGCCAGCGCGGCTTCGTCACGGTCGACGCCGGTCACGCGGCAACCACGCTGCGCGAACCAGCGCAGGTGCCGGCCGGAGCCGCAGGCCACGTCGAGCACCGTGGAATCGGGCGGCACGAGATGCGACCAGCGTTGCACCCAGGCCGACGCTTCGCTGCCGCCGTGGCTCGAACCGTTCATCAGAAACAGCTCCAGAGCTGATCGGCGAGCGTCATCGCGACATCCGGGCGCAGGTAGGCGGCGAACACGAGCATCAGCACCGCGCCCGACGCCAGCCACACGAGCGCGCGACCCAGCTTCATGCCGGTGCCGGCTGGGCCCGCACGATCGCCTGCTCTTTCACCGGCAGGTTCACGAGCGCGGCGAACACGCCGAGCGCCACCGCGATCCACCACACCACGTCGTAGCTGCCGGTCATGTTGTAGAGCCGGCCGCCGAGCCAGGCGCCGAGAAAGCTGCCGACCTGGTGGCTCAGGAACACGAAGCCCCCGAGCATCGACAGGTACTTCACACCGAAGATCTGGGCGATCACCGCGTTCGTTGGCGGGATCGTCGAGAGCCACAGGAAACCCATCACCGACGCGAAGACGTACACGCTCCAGGGCGTGAGCGGCACGCTGATGAAGACCGTGATGGCCACCGCCCGCAGCGCGTAGATCGCCGAGAGGATGTAGCGCTTCGGCAAACGCTCGCCGAGCGTGCCGGCGGCATAGGTGCCGAACACGTTGAACAGGCCGATCAAGGCGAGCGCGGTCGTGGCCACGTTCGGCGTGAGGCCGTGGTCCTTCAGATAACTCGGCATGTGCACGCCGATGAACACGACCTGGAAGCCGCAGACGAAATAACCGGCCATCAGCAACAGGAAACTCGGGTGCGAAAACGCCTCGCGCACCGCGGCTTTCATGCTCTGCTGCGGCCCTTTCGGTGCCACGACCGCGGGCTCCTTCAAGCCGAAGGCCAGCGGCACGATCGCCAGCGCTGCCAGGCCGAGGATGAACAGCGCGTATTGCCAGCCCACGCCGTTGATCAGGCCGTTCTCGACCGGCACCATCAGGAACTGGCCGAACGAGCCGGCGGCCGCCGTGACGCCCATCGCCCAGCTGCGCTTGTTGGCCGCCACGTTGCGACCGATCACGCCGTAGACGACCGCGTAGGTCGTGCCCGATTGCGCCATGCCGAGCAGCAGGCCGGCGCTGCCCATGAAGCCGATGGCCGAGGTCGACAGGCCCATGAAGATCAGGCCGGCCGCGTAGAACAGCGCACCGACGATCAGCACCCTGAACGCGCCGAAGCGGTCGGACAAGGCACCGGCGAACGGCCCGGCGATGCCCCACGAGAGGTTCTGGATCGCGATCGCCAGCGCGAAGGTCTCGCGCGTCCAGCCACGGTCCATGGTCACCGGTTGCAACCACAGGCCGAAGCCGTGGCGAATGCCCATCGAGAGCGTGACGATCAGGGCGCCGCAGATCAGCACCTGTTTCATCGAGAGGGTGGTGGGGGCGGGCGCTGAAGTCATCCGGCGACTGTAGCCAATCCCGCCGCGGGCTGCAGCGAGCGGGCGCGCGCGCGGCCCGGCCGCTACGGCCTGGTGCTGGCCAGGTCGATTGAACGGATCGCGTCAGCGTCGAGCCTCAGCGTGGCCGCGGCCACCAGCCCTTGCAGCTGATTGAGCGAGGTCGCACTCGCGATCGGTGCGGTGATGCTTGGCCGGGCGATCTGCCACGCCAGTGCCACTTGTGCGGTTGTGCTGTCGAGCCGCGTGGCCACGCTGTCGAGTGCCGCGAGCACGCCCAGGCCGTGTGTGTTGAGGTACTTCTTAGCGCCCTCGCCGCGCGGGCTCTTCCCCAGGTCGCTTGCCGAGCGGTACTTGCCGCTGAGAAAGCCGCTGGCCAGCGCGTAGAAATTGATCACCCCCAGGCCGTGTTGCACGCACACCGCTTCGAGTTCGGCCTCGTAGGCCGGGCGCTCGACCAGGTTGTAGAGCGGTTGCAGGCTTTCGTAGCGCGGCAGGCCCTGCGCTGCGCTGACTGAAAGTGCTTCCGACAGGCGGGCGGCCGTGAAGTTGGATGCGCCGATCGCTCGCACCTTGCCGGCCTGGATGAGATCGGCAAACGCACCGGCCGTGTCCGCGAGCGGAGTCTTCGGGTCGTCGTCGTGCGACTGGTACAGATCGATCACGTCGGTCTGCAAACGCTTCAATGAAGCCTCGACCGCGCTGCGGATGTAGGCCGGCGCCAGGCCGACCTTGCCGTCGCCCATGTCCTTGCCGACCTTGGTGGCGAGCACGATCTTGTCGCGCTTGCCGCTCTGCTTCAGCCACTTGCCGACGATCGTTTCCGACTCGCCGCCGGTGTGCGCCGGCACCCAGCGCGAATACACGTCGGCGGTGTCGATGAAATTCATGCCGGCGTCGACCCAGGCGTCGAGCAGCCTGAACGACGTGGCTTCGTCGACCGTCCAGCCGAACACGTTGCCGCCGAAGCAGAGCGGGGAGACTTGCAAGCCGGAGCGGCCGAGCGCGCGACGGTGCATACCACCTCCTTGATGACAGGCCATTTTTGCAGGCTCCTAGAATCCGCGCCCATGGCAACCAAGCAAACCAACTACGGCGAAGCGTCGATTCGCGTCCTGAAGGGCCTGGAGCCCGTGAAACAGCGGCCGGGCATGTACACCCGCACCGACAACCCGCTGCACATCATCCAGGAAGTGATCGACAACGCGGCCGACGAAGCGCTCGCCGGCCACGGCAAGCGCATCGACGTGACGCTGCACGCCGACGGCTCGGTCAGCGTCGAAGACGACGGGCGCGGCATTCCGTTCGGCCTGCACCCGGAAGAGCAGGTGCCGGTGCTCGAGATCGTCTACACGCGGCTGCACGCCGGCGGCAAGTTCGACAAGGGTGCCGGCGGCGCCTACAGCTTCTCGGGCGGCTTGCACGGCGTGGGCGTGAGCGTGACCAACGCACTCTCGAAGCGGCTCGAAGTGAGTGTGTGGCGTGAAGGGCAGGTCGCGTCGATCACCTTTGCCGGCGGCGACGTGATCGAGCCGCTCAAGCTCCGCAAGACCACCAACGCCGACCGCAAATGCGGCACCAGCGCGCGTGCGTGGCCCGACGCGAAATACTTCGAAAGCGGTGAGCTGCCAAAGGCCGAGCTGGTGCACCTGCTGCGCAGCAAGGCGGTGCTGATGCCCGGTGTGACGGTCACGCTCACCGTCGAAAAGACCGGCGAAAAACAAGTCTGGCTCTACAAGGGCGGCCTGCGCGACTACCTGATGCAGGCGCTGGTCAGCGACCCGGTGATCCCGCTGTTCGAAGGCGCGCACTACGCCGACGGTGGCGAGACCGAGAACTTCGCCGAAGGCGAGGGCGCCGCGTGGTGCGTGGCCTTCACCGAAGACGGCAACGTGATGCGCGAGAGTTACGTGAACCTGATTCCGACCGTCGCCGGCGGCACCCACGAGTCGGGCTTGAAAGACGGCCTGTTCGGTGCCGTGAAGGGTTTCATCGACATGCACAGCCTCTTGCCCAAGGGCGTGAAGCTGATGCCCGAAGACGTGTTCTCGCGTGCCAGCTTCGTGCTCAGCGCGAAGGTACTCGACCCGCAGTTCCAGGGCCAGATCAAGGAACGGCTGAACTCGCGCGATGCGCTGCGGCTGGTGTCGACGTATGTGAAGCCTTCGCTCGAGCTGTGGCTGAGCCAGCACGTCGACTTCGGCAAGAAGCTTGCCGAACTCGTGATCCGCCAGGCGCAGACACGCCAGCGCGCTTCGCAGAAGGTCGAGAAGCGCAAGGGCTCGGGCGTGGCCGTGTTGCCGGGCAAGCTGACCGACTGCGAGAGCCGCGACCTGTCGCTGAACGAACTCTTCCTCGTCGAAGGCGACTCGGCCGGCGGCAGCGCCAAGATGGGCCGCAACAAGGAGACGCAGGCGATCCTGCCGCTGCGCGGCAAGGTGCTCAACGCGTGGGAGGTGGAACGCGATCGCCTGTTCGCCAACAACGAGATCCACGACATCGCGGTCGCCATCGGCGTCGACCCGCACAGTGCGACCGACACACCCGACCTGAGCGGCCTGCGCTACGGCAAGATCTGCATCCTGAGCGACGCCGACGTCGACGGCTCGCACATCCAGGTGCTGTTGCTCACGCTGTTCTTCCGCCATTTCCCGAAGTTGATCGAAGCCGGCCACATCTGCATCGCCAAGCCGCCGCTCTTCCGCATCGACGCGCCGGCGCGGGGCAAGAAGCCCGCTGCCAAGATCTACGCGCTCGACGAAGGCGAACTCACCGCCACGCTCGACAAGCTGCGCAAGGAAGGCGCGCGCGAAAACTCGTGGAGCATCAGCCGCTTCAAGGGCCTGGGAGAAATGAACGCCGAGCAGTTGTGGGACACGACATTGAACCCCGACACGCGCCGCTTGTTGCAGGTCGAGTTCGCCGCGCTCGGCTTCACCGAGACTGTCGCGTCGATGACCAAGCTGATGGGCAAGGGCGAAGCGCAGGCGCGGCGCGACCTGATGGAGTTGCATGGCGACGATGTCGAGGTGGACGTCTGAGGTGGCTGCCGTGACGACGCCCTCGGTGCGCCTGCGCCCGACCATGACCTCCGATCTCGACTTCGTCATCTCGGTCGAACAAGACGCTGCCAACCGCCCCTTCATCACGCCCTGGGAGCGCACCCAGCACGAAGGGGCGATCCGCTTCCCCGACTTTCGCCACTTCATCGTCGAGGCCGGTGCCGGTTACCCGTCGGCGGGCTTCGTGATCCTGCAGGGTTGCCGCAACCCGCACCGTTCGGTCGAACTCAAGCGCATCGTGCTCTTGCCCGCCGTGCAGGCGCAGGGTGTCGGCCGCGCCTGCATCCGGCTGCTGGCGCAGATGGCGTTCCGCGATCTCGGCGCGCACCGCTTCTGGCTCGACGTGAAGGCGCTCAACGTGCGGGCGCAGGCCCTGTACCGCGCCGAAGGTTTTGTCGAAGAGGGCCGGCTGCGCGAGAGCGTGCGCACCGACAGCGGCTACGACTCGCTGATCGTGATGGCGATGCTGGAGCACGAACATGCGGCGCTGGTTCAGCATCGGCTCCAGGGTGCGGCATGATCGCGAAAAACAGGAGACAAGAGCATGCACGCCACGATGATGAATGTGCCGCTGTCGCTGAACCATTTGCTGGACCGCGCCGGGCACCTCTTTCCTGAGAACCAGGTCGTCTCGCGGCTGCCCGACAAGACGCTGCGCACCCACAACTACGCGCAGATTCACCGCCGCACCCGCGCGCTCGCGTCGGCACTGCAGCAACTCGGTTTGAAGAAGGGCGACCGCGTCGCCACGCTGAGCTGGAACCACCACGCACACCTGGAGTGTTATTTCGGCATCCCGGCCGCCGGTGGCGTGATGCACACGCTGAACCTGCGCCTGTCGCCCGACGAGATCGGCTGGATCGCCGGCGACGCGCAAGACCGCTTCCTGATCGTCGACGACGTGCTGTTGCCGCTTTACAAGCAGTTCGCACACCTGCACAAATTCGAACGTGTGATCGTGTTCCCGTTCTCCGGTGCGCCGGTTGCGGCCGAGTTCGACAACTACGAGATGCTGCTCGCCGGCGCAACGCCCGACACCTTCGCCTACGCCGCGCACGACGAGAACGACCCCGTCGCCATGTGCTACACCTCGGGCACCACCGGCCGGCCGAAGGGCGTGGTCTATTCGCACCGTTCGACCGTGCTGCACACGTTGGTCGGCTGCCTCGGCGAGAACTGGAGCCTGCGCACCAGCGACGTGCTGCTGCCGGTCACGCCGATGTTCCACGCCAACTGCTGGGGCCTGCCCTATGGCGCCGTGATGATGGGCTCGAAGCTCGTGTTCCCCGGCCCGCACCTGCACCCCGACGACCTGCTCGACCTCATCAAGCTCGAGCCGCCGACGCTGTCGGTCGGTGTGCCGACGATCTGGCTCGGCCTGATCCAGCGCTTCGAGCGCGCGCTCACCGAAGAACCCGGGCGCTGGCAGCTGCCGAGCGGCATGCGCTCGATGGTCGGCGGTGCAGCCGTGCCCGAATCCCTGATCCTCGCTTTCGACCGCCACGGCGTGTGGCTCGTGCAAGGCTGGGGCATGACCGAGACTTCGCCGCTCGCGACCGTGTCGTCGAAGGTCGACAACGCCGGCGAGGCCGAACGTTTCCGCCGCGCCGCGATGGCCGGCATGCCGGTGCCGCTGGTCGACCTGCGCATCCGCGCCGATGATGGCAGCGACGCGCCGCACGACGGCACCAGCATGGGCGAGATCCAGGTGCGTGGCCCCTTCATCACCGGCTCGTACCACGAGGTGCCGGTGGCGCCCGACAAGTTCACCGCCGACGGCTGGCTGCGCACCGGCGATGTGGCGACGATGGATCCGCAAGGCTTCGTCCGCATCACCGACCGCACCAAGGACCTGATCAAGTCGGGCGGTGAGTGGATCAGCTCGGTCGATCTGGAAAACGCGTTGATGGCGCACCCGGCCATCGCCGAGGCGGCGGTGATCGCGATTCCCGACGAGAAGTGGAGCGAGAGGCCGCTCGCCTGCGTCGCGATGAAACCGGGGCAGAATGCGGCCCCGGCCGAACTGGGCGCGCATTTGCTCCAGCACGGCTTCGCGAAGTGGCAGCTGCCCGACCGTTATGAGGTGATCGACGCCGTGCCGCGCACCTCGACCGGCAAGTTCTGGAAACTGAAGCTGCGCGAGCGCTTTCCACGATGAATTGACCCGCGTTCGATGTGCTCGAAAGATATACAATTCTCGACTGTCTATCCAGAATTCCGAAGGAGCCCGAAATGCAAGTTTCCAAATGGGGCAACAGCCTGGCGATTCGGTTGCCCGCCGCCGTGGTCGAAGTGCTCAATCTGAAAGAAGGTGACGACATCGAAATCGGTGTCGCCGACAAGGACAAGTTCGTCGTCACGCGCTCACCGAGCAATCTGGAAGTGTTGGCGCGTCTTCGCAAGTACCGGGGGCTCTTGCCTGCCGACTTCAAGTTCGATCGGCTCGAAGCCTACGGAGACCGTGGGTGACCGGGGGGGCATTTTTCGACTCGAACGTCCCGCTCTACCTGCTGGCCGACGACCCGGCCAAGGCCGGCAAAGCGGAAGCGCTTCTGGCCGACGGTGGCACGATCAGCGTGCAGGTGCTGAATGAGTTCGTTGCGGTCTCGCGGCGAAAGCACATCAAGCCCTGGCCAGCCATCGAAGACGCGCTGCTTGCCTTGCGGCACGTCTGCCAGGTCGAGCCCCTGACGCTGGCCACGCATGAACGCGCTGTCGCACTGGCGAAGCGCTATGGGTTTCCGATCTACGACGCCACCATCGCCGCCAGCGCCCTGGAAGCAGGTTGCATTACCTTGTATTCCGAAGACTTTCAGCACGGGCAAGTGCTCGATGGCATGACGATACGCAATCCCTTTCTTTGACAGTTTGTCGGCGCTCGACCGAATTCGATCACGCCTGCGCCACAACGCTCCTGTTTTCTTGCACTGCACATGACCCCGGAACCTGACCTTTTCACCGCGCCCCCGGGCGGCGGTGGCGACGCCGTCGGCCTCGCGAACTACGCCGAACGTGCCTACCTCGAATACGCGCTCAGCGTCGTCAAGGGCCGCGCCTTGCCCGACGTGTGCGACGGCCAGAAACCGGTGCAGCGGCGCATCCTGTACTCGATGGAACGCATGGGCCTCGCGTTCACGACCGCGAGCGGGCCGAAGGCGGTGAAGAGCGCGCGGGTCGTCGGCGACGTGCTCGGCAAGTTCCACCCGCACAGCGACGCCGCGGCCTACGACGCGATGGTGCGCATGGCGCAAGACTTCTCGCAGCGTTACCCGCTGATCGACGGGCAGGGCAACTTCGGTTCGCGCGACGGCGACGGTGCGGCGGCGATGCGCTACACCGAAGCGCGCCTGGCGCCGATCACGCGCCTGCTGCTCGACGAGATCGACGAAGGCACGGTCGAGTTCGTGCCCAACTACGACGGCTCGACCGAAGAGCCGAAACTGCTGCCGGCGCGTTTGCCTTTCGTGTTGTTGAACGGCGCGAGCGGCATCGCGGTCGGCCTGGCGACCGAAGTGCCGAGCCACAACTTGCGCGAGATCGCGGCGGCGGCGATCGCGCTGATCCGCAACGAGCGCTTGAGCGACGAAGACTTCGCCGACCTGATCCCCGGCCCCGACTACCCCGGCGGCGGCCAGATCATCAGCAGCGTCGAAGAGATCCGCGCCGCGTACACCACTGGCCGCGGCAGCCTGAAGCTGCGCGCGCGCTGGAAGATCGAAGACCTGGCACGCGGCCAGTGGCAGCTCGTGGTCACCGAGCTGCCGCACGGCACCAGCACGCAGAAGGTGCTCGAAGAGATCGAGGAGCTCAGCAACCCGAAGGTCAAGACCGGCAAGAAGACCTTGTCGACCGAGCAGACCCAGCTGCGCGCCACCGTGCTCGGCGTGCTCGACGCGGTGCGCG
>Ga0209883_1000029_pt1 | contig 43523 bp, 38 predicted proteins | sample GWRWT4_21May14_FD_187196 | JGI IMG/M metagenome (GOLD analysis project Ga0209883, IMG submission 187196) | Sand microcosm microbial communities from a hyporheic zone in Columbia River, Washington, USA - GW-RW T4_21-May-14 (SPAdes) (version 2) | ecosystem: Engineered > Artificial ecosystem > Sand...
ACGCCTTGATTGCCCGCATGCGTGATCGCTGGGCACGGAGCCAGCCGTTGAAGCTGGCAGCTTGAAAAATACGTGTGCGAACTTCTGAAATGGACTACTTAGCGGCCGCGGTCTCCCTGCCACGAGCCGGCGCGAGCGCGCCGACGTTCGATGCTCAGTGCGCTTCGTCCCAGTTCGCACCCACACCCACTTCGGCGAGCAGCGGCACCTGGAGCTCGGCGACCGAGGCCATGATCCGCGGCACCGCTTCGCGCGCCCACGCCAACTCGGCCTGCGGCACCTCGAACACCAGTTCGTCATGCACCTGCATGATCATGCGGGTGGCGCGTTGTTCTTCGTCAAGGAGCTTCTGCACCGCGATCATCGCCAGCTTGATCAGGTCGGCCGCCGTGCCCTGCATCGGCGCGTTGATGGCCTGGCGCTCGGCGCCGCTCTTGCGCGGGCCGTTGCCACCGTTGATCTCGGGCAGGTAGACACGCCGGCCGAAGAGTGTTTCGACATAACCCTTTTCACGCGCTGACACCTTGGTCTCGTCCATGTAGCGTTTGACGCCGGCAAAACGTTCGAAGTACCGTTCGATGTAGGTGGCAGCCGCACTGCGCTCGATACCCAGGCTCTGCGCCAGGCCGAACGCGCCCATGCCGTAGATCAACCCGAAGTTGATGGTCTTGGCGTAGCGCCGCTGCTCGCTCGTGACTTCGCCGGGCTTTGTTCCGAACACCTCGCTGGCGGTGGCGCGGTGCACGTCCATGCCTTCGGCAAACGCCTTCAGCAGGCTCGGGTCGCCGCTGATGTGGGCCATGATGCGCAGCTCGATCTGCGAATAGTCGGCACTGAGGATCGAATGCCCTGGCGGCGCAATGAAGGCCTCGCGCACGCGCCGGCCTTCGGGCGTGCGGATCGGGATGTTCTGCAGGTTCGGGTCATTGCTCGACAAGCGCCCGGTCACCGCCACCGCCTGCGCGTAGTTGGTGTGCACACGGCCGGTGGCCGGGTTGACCATCAAAGGCAGCTTGTCGGTGTAGGTGCCCTTCAGCTTCGACAGGCCGCGGTGTTCGAGCAGCTTCGCCGGCAGCGGGTAGTCGGCGGCGAGTTCGGCCAGCACTTCTTCGTCGGTGCTGGGCGCGCCGCTCGCGGTCTTCTTCTTCACCGGCAGGCCGAGCTTGCCGAACAGGATCTCGCCGATCTGCTTCGGGCTGCCCAGGTTGAAAGGCTGGCCGGCGATCTCGTAGGCCTGCTGCTCCAGCGCGACCATGCGTTCGGCGAGTTGCTGGCTCTGGGCTGCCAGCTTCGCGCTGTCGATCAGCACGCCGGTGCGCTCGATGCGGCCGAGGATCGCGGCCGCCGGCATCTCGATGCGCTGGTACACGTCGAGCAGGCCGGCGCTCATCCGCACCTGCGGCCACAGGTGGTCGTGCACGTGCAGCGTCATCTCGCTGTCTTCGCAGGAGTACTCCGAGGCGCGCTCGATCTCGACCTGCGCGAACGAGATCTGGTGCACGCCCTTGCCACACAGGTCCTCATAGCTCAAACCACCGCGGCCGAGGTGGCGCAGCGCCAGGCTTTCCAGGCTGTGCGGCTTGTGCGCTTCGAGCACGTAGCTCTCGAGCATGGTGTCGTGCGCGTAACCCTGCACCGCGATGCCGGCGTTGGCGAACACGTGCGTGTCGTACTTGATGTTCTGGCCGAGCTTGAGCGCTGTTGCATCTTCGAGCCACGGCTTGAGCAGCGCGAGCACCTCGTCGGCCGGCAACTGGTCGGGCGCGCCGGGGTAGGTGTGGCGCAGCGGGATGTAGGCCGCATCAAAGGGGGCGGTCGAGAGCGAGATGCCGACGATCTGGGCGCGCATGCCGTCGAGCGAATCGGTTTCGGTGTCGACCGCGGTGAGCGTTGCGGCCTTGATCTTCGTGATCCACGTGTTCAGCACGTCGAAACTCAGCACCGTTTGATAGTGTTTTTCGACGCTGCTGGCGGCCACCGGCGCAGCCTCGGGCGACGCCGCAGCCGCACCCAGGCCGCAAGCGTTTTCGAGCTCCCGCTTGAGCGACTTGAAGTCGTAACGTTCGTAGAACGCGATCAGGCGCGGCGCATCGGGCGGCGTGAAGGCGAGCGACTCGAACGCGGGCCAGCCCGGCACGTGCGCGGCCAGGTCGCAATCGGTCGCCACGGTGACGAGTCGCCGCCCCTGCGGCAGCCAGTCGAGTGCCTTGCGCAGGTTCTCGCCGGCCGCGCCCTTCATGGCCGGCGCGGCAGCGATCACGCCGTCGAGCGAGCCGTATTCGGCGATCCACTTCGCGGCCGTCTTCGGGCCGACCTTCTCGACCCCCGGCACGTTGTCGACCGTGTCGCCGACGAGCGTCAGGTAATCGACGATCCGCTCCGGTGCCACACCGAACTTGGCCAGCACGCCGGGCGGGTCGAGCCGCTCGTTGCTCATGGTGTTGACCAGTGTCACGTTGGCGTCGACGAGCTGCGCCAGGTCCTTGTCGCCGGTCGAGACGATGACCTTGAAGCCGGCTGCGGTCGCCACCTTGCACAAGGTGCCGATCGTGTCGTCGGCCTCGATGCCGGGCACGGTCAGCACCGGCCAGCCCATCAGCTTCACGGCCTCGTGGATCGGCTCGATCTGCAAGGCCAGGTCGACCGGCATCGAAGCCCGGTTGGCCTTGTATTCGGCATACCAGTCGTCACGGAAAGTCGGCCCCTTGGCGTCGAACACGCAGGCGCCGAGCGCGGCCGGGTGCTGCTCGCGCAAGAGCTTGAGCATCGAGACCACACCACGCAGCGCGCCGGTCGGCACGTTGCCCGGGCCGCGCAGGTCGGGCAGCGCGTGAAAGGCACGGTAAAGGTAGCTGGAACCGTCGACCAGCAGCAAGGTTTTGTCGCTCATGGGGCCATTGTGATGGCTCTGGCAGGCCCCTCGATGGCAGCGACCTAGAATGGCTGCATGAACTCGAAACTCGTGCTGGGGCCCCTGCTGACCGCGCTCTGCTTTGGCGCAGCGTGCCAGGCCCAGACCACCGCGGCGGTGAAAAGCCCGGTGGCCGCCACCGTCGAATCCGCCCGCAGCAGTGGCGAGCCCGACGTCAAGCGCACGGTCATCGAAGACGAAGGCGCCCGCATCGAAGAGTTGCGCGTGCGCGGTGAAGCGCAGCGCATCGTCGTCACGCCGAAGGTCGGCATCCGCAAGAGCTACGAAATCATGACCGGCGACGGCGCACGCGACGCGTTCGACGGCACCGGCGGCGCCCGCAGCTCGGCCGGCAAGCGCGTCTGGAACGTGCTGCAGTTCTGACGGTCGTGGCGGTCTACACCGAGGTCTCGTTCGCCGAGGCGGCCACGCTCGTCGGCCGCCTGCACATCGGCGAGCTCAGCGCGCTGAACGGCATCCAGAGCGGCATCGAGAACACCAACTACTTCGTCGACACGAGCGCCGGGCGCTACGTGCTGACGCTGTTCGAGCGGCTCACGTTCGAACAGCTGCCCTACTACCTGCAGTTGATGAAACACCTGGCCGGGCGCGGCATTCCCGTGCCCGACCCGAAGGCCGACGCAAGCGGCGCGATCCTGCACGCGCTGCTCGGCAAACCCGCGGCCGTGGTCGACCGCCTGAGCGGCGGGCACCAGCTCGCGCCGGCCGCGTCGCATTGCGCGAGCGTGGGCAGCGTGCTGGCGCGCATGCACCTGGCCGGCGCCGACTTCGCGCTGCACCAGCCCAACCTGCGCGGCGCCGCGTGGTGGGCCGAGACCGTGCCGGTGGTGCTGCCCTTCCTCACACCCGATCAGCGAGCGTTGATCGAGAGCGAGCTCGCCTTCGCGCTGCAGCTGGCCACGTCGAACGCGTACAGCGCCCTGCCCCGCGGCGCGATCCACGCCGACCTGTTCCGCGACAACGTGATGTTCGAACAGGGCGCAGACGGCGAAGACGCACTCACCGGCCTGTTCGACTTCTACTTCGCCGGCGACGACGCCTTCCTGTTCGACATCGCCGTGTGCCTGAACGACTGGTGCATCGACCTCGAATCCGGCCGGCTGGTCGAAGAACGTGCCACCGCCTTCGTGGCCGCCTACGACGCCGTGCGCCCGCTCGTCAGCGGCGAGCTGCGCCTGATGCCGGGACTGATGCGTTCGGCCGCGCTGCGCTTCTGGCTCTCGCGGCTGTGGGACCTGCACCTGCCACGCGACGCCAGCCTGCTGACCGCCCATGACCCCCGCCACTTCGAGCGGGTACTGCGCGAACGCGTGGCCTCGCCGTGGCACTTTGCGCGCGTCTGACGCCCACCCCCGAATGATCCCTTTCACGCTCAAGACCGTTCCCGCCCGCCACGGCGCCGCCTGGGCCCGGCAGGGCTTTGCCGCTTTCTTCAAGCGCCCGATGGTCTTCGCCGCGTTGTTCGCGCTGTTCATGTTCATGGTGTTCGCGCTGGCGCTGCTGCCGTGGGTCGGCTCGGTGCTGCTGCTCGCGCTGCTGCCGATGGTCACGCTGGTGTTCATGCTCGCCACCAAGGCCGCACTCGCTGGCGAGCTGCCGACGCCGGCCGCGCTGGTGCGGCCGCTGCGCATGGACCGGCCGCGCCGCATGGCCATGCTCAAGCTCGGCGCCATCTACGCGGCCGCGACCTTCGCGATCCTGTGGCTGAGCGACCTGGTCGACGGCGGCGCCTTCGACGCGCTGATGGAAGCGCTGCCCGACGTGCAGACCAAACCCGAAGTCTTCAACGCGGCCCTCGCCGACCCGCGCCTGAGCCAGGGCCTGCTGATCCGCACCGGCCTGACCGGCCTGCTTTCGGTGCCGTTCTGGCACGCACCCGCGCTCGTCTATTGGGGCGGCCAGGGCTGCGCGCAGTCGCTCTTCTCCAGCACGCTGGCCTGCTGGCGCAACAAGGGCGCGTTCACCGTCTACATGCTGACCTGGGTGTCGGCGGTGCTGCTCTTCGCCACGCTCGGCAGCATGGTGTTCGGCCTGCTCGGCCAGCTGCCGCTGTTCGCGCTGGCGGCCACGCCGTTTTCGCTGATGCTGACGACGGTGTTCTACGCTTCGCTCTACTTCACCTTCGCCGATTGTTTCGAAGCCGTGGTGCCGAACGCACCCGCACTGCCCGCCGATCCACCACCGTTCGACTGACCGAACGAAAAACAACCCAGGAGACAGCCATGAAGATCGCCCTCGTCACCGGAGCCGGCAGCGGCATCGGCCGCGCCACCTCGCTCGCCCTCATCAACGCCGGTTACCATGTGGTGCTGGCCGGTCGCCGCGCCGACGCGCTGCAGCAGACCGCCGAGATGGCCGGTGCCCTCGCCGGCAACGCCCTGCCCGTGCCGACCGACGCCACCGACCCGGCGGCCGTGAAAGCGCTGTTCGACACCGTGCACGCCAAGTACGGCCGGCTCGACGTGCTGTTCAACAACGCCGGCACCGGTGCCCCGGCGATCCCGATGGACGAGCTGACGTTCGAGCAGTGGAAAGCCGTGGTCGACATCAACCTGACCGCCGTGTTCCTGTGCACGCAGCAGGCGTTCAAGCTGATGAAGAGCCAGAGCCCGCGCGGCGGCCGCATCATCAACAACGGCTCGATCTCGGCCTACGCGCCGCGCCCGTTCAGCGCGCCCTATACGGCGACCAAACATGCGATCACCGGCCTCACGAAAGCGACCTCGCTCGACGGCCGCGCCTTTGATATCGCCTGCGGCCAGATCGACATCGGCAACGCCGCCAGCGACATGACGCAGCGCATGACGACCGGCGTGCCGCAAGCCAACGGCAGCATGATGGTCGAGCCGCGCATGGATCTCGCCCATGTCGCCAACGCCGTCGTGCACATGGCCAGCCTGCCGCTCGAAGCCAACGTGCAGTTCATGACGGTGATGGCGACGAAGATGCCGTTCGTGGGGCGCGGGTAAGGCAGCTTGAAGGACGATGTGCCGCCACCGGCAGTGAGTTTCGGCGAAGCCTTCCGCTTCTGGCTCAAGCTCGGCTTCGTCAGCTTCGGCGGGCCGGCCGGGCAGATCGCGATCATGCACACCGAGCTCGTCGAGCGCCGGCGCTGGATCAGCGAGCGGCGCTTCCTGCACGCGCTCAACTACTGCATGCTGCTGCCCGGCCCCGAAGCGCAGCAGCTCGCCACCTACATCGGCTGGCTGATGCACCGCACCCGCGGCGGCGTGGTCGCGGGTGCCTTGTTCGTGCTGCCGTCGCTGTTCATCCTGATCGCGCTGTCATGGATCTACATCGCGTTCGGCAACGTGCCGCTGGTGGCGGGGCTGTTCTACGGCATCAAGCCCGCGGTGACGGCCATCGTCGTGCACGCGGCGCACCGCATCGGCTCGCGGGCGCTGAAGAACAACGTGCTGTGGGCGATCGCCGCCGCGTCGTTCGTCGCCATCTTCGCGCTGAACGTGCCCTTTCCCGCCATCGTGGCAGCGGCGGCCTTGATCGGCTACGTCGGCGGGCGCATCGCGCCGGAACGTTTTCGCGCCGGCGGTGCACACGGTGCAGCCACGAAGTCGTTCGGCGCGGCGCTGATCGACGACGACACACCGACCCCGGCGCACGCCCGCTTCAAACCTTCGCGGCTCGCGCTGCTGGTCGTCGTCGGCGCGGTGCTGTGGGCCACGCCGATGGCCCTGCTCTACGCGCTGCAGGGCTGGGCCGGCACGCTCACGCAGATGAGCTGGTTCTTCACCAAGGCGGCGCTGCTGACCTTCGGGGGCGCCTATGCGGTGCTGCCCTACGTCTACCAGGGCGCGGTGTCGAACTACGGCTGGCTCACGCCGACGCAGATGATCGACGGTCTGGCGCTCGGCGAAACCACGCCCGGCCCGCTGATCATGGTGGTGGCCTTCGTCGCGTTCGTCGGCGGTTACCAGAGCAGCGAACTCGCGGCGACCTTCGGCACCGACCGGCTGTTTCTCGCCGGGGCGGTTGCCGCCATGCTGGTCACCTGGTTCACCTTCCTGCCCTCGTTCCTGTTCATCCTAGCCGGCGGGCCGCTGGTGGAAGCCACCCACGGCGACCTGAAGTTCACCGGCCCGCTCACCGCGATCACCGCCGCCGTGGTCGGTGTGATCCTGAACCTCGCGCTGTTCTTCGGTTACCACGTGCTGTGGCCGACAGGCTGGTCGGGGCCTTTCGACGCGGTGTCGGCGCTGATCGCGTTCGGCGCTGCCGTTGCGTTGCTGCGCTTCAAGCGCGGCGTCATCGAGGTGATCGCGGCCTGCGCGGTGATCGGCCTTGCCGTTCATCTGCTTCGTTAGCGCCAGGCCGACGACGTGAGGATTGCACCGGCACCCTGTCTGCGCTAGCGTCGCGGCCTTGTTCAAACACCGGGACGTGAGCTTGAAGACCGTCGGCATCCTGAAGACCCTGATTGTGGCCACCGCAGCGCTCATGTTCGCGCTGCCCTTCGCGCGCGCCGCCGACACGGCCGACACGGAGGAAACGAAGCGCCTGCACGCGCTCTTCGACGCCCGCTGGGAATGGTCGATGAAGACCTATCCCGAGTGGGCCACGTTCGTCGGCGACCACCGCTATGGTGACCGGCTGGGCGACGCTTCGCGCGAAGCCGAGGTGGCTCAGCACGCCATGGCCCGCAGCGACCTGGCCGCGGCGCAGGCGATCCGCCGCGAGCGGCTGTCGGCCCAGGACCGGGTCTCGCTCGACATCTTCGTGCTGCAGTTGCAGGAGCAATTGCGCTTCGAGCCCTTCCTCGGCTTTCGCACCATGAGCCTGGGCGCGCTGAGCGGTTTTCACACCGACTTCGCCGACCTGCTGGGCGCGAGCCCGGTGGCCCGGCGCAGCGATGTCGAGCAGATGCTGGCGCGCATGGTGGCCTACCCGAAGCGCGTGGAGCAGGAGCTGATGTGGCTGCGAGAAGGCATCAAGCTGCGCTGGGTGCCGCCACGCGCGGTGCTCGACCGGGTGCTGCCGGCCATCGACGGGCAGCTCGATGCCGATGTCGACAAGACCCCGTTCTTCGAGCCGTTCACGCGGCTGGGCAAGGACATTCCCGCCGCCGATCAGGAAGCGTTGCGCGCGCAGGCCCGGCGCGCGATCACGGAGCAGGTGGCGCCGGCACTGCGCCGCCTGCGCGCCTTCGTGGTCGACGAATACCTGCCGGCCGCACCATTCAGCGGCGCGCTCGGCAGCTATCCGGGCGGCGCCGAGGTGTACGCGGCGCAGGTGCAGTCGAGCACCACCACCGATCAGACGCCGGCGCAGATCCATGCCACCGGCCTGCGCGAGATGGCGCGGCTGCGTGGCGAGATGGAAGCGGTGATGAAAGAGGTGAAGTTCGAAGGCGGCTTCACGGCCTTCGCGCGCCACCTGAACACCGACCCGAAGTTCTTTCACACCAGCCCCGAAGCACTGCTCGCCGGCTACCGCGACATCGCCAAGCGCATCGACCCGGAGCTGCCGAAGCTGTTCGCCGAACTGCCGCGCGCGCCGTACGGCGTGCGCGCGATGCCTTCGCACTTCGGCACCGACCGCGCCGAGTACTACACCGGCCCGGGGCTCGACGGCACTGGCGCCGGATGGTTCAACGCCAATGCGCAGGCCTTCAAGAAGCGGCCCATCTGGGCCATGGAAACGCTGGTCGCACACGAGGCCGTGCCGGGCCACCACCTGCAGATCGGGCGCGCTGTCGAACTCGGCGAACTGCCACGCTTCCGGCGCGGCGGCGGCTACAACGTCTCCGGCGAAGGCTGGGCGCTGTATGCCGAAACCCTCGGCTTCGACCTCGGTCTGTACAAGGACCCGCTGAGCCGTTTCGGCCACCTGCAATGGCAAGCGCTGCGTGCCGCACGGCTGGTGGTCGACACCGGCATCCACGCACTCGGCTGGAGCCGCCAGCAGGCGGTCGACTACATGATCGAGCGCACCGGCTGGGAGCCGAACTTCGTGAACTCCGAGGTCGACCGTTACTACTCGTGGCCGGCGCAGGCGCTGGCCTACATGACGGGCGAGCTGAAGATCATCGAGCTGCGTGACCGCGCCAAGGCGAAACTCGGCGAGCGTTTCGACATCCGCCAGTTCCACCGCGTGGTGCTCGACCAGGGCTCGGTGCCGCTGCCGGTGCTGGAGCGGGCGGTCGACGGCTGGATCAGCGGGCTGTCGGCTGAGAAGCGTCCGTGAGCTGGACCACAGCAGGCTACGGCGATCCGCGCGGCCTGCGGCCACACACGGTCCACATCACCGGCGAGGGGAACAGGGTCAGCGGGTCGTCGAGCCGGGCGAGGTCATCATCCAGCTCGGCCTGCGTGAGCAGGCCGATCCGCAGCAATTCTTCACGCAGCTGTTCGAAGTTGGCGCGAAACAGCCGCGCCCCGGCAGACCCGCCCTGCCACAGGGCCATGCGCGCCTGCGCACGAATCTCGACCAGGCCCTGGGCGCGCATGCGCGCGGCCAGATCGCGCCCGCAGCGCGTGTTCGCGCCGCGGGCCGCCATCACGCGCTGCAGGGCGGCCTGCGCTTTCAGCGCAGATTCGTGGGGATGCAGCGCCGGGTCGGCCGGCATCGACAACGAATCGAACTCTTCGCACACCAGCCAGCCGCCCGGCTTCAGCGCACCGAGCATCGTTTCAAGGGCCCGTTCACGTTCAGGCAGGTGAACCAGGATCAGGCGCGCGTGCACGAGGTCGAATGCCGGATCGGGCAAGGGGTCGCGCGCGATGTCGTGCCTTTGCACCTCGAACGCGCGATCTGCCAGCGATTCGAGAAACCGCGTGTCCAGATCGGTGGCCAGCACCCAGCCGCTGGTTCCCACCTGGGCGGCGAGCCACTGGGCGATGCTGCCGCCTCCGGCCGCGACCTCGAGGCACTGCCACCCCGCAGCGACACCGACACCCTGCAGGCAGCGGATCGTTTCGTCGTCGTAGAGATCGGCAAGCGCGGGGAAGCGCTCGCGGGTCTCCCCGTGCGCGTTGTCAAAAACGTAACGTGTGTCGGACATGGAGGCTCCCGAAACCTACTCGGCGTGGATGTTCGAAGCGCGGATCACCTGGCCCCACTTGGCGTGTTCGGCGCGAATGAAGGCGGCGAACGCCGCAGGCGTGCTGGCCACCGGCTCGCGGCCGTATGACGCGAAGTACTGGCGCGCCTCGTCGGTCAGCAGGATCGCGGCGATCTCGCGCTGCAGCCGCAGGGTGATCGGCAGCGGCGTGCCCGCGGGTGCCGCGATGCCGAGCCAGCCGTTGTATTCGAAACCGGGCAGGCCCGACTCGGCGACCGTCGGTATGTCGGGCAGCGCTTCGAGCCGCGTGGCGCTCGTCACCGCGAGCGCGCGGATCTTGCCGGCCTTGACCTGCGCCAGCTGCACGTTGACGGTGCCGAAGGTGAAGCTCAAGCGGCCCGCGATGAGGTCGAGCATCGCCGCCGGCGCGCCGGCGTAGGGCACGTGCATGACCCGCACATTCGCGCTTCGGATGAACAGCTCGCTGGCCATGTGCGGTGGCGTGCCCGTGCCGGGGGAGCCGTAGTTCAACTGGCCCGGCTTTTTGTTCGCGAGCGCGATCAGCTCCGCGACCGAATGCACCGGCAGCTCCGGATTCACCGCGAGCAGCAGCGCGCCCCGCTCGACCTGGGTGATCGGCGCGAAGTCGGCCATCGCGTCGTAGCCCGGGTTCGCATACATGTGCGGGTTGAGCGCGAACGGTCCCTGGCCGGCCACCACCAGCGTGTAGCCGTCGGGTGCGCTGCGCGCAACGGCCTGCATCGCGAGGTTGCCACCGGCGCCGGGTCGGTTCTCGACCACGACAACCCCTCCGAGCGCCGGGGCGAGACGCTCGGCGAGCCAGCGGGCCAGAAGATCCGGCGGCCCACCGGGGGTTCCGGTGACGATGATCCGGATCGGCTTCGATGGATAACTCTCGGCGGCCGCGACCGGCACCCCCGCGAGGGCGGCGCAGAGTGCCCACAGGGCCAGCTTGGCTGTTGCTGCGATCGACATCCCGAACTCCCGGAGTGGTGCAGCCAGTGGAGCACCGCCCCCGCCACGCCGGTAGACGACGCCAAGCGCTTGCCCATAACATCCGGTTATGTCGCTGAGCCTTGCCCAGTTGCGTCAGTTCGTGGCACTTGCCGAAGCCGGCAGCGTCGGTGCAGCGGCGCGCGCGCTCGGGGTCTCGCAGCCGGCAGCGACGAAAAGCCTGCGTGCACTCGAAGCCGAGCTCGGCGTGGCGCTGGTCCGCCGCACAGCCCGTGGCACCGAGCTGACGAAGCACGGGCACACGTTCCTGCTGCGCGCCCGAAGTGCGTGCCGCGAGATCGAGCGCGGGCAGGCCGAACTCAGCGATGCGGTGAAGCAGGCGGGCGGCCCGATCGTGCTGGGCGCATCGCCCGCCGCCGCGGCGGCGCTGCTGCCGGGGCCGCTCGCGCTTCTTCGGCGCGACTTCCCGGTGGATATCCGCATCATCGAAGGCATGCCGATGGCGACGCTGCCACGCGTGCGCGACGAGTCGCTCGATTTCGCGTTGGGCCCCTCGTTACGCGAACCACTGTCGGGCGACATCGTCGCCCTGCCGCTCTATCCGAACGAGATGGCCATCGTGGTGCGACACGGCCATCCGCTCGCCGCCACACGCGCGCTGGCCGACCTGCTGGACTCCGACTGGATCACCGCCGGCCTCGGCACCGCCAGCCTTGTCGTCGACGACATGTTCACCGCCGCCGGCCTGCCCACGCCACGCTGGGCGATTCGCTGCGAGTCGATTCCCGGGCTGATCGCGATCACCGCGCGTTCCGATCTCATCGCCACGGTTCCCAAATCCTTGCTCGCGCTCGGCATCGCCGACCGGCTGCTCGTGCCGATTCGCGTCCGCGAGAAGATGGCCACGTCGACGATGAGCCTGTTCGTCAAACGGGACTCGCCGCCCAGCGCCGCCGCGGGCAAGCTCATTCGGCTGATCAAGGACGAGGCAAAGCGCCTGCGCGTCGTGCGATAGAGCGGCCGAAACGAGCGCGCCTCAGCGCCAGACGATCTCGTGCTGCATCACCAGCGGGTTCAGGCGCTCGTGCACCTGCTGCGCGAGCGCCGCGCGATCCGGCTCGGCCACGCCTTGCAGCGTCACCGTCGCGAGGCTGCCGTGGACCGCGTGGGACGCGACCGCGACCGTGATCGTCGCCGCCGGAAGGTCGGCCAGCATGCGGCCGATGGCACGCTGCGCAGCGTCCGAGCGCAGCGCCGGCTTGAACACCTTGCCGACCGCGGTGAGCGGAATCGTGTCGATGAAATACACCTGCACCGGCACGGCGGCGCGCTCGGGCGTTCTGTCACGCACGAACTCGGTCAGATCGCCAGCATCGAGGCTCACGCCAGGTTTGAGCTGAACAAAGGCGACCGGCAATTCGCCCGCGTACGCATCGGGCTCGCCGACCACGGCCACCAGCGCCACACCGGGGTGCTGGAAGAACACCTCTTCGATCGCGAGCGGGTCGATGTTGTGGCCGCCGCGGATGATCAGGTCTTTGGCGCGGCCGGTGATCCACAGGTAGCCCTCTCCGTCGAGCCGACCCAGGTCGCCGGAGTTGACCCAGCCCGGCTCGACGAACGCACCCACGTTGTGCTGCTCGCTGCGGTAACCCGAGAACACGCCCGGCCCCGCCATCGCCACCACGCCGATCTCGTTGGTCGCGCATTCGCCGAGCAGGCGCCCTTCGCCGTCGACCTTGACGATGCGCACGCGGCTGTAGGGCACGGCGTGCCCGGCCGAACCCAGGCGCACCGGCCGGTCGCGGTAGGCGATGGTGTGCACGCTCGAGGTCTCGGTCATGCCGTAGACCTCGAGCACCGGCACCTTGAGTTGCTCGGTATAAACCTTGCCCACCGCGACCGGAATGGCCGAGCCGCCACCCGAAGCGAAGCGGATGCTCGACGTGTCGGCCCCGCCCACCGGCACTTGAATGGCAGCGCCGAGCACCGTGGGCACGCCACCGAACACTTCGGGTCGGTAGCGCTCCACCAGGCGCCACACGTTGCGGATCGCGTTCGTCTCGCGCCAGCCCGATGGGGCGAGCACGACCAGCGTGTTGCCGCCGGCGAGCGGCGCCAGGCCTTGCGTGAGTGCCCCGCCAACGTGGAACAGCGGCAGGCCGAACAGCAGGTTGCGGCCCGGGCCGAACGGCAGCATCAGGCCCAGCACCCAGGCCTGGTAGACCTGGTTGGCATGCGTGTGGCGCACGAGCTTGGGCGTGCCGGTGGTGCCGCCGGTGTGGAAGTAGCCGGCGGTGTCGCTGGCCAGAATGCGCCGCCCGCTCGTCAGGCGATCGGCCGGGAATGTGCCGACCTTCGCATCGAAGTCGTAGACCGCATTCGCTTCGTCGGCCGCGCCGTGCACCACGACGATGGCCTTCAGGTTCGGCAACTGGCCCTTGATCTGCTGCACCTTGTCCCAGATGTCGGTGCCCGGCACCGGGCCGAGCGCCACCAGCACTTTCGTGTTGGCCGCGCGCAGGATCTCGGCGATCTGGGCGGCCGACAGCAGCGGGTTCACCGGGTTGGCGATGCCGGCGGCCTGCGCGCCGAACAGCGCGAAGAAGGTCTGCGGCAAAAGCGGCATCAGCAAACTGACGACGTCGTTCGGGCCGACGCCGAGCGTGTGGAAGAAGTTGGCCGACTGCGTGACCCGGGCGATGAACTGGGCAAAGCTGACCGTGACCGGTGTTTCTTCCGGGTCGCCCTTCGTCAGGAAGCGGATCGCAGCCGCAGCGGGGTCGATGGCGGCGCCGAGTTGCAAGGCTTCGTAGGTGCTCTGCGCCCTGATGCGCTCGGCGTAAGGCGTGGCTTCGAAAGCCGCGACATCGGCCGCGGTTCGGAACGTTGGCATCTGTGCGCCGATCAATCGGTCGAGCGGGTGGGCTTGAGCCATCGGTTCCTCCGAAGCGGGGTGGTCGGCCCATGGTAGGCAGGCCGTGCCGCGCCGGCCTCCCGATCAACCCCTAGCCGTACACTGCAAGCGGCCCGCAAAGAGGCCAAGCCGCGAGGAGAAACCCATGCAGCCGGTGCGACTCGAATTGCTGCAGCGCATGCCGATCTTCGGTGCGATCCGCGACGACGCGCTGCTCTTCCTGCTGGCGCAGGCGCGTGAAGTGAGCATCGCTGCCGGAGCCTATTTCTTCCGCGAAGGTGAGCCGGCCCAATCGATGTTCGTGCTCGAGTCGGGCAGCGTCGCCGTGTTCAAGAGCTGGCAGGGCCACGACTTCACCCTTCAACAACTGCAGGCCGGCGACTGCTTCGGCGAAATGGCCTTGATGGACCTCTGCCCACGCAGCGCCTCGGTGCGCGCCGAAGTCGAGTGCGTCGCGATCGAGCTCGGCGCCGGCGACCTGCTGCGCCTGTTCGAGCGTGACGCCGAACAGTTCGCGCTGATCCAGATGAACATGGGCCGCGAGGTCTGTCGCCGCCTGCGCGCCACCGACGAGGTGCTGTTCCACACGCTGATGACCTGAAGCCCTGCCCAAAAAAAAGGCCGCGAGCGTCTTGCCCACGGCCATTCCTCTGCGAGGAGACAGGCCCGTCGAGCGGGCCCGATGTTTTGCAGTTCGTGCTTGCCTCGGCCCGGCTCAGGCCAGCTTGATCCCCGTCAGGTCGGCCGTGAGGTAACCCACCGACGCCGCGAAGCGGTCCTTGTAGTTCGCACGCACCAGCGGGTCGAGCGTGGCCTGCACCTTGGCGTGCAAGCTGCCGCTCCAGTCGCCGGGGTGCTGGAAGTTGCTCATGATGTAGGTCCAGCCGTTGATCTCGTCGACCGCTTGCAGGCCCGTCGCTTCGCCACCCGAGGGGATCGACATCACCCGCGCCAGCGCCTTGGTGTCGACGTTGTAGGCCCACAGGAAGTTGTTGACATGGGTGCTGCTGTCTTCGCCGATGAACAGCGTGCGCAGCTTCTCCGAGAACTTCAGGTTGTCGGGGTTGGCGACCTTGTCGGGGTTGGCGAGGTTGCCGAGCGCGTCGGCCGCGATGTCTTCGCCGATCAGCAAGGCCCGGGTCTGCACCGGCACCCACTCGCTGTTGATGGCGGCGCCGGCCGTGTCCTTCTGCGAACCGGCCAGGTTGTGCGCGAACACCCCGCCCGCGACGATCGCCTTCTCGACCGTGATGCCGGTCGACTCGCGCCAGCTCGCCGCACCCCGCACCATCGAGCCCTGGATGTTCTGCAGCGCCGAGTAGGCGATCTTGTCCTTGGCGTTGACGGTCGTGCCTTCGAGCTTGGTGAAGCCCATGCTCGCCCCCACCAGGTTGGCGTAGCGGTGGGTTTCAAGGAAGGCCGCGGCCTTCTCCATGCCGGGCACGAGCTTGACCCAGTTGGCGGCACCTTCGACGAAGATCTTCGTGTAGCTGGCGTCGGCCGGGTCGGTCTTCGAGACGCTCATGATGTCGGCCGGCTTGAGCGTATTGGCCAGGGTTTCGATCTCGGCGCTGGTGGCGTGGCCGAGTGAAATCCACGTCAGCGCGGCGCCCGCGGCACTCGGGTCGACCGAGAAGCCGGCCCCGACCTTGGCCACGTAAAGCGTGCCGGCCGAGAGGTCTTTTTCCTTGTCGGCGACGAACATGAACAAGCCGCCGTTGGTGTAGTCGTCGCCCATCAGCGCGGTGCGCTGGTCGGGCATCACCTGGATCAGCTCGTGCGAGATGCGGCCCAGGCAGTAGTGCTTTTTCACCGTGCCCGTGCCGTCGGGATTCACGCTCACTTCGGGCACATGGCCGTAGTGGTAGGGGTTGGCGGTGGTCTCGTTGCCGAACAGGCTCTTGCTGTAGGCCTTGAACTGCGCGTTCGTGGCCGCGAACGGCGCGTCGGGTTCGTACTCTTCGCTCGACAGGTGCGTGCCCCAGGGCGACAGGCTGGCACCACAGGTGATCCACAGGCCGTGCGCGCTCGAGGTGTCGACGTTGTGATACTTCACCAGCGTGAGCGCGCCGGTGCTCTGGTTCTGATCGAGCGTGAGCACCGCGATCGGCGAGGGCAACACGCCGTAGGTGCTGGCGCCGCTCTGGTCGCGCGTGGTGTATTCGAACTGCACCACTGCGAACACCGCCTTGCCGGCGATGCCGGGCACGCTCGGGTTGGGCAGCGACAGCAGCGAGCTGCCGTCGGGCGAGTCGGAGAAAACCTGACGCTCCTTGCCGGCGACCGACCGGTCGACGATCGGCTGGTTGTTGATGTCCACGTAGCCCCCGGCCAGGATCGTGCCGCCGCTGCCATTGGGCACGAGGTCGCCGGTGGCGAAGAACGGGCGGTAGGCGAGCGCATACGACTTGCGGCTGCCGTCGCTGTAGGCCAGGCTCAGGCTGGAGCCGACCGAGGTGCTGGCCATGGCCGCCGGGTTGGCCAGCGTCGGTGCGGTCATGCCGGTGAAACTCGACGAGGTGTAGGTGGCGGACGGCGCGTCGTCATTGCCGCCGCAGCCTGCGAGCAGGGCAGTGGCGAAGGCCGAACCACCCAGAGGCAGCATCGGGGCGCCGACGAAGAACTTCAGCAGGCGGCGGCGGGATTCGAGGTTTTGCAGGGACATGGAGGCTTTCGGTGGCTTGGGAGAAGGTCGGCTCAATGAGCTGTTCGGCGCATGCTAGGCAGCGAATGTGAAAGCCTCGTTAAAACACGGTGGTAAAACATGCGCTGAGCGGGCCTGCAAATGGCTGGCCCCCGGCGGCCGCCGACATGGCCGGCTTCAAGCCGCAGACAATCCGGGATCGACGCAACAAAGGACTCACTCAGATGGCCCATATTCATTTCATCGGCGGCGAAAAGGGCGGCGTCGGCAAGTCGCTGATGTCACGCGTGCTGGCGCAGTACATGATCGACCGCGAGATCCCGTTCATCGGTTTCGACACCGATCGATCGCACGGCGCGCTGATGCGCTTCTATTCCGGCTATGCCTCGTCGGTATTGGTCGACAACATCGAAGCGCTCGACACCATCATCGAAGCCGCCGCCGAGCAGCCCGAGCGCCGCGTGCTCGTCGACCTGGCGGCGCAGACCCACGACCCGCTGGTGAAGTGGATGGACGACGCCGGTGTCTTGAACCTGGCCGACGAGATGGGCATGACGATCCACTACTGGCACGTGATGGACTCCGGCAAGGACTCGGTCGACCTGCTGAAGAAGCTGCTCGACCGCTTCGGCACCGGCATGAAATACGTGCTGGTGCGCAACCAGATCCGCGGCAACGACTTCAGCGTGCTCGAACAATCGGGCGAGCAGGCCCGTGCGATGCAGCTCGGCGCACGCGTGGTCTCGATCAAGAAGCTCGGCGACAGCGTCATCAACAGAATAGACGCTGGCAGCAGCAGCTTCTGGAAAGCCAAGAACCCGCAAGACCCGAACGGCGGCGGCCTCGGCCTGATGGACCGGCAGCGCGTGAAAGCCTGGCTGCGCGACGCCTACCGCGAAATCGACGACGTCGGCGTTTGAGGCACGGGCCGCGATGAACCGGCCCCTGCGCTCGCGCCGCGCGCTGCTGCAGGGCACCGCCGCCCTGACCTTCGCGCCCTGGCTGCTGCACGACACGCGCGCCGCTGACGCGCCACGCTTCGCGCTCGGCGTGGCCTCGGGCCAGCCACGCGTCGACGGCATGGTGCTCTGGACCCGCCTGATCGGCACGGAGCTGCCCGAACGGGTGCCGGTGCGCTGGGAACTGGCGCGCGACGAGCAGTTCCGCGAGGTCGTTGCACTCGGTGTCGAAACCGCCGAAGCCGCCTGGGCCCACAGCGTGCATGCCGAAGCCGCGGGCCTGGAGCCGGGGCGCTGGTACTGGTACCGCTTCTTCGCGCTCGGCCAGCAAAGCGCGGTCGGCCGCACCCGCACCGCACCGGCCGCGGCCGACACCGCATCGCTGAAGTTCGCGATCGCCAGTTGCCAGCGCTGGGACACAGGCCATTACGCCGCGTGGCGCCACCTCGCGGCCGAAGAACTCGACCTGGTGCTGTTCCTCGGCGACTACATCTACGAATACGCCTCGCGGCCCGACTCGGTGCGCCAGACCGAGAGCAAGGCCACGGTCACCACGCTCGACCAGTACCGCGCCCGCTACGCCACGCACAAGAGCGACCCGGCCCTGCAGGCCGCGCACGCCGCCGCGCCCTGGCTCGTGGTGTGGGACGACCACGAGGTCGCCAACGACTACGCGAAGCTGCAGGGCCAGATGCTGCAGCCCGACTTCAAGGCACAGCGCGCCGCCGCCTACCAGGCCTACTGGGAACACATGCCCTTCCCGAATTCGGCGCGCCCGAACGGCGCCGACATGCGCATCACCGGCCGGCTCGACTGGGGCCGCCTCGCACGCATCCACCTGCTAGACGACCGCCAGTACCGCGACGTGCAAGCCTGCCCCCGACCCGGCCGCGGCGGCTCGAACACCGTGACGCTGAAAGACTGCCCCGAGTTCCTCGACCCCAAGCGCACGCTGCTCGGCACCGAGCAGGAGCGCTGGCTCGCCAGCGGCTGGAGCCTGGAGCGGCCATGGAACCTGCTGGCACAGCAGACGCTGATGGCGCGTTTTTCATGGACCGACCCGGCCGGCAGCGGCGGCGCCACCTACTGGACCGACGGCTGGGACGGTTACGCGCCCGCGCGCAACCGCCTGCTCGGCACCGTGGCCGAACGCAAGGTGCCTGGCGTGGTGGTGCTCGGCGGCGACGTGCACACGAACTACGTGGCCGACCTGAAAGCCGACTTCGACGACGCCGCCGGCAAGGTCATCGCCACCGAGTTCTGCGGCACCTCGATCAGCAGCCTGGGTTTGGCGCAAGACCGCATCGACGCGGCGCGGGCCTTCAACCCGCATCTCAAGTACGGGCGCGGCGAGCAGCGGGGCTACATGCACTTCGCGGTCGACGCGAAGCAGTTGCAGGTCAAGCTGCAGGTGGTGGGCGATGCGCGCGACCCGGCGAGCGGCATCTCGACGGCGGCGCGCTTCGTGGTGGATGCGGAGAAGCCGGGGGCGGTCAGCGCCTAGTTTTAAGCAACTTGCTTCACCACTCCGGTAAGGCGAACGACATCACCTGTCGTTCGACCTGTTAACACTACATGCGCTGGCTCAACCGACGACAAGGAGCAACCGCCATGTTCTGGATACTCATCTGCCTTGGGGCACTTGCACTCACCTTCGCCAAGTTGGGCGCGTACTTCGTCATGACAAAAGTCCTCGCGGGCGGGTTGCTTGTGGCGATACTTGCTGTGGTTTGCCTCTCCGTTGCGTTGCTCTGGCGTGAACTGGTTAGGTGGCGTACGCGGTGATCCTCCCAGGCGATGGAAACGTTCATCGCCTTCCAAATCGGTCAATCTGCCTGCTGAGGTATTTCATGGTCGCTCCAGTTGCCCTTCCCTTGATGATTCCAGTCTTTGCTCTTGGCGCGATCACCAAGGCCATCAAAGGGCTGTACGGAGTGGCTGGCGACATCAACGAGTACATCGACAAGCACATCGAGGAGATGAAGCGCTCAGCCAACCCGACGATCGCAAGAACAGGTCGCGTTATCGAGATGGCAAAGCTGGGGTTCGGAATTGGCTACATGGGTTCGGTGATCATCATCGCCGTTGGCCAGTTTCTGCTCGGCAACACGTTCGCTGCCGTCGTCACAGTCGCAACTGCGGCGACGCTCAGCAATCCCATCGCGATGACCTGTGCTGCGATGGGAGCGATCCTCTACGGCTGGAATGCTCTCAGCGACCAGGAGAAAAACGAGATTCTCGACAAACTCTCCCGCGGACTTGAAGTGGGCGTCGAGTTGATCCGATCGATCGTGAATTTCGTGATCGACACGGCAAAACAGGTGATGGACTCCAAAATTCTGAAAGACCTGAAGAGCTTCATCGCTGACAAGGCGGCGCTATTCGGACGCAGTCTGTCTGATGTGACGCATTCAACCCTCGATGCCATCAGCGATGCCGGCACCGCAGTCAAAAAACATACCGGCATCGCCATCGACGAAACGCGGAGGGCCGCGACGAGGACTGGCGAGAAGATGGGCGAGGTCTTCAACGACGCGACCAAGGCTACCGGTGAAAGCTTAGAGGCTGCAAGCGAAGCAACCAAGAAGGTAATTGAAAGCGGCAAGACTCTGGTTAAACGGACTCGCAAAGACACGCCGCCAAAGTAACCACGTGATTCGACACGCCTTCGCTCATGCGCGCCCCCAATCACGACACCCTGGTTCGCCGGCTGGCCATCATATTGGTCAAACTGAATCAAGGAGAGTGCCTCGAACCGGTCGCGCTCGCTGAAGAGTTCGGCGTCAACCTGCGCACCATCCAGCGCGACCTGAACGATCGTTTCGCTTACCTTCCTCTGGAAAAGATGGATGGGCTCTACCGTCTCGACCCGGCATTTCTCGGCAAGCTCTCCACTCGTGACATCGAACGCTTCGCAGGCTTGGCTGGTGTACGAGGGCTGTTTCCGTCGCTGTCAGACGAATTTCTGCGCGACATCTTCGACACTCGCATCCAGACAGCATTGCTCGTCAAGGGGCACAACTATGAAGACCTGCGCGGGAAGGAGCAAAGCTTCCGGCAGTTAGAACAGGCCATCGTGGCCCGTCACCAAATCAGTTTCAGCTACCGGAAGGCCGACGCAGCCAAAGACTACGTTGACATCGAGCCCTACAAGCTGGTGAACCACAAAGGCATTTGGTACCTGGCAACCAAGGACCTAGACAAGCTCAAGACGTTTGCCTTCTCGAAGATCGACCGACTGCTTGTGTCCGACGTGACGTTTGAGGCTGACCACACGGTCGAACGCACCCTAGTGGACGACGAAGGCATCTGGCTCGGCAATGAGAAACAAGAGATCGTCTTGAAAGTGGCCAAAGAGGTAGCGTCATATTTCAAGCGTCGGAAGCTGATCGCGAATCAGGTCATCGAGAATGAACTCGAGGACGGCGGACTGATCCTCTCAGCCATCGTGGGCCACTCCAATCAAATCGTGCCAATTGTTCGGTACTGGATTCCGCACATCCGGATCGTCAGCCCCGAGGCTTTGCAAACAGAGATGGAAAACGAACTTGCCAATTTCCTCAAGCACTGATTACATCTCTGGGCATCACGGTGCCAATCACCACGTACCATTTGCACGCACCATTGGAAGTCTCGAGACCATATGAAACTGTCGCCGATCGCTCTTCTTGTTGGCTGCTCCCTTACTGCTGGCGCCACGTATTGGACGATGAACGAGCGTCTGCGAACGGTGTTCGCAAAAGTAGAGCAGCTTGAGAGTGAGGTATCCGTCAAGGAGTCGGAACTCCTCGGCTACACAAAGTACACGTCGTATCTCACCGTGGGCAAGCAATCCCTTGGAGAGCAGACGAAACTCATCACTGCCTCCGTCGTCCGAGACGAAGGCCTCACCCAGGTGATCGAAAAGTCGACGCTTGGCTTTTCAACGAATGGAACAGTGGCAATCTGGCACAAGGTCGAGTACTCATTTGGCTTTGACTTGCGCCCAGGAAGCTATGACGTAGTGGCCACGCCTACAGGCATTGAGGTTCGCGTCGGCAGGCCGATTCTGGTGGTAACGCCGGCTGTTACGGACTTGAAATACAAGATCCTCTCAGGCAGCCTGTTTGGCGACGAGAAGGGCGCCGTTCTCCGTCTATATGAGGAGGCGTCTAAAAGAGCCACGGAACAGGGGCGCGTCATCGCCGGTGAAGCCGCAACGGTTGCTTTGTGTGAAAAGAAGCTGACCGCATTCCTCCACAACTTTCTCGCCAAACAACCCGGCGTGAAAGTCGTTCCCACAATAGTCATCGCCTACAAGTAAGCCCTCCGTGCCTATCGTCACATTGAATTAGCGAGCGGCTCGTAGTTCACACCGGCGTCAACTTCGCCACCGACAAGGCCAGCCACTTCATGCCGTGGCGCCCGAAGTTCACCTGCGCGCGTGCGTCCACGCCCGAGCCTTCGAGCGTGACGATCACGCCTTCGCCGAACTTGTTGTGGAACACGCTCTGGCCCGAGCGCAGGCCGTGGCTCGGCGCTTTCGGCACCATCGGTGGCGCGGCGTTCGACATGCTGCTGACGTTGCCGGCGCCGACGATCGAGTTCAGACCCGAGCCGCGCGCCCACGCCGCCTGGTAGTCGCGCGCAAAACCCGAACCGAAACCCTGGTTGCGCGGCGTGATCCACTTCAGCGCCGCTTCGGGCAGCTCGTCGAAGAAACGGCTCTTGATGTTGTAGCGCGTCTGGCCGTGCAGCATGCGCGTCTGCGCGAAGCTCAGGTACAGGCGCTTGCGCGCGCGGGTGATCGCCACGTACATCAGGCGCCGTTCTTCCTCCAGCCCGTCGGCGTCGGCAGCCGAGTTCTCGTGCGGGAACAGGCCTTCTTCGAGACCCGTGATGAACACGCAGTCGAATTCCAGGCCCTTGGCCGAGTGCACCGTCATCAGCTGGATCGCGTCTTGCCCGGCCTGCGCCTGGTTGTCGCCGGCTTCGAGTGAAGCGTGGGTCAGGAACGCGGCCAGCGGCGACATGATCTCGCCGGTTTCGGCGTCGGGCGTCAGCTCGACCGACGCGACAGCCGTCGGCGTACCCGCGCTGATCGCGCCGGCGTGTTCGTCGACCGGCAGCGCCACCGCGTCCTTGCCGAAGCCTTCCTGCGTGACGAAGCCTTCGGCGGCGTTGACCAGTTCTTCCAGGTTCTCGAGCCGGTCCTGGCCTTCCTTGTCGGTCTTGTAGAACTCGACGAGGCCGGAGGTGTGCAGCATGTGCTCGATGATCTCGCGCAACGTGAGGCCGCGCGTGGCCTCGCGCATCGCATCGATCATCGCGACGAAGGCCTGCAGGTTGCCACCGCCCTTGCCCGAGAGTGCACCGACACTTTGATAGAGGCTGCGCCCGCTCGCACGTGCCGCGTCCTGCAGCTGTTCGACGGTGCGTGCGCCGATGCCACGCGTCGGGAAGTTCACGACACGCAGGAAGCTCGTGTCGTCGCTCGGGTTCTCGATCAGGCGCAGGTAGCTCAGCGCGTGTTTCACTTCGGCGCGCTCGAAGAAGCGCAAGCCCCCGTAGACCTTGTACGGCATGCCGGCGTTGAAGAGTGCACTCTCGATCACGCGGCTCTGCGCGTTGCTGCGGTAGAGCAGCGCGATGTCGCTGCGTGGTGTGCCTTCTCGGTGCAGTTGCTGTGCTTCTTCGACGAACCACTGCGCCTCGGCAAAATCACTCGTCGCTTCGCGCACGCGCACCGGCTCGCCCGGGCCGGCTTCGGTGCGCAGGTTCTTGCCCAGGCGGCGGGTGTTGCGCGAGATCAGCTCGTTGGCGGTGTCGAGGATGTTGCCGAAGGAGCGGTAGTTGCGCTCCAGCTTGATGACCTGCTGCACCTTGAACTCGCGCTCGAACGCGGCCATGTTGCCGACCTGCGCACCGCGGAAGGCGTAGATGCTCTGGTCGTCGTCGCCGACCGCAAAGACGGCAGCGTCGGGGCCGGCGAAGACTTTCAACCACGCGTACTGCAGCTTGTTCGTGTCCTGGAACTCGTCGACCAGGATGTGCCGGAAGCGCCGCTGGTAGTGCTCGCGCAGCGCCTGGTTGTCGCGCATCAGCTCGTAGGTGCGCAGCATCAGCTCGGCAAAATCGACCACACCTTCGCGCTGGCACTGGTCTTCGTAGGCCTGGTACACCTGCACCAGCACACGCGATTGTTCGTCGCGCACTTCCACGTCTTTCGGGCGCCGGCCATCGTCTTTCTGCCCGGCGATGAACCACGTGACCTGCTTCGGCACGAAGCGTTCTTCGTCGAGGTTCATCGCCTTGATCACCCGCTTCACGGCCGACAGCTGGTCGCCGGAATCGAGGATCTGGAAACCCTGGGGCAGCGCCGCGAGTTTCCAGTGCGCGCGCAGGAAACGATTGCACAGGCCGTGGAAGGTGCCGATCCACATGCCACGCACGGGAATCGGCAGCATCGCGCCCAGGCGCGTCAGCATTTCCTTCGCGGCCTTGTTGGTGAAGGTCACGGCCATCACGCCGCCGGGCGAGAGCTGGCCGGTCTGGATCAGCCAGGCGATGCGGGTCGTCAGCACCCGCGTCTTGCCCGAGCCAGCGCCGGCCAGGATCAAGGCCGGGTGCGCCGGCAGCGTGACCGCGGCGAGCTGTTCGGGGTTCAGGTTGTGCAGCAGCGTGGAGCGGCCGGCTTCGGGGTCATCGAGGTGCATGGGCTGATTGTCGGCCACGGCCGCAACCACCGTTCAGGCGTCGTTGACCGTCGTGGCCGGCCCGCTCGGGCCCTCGCGCCGGCCGAGCTGGAAGAAGATGCCGGCGGCCAATGCCGAGAGCAAGCCCATGCAGATGTAGGTGGCGTGGAAGGTGTGTACGAGCTCTTCGCCCGTGGGCACGGCGGCCCCGTTGGCGAAGGCGGCCAGCAGCGCACCGGCGGCCGCCACGCCCAGGCTCATCGACAGCTGCATCACGACCGAGAGCAGGCTGTTGCCGCTGCTGGCGCGCGCGTCGTCCAGGTCACCGAGCGTGAGCGTGTTCATCGCGGTGAACTGCAGCGAGTTGACGATGCCGAACAGGCCGAGGTACACGAGGATCATCACGTGCGGCGTGTTTCGATCCACCAACGCAAAGCCGGCGATGAACACGGCCAGCAGCAGCGTGTTCGAGACCAGCACGCTGCGGTAGCCGAAGCGCCGGATCACGCGCTCGGCGAAGAACTTGATGAACATCGCGCCCACCACGGTCGGCACCATCGTCAGCCCCGCCACGCTCGGCGAATAACCGAGCCCGACCTGCAGGAACAACGGCGTGAGGAAAGGCATGGCGCCGCTGCCGAGCCGCGCGAACAGGTTGCCGAAGATGCCGACCGAAAACGTGGGGATCCGGAACAGCGCCAGGCTGAACAGCGGCTTGTCGGCCCGCGCCGCGTGCACCCAGTAGGCGGCCATCGCCGCGAGGCCGGCCATCACGAACAGGATCGACACCGCCACGCTGAACGCGTGCTCGCCCAGGCCCTGCAGGCCGAGCGACACCAATACGAGGCCGAGCGAGAACATCACGAAGCCGGGCCAGTCGAAGCGCTGGTTCTCGGCGCCGCGCAGGTCGGGCATGTAACGCAGCGCGGCGAACACGCCGAGCACGCCGACCGGCAGGTTGATCAGGAACACCCAGTGCCAGCTCGCGACCTCGACCAGCCAGCCGCCCAGCGGCGGGCCGAGCAGCGGGCCGACGAGGCCGGGAATGGTCACGAACGACAGCACCTTCAGCAACTCGGCGCGCGGGTAGGCGCGCAACACCGCGAGCCGCCCGACCGGCAGCAGCAAGGCCCCGCCCACGCCCTGCACCACCCGCGCCGCCACCAGCCACGGCAGCGAAGGCGACAGCGCGCACAGCAGCGAGCCCAGGCTGAACAGCACGATCGCGCTGATGAACGCACGGCGGGTGCCGAAGCGGTCGGCGAGCCAGCCCGACGCGGGAATGAAGAGCGCCACCGTGAGCATGTAGGCGATGACGACCGACTGCATGCGCAGCGGGCTTTCGCCCAGGTCCTTGGCCATCGTCGGCAGCGTGGTGTTGAGGATGGTGCCGTCCAGCGTCTGCATGAAGAACGCGATCGCGACGACCCAGGGCAGCAGGCGTCGGGTGGCGGGGTCGAGCAGCATGCGTCGTCGGCCCTGTTGCGCCATCAGCCCTGCCGAGCGATCCGCCCGCGGATGCGCGACAGCGCGACCGGCGTGATGCCGAGATACAGCGCGAGATCCTTCTGCGCAACGCGTTGCGCCAGCCCCGGTTCCTCGGCGTTGAAAAGCCGATAGCGCTCCTGCGGCGTCAAGGTCAGCAGTTCACGCTCGCGCTTTTCCTTGCGCGCGCCGTAGCGTTCGACGCCGACACGCAACGCGCGTTGCCATTCGATGTGGCGGTCACCGAGCTCGCGCAGCATGGCGTAGCCGAGTTGCTCGATGACCACGTCACCCATCGCCACTGCAGCGAAGGTCGTGCGCCCGTTCGGGACCAGCGCCTCAAGGCTGGCGAAGTACCCGCCTTCGGCGATGAAGGACTTGATGCGCTCGCTGCCGTCAGGCCGCAGGTAGACGAGCTTGACCACACCGGCGGTCACCACACTGAGCCATGGCCACGGCACGTCGGCATCGAACACGGCCTGGCCAGCTGCGATCCGCCGCCGTCTCACGGTTGCAGCGAAGCGTGACCACTCGGGCAACGGTGCTGCCGCGAGATGTTCCAGCAGCCGTCGGCAGGCAAGCTCATCCATTGGATGAACGGTAGCTCATCCGGTGGGTCACGGCTTATCCGAAGTTAATGACAGGTGGCGTTGCCCTCCGGCACGATCCCGCCATGAACATTCACCTCAACCACCAACTCACGCCTGTGCCTTCCGAGCAGGCCACGACACCGCTGCTGTGGTGGTTGCGCGAGGACTGCGGCCTGACCGGCACCCGATACGGCTGTGGCGAGGGCGCATGCGGCGCCTGCACGATTCACGTCGACGGCGCCGCCACACGCGCCTGCATCACGCCGTGTGCAGCGGCCGCCGGCCGAAGCGTCGTCACGATCGAGGGCCTGGCACAGGGCGGCGTGCCCCACCCGGTGCAGCAGGCGTGGATCGAATTCGCGGTGCCGCAGTGCGGCTATTGCCAGAGCGGGCAGATCATGGGCGCCGCGGCGCTGCTGGCCGAACACCCGCAGCCCACCGATGCGCAGATCGACGCGGCGATGAGTGGCCACCTGTGCCGTTGCGGCACCTACGACCGCATCCGCGCCGCGATCCACCGCGCGGCACGGATCGCAGCCGGTACAGCGCGGTGAGCGCGAGCCTGACGTTGCGCCGCCGCGCGCTGCTGGGCGGCGCCGGACTCACCGTGGTGTTCGGGCTCAATGGCTGCGCGTTGCTGCCGCCCATTCCGCGGCGCCCCGACCCGACGCTGGAAGACGCCATCGGCTGGATTCGCCTGGGCGCCGACGGCCGCTGCACGCTGATGTGCCCAAGAATGGAGATGGGGCAGAACATCCAGCAGGCAGCGCGCCGCGTCGTCGCGCGCGAACTGGGCCTGGAAGAGTCCGCCGTCGACGTGTCGAGCCCGAGCACGGCCGACATCGCACCCGCCAAGGCCACCGTCGGCAGCGACTCGGTGCGCGAACTGCTCCCGCTGCTGAGCGCGGCCTGCGCCACCTTGCGCGCCGCGCAGCCGAAGGCCGGGGCCGCGGCGGCCGGGGTGTCACCGGTCGCGGCCGGTGCCGCGCCGCTCGAAGCGCTGGTGACGGGCCGGACGCGGTTCACGGCCGACATCCGCCTGCCCGGCATGCTGCATGCCTGCGTGCTCAGGCCAGCATGGCGGCGTGAACTGGGCCCGCGTTTCGATGGTGTCGACGACGCCGCGCTGCGCGCTGCGCCGGGCTTCGTCCGTTTGCTGTCGCTGCCCCCACTCGACGGGCCCGCGCTGGTGGCTCGCCACGCCGGCGCGCTGATGGCGCTGCGGCAGGCGGCGAAGGCACGGTGGCTGGCACCGGCCGTGGCGCCCGATCCGATGCAGATGGTCGACGTGGACGCGGCGCTCGCCGCGGGGCGCCTGACCAAGGACAGCGGCGCGGTGCACGACGGCCCGTGGACGCTCGACCTGCGGCTGGATGTGCCGCCGGCCGCCCACGCCGGCATCGAGCCGCGCTGCGCATTGGCGCACTTCGAGGCCGACGGCCGCTTGCAGGTGTGGTGCGCGACGCAAGACCCGTTCTTTGTGCGCGACGTGCTGGCGCGCGACCATGGCCTGGCCACGTCGCGCGTGGTCGTGCACAGCCAGCGGCTGGGTGGCAGCTTCGGCGCCCGCACCATCGCGACGGTGGAACGCGAGGCGGCGTTCGTCGCCAAGGCGATGGGCACGCCGGTGCGGCTGCATTGGTCGCGCGAGGACGAGTTTCTCGGCGGCTTCCACCGGCCCCCCGCCTCGCAGCGGATTCGCGTGCGCCTCGGCGCCGACGGCCGGATCAGCGACTGGTGGCATGCCTTGTCGAGCTCGCACGTGTTGTTCACGAACGCCGCCACACCGGCCTGGTTGCAACGGGTCACCGATCTGATCGGCGATGACGGCACGGCCCGTGGCCAGATCCCGCCCTATGCCGTCGCACGTCGCCGCCTCTCGCTGACGCTGACGCGCCTGCCGATCGCCACCGGCCCGTGGCGCGGGCTCGGCGCGGGGCCGAACGTGCTGGCGATCGAATCGGCGATGGACGCGGCCGCGCGCGCCAGCGGCCAGGACCCGGTGGCGTTCCGATTGCGTCACCTCGAAGATGCACCAGCCGGCGAGCACCTTCGCAGCCCGGCGCGCCTCGCGCACGTGCTCAAGCGCGCAGCCGCGCAAGCCGCGAGCGTGCCGCTGCGAACGGCAGGCCCCGGAGAGTCGGTCGGGCGCGGTGTCGCTTGCGGGGTCTACAAGGGGCGCAGCGTGGCCGCCGTGACCGCCGAGGTGGTGATCAGCGCCGACGCGATCCGCGTCACCCGGCTCTGGTGCAGCCACGACTGCGGGTCGATGATCGACCCCTCGGGCGTGCGCGCGCAGGTCGAAGGCAACCTCGTGTGGTCGATCGCGCTGGTGCTCAGCGACGAACTCGCCGCGCCCGACGGCCGGCCGTCGGTCACCGGCTTCGGTGCCTACGCGCTGCCACGCATGGCGCAGATGCCGACGATGCACATCGACCTGCAGGGCAGCAACGAGCCGTCGTCGGGCGCGGGCGAAACTGCCATCGTCGCCGGCGCCGGCGCGATCTTCAACGCCATCGCGGCGGCCAGCGGCAGGCGCCCCGTGCGGCTGCCGGTGCGGCCCGCCGATGTCACCCGCAGCCCAAGTTGACGGGACGACGACAAAGCGCGAACCCGAAGCGGGCAATTCCTGCCGCGTAGAATTTGCCACCGGGCCCGAATTTTTCGCGCCCGGTTTTTTATTGGGCGGCGCGAACACATCATGGAAATCTTCGACTACGACAACGTGCTGCTGCTGCCACGCAAGTGCCGCGTGGAAAGCCGCAGCGAATGCGACGCGTCGATCCAGTTCGGCGCGCACCGCTTCAACCTGCCGGTGGTGCCGGCCAACATGAAGACCGTGGTCGACGAGCCGATCACCGAGTGGCTGGCCGCGAACGGGTTTTTCTACGTGATGCACCGCTTCGACGTCGACAACGTGGCGTATGCGAAGAAGATGCGCGACAAGGGCCTGTACGTCTCGATCAGTTCGGGCGTGAAGGCGCCCGACTACGCGGTGATCGACCGCCTCGCTTCCGAAGGTGTCGGCGCCGACTACATCACCATCGACATCGCGCACGGCCACGCCGACAGCGTGCAGAAGATGATTGAACACATCAAGAAGAAGCTGCCGGCCACCTTCGTGATCGCCGGCAACGTGGCCACGCCCGAGGCGGTGATCGATCTGGAGAACTGGGGGGCAGACGCCACCAAGGTGGGCGTGGGCCCGGGCAAGGTCTGCATCACGAAGCTGAAGACCGGCTTCGGCACTGGTGGCTGGCAGTTGTCGGCGCTGAAGTGGTGTGCCCGCGTGGCGACCAAACCGATCATTGCCGACGGCGGCATCCGCGACCACGGCGACATCGCCAAGAGCGTGCGCTTCGGCGCGGCCATGGTGATGATCGGCTCGCTGTTCGCGGGCCACGAGGAGTCGCCGGGCAAGACCGTCGAGGTCGACGGCAAGCTCTTCAAGGAGTACTACGGCTCGGCCAGCGACTTCAACAAGGGCGAGTACAAACACGTCGAAGGCAAGCGCATCCTCGAACCCATCAAGGGCAAGCTCGCCGACACGCTGCGCGAGATGCGTGAAGACGTGCAGAGCTCGATCTCTTATGGCGGCGGCACGAAGCTGGCCGACATCCGCAAGGTGAACTACGTGATCCTGGGTGGCGACAACGCGGGCGAACACCTGCTGATGTAAGGTCGGCGCGCAACATCCGGAAACCTCGGCGACGCAGAGGATGGACAAGCGCAATACTTTCGGTACAGGATTCCTTTGCAATCGGGCGGCGCGCGTGTCGCCGCGTCGGCTCTTTCGCCCGTTCGACCACCCCGAGCGACCACCCCGAAAACAACCCGAGATCTCCGCGTGAAAAACCTGCTGCGTATCTGCCTGACCTGCCCGCTGTCCCTTGCGCTGCTGAGCGGCTGCGGCGGTGGCGGGCTCGACACCGACAGTTCGGTGCGCCTGGTCAACGCGACCAGCGAATACACGACGCTCGACCTCTACGCCGGCAGCGACCGCATCGCGAGCGGCGTGGCATCGAACAGCGTGGGCAGCTACGCCACGCTCGATGCCGACACCTACACCTTCAACCTGAAGAGCGGCGGTTCCACGGCCACCGCCGCCAGCACCAGCCGCGAGGCCGTGAAGAAAAAACACCAGACGCTCGTGGCCTACACGAGCGCCGGTGCGCTGACGAGCGAGTACCTCTCCGACGAAGAAAGTGCGCCGAGTTCCGGCACGGCCAAGCTGCGGGTCTTCCACACCGCTTCTGCCGATGCGGGCAAGGTCGACCTCTACCTCGTCAACACCAACTGCTCCGACCTGCAGAACTCGACCGCTGCGGCCTTGGTCACCGGGGTTTCCGGCCTGCAATCGGGCTTCGTCGAGGTGTCCGCGGCGACCGGCGGCACGCCCTATCACGTGTGCGTCACCGCCACCGGCGACAAGACCGCGCTGCGGCTCGACGTACCCGCACTCACGCTCGGCAACCAGCAGATCGCCACGCTGATCCTCACACGCAGCACCGGCGGTGTGTTGCTGAACGGCCTGCTGCTGAACCAGCAGGGCACGCTGACGCAGGCGCTGAACACATCGGCACGGGTGCGCGTCGCGGCCAATGCCAGCGCGGCCGGCACCGTCACCGCCACCGTGGGCAGCGTGTCGCTCGGCCTGAACTACACCTCGCCCGCGGTCGGCAGCTACAAGCTCGTGCCGGCCGGCGCGCTCGCGCTGAGCCTCAACGTGAGCGGCACCACGACCACGGTGAACACCCTCACGGCCACTGCCGGCAACGACTACACGCTGCTGGTCACCGGGGCAGCCGCCGCGCCGGTCGCCACGCTGATCGCCGACAACAACACGCCGTCGACCAGTACCGCGCAGCCGGTGAAGCTGCGCCTCGTGAACGGCCTGAACGGCAGCACGGGGTCGGCGACGCTCGCCTACAACTACGACCAGGTGGGCGACGGTGCTGCGCCCTTGAGCGCGAACAGCCCGAGCCTGGTGGTCTCGAGCGCCGCGCTCGCGCGGCTGGAGGCGAGCTACGGCGGCACGAGCCTCGTGGTGGGCACGACCATCACGCTCGAATCGGGCAAGGTGTATTCGCTGTTCCTGCTCGGCGACGCGGCTGCGGCACAGGCGATCCTGCGCGCCGACCGGTAGGCGCGCCGCACCGGGGCGCGCACCTACAATCGGGGCCTCCCCGTTTCCGACGTTTTCCGGGAGGTGGCCACGCACCGCGCCACCCCCGGGCGCCCTGCCATGACCGAGCTCGCCAAATCCTTCGAACCCGCTGCCATCGAGGCCCGTTGGGCGCCGCTGTGGGAACAGGGCGGCGTCTACGCGCCCACACTCGACGCGAGCAAGCCGTCGTTCAGCATCCAGCTGCCGCCGCCGAACGTGACCGGCACGCTGCACATGGGGCACGGGTTCAACCACACGATCATGGACGCGCTGACGCGCTACCACCGCATGCGCGGGTTCAACACGCTGTGGCTGCCCGGCACCGACCATGCCGGCATCGCAACGCAGATCGTCGTCGAGCGGCAGTTGCAGGACGAAGGCAAGAGCCGGCACGACATCGGCCGCGCGAAGTTCATCGAGCGTGTCTGGGAGTGGAAGGCGCACAGCGGCAACGTCATCACCTCGCAAATGCGCCGCATGGGCGACACGGTCGACTGGTCGCGCGAATACTTCACGATGGACGCGACCCAGTCCGCCGTGGTCAACGAGACCTTCGTGCGGCTCTACGAAGAAGGCCTGATCTATCGGAAGAAGCGCCTCGTGAGCTGGGACCCCGTGCTGCGCTCGGCGGTCTCCGACCTCGAGGTCGAGAGCGAAGAAGAAGACGGCTTCCTCTGGCACATCCGCTACCCGCTGGCCGACGGCTCGGGCTCGCTCGTGGTCGCGACCACACGGCCCGAAACCATGCTCGGCGACACCGCCGTGATGGTCCACCCCGACGACGAGCGCTACACGGCGTTCATCGGCAAGCAGGTCACGCTGCCGCTGTGCGACCGCACGATCCCGGTGATCGCCGATACCTATGTCGACCGCGAATTCGGCACCGGCGTCGTCAAGGTCACACCCGCCCACGATGCGAACGACTACGCCGTCGGCCAGCGCCACTCGCTGCCGATCATCGGCGTGCTCGCGCTCGACGCGACGGTGAACGACAACGCGCCGCCGCCCTACCGCGGGCTGGACCGCTTTGTGGCGCGAAAGAGGGTCGTCGCCGACCTCGACGCACTCGGCCTGCTGGTCGAGACCAAAAAGCACAAGCTGATGGTGCCGCGCTGCGCCCGCACCGGGCAGGTCGTGGAGCCGATGCTGACCGACCAGTGGTTCATGGCGATGACGCAGGCCGGCCGCGACGGCGAGTCGATCGCCGGCCGGGCGATCCGCGCGGTCGAGAACGGCGACGTGCAGTTCGTGCCGCCGCAGTGGGTCAACACCTGGAACCACTGGATGGGCAACATCCAGGACTGGTGCATCTCGCGCCAGCTCTGGTGGGGCCACCAGATCCCGGCCTGGTACGGCGCGGGCGGTGAGATCTTCGTCGGGCGCGACGAGGCCGAAGCACGCGCAAAGGCCGATGCCGCCGGCTACGTCGGCACCCTGACCCAGGACGAAGACGTGCTCGACACCTGGTATTCGGCTGCGCAGTTCCCGTTCTCCACGCTGGGTTGGCCCGGCAAGACGATCGAACAGGACCTGTTCCTGCCGTCGACCGTGCTCGTCACCGGCTACGACATCATCTTCTTCTGGGTGGCCCGGATGATCATGATGACCTTGCACTTCACGGGCAAGGTGCCGTTCCGCCACGTCTACATCCACGGTCTCGTGCACGACGCACAGGGCAAGAAGATGAGCAAGAGCGAGGGCAACGTGATCGACCCGGTCGACCTGATCGAAGGCGTCGACCTCGACACGCTGATCGCGAAGTCGACGGCGGGCTTGCGCCGGCCCGAGACGGCACCGAAGGTCGCGGCACGCGTGAAGAAGGAATTCCCCGAAGGCATGCCGGCCTACGGTGCCGACGCGTTGCGTTTCACGATGGCGTCGTACGCCAGCCTGGGCCGCCACATCAACTTCGACACCAAACGCTGCGAGGGTTACCGCAACTTCTGCAACAAGCTCTGGAACGCGACCAAGTTCGTGTTGATGAACTGCGAAGGCCAGGACTGCGGGCTGAAGGAACACACCAAGGCCGAGTGCGCGCCCGGCATGCCGGCGCACGGCTACCTCAAGTTCAGCCCGGCCGACAAGTGGATCACGAGCGAGCTGCAGCGCGTGGAAGCCGCGGTCGAACAGGGCTTCGCCGACTTCCGCCTCGACAACGTGGCCAACACGATCTATGCCTTCGTGTGGGACGAGTACTGCGACTGGTACATCGAGATCGCGAAGACGCAGATCCAGACGGGTGGCGAGCCGCAACAGCGCGCCACGCGCCGCACGCTGATCCGCGTGCTGGAAACGGTGCTGCGCCTGATGCACCCGATCATGCCTTTCATCACCGCCGAACTCTGGGAAACGGTGGCGCCGGTCGCTGGCCGCAAGGCGCCGGGCGCGAGCATCGTGACCGCGGCTTATCCGAAGGCGCAGCTGGAACGCGTCGACGCCGCTGCCGATGCCTGGGTCGCCAAGCTGAAAGGTGTGGTCGGCGCCTCGCGTGCGCTGCGCAGCGAGATGAGCCTGTCGCCAGCGGCGCGCGTGCCGCTCTACGTGATCGGCGACGCCAGCTTCATCGAGGAAGCTTCAGCGCTGCTGAAGTCGCTGGCCAAGGTTTCCGAAGTGACCTTGTTCGCCGACGATGCAGCGTTCGCACAGGCCACCCGCAGCGCTGCCGTCGTGGTGCAAGGCGAGTCGCGTCTGGCATTGCACGTCGAGGTCGACGTGGCGGCGGAAACCGCGCGCCTGGCCAAGGAAATCGCGCGGCTGCTGGGCGAGATCGCCAAGGCCCGGGCTCAACTCGACAACGAGAGTTTCGTGGCCCGCGCGCCGGCGGCGGTGGTCGAACAGATGAAGCTGCGCGTGGCCGAATTCAGCGCGACTGTGGTTCGCCTGCAAGATCAAGCGGCACGCCTGGCGACGTCGGCCTGAAGCCCCGCGACGACGGCGGGTCGCCGGTCAGCAACTCGTCGATCCGCTTCACGACCGCCCAGGCGCTGCGCAGGCGCGACTCGCGCGTGGTGGCCGCCAGGCGCGGTGTGACTTGCAGGTTGCTCACCGCCGACAAGGGCCGGTCGGCTTCGAGCGCGCCGGGCTCCATGCTGTCGAACCACGCCGCCGCGATGCGGCCGCTGCTGAGTGCCAGGGCCAGCGCCGACTCGTCGAACAGCTCGGAATGGGCGATGCTGACCACCACCTGGCCCGGCTTGCACGAGTGCAGCAGGCGCTCGCCGAGCAGGCCGCGGTAACGGCTGAAGTAGTTGAGCTGCACGCACACCGCGTCCGACTGCGCGAGCAGCTCGCGCAAGCCCAGCGGCTGGATCTTCCAGCGCGTCCAGACGCCATCGTTGGCGTGCACCGACGGGTCGTAACCGACCACACGCGAGCCGAAGCCGGCGAGCATCTGCGCGGTGGTGCGGGCGGCCGGCGCCATGCCGATCAGGCCGACCGTGGCCGCGCCGATCTCGCGCCCGACCCAGCCGCTGTCGGGCCCCTCGGCCGGGATGCGGCGCAACAGGTGCAATACCGCGCCGATCATGAATTCGGCTTCGGCCCGCGCGGTCGCGGTGAAGCTGCGCACCACCTCGATGCCGGCGCGCGCGCACAGGTCGAGGTCGATGTTCTCGGCGCCGGCGTTCACGCGCCCCACGGCGCGCAGCAGCGGCGCGCTGAACAGCGCCTGCGCGTCGAGCGTGACCGAGGGTGGCACGATGGTCGCCCGCACGTCGTGCAGCGCATCGCGAAAGGCGCGTGGGTCGAGCGCGAGTTCCGGTGCGACCAGCAATTCGTGGCGCGCATGGAGCCAGTCCATCACTTCGGCTTCGAGCGTGTCGACGATCAACAGGTCCATGCGGGAAGGGGGCGTTGTCTTACGAAAGCGATTGTGGTGCCATGCCAGAATTCAAGCATGACTCAACCGGATTGTAAGTAGATGTTAGTCACTCGCGCGATTTTTCCGGTGGCCGGCCTCGGCACCCGCTTTCTGCCCGCCACCAAGGCCCAGCCGAAAGAGATGCTGCCGGTCGTCGACAAGCCGCTGATCCAGTATGCGGTGGAAGAAGCCTACGCGGCCGGCGTGCGGCAGATGATCTTTGTGACGGGCCGTCACAAGCGCCCGATCGAAGACCATTTCGACATGACCTACGAGCTCGAGATGGCGCTCGAACAGTCGGGCAAGGAAGAGTTGCTCAAGGTGGTGCGCAGCGTCAAGCCCGACGACATGGAATGCATCTACGTGCGCCAGGCGCAGGCGCTGGGCCTGGGCCACGCCGTGTTGTGCGGGCAGCGCCTGGTGGGCGACAACCCCTTCGCGGTGCTGCTGGCCGACGACCTGATGGTGGGTGACAAGCCGGTGCTGCAGCAGATGGTCGAGCAGTTCAACGAATGGCGCGTCTCGATCCTCGCCGTGCAGGAGGTGCCTGCCGCGCACACGCGGCGTTATGGCATCGTGGCAGGCACACCGATCAACGAGCACCTGCTCGACGTGACCGGCATCGTCGAGAAGCCCGCACCCGAAGTGGCCCCGTCACGCCTGGGCGTGGCGGGCCGCTACATCCTGACCCCCGGGGTGTTCCACGAGATCGCCACGCAGCAGCGGGGTGTGGGTGGCGAGATCCAGCTGACCGACGGCATCGCCGCCTTGCTGCGCCGCGAGAAAGTGTTCGCGTACCGCTACGAAGGCAGGCGCTACGACTGTGGCAGCAAGGAAGGCTTTCTGGAAGCCAACGTGGCCTTGGCGCTCGACCACCCCGAGCTCGGGCCGGGCTTTCGCGCCTACCTGAAGACGCTGGCCATCTGAGCGGCGCGGTGGCGCTTCAGCGCCGCCGGATGTAGTGCACGAACTCTTCGTTTTCGCTCGTCTGCTCGACCAGCTCGTTGCCGGTCTGGCGCGCGAAGGCCTGGAAGTCACGCGTCGAGCCCGGGTCGGTCGAGACGACCTTCAGCACCTCGCCGCTGTGCATGTCGGTCAGTGCCTTCTTGGCTTTCAGGATGGGCAGCGGGCAGTTCAGTCCGCGCGTGTCGAGTTCTTTCTGGGCGTGCATCGCTGATCCTCGGGTGGTGCGCGAATTCTAGGTCCGCAGCGGCAGCTCGGCCCACTGCGGCGTGATGCCACGCGACGTGAGCCAGTCGGCCACCGCATAGCCGGTGCCGGCGCGCCAGCACTTGATGTCTTCGGGGCGGTAGAAGCGGTACTCGGCGAGTTCCGGCGACAGCACGACTTCCCCCCGCGCGACCACGTGGTACGCGACGATGACCTGGTTCATGCGCTGGAAGTCGTACACGCCGATCAGCTTGACGGAATCGGCCTTCAGGCTCGTTTCTTCGAGCACCTCGCGCGCGATGCCGCCTTCCGGCGTTTCGCCGGCTTCCATGAAGCCGGTGATCAACGCGAACATCTTGCCCGGCCAGGCCGCGTTGCGGGCCAGCAGCACCTGGCCGTCGCGGTCGGCCATCTCGATCACGGCGGCGAGCACCGGCGTCGGGTTGTTCCAGTGCGTCCAGTCGCAGGCCGGGCAGCGCAGGCGCGCCTTCGGGCCGCCGTCTTCTTCCTGCGACAGCAGTTGCAGCGGCGTGGCGCAGTGGGGGCAATAGTTGAATTGATGGGCCAAGAGACACCTCAGGCAGGAAAGACACCGGTCGACAGATAACGGTCGCCCCGGTCGCACACGATGAACACGATGGTCGCGTTCTCCACCGTCTTCGCGATCTGCAATGCGACCCAGCACGCACCGGCCGCCGAGATGCCGGCGAACAGGCCTTCTTCGCGCGCCAGGCGCCGTGCCATGTCTTCGGCCTCGAGCTGGCTCACGTAGACCATCTCGTCGATCCAGGTCGGGTCGTAGATCTTGGGCATGTAGGCCTCGGGCCATTTGCGGATGCCCGGAATCCGCGAGCCCTCGCTCGGCTGCGCGCCGATCACACGCACCGCCTTGCTCTGCTCTTTCAGATAGCGCGAGGTGCCGGTGATGGTGCCGGTCGTGCCCATCGCGCTGACGAAGTGCGTGACCTGCCCGGCCGTGTCGCGCCAGATCTCGGGGCCCGTCGTCTCGTAATGCACACGCGGGTTGTCGGCATTGGCGAACTGGTCGAGCACCTTGCCCTTGCCGTCGCGCTGCATCTGCTCGGCCAGGTCGCGCGCGTATTCCATGCCACCCGAACGCGGCGTGAGGATCAATTCGGCGCCGAAGGCCTTCATCGTCTGCGCGCGTTCGATGCTCAGGTCTTCCGGCATGATCAAGAGCATGCGGTAACCGCGGATCGCCGCGGCCATCGCGAGTGCGATGCCGGTGTTGCCCGATGTGGCTTCGATCAGCGTGTCGCCGGGGCGGATGTCGCCGCGCTCTTCGGCGCGCTTGATCATGCTGATCGCGGGCCGGTCTTTCACCGAACCGGCCGGGTTGTTGCCTTCGAGCTTGCCGAGAACGATGTTGCCGCGCGCGGCGTTTGCGGCACCCGGCACACGCACCAGGCGCACCAGCGGCGTGTTGCCGATGATGTCTTCGACGCTGCCGTAACGGGGTGTTGTTGTAGTCATAGCCGCTCCTCGCCGCGGATTGTCGCAGGGGCAGAGAAAGCGCGTGGTGCCTCGGGTCGGAATCGAACCGACACTCCTTGCGGAACGGGATTTTGAGTCCCGCGCGTCTACCGATTTCGCCACCGAGGCCGGTGCTGTAGAGGGGCGGATTCTGCCATACAGCACAAAGCCCACGGCCTTGAAATCGCCGCGCCCGACCCGACCCTTAGACTCTGCAACTCTGCCCCACCCCGGAACCCCGCGCATGCCGTCGATGCCCCCCGTCACCCAAGCCCTGCTGCTGATCAACGTGGCGATGTTCTGCATCGACCTGTTCCTCGGCCGCTGGTTCACGCAGTTGCTGGCGCTGTGGCCGCTGGGCGCGGGCTTTCTGCCGTGGCAGGTGGTGAGCTACTCGTTCCTGCACGGCGACGCGATGCACCTGTTCTTCAACATGCTCGGCCTGTGGATGTTCGGCGCCGAGCTCGAGCGCCTGTGGGGCCCGAAGCGTTTTCTGCAGTTCTATTTCGCCAGCGTGCTCACGGCCGCCGCCGCGCAGCTCGCGGTCGCGGCGATCAGCGGGGGGGTGTACCCGACGGTCGGGGCTTCGGGCGGCCTGTTCGGCCTGCTGCTCGGCTTCGGCATGATGTTTCCGAACCGCACGATCGTGCCCCTGTTCCCGCCGATCCCGATGAAGGCCAAGGTCTTCGTCGCCGTCTTCGGTGGGCTCTCGCTGCTGTTCGGCGTGTCGGGCGCGATGCCGGGCGTGGCGCACTTCGCGCACCTGGGCGGCATGCTCGGTGGCTTTTTGATGATCCGCTACTGGCAGGGGCGCTCGCCGTTCGGCAAACGCTGAAACTTCGTCAATAGCCGCGCTTCCGGTCCACCGTCTGTGGTGGCGGCTCGCCGCGCCGCACGCAGTGCAGGCCGGCGACGAACTGCTTCGCGATGGTCTCGGGTGACGACTGCGCCGCGATGTGCGGCGTGATCGTGATGCCGGGCACGTCCCACAACGGGTCGTCGGCCGCCATCGGTTCGTGGCACTGCACGTCGAGTGCGGCGCCGGCCAGGTGGCCGCTGCGCACCGCTTCGATCAGGTCGGCCTCGACCACGTGCTCGCCGCGCGCGATGTTGATCAGGTAGCTGCCTCTCGGCATGCACGCGAGCATTCGTGCGTCGAGCAGGCCGCGGGTCTGCGGCGTGAGCGGCAAGGCGCAGACGACGATGTCGCTGCCGGCGAGCAGCGCCTCGAGCGAACCGCTACCGCTGCGGCTCCAGCCGCGCACCTCGAAGCCCACGCTTTCGAGCAGTCGTGCGACCACGCCGCCCATCTCACCCATGCCGAGCACGCCCACGCGGCTGCGCACCGCCGCCACCGGCTGGCGCCGCCACGCGTGCTCGCGCTGCTGCCGTTCGTACATCGTCAGCTGGCGTGCGTGGCGCAGCGCCATCATCACGACGAACTGGGCGATGCCGCGGCCCTGCTCGTTGTCGATGATGCGCGACACGCTCACCTGCGGGGCGAGCTCGGGCACGAGCAGCTTGTCGACACCGGCGGCCACCGCGCACACCCACTTCAGCTTCGGCAAGCGCGCCGCCACGCCGCGCGGAAAGCGCCAGCCGAGCACGACCTCGACCTCGGCGAGTTCGGCGTCGCTGATGTCGGCGCGATACGGGATCAGGGCCACATCGGGATCGACCGCGTGGATCGCGGCGGTGAAATAACCCGCGGGCATCGGGTCGGTGAGCAGCAAGGTTTTCATCGGTCGGGTTCGGTGTGTCGGTCGTTCAGGAATTTCAGGCCAGCAGGCCCGTCGCTGCCGTCGGGTAACGCAGGCGCAGGCGCAGTTCCCGCTTGAGCCGCTGGTTCGACAAGCGCCGCGATTCGCCCATGAAACTGAGCTGCATCGGCGACATCTGCACCAAAGCTTCTTCGCGCGAGATGCGCGGCGGGCGCGGCAGCGCGCACAGGTCGGCGGCCAGGTCGAAGTAGTCGCCCATCTTCAGGTCGGTGTCGTCGCAGACGTGCAGCACACGTTGCGGCAGGCCGCGGTGCAAGGCGGCCACGCAGGCGCGCGCCAGGTCGTCGGCGTGGATGTGGTTGGTGTAGACATCGTCGATGGCCCGCAGCACCGGCGCACTGCGGGCGAGCCGGTCGCGCGGATGGCCGCCTTCGCGGTCTCCAGCGTAGATGCCCGGGATGCGCAGCAGCGTCACCCGCACGCCGAACGCGCGGCCGAACCAGCGCAATCGCTGCTCGGCATCGACACGCCGGCGCGCGCGGTCGGTGCCCGGATTCACGCTGCGTGTTTCGTCGAACTGTGCCCCGGCGCAATCGCCGTACACGCCCGTCGTGCTGCCATAGACGATGCGCCGCACCCGGCCCTGGCGGGCCAGCGCTTGCAGCAGGTTTCGGGTTCGCAGGTCGGTGGAGCCATGGCCTTGCGGCGGTGCCAGGTGCAACACCGCATCCGCCAGCCCGGCGAGCCGCGCCAGCGTGGCCGCGTCGTCGAGGTTGCCGATCAGCGGCAGCGCGCCGGCCGCGCGCAGCTCGCCAACCCGCGCGGCACTAGACGTGAGCGCCACCACCCGCCAGCGCCCGTTCAGCAGCGGCAGCACACGCAGGCCCACATCGCCGCAGCCGACGATCAGCAAGGTGGGTCGTTTGAAGCGCGTCGACAGGTCGGTCACAGGGGCAATCGATGGGCGAGGCAGAATCGCCCCTCTGTCCGAGAGTTTCGCCCAAAAGATCACCATGACCTTCACCGTCACCGTTCAGCCCAGCGGGCGCACTTTCAGCGTCGAGCGCGACGAACCCGTTCTTCTGGCCGCGATCCGCCAGGGCGTGGGCCTGCCCTATGGCTGCAAGGACGGCGCCTGCGGCTCCTGCAAGTGCCGGCTGCTCGAAGGCCGCGTGATCCACGGCGTGCACCAGTCCAAGGCGCTCAGCGCCGAAGAAGAAGCGGCCGGCTGGATGCTGACCTGCCAGGGCGCGCCGCAGACCGACCTGGTGCTCGAAGCCCGCACGGTGCCCGGCGCCGGCGAGTTCCCGGTGCGCAAGATGCCGAGCCGCGTGACGAGCATCGCCAAGCCCGCGCCCGACGTGGCGATATTGCAGCTGCAGTTGCCGGCCAACGACGTGTTGCAGTACCACGCCGGCCAGTACGTCGAGTTCATCCTGCGCGACAACTCGCGCCGCAGTTATTCGATGGCCAACGCGCCGCACACGCAGACCGAAAAGCCCGGCATCGAGCTGCACATTCGCCACCTGCCGGGTGGCAAGTTCACCGACCACGTGTTCGGGGCGATGAAGGAAAAAGACATCCTGCGTGTCGAAGGCCCGTTCGGCAGCTTCTTCCTGCGCGAAGACAGCGACAAGCCGATGATCCTGCTCGCTTCGGGCACCGGCTTCGCGCCGATCAAAGCGATCATCGAACACCTGCAGTTCAAGAACAGCCAGCGCCACGCCGTGTTGTACTGGGGCTGCCGCAGCAAGGCCGACCTCTACCTGCACGACTGGGCGCTGGCTGCGGCCGAGCAGATGCCGAACCTGCAGTACATCCCGGTGCTGTCGGAGCCCAAGCCCGAAGACGGGTGGACCGGCCGCACCGGCTTCGTCCACCAGGCCGTGATGCACGACCACCCGAACCTGATGCAGCATCAGGTCTATGCCTGCGGCGTGCCGATCATGGTCGAGTCGGCGAAGCGTGATTTCGTGATGAAGGCCGGGCTGCCGGACGACGAGTTCTATGCGGACTCGTTCACGTCCGAATTGGACAAGCACGGCGCATGAAGCGGCACGCAGCCGGGGCGCGCTATGGCGCCGTTGCCATCGGCTTGCACTGGCTGCTCGCGCTGATGATCTTCGGCTCGCTCGGTGTCGGCCTCACCATGACCGACCTGCCGTTTTCGCCGCTGCGCCTGAAGCTCTACAACTGGCACAAGTGGGCCGGCATCACGATCCTGCTTCTCTCGGCCTTGCGTTTGTTGTGGCGGCTCGCGCACCGGCCACCGGCGCTGCCGTCGAACGTGATCGCTGCGATGCCCGCATGGCAACGGCACGCGCACAGCGTGACGCACTCGCTGCTGTACCTGCTGTTCTTCGCGGTGCCATTGACCGGCTGGGCCTACAGCTCGGCGGCGGGCTTCCAGGTCGTCTGGTTCGGCGTCCTGCCCCTGCCCGACTGGGTCAGCGTGAACAAGGAACTCGCCGACGCCGTGCTCAAGCCGCTGCACGCCGCCTGCGCCCTCTCGTTGGGCGGGCTGGTGCTGCTGCACATCGCGGCCACGCTCAAACACCAGTGGATCGACCACGACGGGCTGTTCTGGCGCATGTGGCCCACCGGAGAAAAATCGTGAAGAGACTTCTGCTGGCGACGATGGCCTTGATCGCACTGGTGTCGGGCACCGCCGCGTTCGCCCAAACGCCCGCGAAGCTGCTGCCGGCCCAGAGCGAGATCAACTTCGTCAGCAAGCAGATGGGTGTGCCGGTCGAAGGGGTGTTCAAGAAGTTCGACGCGCAGATCAACCTCGACCCGAAGAAGCCCGAAGCCGGCACGGTGGCCTTCACGATCGACACCGGCAGCGCCTCGCTCGGCATCCCGCAGACCGACGCCGAACTGCCCAAGCCGGAATGGTTCAACACACCCAGGTTTCCGCAGGCCACCTTCCAGTCGGCCACGATCAAGGGCCTGGGCGGCGGCAAGTTCGAAGTCGCCGGCAAGCTGACGATCAAGGGCAACGTGCGCGACATCGTCGTGCCGGTCAGCGTGGTGCAGAACGCCGGCGCCTCGGTCGCCAGCGGCGCCTTCACGATCAAGCGCCTCGAGTTCAGGATCGGCGAGGGCGACTGGGGCGACACGTCGATCGTCGCCAACGACGTGCAGGTTCGTTTCAAACTCGCACTCACCGGGCTCGGCCCGCTTTGACCACAGACCCATGACCATGCAAAGACGCCAACTGCTGATCACGACCGCCGCCGCCGGCCTGCTGCCCGCCGGCATCGCGCACGCTCAAAACAAAACCCTTCGCCTGATCGTGCCCTACCCGCCCGGCGGCCCGCTCGACATCGTGGCGCGCGCGCTCGCTGAAAAGGTGCAGCCGACGCTCGGCACGGTGATCGTCGAGAACCGGCCCGGTGCCGGTGGCAACGTCGGGGCCGACCTGGTCGCCAAGGCCGCGCCCGACGGCAACACTGTTCTGATGGGCGCGGTCGCCACCCACGCCATCAACCCCTGGCTCTACGCGAAGATGCCCTACGACTCGGCGCGCGACTTCACGCCGATCACCGGCGTGGCCCAGGTGCCCAACGTGCTGGTGATGAACCCGGAGAACGCGGCCCGGCTCGGCATCGCCAGCGTCGCCGACCTGGTCGCCTACGCCCGCAAGAATCCCGGCAAGCTCAACTACGGCTCGGGCGGCATCGGCAGCGCCGGCCACCTGGCGGGCGAGATGTTCAAGGCCCGCGCCGGTGTCTTCATGGTCCACATTCCCTACGCGGGCGGCAACCCGGCGCAGCTCGCGTTGCTGTCGGGCCAGGTCGACCTGAACTTCGACAACCTCGCCGCCGCCTCGGCCAACGTCAAGGCCGGCAAGCTCAAGGCGATCGCGGTCACGACCGCGGCGCGCGCCGGCACCAGCCCCGAATTGCCGACCATCGC
>Ga0209883_1000030_pt1 | contig 43407 bp, 47 predicted proteins | sample GWRWT4_21May14_FD_187196 | JGI IMG/M metagenome (GOLD analysis project Ga0209883, IMG submission 187196) | Sand microcosm microbial communities from a hyporheic zone in Columbia River, Washington, USA - GW-RW T4_21-May-14 (SPAdes) (version 2) | ecosystem: Engineered > Artificial ecosystem > Sand...
CGCCAATGTCTGCTGCTTCATCGTCGGACCTCACGCTGTTACTCTGACGCCAGAGATGCAATCGCCGAGCCAGGGGACTTGATCAGTCTTGCCCTAACCGCCCGACAAGGCCTGCATCACGTACACCTCGCTGTCGGCCTTCAGCGGGTCGGCCAGCTCGACGCGCTCGTGGCAGCGCGCACCGTCGATGAACGCGACGACGTTGGCGCGCAGATGCCCCTGGTCGTCGAGCACATAACCGCGCAGGCGCGGGTTCATGGCAAACGTCGCTTCGAGCGCCGCGCGCAGCGTGGCGGCGGGGGCGTGCACCTCGGGCGTTTCGGTGAAGCGCTTGAGCTGCTGCGTGAAGACGATGCGGGCCATGCCTCGATGATGCCGTGCGCGCCGGGGTTTGAAAACCGGAGCCGCCACCATGTGTGCCATGGCGCTGCAGTTCAAACCCTGAGGCTTGGCGCCGCCGCGGCACGGCACAATCGAAAGCACCGCGGCGCCGCCTGGCCGGGCCGCATGCCCCACCACTTTCCCTGGAGTCAAGATGAACGGTCTGATGATGCAGCAGTCGCTGCTGATCTCGTCGCTGCTGGTCCACGCCGAGCGCCACCACGGCGACCAGGAAATCGTCTCGCGCCGCGTCGAAGGCGACATCCACCGTTGCACTTACCGAGAGCTCGCCGCGCGTTCGCGGCGCATGGCCAAGGCGATCGCTTCGCTCGGCGTGAAACCCGGCGACCGCGTGGCCACGCTGGCCTGGAACGGCTACCGCCACATGGAGCTGTACTACGCCGTGTCGGGCTCGGGCGCCGTGCTGCACACGCTCAACCCGCGCCTGCACCCCGACCAGGTGGTCTACATCGCCGACCACGCCGAAGACCAGGTGCTGTTCTTCGACATGACCTTCCTGCCGCTGGTCGAGGCGGTGGCCGGCCGCGTCAAGACCATCAAGAAATTCGTCGCGATGACAGACCGCGCCCACATGCCCAAGGAGAGCAAGATCCCCGGCCTGCTGTGCTTCGAAGACCTGGTCGACGCGAACGACGACCGGTTCGAATGGCCGGTGTTCGACGAAAACCAGGCCTCGTCGCTCTGCTACACCTCGGGCACCACGGGCAACCCGAAGGGTGTGCTCTACAGCCACCGCTCGACCGTGCTGCACACCTTCGCGATCGCGCTGCCCGACGCGCTGAGCGTGTCGGCGCGCGACACGATCCTGCCGGTCGTGCCGATGTTCCACGTCAACGCCTGGGGCCTGCCCTACGCGGCCTGCATGATGGGTGCGAAGCTCGTGTTCCCCGGGCCGGGCCTGGACGGCAAATCGCTCTACGAACTGTTCGAGACCGAACGGGTCACGGTGTCGGCCGGCGTGCCCACGGTGTGGCAGGGCCTGCTCGGCTTCGTCGAAGCCGGCGGTTTGAAGTTCTCGACCATGCGCCGCACCGTGATCGGCGGCTCGGCCTGCCCGCCGGCGATGATGAAGGCGTTTCAGGAAAGGTACGACGTGCAGGTGATCCACGCCTGGGGCATGACCGAGATGAGCCCGGTCGGCACCGCGTCGATCCTGAAGGGCAAGCACCTCGGCCTGTCGCCTGAAGAGCGCATGGCGGTGCAGAGCACGCAAGGCCGCGCGGTCTACGGCGTCGACATGAAGATCGTCGGCGAAGACGGCCAGGCGCTGCCCTGGGACGGCAAGGTCTCGGGCGAGCTGCTGGTGCGCGGGCCGTGGATTCTGCAGAGTTACTTCAAGAGCGAAGGTGGCGACCCGCTGGTGACCGATGGCGAAGGGCGGGGCTGGTTCCCCACCGGCGACGTGGCCACGATCGACAGCGACGGCTACATGCACATCACCGACCGCAGCAAGGACGTGATCAAGTCCGGCGGCGAATGGATCGGCTCGATCGACCTCGAAAACATCGCGATGGCGCACCCCGCCGTGGCGATGGCGGCGTGCATCGCGGCCACCCATGCGAAGTGGGACGAACGGCCGCTGCTGATCGTCGTGAAGAAGCCGGGTGCCGAAGTCACGCGCGACGAGTTGATCGCGTTCTTCGAAGGCCGCATCGCGAAGTGGTGGACACCCGACGACGTGGTCTTCGTCGACGCGATCCCGCTCGGCGCCACCGGCAAGATGCTGAAGAACCGGCTGCGCGAGCAGTACGGCAAACACCTGCTGGCGCAGGGCTGAACGCCAGAGGATGCAAGCCGGAGTCGTCTACGCCACCCTCGCCTTCGTCTGGTGGGGACTGTTTCCGCTGTACTTCCGCATCGTCACCACGGTGCCGGCGCCGGAGATCCTGGCGCACCGTGTGCTGTGGTGCCTGCTGTTCCTCGTCGCCCTGCTGACCGCGCGGCGCCAGTGGGGCTGGCTGCGCCCGGTGCTGCGCCAGCCCAAGGTGCTGGCAGCCTTCGTGGCCAGCGCCCTGCTGATCGGCGCGAACTGGCTCGCCTACATCTGGGCCGTGATGCAAGGCCACGTACTCGAGGCCAGCCTGGGTTACTTCATCACGCCGCTCGTCAACGTGCTGCTCGGCATGACGCTGTTGCACGAGCGCCTGCGCCGCGCGCAGTGGGTGGCGCTCGCCATCGCGGCCTGCGGCGTGCTGTGGCTCACCGTGCAGGCCGGGCGGCCGCCGTGGATCGCGCTCTCGCTGGCAGTCACTTTCGGCGGCTACGGCTTGATGCGCAAGATCGCCGTGCTCGGTGCACTGGAAGGCTTGACGCTGGAAACACTGCTGCTCGCCCCGCTGGCCGTGCTGGCACTCGGCCTCGCGGCGATGCACGGCACGTCGAGTTTTCCGGCACCCGACCTGCTCACCAACGTCTGGATGATCGCGCTCGGCCCGATCACCGCCGTGCCGCTGCTGCTGTTCGCGGCCGGTGCACGGCGCCTGTCGATGGCCACGCTGGGCATCGTGCAGTACCTCGGCCCGTCGATCCAGGTCGTGGTCGGCATCTGGGCGTTCAACGAGGCGTTCCCGATGGAGCGCTTCATCGGCTTCGCCTGCATCTGGGCCGCGCTGATCGTGTACTCGCTCGACGGCTGGCGCGTGAGCCGGCGGGCCGCCGTGGCGCCCGCCGTTTGAACAAGCCTTAAGCCGCGGCCGGCTCCGGGGCCGAGCTGCGGATCAGGTGGTCGAACGCACCGAGCGCCGCCTTCGCGCCGTCGCCGGTCGCGATGATGATCTGCTTGAACGGCACGGTCGTCACGTCGCCCGCCGCGAACACACCCTGCAGCGAGGTCTGGCCGCGGTTGTCGACCACGATCTCGCCGTGGCGTGACAGTTCCAGCGTGCCCTTGAGCCACTCGGAATTCGGCACCAGGCCGATCTGCACGAACACACCTTCGAGTTCGACATGTTTCGACTCGCCGCTCGCGCGGTCGGTGTAGGTGAGGCCGTTGACCTTGCCGTCGGCGCCGGTGATCTCGGTCGTCTGCGCCTGCGTGTGCACCACCACGTTCGGCAGGCTGTGCAGCTTGCTGACAAGCACCGCGTCGGCACGCAAATGGTCACCGAATTCGAGCAAGGTCACGTGGCCGACGATGCCGGCCAGATCGATCGCCGCTTCCACACCCGAGTTGCCGCCACCGATCACCGCGACGCGCTTGCCCTTGAACAGCGGCCCGTCGCAGTGCGGGCAGTAGGCCACGCCCTTGTTGCGGTATTCCTGTTCGCCAGGCACGTTCACCTCGCGCCAGCGCGCGCCGGTCGAGAGGATCACGGTCTTGCTCTTGAGCAGAGCGCCGTTGGCAAGTTGCACGCTGACGAGGCCGTTCTTCTCGGCCGCCGGGATCAGCTTCTCGGCGCGCTGCAGGTTCAGGATCTCGACGTCGTACTGCTTGGCGTGCTGCTCCAGCGCGGCCGCGAACTTCGGGCCGTCGGTCTCGAGCACCGAGATGAAGTTCTCGATGCTCATCGTGTCCATCGTCTGCCCGCCCATGCGCTCGGCCAGCATGCCGGTGCGGATGCCCTTGCGCGCCGCATACACGGCCGCTGCGGCGCCCGCGGGGCCACCGCCGACGATCAACACGTCGTAGGCTTCCTTCGCGTTCAGCTTCACCGCATCGCGCGCGGCAGCACCGGTGTCGAGCTTGGCGACGATCTCGTCGACTTCCATGCGGCCCTGGCCGAAAAGTTCGCCGTTGAGGAACACCATCGGCACGGCCAGGATCTGGCGCTCTTCGACTTCCTTCTGGTACAGCCCGCCGTCGATCACGACGCTCGTGATGCGCGGGTTCAAGACCGCCATCAGGTTCAGCGCCTGCACCACGTCCGGGCAGTTGTGGCAGGTGAGGGACATGTAGGTCTCGAAGCGGAAGTCTCCGTCGAGGTTCTTGATCTGCTCGATCAGCTCGGCCTCGATCTTCGGCGGGTGGCCGCCGACCTGCAGCAGCGCCAGCACCAGCGAGGTGAACTCGTGGCCCATCGGGATCGCGGCGAAACGGATGCGTGCTTCTTCGCCGATGCGGTTCAGCGCGAACGACGGCTTGCGCGCGTCGTTGCCGTCGGTCTTCAGCGTGATCTTGTCGCTCAGCGAGACGATGTCCTGCAGCAGGCCATGCATCTCTTGCGCCGCGGCGCTGTCGTCGAGCGACGCCGTGATTTCGAAGGGCAGCTTCACACGCTCGAGGTAGGCCTTGAGCTGCGCCTTCAGGTTTGCGTCCAACATGTGAAGCTCCTTTTGTTTACTGCTTTGAGACGGCTTAGATCTTGCCGACGAGGTCGAGCGACGGGGTGATCGTCGACGCGCCTTCGTTCCACTTGGCCGGGCACACTTCACCCGGGTGGGCGGCGGTGTACTGGGCGGCCTTGAGCTTGCGCAGGGTTTCCTTCACGTCGCGGGCGATCTCGTTGGAGTGCACCTCGGCGGTCTTGATCACGCCGTCGGGGTTGATCACGAAGGTGCCGCGCAGTGCCATGCCGTCTTCAGGGATGTGCACGCCGAACATGTTCGTCAGCACGTGCGTCGGGTCGCCGATCAGCGGGAACTTGGCCTTGCCGACGGCCGGCGAGGTTTCGTGCCACACCTTGTGGGCGAAGTGCGAGTCGGTGGTGACGATGTAGACCTCGGTCTCCAACTTCTGGAACGCAGCGTAGTTGTCGGCCGCGTCTTCCACTTCGGTCGGGCAGTTGAACGTGAACGCGGCGGGCATGAAGATGAACGCCGACCACTTGCCCTTCAGGCTCTGTTCGGTGACTTCGATGAACTTGCCGTTCTTGAACGCCTGGACCTTGAAGGGCTGGACGGTGGTGTTGATCAGGGACATGGGTACTTCCTTTGAAAGAGTGGAGGGTGAGTCGAATTAACAGGGTTAATACTATGCTATTTGAGAATTAGTCTTGATTGTTGATGTCTATCGCCTGAATAGAAAGAAGCCGGCACGGGGCCGGCTTGCGGGGCGCGAAACAGCGGTGCGCGTGTTAACGCAAATCACCCGCCAGGCTCGCCAGCGTCTCGGGCGCAATCACCGTGTGCGCCGGGTAGTTGGTGTGGTCGCAGCCGAGCTTCACGCTCGCGCCGGCGCGCACTGCGTCGCGCATGGCCTTGTTGAACTCGAAACGCACGAAATGCACGGCGGAAGTCTTCTCTTCGTTTTCGCGGTCGAGATCTTCGTCGGCGATCGCATACACCCGCGCATGGCCTTCGACTTCGACGAACAAGCGGTCTTCGACGCCGATCAGCCGCGCCAGTTCGCGCTTGCGCTCGTGCGCGTCGGGGTACTCGATCATCATCGTCGCCTTCCAGTTGCTGCCGTCGGGCACGAGCGCGGCGTAGGCGTCGATCTCGCTCTGGATGCCTTCTTCGTCGAAGATCTTCTCGATGTGCAGCATCTCCTGGATCTGCCGCCGGATCGTGCGTTCGTCTTCGAACTGCACGCTGACGTGCTCTCCCAGGTGCACCGTGCGCAGCTTGCGGTGAGCGATGAACTCGGGCTTGGCGCTCTTGCGGATCTTCGCGTAGGCCTCGAGCGTCAGCAAGTTTTCTCGGGTGATCGTCATGTCGCTCACTCCAGCCCGTAGGCGATGCGCACCAGGCTCAGCGGGTGCTGCAGTTTCGCGGCAGGCAGCTTGTTGACCGCCATGCCTTGCAGGATGTGGTGGCCGGCCAGCGCACAGTCGGAGCTGATGAAGTCGGGCTCATCCTTGGCCATCAACTTGAACACCGGCTTGCCGATTTTCATCGCGTTCGCGTGGAAGGCCGTCTTCACGCCGTAGGTGCCGGCGTGGCCCGAACAACGCTCGACCGTGTTGAGTTGCACCGGCACGGTCTGCCCGATCAGCTTGAAGACCTCTTCGGTCTTCTTGCCGATCTTCTGCACCCGGCCGTGGCAGGGGATGTGGTAACTCACCTTGCCGAGCGCGGCCTTGAAGTCGAGCTTCAGGAGGCCGTCCTTGTGGCGTGCCATCAGGTATTCGAAGGGGTCGAACATCGCGTCCTGCACCGCCTTCACGTCGGCGTCATCGGGGAACAGCAGCGGCAGTTCCTGCTTGAACATCAGCGTGCAGGACGGAATGGCCGCGAGGATCGCGTAACCCTCGCGCGCGTATTTTGCCAGCACGGGAATGTTCGCTTCCTTGTGTTTGGCCACGCCATCCAGGTCGCCGAGTTCAAGCTTGGGCATGCCGCAGCAGCTTTCCTTCTCGACGACTTCGTAGGCGATGCTGTTGTGCTTGAGCAGCTTGATCAGGTCGAAGCCGATGCCGGGCTCGTTGTAGTTGACGTAGCAGGTCGAATAGATCACCACCTTGCCGGGCGTGCGCTCGCCGTTCACGACCGGTGTGGCGGCGCTGTCCTTGTCGGCGCTCCAGCGGAAGCGCTGCGTCGCGAGCTCGGGCAGCCACGCATCGGGGTGCACGTGCAGCGCGCTGTCGAGCAGCTTGCGCACCGGCTTGGTCTTGTTCATCGCGTTGACCACCTGCACGACGACCGGGATGCCGGCGAACTGGCCGTGCGTGTCGGTCGAGGCGAGCAGCTTCTCGCCCGCGCCCACCTCGCCGTTCCTGAACTTGATCGCCTTCGCGCGCAACATCGTGTGCGGGAAGTCGAGGTTCCACGGGTGCGGCGGCGTGTACGGGCACTTGGTCATGTAGCAGAGGTCGCACAGGTAACACTGGTCGACCACGCTCCAGAAGTTCTTGTGCTCCACGCCGTGCACTTCGCCGTCGGCGGTGGCATCGACCAGGTCGAAGAGCGTCGGGAACGACTGGCACAGGCTCACGCAACGGCGGCAACCGTGGCAGATGTCGAAGATGCGCTCCATCTCCTTTTCGCACGCGGCCTGGTCGTAGAAGGCCGGGCTCTTCCAGTCGACCGGGTGGCGCGTGGGGGCTTCGAGGTTGCCTTCGCGTGTGCTCATCGAATGTCCTGGCCGCAAAGCTGAAATTGCAATGAACAAGGGGCACGAAGCCCCCTGTTCGGTGAGCGCAATACGCGCGTCAGTCCACCAGCGCGTCGAGCGCCTTCTGGTAGCGGTTGGCGTGCGAGCGCTCGGCCTTGGCCAGCGTCTCGAACCAGTCGGCGATCTCGTCGAAGCCTTCGTCACGCGCGCTCTTGGCCATGCCCGGGTACATGTCGGTGTACTCGTGCGTTTCGCCGGCCACGGCAGCGGCGAGGTTCTGGCGGCTCGAGCCGATCGGCAGGCCGGTGGCCGGGTCGCCCACCGCTTCGAGGAATTCGAGGTGGCCGTGCGCGTGGCCGGTCTCGCCTTCGGCGGTGGAACGGAACAGCGAAGCCACGTCGTTCTGGCCCTCGATGTCGGCCTTGTTGGCGAAGTACAAGTAGCGCCGGTTGGCCTGCGATTCGCCCGCGAAGGCGTCTTTCAGGTTTTGCTCGGTCTTCGAACCTTTCAAGCCCATGTCGATCTCCTGTGAGTTGAACTGCAAGTGGCCACCGTCACGTCGTCGTTCGACCAAGCGGCACGCTTGACGCTACCCCACCACCCGGCCCTTCGCCAATACAAACGACCAATGGACTCATTGGCGTGGGCTATGCATGCGAATTAAATGATAGTCATTCTCACCTTCAGCCCGAAACCTTCGGGGTTAACCCGAGAAGCTGCAGCGCCAGACCATGCAGACGTGCTTGCGGATCGGCCAGTTCATGCAACACGTCGAGGTGGTTCGTGCCAGGCACCGCCTCGCAGACCGGCACCGCGCGCGCGCCCCAGGCTTCGCGGATCAGCCGGTTCTGACGCAGGAATTCTTCGCTCTCGTTCGCACCGACCGTGGCGTACAGGCTGCCCGCCGGTGGCGGAAAGAAGGCCGGGCTCAGGCGCTTCGCCGAGGCCGGTGTCAGGCGCAAGTCGGCCTGCAGGAACGGCGTTTCGCACACCGGCTCCAGATCGAACAGGCCCGAGATCGAGAGCGCCGACCCGACCAGTTGCTCCGGCAGGTCCAGCCCCACCTGCAGCCAGCGGCAGCACAACAACATGGCCGCCAGATGCCCACCAGCGGAGTGCCCGGCCACGACGATGCGCGTCGGGTCACCGCCAAACGATGCGGCGTGGCGATAGATCCAGGCCAGCGCACGGGTCATCTGCAGCGCGATGGTCTCGATGCTGACCGACGGGCACAAGGCGTAGTTCGGCACCACCACCATCGCCCCGGCCTGGGTGAAGGCGGGTGCGACGAACGAGTGGTCACGCTTGTCGAGCGAACGCCACCAGCCGCCGTGGATGAAGACCAGCACCGGCGCGTCGGGCTGCGCGGCGGGGAACACATCGAGCGTTTCGTTCGGCCCTTCGCCGTAAGGCACATCGATGCGGCACGCGGCGTTTTCGCGCGCATGCGCCGAAGCCCGGCCCCAGCGCTCGAAGATCTGCGCGTGTTCGGGAATGCGCGCGCGGTTGTTGTACTGGACATCCAGCCACGCGGGGTCGAATCGGCTCATGCGTGCTCCATCGGGTGCAGAGATCGGGCCGCCATCATGCCGGAGCCGGCCAGGCCGGCAGCGGCTAGGGCATGGCGGGCAGCGCGGCCCTCTGCGACAGCAGCGCGGTCACCGCACCGGCCATGGCCTGCAGTTGCTCCACCTGCGCCGGCGCCACCTTCTTCGGCTCCACGTCGTAGGCGCAGAGCGTTCCGACCGTCTGGCCGCGAACGACGAGCCGGGCCGCCGCATAAAAACGGATGAAGGGCTCGCCGGCCACGAAAGGGTGTGCCGCGAAGCGTGGGTCGAACGTCGTGTCTTCGACCACGATCAGGTCTTGCGCAGAGCCGAAGAAGGCTTCGCAGAACGACGTGGCGGCAGGCGACTCGGCCTGCGGCAGCCCGATGCACGACTTGAACCAGTCGCGCTCGGCGTCGAGCAGATTCACCATCGCGATCGGCACGTCGAAGCTGGCAGCGAAGGCCCGGGTGATGTCGTCGTAAGCGCGTTCGGGCGCCGATTCCAGAATGGAGAGACGGCGAAGTTCGGCGAGGCGGTCGAGGTTCTTGCGCATGGTGCGCAGTCTATCGGGCCGCGACAACTGCAAGAAAAACGGGCCGCGAGGGCCCGTTTTTCCTGGAACTGTGGTGGAGAGGATGAGGATCGAACTCACGACCTTCGCATTGCGAACGCGACGCTCTCCCAGCTGAGCTACCCCCCCGCGATCGCCACCAGTCTATCAAATCGGCAGGGCCTGCCGGCTCGCGGCCGGCGGCCCTCGTTACCATGGGCCGCCACTGCACACCGATTCCACGCCATGCCGCCTGCCCTGCCCTCCTTGCCCCTGGCCCCCGGCGCCCTCGACGGCCTGCGTGTCGTCGAGATGGGCCAGCTCATCGCCGGCCCGTTCGCCGCCAAGATGCTCGGCGAGTTCGGTGCCGACGTGATCAAGATCGAACCACCCGGCGCCGGCGACCCGCTGCGCAACTGGCGCCTGCTGCAGGACGGCACCTCGGTGTGGTGGCAGGTCTCGTCGCGCAACAAACGCTCGGTGGCGATCGATCTGCGCACGGCCGAAGGGCAGGACCTCGCGCGCCGCCTGATCGGCGAAGCCGATGTGCTGGTCGAGAACTTCCGACCCGGCACGCTCGAAGCCTGGGGCATGGGCTGGGACGCGCTGAGCGCACTCAACCCCGGGCTCGTGATGCTGCGTATCTCCGGCTACGGCCAGACCGGCCCGTACCGCGACCTGCCGGGCTTCGGTGCCATCGGCGAAGCGATGGGTGGCCTGCGTCACCTGACCGGCGAACCGGGCCGTGTGCCGGTGCGCGTGGGCGTGTCGATCGGCGACACGCTCGCGGCGCTGCACGGCACCATGGGCGTGTTGATGGCGCTGTACCACCGCAAGGTCAACGGGGGCGCCGGCCAGGTGATCGATGTGGCGCTGCACGAAGCGGTGTTCAACGTGATGGAAAGCCTGGTGCCCGAGTACAGCGCGTTCGGCGCGGTGCGCGAAGCGGCGGGCAGCGCTCTGCCGGGCATCGCGCCGTCGAACGCGTACAGGTGCGATGACGGTTATGTGCTGATCGCGGGCAACGGCGACAGCATCTTCAAGCGCCTGATGGACGTGATCGACCGCACCGATCTGGGCACGGCGGCCGATCTCTCGAGCAACGCCGGGCGCGTGCTGCGTGTGGCCGAGATCGACACGGCGATCGAACAGTGGACGCAGACCCGCAGCGTCGCCGACGTGCTGGCCACGCTCGGCCCGGCGCGGGTGCCGGCCGGCAAGGTTTACACCGCGAAAGACATCGCCGAGGACCCGCACTACCGTGCGCGCGACATGATCCTGCGCCAGCGCACACGCGACGGCCACGAACTCGATGTGCCCGGCATCGTGCCCAAACTCTCGGCCACGCCGGGCACGGTGCGCTCGTCGGCGCCGCACCTCGGCGACGACACCGACGGCGTGCTCGGCGCGCTGGGGCTATCCACTGCCGAGATCGCCGCGCTGCGTGCCAGGGGCATCGTGGCCTGAGCGTCGGGAACGGCGCTCAAGCGCATCCCCCCAGTTTGCAGCGCCGCCAATGTTCGCCAACGAACAGACTGGCGCCACGAACAGACGCAAGCTCCTCTACGCAACTCAAGTGCGGGAGTGCCACATGATTGCCTTCGAAGTGCGAGACATGTTTTCGAGCCGCTCGGCCGGTGCCATCGTCAAGTCGGTGAAAGCGCTGGACGGCGGGGCGCTGGTCCGCGTCGACCTGGCCGCGCACAGTGTCGAGATCGAACCCGACCACGCGCTGCCGCACGAACTGAGTGATGCGATCGGGCGGGCCGGCTTTACCGCCGTGGCGGTGGTTCAGCCGGCTGCGGTCGATCCCGACTCGGCACCCCCGCGCAAGCCCCCTCCGAAGATCGCCTTCGACGGCAAGGTCGACGTGCTGCTGAGCTGGGACTGACCCGGCGGCGCCCGCTCAGGCCGGCATCAGGCCGGCATCAGGTCGAGCGCGTTCGACGCGCCGACCAGCGCCGGCGCCGCGGCCGTGATCACGTGCGTCGGCATCACTTTCAGGTAGTCGGCGAAACGGCCCTTGGCTTCGAAGTGCTGTCGGAACAGCGCGCCGTCGAAGTGCTCACCGAGGCGCGGCACGATGCCACCGCCGACGAACACACCGCCGCGCGCCCCGAGCGTGAGTGCCAGGTTGCCGGCGGCGTTGCCGAGGAAGGCGGTGAAACGCTGCACGGCTTGCGCGCAGAGTGCGTCGGAGCCGTCGAGCGCAGCGTCGGTCACGTCGGCAGGCGAGAGCGCACGTTCGGCTGCACCGCTCAATGCACACAGCGCCCCGTACAGGTTCACGAGCCCCGCGCCCGAAAGCACACGCTCGGCCGAGACATGGCCAAACCGCTGGCGCAGCAGCGAAAGAATTGCGGCTTCGTGGTCGTCGGTGGCGGCCAAGGTGACGTGGCCGCCTTCGCCGCTGACCGCCGACCAGCGCCCGCCGCCCTGCGGCAGCAGGCCCGAAACACCGAGGCCTGTGCCCGGCCCGAGCAGCGCCATCGGCGCCCCCGCCACGGCCCGGCCCGCGCCGATCACGCGCAGGTCTGACGCGGCCAGTACGGTGAGGCTCATCGCCAGCGCGGTGAAGTCGTTGATGACGAGGCAGCGTTCGGCGCCGAGCGACCGTTTCAGCTCGGCGATCGAGAAGACCCAATCGTTGTTCGTCATCGCCACCCGGTCGGCGGTGACCGGCGTGGCGATGCCGATGCCGACCCAGACGGGCCGTGCGTGGCCTTTGTCGGCGAGGTAGGCTGCGGCCGATTCGTACAGCGAGGCGTTGGCGGCGCAGGGCCGCACCGACACGTGCTGGATGTTTGCGCCCGGCCCGGCGTGCCAGGCCCAACGCGCATTGGTGCCGCCGATGTCGCCGAGAAGCCTGGGGAAGCCGGTGCTCATGGGTTCGTGTCTCCGGCCGGCATGCTACGCCGTCCGGGCACGAAACTCACGCCATCACGAAGGCAGGAAGTCCACCGGCCAGCTGACGATCATCTGGTCGACATCCTTCGCGCCGAAGTCGAACTGGCGGATGCGTGCGAGCAGCTTCTGCTCCAGCTCGGCCGCCTTCAGCTCGCTCGAGATGATTCGGCACTCGACCGACCCGCTCGGCGCGATCTTCAGTTCGAGCACGACCTTGCCCTGCAGGCCCGGCTCTTCACGCAGCGCACGGTTGTAGATCGCGTAGATCGCACCCTTGTTGCGTTCGAACACGAGCTTGATCTCTTCGATCGAGCGCGAGGCCTTGCCGCTGCCGCCGCGCTGCACGGTGCCGCCCGCGCCCGAGCCGGTACCGGTGCCGTCGCCCTTGCCACCCCGCACGCCACCACCGCCCGCACCGCCGCCGCCGCCACCGCCGGCCACGCCTTCGACCAGCGTGGTCGCGCGGCCCGCCAGGCCGCCGCCGCCGGTGTTGCGGCTGTAGGCCGCGGTGTTGATGCCACCGCTGCCGCCGGTGGCGTTCGAGGTGATCATCGAGCGTGCCGGCAGGCCGGCTTCGTTGCCGGCGCCCACGCCGACGCCGACGCCCGTGCCGACACCGGGGCCTTGTTTGATGTCCTGGTTCAGCTGCACCGCCACCGGTGCCCCGCGCAGTTCAGCGAGCTGGTCGCTCATCGCCAGCAGGCCCACGCCGGCGGCCTTGCGGCGCGCGTTGTCGGCGAGCTTTTCACCCGGCGCCTTGTTCGGCACCGGCTGGCGCGCTTCGGGCACGGTCGCGGCCTTCGGCGGTTCGGGCCTGGCCGGGTCGGGCTTGTTCAGGCTCGGTTCGGCTTTTTCCTTCTTCACCGGCTCGGCCTTCACGACCGGCGGTGGCGGTGGCGGCTCGCGTTCCAGCAGCAGCTTGGCCATGCGCGGTGGCAGCTCCTGCGGCACGCTGCGGTCGATCTGGGGCGGCGGCACGAAGATCATCGCAAGACACAGCAGCAGCGAGACGATCATCACGCGCGTGAAGATGCGCTTGAAGCGCGCTTCGTCGTCGGCCGACGGCGACCACGCGAGCAGCGGGCTGCGGAAGGAAACGGCCGCCGCGCTCATACTTCCTTCCTGCGAACCGCGAACGACACGTCGCTGAAGTTCGCGCGTGCGCTGGTGTACATCACCTTGCGCAGCAGCTGGTAGGGAATGGTCTGGTCACCCATGATCGTGATCGCCTGGCCCTTCTCCTGGTTCTCGGCGCGCACGATCACACGCTTGGCCAGCAGGTCGAGCTCGGCCTTCAGCGGCTCGATCAGGTCGCCCTGGGTGGCCATCACATCGGCCACGCTGGCGATCTTGCGGCCGTCGACCAGGATCTCGGTGCCGCTCACGACCAGCAGGATGGTTTCCTTGGGCGCCTTCTCGGTGAACGACTCCGGCAGCTTCACGGCCTTCGGGCTCGCCAGCAGCTCCACGCCCGACGTGCCGGAGAGCAGGAAGAAGATCAGGATCGTGAACACGTCGATCAACGAGACGAGGTTCATGTCGAGCATCGTCTGGTTGCGGCCTTTGCGCTCGGCGCGCTTTTGCAGCGGGGTCAGTTTCATGGCGCCCTCTATCGTTTCGTGATGACGGGCGCGTCGCCGATCGAAATGTTGGGGAACAGCTCGGTCCGCGCCGTCTTCCTGCCCTGCAACGACTGCGACTCGCGCGTGGCGTCCATCACCTGCACCAGCGTGTCGTAGGGCGTGTTGGGTTCGGCCAGCAGCGTCGCGTCGGTCTTGTCGGGGAAGCGGGTCTTGATCTGCGTCATCAGCGTGGTCAAAGCCTTCACGTCGTGCACCGCACCGACGTTCGGAATGCGCGCGATCAGCCCGCCGATGCGGTCACCGACCTCCAGGCTTTCGGGACGGATCACGATCTCGAGCTTCAGGTCGTCGACCTTCAGCTGCTCCACGCCCGAGTTCTGCGCCGGCAGCGACACGTCGAGCACCGTCAGCCGGGTGAACACGGCCATCGACAGCAGGAACGGCACCAGCACCACGATCAGGTTGATGAACGCCGTGATCTCCAGGTGCGCTTGCTCTTTGCGCAGGCGACGAACTCGCATGATCAGGCCTCCCGCCGGGCCGCCCCAAGGGAGGCCTGCGCCCCCTCGGGGGGCAGCGAACGAATGTGAGCGTGGGGGCGCTTCATCAGCGGGCTCCGGCCTGCTCGGACTTGAGGCGCTGCACCAGATTCAGGAAGCTGATCTTCGCGCCTTCGAGGCCGTCGACGATCTCGCTGGTCTTGGCCTGCAGGAACGAGTGGATCAGCAGGAACGGGATGGCCACCATCAGCGCGAACGCGGTGTTGTTCATCGCGATCGAGATCGAGGCCGACAGCAGCTCGGCCTTCTCGGCCGGGTTCACCTGCGCCACCGCGGTGAAGCCCTTGATCAGGCCGATGATGGTGCCGAGCAGGCCGACCAGCGTGATCACGTTGGCGAAGGTGGCGATGTAGTGGGTGCGCTTCTCGAGGCGCGGCACGATTTCCATCATGCCTTCTTCCATCGCGGCGTCGAAGTCTTCGCGGCGGCCCGGGCTCTGCATGCGCGTGAGGCCGTAGCTGACGATCTTGCCGATGGCCGAGTCGGACTTGGCGGTCACGCTCTGCACTTCCTTGAACTGGCCGTTCTCGAGCATCGGCTTGACCTGCGACCACATCTTGCGGTTTTCGTTGCGCGCCCGGCTCAGGAAGATGTAGCGCTCGATCGCGATCGTGACGCCGATCGCCATGATGAGCAAGCTCGGGTAGATGAAGAGGCCGCAGTCCTGGAAGAACTTGACGATCGTGGCAAAGGTACTCATGGGTGGATCTCCGAAAAAAACTGAAGGCTCGATAGGGGTGTGGCGCGAATCACTTTCGGCCCGGCGCCGGGGCGTCTGCAGTGGCGCGCGCTTGTGTCGCAGCGCCGTAGTGCACCTGCCTGCGGAACACGTCACGGTCGACCGGGGCGAGCGCTTCGTCGAGCACGCCGCCGGTCGGCCGGCCCGACAGGTCGCCGGGCAGCGGCTTCTTCCAGGGCACGATGTAGAGCACCTTGGGCAACTCGCTGTTGCCGATGATCTTGGTGCGGTCGACGTCGGCACGGTCCTGTGCGAACGCGGCCGCAGCGCCGGTGGCCAGCAGCGTGGCCAGCAGCGCGCTGCGCAGTTTGTGGCAAGCATGTGTCATGACTGTTCCTTCTTCGCCGCCGTGTTCTGCGCGGGTTTGCGGTTCTTCAGATCGGCCACCCATTTCGTCACCACCGCATCCTTGCCGTTGGGCAGGGCGAGGTAGCGGTCGTAGAGTTCCAGCGCTCGCTTGGCGTCGCGCAAGTACAGGTCGTGCAGGATGCCGAGGTTCAGGCAGGCCGCGGCGTAGTTCGGGTCGAGGTCGAGTGCTTTTTCGTACGCACCGCGCGCCTTGGCGAACTGGCCTTGCTGGCGGTAGGCGATGCCGAGCTGGTTCTGGAACACCGGCTGTTTCGGGTTCGCCTTGACGGCCTGTTCGAGCGCGGTCACCGCTTCGTCGGTCTTGCCGGCACGGCTGTAGATCAGGCCGAGGTTGGCCTGCGCCCCACCGAGTTCGGGGTGCGACTTGGCGAGTGCCGCGAAAGCGCGCTCGGCTTCTTCGGTGCGGCCGGCGGCGAGCAGGCGGCGCGCGGCGTCGAAAGCACGTTGGGCGTTGGCATCGACCGGTGCCTGCGCTTCGACCGGGGCGGGCGCAGGGGCCACGACGGGCGCCACCGGGCTCGTCGCCGGGCTCGCCTTCGTGGCCGGAGCCGGTGTGGCGGCGGGGGGTTCCTTCGCCGACCCGAAGCTGCTCCATGCATCGGTCAGCGACGCGCAGCCACTGACGCCGACACTCAATGCGGCGAGCGCGGCAAAGCGGATCAGGTGGTCAGCGAATCGCATCGATCACCCCTTCGCTGCGTTCGACCTTGCCATAACGTGCCGGGCGCAATTCGCCGAGCGCCGTGAAGCTGTTCCTGACCCATTTGTCGTAGATGCCGTCAGCCGCACGGCGTGCATTGGTCTCGTGCAGTTCGATCGCCTTTTCCTCGAACGGGAAGGCCTGCTCCTCGAGCAGCACGTTGTACTGCTCCAGTTCGGCCTTCGACAACTTCTTCGGCCGCTGCGAGCCCATCAGCGCCTTGCCGAAGTCCTGGTACAGCGCGGCGATGTGGAAGGTGGCGGCCGTGGTCACGTCGGCCACGCCGTAGTCGGCCGCGACCGCATAAGCCTTCAGCGTTTCTTCGAGCTTCGTCTTCTTCAGCTTCAGTTGGCGCGCAAGCGGCTCGATCAGCGGCACCTTGCGGTAAGCCTCGAGCACCGGTTCGGCCATCGCGAGCGCGGCGGTGGCGCCGAGATACCGCGTGCGGTTGGTGCGCGCGCCACCGGCACGCAGGTCGGCGGCGTGGATCTCTTTCATCAACGCGAACTCGCGCGTCGCATTGCCGTCGGCCTTGGCCAGTTTGGCCAGGCGATAGCGCGCTTCGAGCGCGGGCTCGAACGGCTCCGGGTAGCGTTTCAGGTAGGCCTCAAAGGCCCGGGTCGCGGCCAGACGCGAACCGCCCTTCTCGGCGCCCTTCTCGTACAGCTCGGCGGCTTGCCAGAGTGCGTCGCGCGCCACCTTCGGGTCCTTGCTCGTCGTGGCCAGGCGCTCGAATTCGCCGGCGGCCTGGGCCCAGTTGCCCTTTTCGAGGTAGGCCACCGCGAGCTTGTTGCTGACCTCGCCCTGCAGCGGGTGGTTCGGGTAACGCTGGCGGAAGTCTTCGAGCGTGCGCGCCGCGCCGTCCCAGTCCTTCAGGCCGATCAGCGCCGCGGCCGCATCGAACTGCGCCGTGGCACGCACCGCCGACTGCGGCGCCACCGTGGCCACACGGTTGAAGTGGCCGACAGCGTCGCGTGCCTGCCCGGCCGCACGGGCCTGCTCACCCTGTTTGTAGATCGACGCCGCCTGGCGTTCGACGAGTTCGTTGCGGCCAGCCTCCCGCTCGGGCGTGAGCGCGATCACTTCGCCGTAGGCCTTCTCGGACTGGTCGAAGGCACCGCGCTCGAACGCGGTGTGCGCCACCACGGTCCACGCGGTGCGGCGCTGCGCCGCAGCGGCCGGCGGCTCGAGCGCCAGCACCTGTTTGGCGACGGTCGACGCACGGTCGAGCTCACGCAGCGCGAAGAGTTTTTCGGCGGCGTTGGTGAGCACCGTGCCGGCACGCGGGTCCTTGCCGAAAGCGGCGGCAAAACGCAGCGCGCTCTCGACGCTCGCGCGTTGCAGTGCCGGCGCTTCCGCGGGCGGCACGCGCTTTTCCTGCGCGGCATACGCGAGCAGCGCCGCGTAGCCGGCATCGGCACTCTTGTCGTTGGCCGGGTACTGGTACGCGACCTTCTCGTACTCGACCGAGGCTTCGGCGAAACGCGAGTCCTCGAACAGCAGTTCGGCGAGCAGGAAGTTGTTCTGCGCCGCCTGCGGGTCGTTCGGGAACGAAGCGATGTACTCGCGGTACCAGCGCACCGCTTCCTGGTAGTCGGCGGTGTTCTTGCTCTTCTGCGCGCTCGCGTGGTAGTGGCGTGCAAGCTCGGCGACGTGGGTCTTGACGAGCGGTTGCGCGCGCTCCCAGCCGGCCTCGTTGGCGCGCCGGAATTCGCTCTTGCTGCCGTAACGGCCCACGTAGCCCTTCTTCGCATCGAGCGCCAGGTTGGCGAAGCCGCCCTGTTCGTAGATGCCGATCACGCGCGCCTGCATCAGCGGTGCCTGCGCGTGCAACGGGTGCAGCTTGGCGAACGCGGCGAAAGTGTCGGCAGCGTCCTTCACACGATCCTGCTTGATGTAGAGCTCACCGAGCTGCTGGTAGACGCGGAATTCGTAGCCGCGCCGCACGTCGGAGGTGATGTAGGCGGGAATGGTCTCCGCGCCTTTCAGGTTCTCGAGGCTCAGGCTCATCACGCGGAACGTGTCTTCGACCAGCTCGCGGTCGGCACGCGTCAGCGCAGCGATGCTCTCGAGCTCGCCTTCGTCTTCGAAGCCCGGCAGCTTCAGGTCGAGCACGCCGAAGAACGGGTTCAGCGCGTCCTCGAGACGGCCCTGCTTGAACATCGACCAGCCTTGCATGTACAGCGCACGCTCGCGGAACGGGTTGCCCGAGTCGCCCTTCAGCACGGTGGCGTAGGCGGCCTCGGCCTTCGTGTACTCGCGGGTCGCGAACAGCAGCTCGCCGCGACGGAAGTGGGCTTCGTCGCGGTACGGCGTGTCGGGGTACTCGCGCACCAGCCGGTCGAGCGTCTGCAGCGCCACCTCGAGCCCGCCGCCCTGCTCTTGCGCCCGCGAGAGCTGGTACAGCACGCGGTCGTTGCCGGGGTCTTTCGGGTAGGTCTTCAGGAAGTCCTGGTAGCGCGTGATCGCGGCCTTGTAGTCGGGCACGCCGGTGGCGCTCTGCGCGCTGTTGTCGTCGGCCACGTCCATCTCGAGGTCGCCGAGGCGGCGCAGTGCTTCCTGGCGCTGCTCGGCCTTCGGGGCGGCGTCGAGGAAGCTGCGGTAGGCGCTGATGGCCTGGGCCGGGCTCGACTTGACGACCGTGTCCTGCGCGACCACAACCTCGCGGCCCGCGAGCGACTTGAGCGTGGGCTCGTTGTCGGGCGTGCCGCTGCGTTTGTTGCCGGCGCAGGCGCACAGCCCGGCCACGAGCAGCAGGCTGAGGCTACGGTTTGGTCGCACGGTCGCCCTCCTTGCTGGAGGTGGCGCGGTCGTAGATCTGCGCGACAGCGAAGCGGGCTTGCGTGGCGTAGACCGCGAGGCGTTCTTTCTGGCGGTCGAGTTCGGCCACCGCCAGGCCTTGCACCGCCTTTTCCTGATCGACGCTGAGTGCGGCCACCCGCGGGATCAGCGCCTGGACGCGCGCTTCGAGTTCCTTGATGCGCGCGGCAAAACGTTCGAAGCGTGCCGGCTCGTCGCGTTGTGCCTGCACCAGCGCGGCGTCGTGCTGCGCCGCTTCGGTGAGCTGGGTCTGGATCACGCCGACGGCCTTGGTCGCTTCCCACAGCCGCGCCGGGTACTGCTGCGCCAGTTGCCAGGTGAGCGCGCCGCTGACGCGCCGCAGCCGTTCCTGCGTGCTCGCGTCGACCTCGGCGCCGGGTGTTGCCACGGTCGCCCGGCCGCCGGCTATGCGCGCCAGCCAGTCGCGCTGCTGTGCGTCGGCCAGGGCCTGGCTGTCGGACTCGGCGGCCACGCGGGCCACTTCCTTGATGACGGCTTCACCGCGTTGTTGCACTGCCGTGAGGCCACTCTCGCCGGCCTTCGACAGGATCTTCGGCAGCCGCTCGGCGAAGGCCTGGCGGCGGTTCGCGAGCATGTCGTCGAAGACACCGAGGTTATCTTTCCAGTGCTCGAGGTTGCGGCTCAGGAAGCGCAGGTCGCGGTAGTTCTTGAAACCTTCCTGGAAGTCGTGCTGCGCCAGCACCTGCGTCAGGTGGTTGGCGTGTGGCATTTCGGGCAGCTCGTCGATCTTCCAGAACCAGCCCATCTCCTCGCCGGGGTTGCTTTCGAGCAGGCCGGCGAGCAGCTTGCCGGCGCGGATCGCGGCGATCGATTCGTTCAGGCTGCCACCTTCCTTGTCGAAGGCCGTGATCGCTTCGTTGTAGCGCTCCAGCGACTGGCCATAGGCGCCGAGTTCGGCCAGCGCGTAAGGCACGGCGATGCGCGCTTCGAGCACGGCCGCGTCGCTGGCATCACGCTCGGCCAGTTCGGTCCAGGGCACGAGCGCGAGCTTCGGGTCTTTCAGCGCGGCCGCGGCCCAGCCGAAGCCGAGCAGCGCCTTGTTGGACTGCAGGCCTTGCAGGCGCACCCGCTCGAGCGCACGGCGCGCGTCTTCCGGACGCTCGGCCTGCAGCGCGGCAAAGCCGAGCGCCACGTTGGCCTTGTCGCGCAGGCTGCGGTATTCCTCGTTGGCGGCGGGCGTGCGGCCGAGTTCGTCGAGCAGCTTGCTGCCACCGTCGAGGTCGCCGTTGCGGATCAGCGCCACGCCGAGGTTGAAGCGTGAATAGGCGCCTGCCGTGCCCGTGCCCTTGGCCAGGCCTTCGAGGGCGGTCACGGCACTGGCGTAATCGCCGCGCGCCATCAGCAGGTTGGCCTTGAGCAGGCCGCGCTCTTCTTCAAGATCGGGCGGCAGGTTCTTCTCGACCTGGTCGACCGCCTGCTCCGCTTCGGGCAGGAAGCCGCGCTGGTAGCGGATCTTGGCCAGATAGAACCAGGCCCGGTCACGCACGGCCGGCGACGTGCCTTTTTCGATCAGCTTCGAGAAGATCTCGCCGGCCTCGCGGTGCAGGCCGTAAGACAGCATCAGTCCGCCACGCAGCACCTCGGCTTCGTCGGCATGGCTCGAAACACGCTCGAAGTGCTGCGACACCATCAGCCCGGTCACGGCGGTGAAGTAGCGGCCCTTGAAGAAGTGAAACAGCGTGTCGCCGTAGTGCGGGTCTTGAACCAGATTCGGCGGCGGCGCTTCGGGCGCCGCGCTGCTGAAGGGCCACCACGCGGCGCTGGCCACGCCTGGCGCCAGTGCAGCCACAGCGAGCGCAGCAGCGCAGAGCCGCCACGCGGCTTTTTTCCGGATCGTCCTCAGGTGCATGGCCGTTTACTGCCAGACCTTGACTTCGAACTCGGGCTGCAGCTTGGCTGTCGCGTCCTTGATCTGCAGCTCGATGTACTTCGGGTCGGTGCCCTTGTCGAACTTGACGGTGGCGCCGCGTTTGTAGTCACGGTCGTGCGGGCCCTTGCCGGTGAAGAAGGCGACGATCTCGTGCGTGCCCGCTTTCAGGTTGCCGAGGTAGACGCGTTGCACCCCACCGCGGTGAAGTGCTTCGACCTCGAGCGGCGTGTAGAGGTAGTTGGCGACCAGCTTGTCGTCGAGCTTGATCTGCACCGAATCGAGCGAGAACAGCTTGCCCACGTCCATCGAAACGAACAGCGCCACTTGGGTGTTGGCCGGGAACAGCAACTCTTCTTCGAGCACCAGCAGGTCGCGGTTGAGCTTGATCACGTCGCCCTTCACGTCCTGGATGCGGCTGTCGAGGCCACCGGCCGGCGCACTGGCGGTGGCAGCGGCCACCGGCGCGCTGGCGGCGACGGCCGGCACGGGCGCGCTCGCAGCCGCGGCAGGCTGGGCCGGTGCATCGGCGCCCTCGGCGGGCAACACGGCCGACAGCGCGGCCACGGTCACCACGAAAGCGGTGGCGAAAAACCCGGAGGATCGAAACAGCATGGCGCCCACTCTCTTAAAAGGTTGCCGACACGAAGAACTGCAGCACGTCGGCATCGAAGCTGTACGCCTTGCCGGTCCGCACGTCGGTGAAGTCGCTGTACTTGAAGCGCACCCGCTCGTACGAGCCGTTGAGCTTGACGTGGTACTTGCCCTGCAACTTACCCATGCTGTACGACAGCTTGCCGCCCAGGCCGATGGTGTTGTAGGTGGCGAGTTGGCGGTTGCGCGAGACGTACACCGTCTCGACGGTGGCGTTGTCGCTGTAGAACAGCGCGGCCTTCTGGGTGTTGTAGCGCAGGCTCGCGTCGGCCAGCCAGGCGTCGCCGAAGTAGCGGCTGTAGCCGAACTCGACGGTGTGCGCCTTGATCGCCCAGGTGTCCCAGTAGTAGCGGTATTCGGCCCGCACCGCGTTGCGCGAACCGAGGTCGCCGATGACCCGGAACTTCGCCGCGCGGCCGGTGCGGGTGCGCGGGTTGCGCTCGGGCACGGTGGCGCCGAACACGCGCGCCACGCGGTAGGCACTGCCAAGGAAGCCGTCGTCGGAAATGGCCTCGAAATTTGCACTCGCCAGCCAGGTGGGCGTGAGGATCTGCGTCAGACCGACGCGGTACTTCCAGTGCGTGGCGTCGTCGAAATAGCCCACGCCCTTCTTGCCGACCTTGTCGACGCCGCGTGTGAACCCGAGGTTCACGGTCGACATGCCGCCGAACACTTCCTGCGCGACGTCCAGGCTCAGGTAGTCGGAGATGTAGTCGGGCTCCTTGCTGCTCGTCAGCCCCAGCGTCATGGTCGCGTCGCGCACCACGTAGTCGATTCCGAAGCCGTATTCGGTGCGCTTTTCCTTGTACGGGCTCGCCGTGGTCACCACGTCGATCGAGGCGTTGCTGACCGCATCGATGTAATACGAGGCCGAGAGCGACACCTTGTCGAGCAGCTTCTTGCGCACCAGCAGCGCCGGGCCGGAGGCACGCATGCCACCGCCATCGTAGACGTGGAACATCGCCTCGGCGCGGTCTTCGGGCAGGTCGACGGCCTGTGCTGCACCCGGTGCGATCACACCGCCGAGCAAGCCGGCCAGCGGTGCGCCAGCCGCATGGCGCCAGGCGAAGACCGCCTTCAGCGCCCGGCGCCACACGCCTGGCGTGTTGTGCCGCTTCTCAGTTGCAGCCACAGCCGCCCCCTTGCACGCCGGTGGCGCCGCGTGCGCCCTCGCGCACCTCGAAGACGTGGTCGCGGTGCTTGTCGGACAGGGCGTCGCGCGAAAACTTCATCATCGGATCGCCCAGACGCTCACGCTCATAGGGCTTGACCCAAGGCTCGATGGCACAACCCGACAGCAGGGCCATCGAGGCGAGTGCGGCGACCGATGCGCCGCGGAGAAGAGCACGCAGGATGTTCATTCTTTCAACAGCCCCCGGATCTGCTGGTCGTAGGTGTTCTCGAAGCCTTCGCGGTAACCGCGGTGCACGTAGCGCACGCGGCCTTCGCGGTCGATCAGGACGGTCGAGGGCATGGCGCTCACGTCGTACAGGCGGCTGGCCTTTTTGTCGCTGTCGAGCAAGACCGGAAATTTCAGCCCGAGCTGGGTGGCCAGGTCGACGGCGTTCTTCGTGTTGTCGTCGACGTTCACACCGAGCAGCACGAAGCCAGAAGACCCGTACTTGTCGTGCAGCTTGCTCAGGTGCGGCATCTCCACGCGACACGGGGCACACCAGGTGGCCCAGAAGTTGACGAGCACCACCCGGCCGCGCAGTTCTTGCAGCCGCAGGTTCGAGCCGCCGAGCGTGCGCAGCGTGAAGTCGGGCGCCAGCGCGCCCGGTGCGGTCGGCGCCGCGTAAGCGACGGCGCACACACCGACGGTGGCGGCCAGCAGCACGCGCGTGCTTCGAAGCAGCTGGGTCTTGAGGTGGAAGAGGTTCATGCGGTACATCGATCAGAAGTAGAAACTCAGGCCGCCCGTGAACTCGAGGTTCTGCGTGCTCTGGCGCTTGCCGAGCAGGTCGAGCGAGAAGATGTGGTCGCGCATGTCGACCTGCAGCGACAGCCAGTCTTTCAGGTACACCTTGGCGCCGAAGCCGACATTGAAGGTCTGGCGGCGCTGGGCGTTGAAGCTGGTGCTGCCGATGCCGCCGATGATGTACAGCGACGACGGGAAGGCCCGGTTCCTGAGGAAGAACACTTCGCCGGGAAGAATGTTCAGGCCGGCCGACACGTTGTAGTAGCTCAGCTTCTCGGTCGGGTTGACGAAGATGCCACCCGGCAGGATCTGCCGGAACGATTCGTCGCTGACCTTGGTCTGGCCGTAGACGGCCTGCACGAACACGTCTTCGGTGATGTGGTAACCGAGGCGCACGCCGTAGACCAGGCTGGTGCCGAAGTTCTTGGTGGCGTAAGTGCCGGCGAAGGTACCGATCTCGAAGTCGTTCGAGGGGAATTTCGGCAGCTTGATCGAGCGCCGGTTCACCTCGGGCACGATCACCTGCTCGTTCGGCGGCTTCTGGTCGGCCTTCTGCTCCTGCGCTGTCGCGGCGAGCGGCAGCGCGATCAGGGCGGCGAGCAGTGCGAAGGTGCCTGAATGTGGTTTCTGCATGGTCACTTTTCGGCCGTTAGAAGAAGAAAGAGAGGCCTGCGGTCAGCGCCCGGTACTGGTTGGTGCGGGCGTCGGACAGGTAGGCGGTGTAGAGGCTGTAGTCGACGCGGGCGACGAAGCGGTCGGTGAGGTGGAACTTCACGCCGAGCGTGGCGTTGGCCAGGTTCGAGTTGGTGCTCGACGCCGACACGAGGCTGGTGTTCGGGATGTTCTTGAAACGGCCGACGCCGATGCCGAAAAACGGCGAGATGCGCTGGTCGGACCACGGCTCGGACTGCACGTTGAGGTGCCAGAAATTGGTGCCCGAAAAAACGCCCTGCACCTGGCCGGCGGTCGCCTCCAGGCTGAGCGTGTCGCTCATCTTGTAGCCAGCCCAGAGCTTCAGCATGGGCTCGGCCTTGAAGCGGCCCCAGCCGGAGCCGAACTCGAGCCGGCGCAGCAAATAGTCGTCGAGCGCGATGTCGCGAAAACTCTTCGCACCGCCGGCTTCGGTGAGCGTGGTGGCGAGCTGGCTGCGGTTGACCCAGCCGATCTTGCCCCCCGAGGTGCGCACCTTGTACCAGTCGGTGTGGCGCAGTTCGATCGAGATCCACTCTTCACGCGCGGCGACGAAGTGGATCGGGTAACCGCGCCCGGGCCCGGTGCGCAGTTCGAGGAAGGGGTCGGTCACCTGCACCCGCTCTTCGTTCGGCTCGGCAGCGTGCGCGGGCGCCGCGGCAGCGAACGCGAGTGCACTCAGGCACAGCGACAGCAGCGTGTTCGAAAGGGGCTTGAATCCAGCGGTATGGCGGGCGGGGGTTGGACTCATCGGGTGTTGCACGTGCCACTCAGGTCGGCAGGGGTAAACATGCTGTAGGTGGCGGTGCTGAACTCGTCCTGCCCGTTGGGCGCGGGGTGGGTCATCCAGTACTGCATCAGCACGGCGTTCGGGTCATTCAGGTCTTCGAAGATCAGGCCGCCGCCGTGCAGCACGTTGAGCACCAGCGGCTTGGTGAGAAGGCGGCTCTGCGTGACCGTACCGATCACGACCGAGCCTTGCGCCGAGTAGAAGTTCTTGTACATGTCGGTGGTGCGGATCACCTCCGGCGTGTTGGCCGGGTCCGTCAGATCGACCGGCTGCGCGTTGGCCACGATGCGCAGCGCCCCCCCCGTGCCGGTGGCGTTGTCATGGCAACCCGAACCGGCACAGGTGTTGGTCGAGATGGCACCACCGATGTTGATCTGCAGCCGCGCCACGAAGATCGGGTTGATGCACTTCTGGAAGTACGCGAACGACAGCTTCTGGCCCGTCACGCCGACCGGGTTGCTGACCTCGGGCGGGTTGCCGATCGGATTGCTGCCGTCGCCACCGCACGCGGCCAGCCCGAGTGCGAGCAGCAGGCAGGCCGCAGTGCCGGTGCTGCGTCGCGCCCGCGGCCCCCGCTCATCTCGATGCGCAGTCGTCATGGTTAAGGGCAACCCCCGCGGATCCAGGTGGCGATGGTGTTGTAGTTGGCGCTGCCGACTGGCAACACCGCCGCCTGGCCGGTGGCACCGGCCGGGTGCGGCACGGTCGACGGCCGGCTCAGCAGATAGTTGGATGCGGCGTTGCAGGTGTCGGAGATCATCGACAGGCTGACGTTGAAGTCACCCTCGGGGCTGCCGGTCAGCACGAATCGGTTCTGGCGGAAGCTGGCACCGGCCGGCGTGCTCGGGTCACTGCCGGTCGCCTGGTGGCAACTCGCGGCGCAGGTCGAACGCAGGATCGGGAACACCTGCGCAGCGAACACGCTCTCGCTCAAGCCCGTGGCAGCACGCACACCGCCGTCGAACGGGTTGTTGTAGTACTGGCCACCCAGGTCCATCCACTCGGTGACCAGGCGCTTCTCGGCCGCGTTGAGCAACAGCGCGTGGTTGGGCGCACCGGCTGGCGGGTTCGGGTGCGCCGTCGCGGCGGCGGCGCCGGCCTTCAGCGTTTCGCCGAACAGGATCTCGGCCAGGCGGCTGCTGCGCGCCATGCCGGCGGCGTTGCCGGCCATGGTCTCGACCAATGCCGCCCCGCGCACGATCTCGGGCACGCCTTCGCGGATGCGGGTCACCGGCAGGCCGGTGGCGGTGTCGATCACCGGGTCGCCGAGCATCAGCTCTTCGTACGAGGTGAGGCGGCCGGTGCCTGAGTTGGTGGCGCGCAGGTCGAGGCGCACGGTGTCGGCATGGCAGGTGGTGCAGGTGTTGGCACCGGCCGTGCCGCGGGCGCGCGCCCAGATCGGCGCGATGTGGTCGGGGTAGTTGATCAGCCCGTTGGTGGGCACCGCGGTCGCCAGGTCGTCGGCCGGGTTGGTGTTGCCGGTGTACTTGACCGAGATCGACGCGAGTGCGGTCACGCCGCTCTTGCTGGTGTCGGCCCAGACATCGGTGTAGGCCATGTCGGGCTTGAGGTTCAGTGCCGTGGCGTCGAGGCGGGTGCGCAGCGAGGCCATGGTTTCACCCGACTGGTGGGCGGCCGACATGCTCGGCAGCAGCGCCGTCGGCATGGTGTTGACCACTGCGCCGGAGTTGAGCGCGCCGCCACGGCGCGGGCTGTGGCAGCCGTCGCAGGTGCGGCGTTCGCCGGGGCGCACCTGGATCCAGTTCAGGTGGGTCTGGAGGCCGCGGCCCTTGGCGTCGACGATCGAGAACGCGAGCGGCACGTCGGCCGGCACCTTCAGCTTGAAGGACCCGTCGGGTTCGACCGGCGCATACCCGAGGATCTGCACTTGTTCGAACTCGGTCTCGCCGATCGCCGAACGCAGGCCCATCGTGTTCGACGGCGGCGAGACGGCACGCGTGGCCCGCACGAAACGCGCCGGCGAACAACCGTAGGCCGGGTCGGCCGGGTCCTTCATGCGCTTGAGGTCGGCCACGCTCTGGCGTGTGTCCATCGTGTCGGTCGGTGTGGTCTTGGCGATGCCGGCGGTGCAGTTCACCGGCAGGTCGACCGGCGCCAGCATGGTTTCACCCATGCGCTCGAGGCCGTCGGTGTCGTAGATGCTGCGCACTTCGATCAGCGCCATGCCTTGGGCCGCCAGCGCCGAGTCGATCGCCGTCGCGTCGATCGCGTTCGGCTCGGCGCGCGCCTGGATCGCGACCGGGTCGGTGTACATGAAGCCGGCCGGCGGCGCGGCCACGATCAGCCAGGTCTGCGGGCCCGGGTCGTACATGTAGATGGCGTAGGACGCGGGCACGTTGTCTTGCACGGGGCCGGCGGCCACTTCGGCATCGGTGCGCTCGTCGTCGTTGAGCAGCGCGATCTCTTCGGCGGTGAGCGTGGCGCAGGCCACGACCACACCGTTGCGCGTGACTTCACACGGCCGGTAGCCGAGCAAGACGCGGTTGCTGCCGTCCCACAGCGGGTAGGGCGAGGTGACACGGCCGAACATCGACAGGCCACGCCCCATGTTGAGCGCCTTGTCGGTCACTTCGGTCTGGCCGCCCTGGGTCGGCACCGTGGTGTTGGCCGGGGTGTTGTTCTCGGAATACTTGGCGGCGTCGATGAACATCAGCGCGCCACCTTCTTCGGTGCCCGACAAGGACATCAGCGACGACGACACGAAGCCCTGGTACTTGCCCGCCGGGTCCATGTCGCGCGGGTGCAGGAAACTGTTGCCCGGGCTTTGCGCGCCGTACAGCACGAACATGTCGGTGCCGTCGGGCTTGGTGCGGAAGATCGCGAAACGGTTGCGCGGGCCGACGTGTTCCCAGCGCGAGAACATGATGTCGCCGTTCGGGCGCACCACCGGGTTGCGGTCGTGGCTCTGGTTGAACGAGATCTGCTCGATCGCGCCGCCCTCGGCGTTCATCGTGTGCAGGTTCAACACCCGCTCGCGCTCGTACTCGTCGAGCGCGAAGTAGGTCTGGCCGGGAACGGCCTGCAGGCTCTTCGACTTGGTCTGGCGGTTCGACGAGAACACGAAGCCGCGGCCGGCCGGCAGGTAGGCCGGATCGACGTCGTCGGAATCACTGGCGCTGGTCAGGCGGCGGAAGGTGCCGCCGGTCAGGCCGCCGGTCGTCATGTCGTATTCCCAGATGTTCCAGGCGCCGGTACAGGCCGCCGCGCCGTTGATCGTGGAGGTGTTCGACGTCGGGCACTTCATCGAGAACACGATCTTCTTGCCGTCGTACGACACTTCGGGGTCGGAGGCATCACCGTTGTTCTGCGTGAAGCGTGCGGTCAGGTTGTGCTCGGGCGCGCTGGCCGACGACTTCTCGCGCACCATCAGGTCGCCACCCGGCGCCGACGGCGTGCCGTCGGTCGGGTTCATCTCGATCGTGTTGGCTCGTTTCACATAAGCGATCGGCACGTCGCCGTTCACCGTGACCGAGGTGGAGTCGCTGCCGCTGCTGCCACAACCGGCGAGGCCGGCCGCGAGCAGAAAGGCTGACAAGGCCATCAGTTGCGCGTTGGTTCTTGTACGAGTGTTCATCGATTTCCCCCTGTAGATCGGTTCGTTCATTGACGAGCTTGTGTGCCGGCCTGCGCCCCGCCGTCGAGCAGGCCCGACGAGTAGTGCAAGTGCCCGGCAGCGTCGATCACGACCGCGTCGACGCCCTCCTGCGATTCGATCAGCCGCATGCCCTTGTCCACGCCCAGCACGAAGACACTCTTCGACAGGCCCTCGGTCGTGAGCCCATCGGCGGCGAGGATGGTCACGCTGTGCACGCTGCTCGGCGACTTGCCGGTTTTCGGGTCGAGCACGTGGTGGCAGCGCACACCGTCCTGCTCGAAATAACGTTCATAGTCGCCGGAGGTGGAAATGGCCGTGTCTTCGAGCGGCAGCACCGCCACCACCTCGCCGGGGCGGCGCGGGTCGCGGATCGCGATGGTCCAGGGCCGGCCGCGGTGGTCACCCATCACGCGGCTGTCGCCCCCGGCGGAGACGATGGCGTTCCTGATGCCGCGCCGCGCGAGGATGGCCGTGGCGTTGTCGACCGCGTGGCCCTTGGCGAAGCCGCCGAGGTCGATGCGCACGCCTTCGCGGGCGAACCGCAGCGAGCGGGCCGCGGTGTCGAGAATCAGGTTCTGATAACCGACCGCTTCGCGCGCCTGGGCGATCGCGGCGTCGCTCGGTTTGATCTTTTCGCGGTAGTCGTAGAGGTGGCCGACACCGGCGTAGGTGATGTCGAAGGCACCACCCGACAGCTTCGAGAAGTCGATCGCGCGGCTGACGAGCCGGGCCATCTCTTCGCTGAGCTTGACCGGCGCCGCGGCCGCATGGCGGTTGATGCGCGACAGCTCCGACTCGGGCTTGTGCGGGCTCATCGCGTGGTCGATGCGGTGCATCTCGCTCATCACGGCGTTGATCGCGGCTTCGCCGTCGGCGCGGTCTTCGCTCCAGAGTTCGACCCGGATCGCGGTGCCCATGATGGCTTCTTCGCGGGCATGCCAGTCGCCTTGCAGGGCGGCACTGCCACGCCCGAAGTCGGTCGAGCGGCGGCCGGAGCCCGAGGAGCCGAAGATCATGCCCGCCCCCCGGAAAGCGCGCGGCGCACCACCCCACGACGCTGCAGCAGCGCGTTAGGCAGTTGGAACCGAACCTGAGGTGTTTTCACTCCGCTTTCCCTGTTGTGGTGGCTCATCGAGCGCTGCTTGTCGGCCCGAAAGAGGCAAACCGTGTGCCCGCTTCGGGACCGCATCATCGAGCCTTGCCGCGCCTCGAAAGGCGTCAATAGTTGGCAACTGGCGAGCACCTTACATCCGGTCGCAGAAGAATCCGTCAGCATTTGTCGGGTCTGCAAGCAGACGCTTCAAATGTGTTTGCAAGCGACCAGATTGGTCGGTCCGAATGACACGTTTTGCACGTGATCGGGCCCGCCGCAGCTTGCGCAGATAATGCAGCGCTCCGCGCGCGAACAGGCGGTGCCCAGCCCTTCGACACCCACCCGACCCCACGCCTCCAACGCCTCCATGCTCAGCGCCACCCACCTTGCCTGTTCACGGGGCGAGCGCCTGTTGTTCAAGGACCTGAGCCTGTCGCTCGCGGCCGGTGGCTGGCTGCAGGTCAGCGGCACCAACGGTTCAGGCAAGACCACACTGCTGCGCACCCTCGTGGGCATCAGCGCGCCCGACCATGGCGAGGTCTGCTGGGGTGGCGTGCCCATCACCGAGTGCAGTGACGAATTCAAACGCGCGCTGTTGTATCTGGGCCACCAGGCGGCGGTGAAAGACGAACTCACGCCGCTCGAGAACCTCACGCTCGGCAACGAGCTCGACGGCCTGCCCTTGGCAGAAGCCGACGCCTTGTCGGCCTTGCAGCGGCTGGGCCTGCACGGCCGCGGCAAGCTGCCGACCCGGTGGCTGTCCGCGGGCCAGAAGCGCCGCGTGCTGCTGGCACGGCTGCTGGTGCGCCCGGCCCTGCTCTGGGTGCTCGACGAACCTTTCGCCGCGCTCGACACGAACGCCGTGGCTCTCGTCAGCGAGTTGATTGCAGCGCATCTCGCCGGCGGCGGCCTGGCGGTGCTGACGAGCCACCAGCCCGTGGCGCTCGCCGGTGGCGCCGAGGTCGTCTTGTGAGCGCGCTGTGGAACGCGGCGCGCCGCGACCTGCTGCTCGCCGCGCGCCGCCGCAGCGAGGTCGTGACGGCGCTGTTCTTCTTCGTGGTCGTGGTCACGCTGTTCCCGCTCGGCATCGGCCCCGAGCCCGAGTTGCTGCGGCGCATCGCGCCCGGTGTGCTCTGGGTCGCGGCGCTGCTGGCCACGCTGCTCGGCCTGCCGCGCCTGTTCGCGGCCGACCACGCCGACGGCACGCTGGAGCAGATGCTGCTGTCGCCGCAATCCTTCGTCTTGCTGGTCGCCGGCAAGATCGCGGCGCACTGGTTGTTGTGCGGGTTACCCCTCGTGCTGCTCGCGCCGCTGCTCGGGCTGCAGTTCAACCTCGACGCCGGCACGCTGCAGGTGCTGGTGATCGCGCTGTTGATCGGCACACCGGTGCTGAGCCTGATCGGCGCTGTGGGCGCCGCGCTGACCCTGGGCGTGCGCGGCGGCGGCGCCTTGCTCGCGCTGCTGGTGCTGCCGCTGTTCATCCCGACGCTGGTGTTCGGCGCCGGCGCCGTGGAAGCGCATGCAGCCGGGCTGGGCGCAGGGCCGCAGCTGTCGATCCTGGGCGCGCTGCTCGTTATCACCGTATTCTTCGCGCCGTGGGCGGCGACCGTGGCCCTTCGCATTGCACTCGAATAGATGAACAAAGCACCCTCCGTCTGGTGGCGATTCGCCTCACCCGCCGCCTTCTACCCGCTCGCCGGCAAGCTCACGCCGCTGTTCGCGTGGGCCGCCGCGCTGCTCGGCGTGGCCGGCCTGTGGATCGGCTTCTTCGTGGCCCCCACCGACGCGCAGCAGGGCGAGGGTTACCGGATCATCTTCGTGCACGTGCCGGCGAGCTGGATGTCGATGGTGATCTACCTGGCGATGGCCTTCTGGGCCGCGATCGGCCTGGCCTTCAACACCCGCCTGTCGGCCATGATGGCCACGGCACTCGCGCCCACCGGCGCGATGTTCGCGTTTCTCTCGCTGGCCACCGGCTCGCTGTGGGGCAAGCCGATGTGGGGCACCTGGTGGGTCTGGGACGCGCGCCTCACCTCCGAGCTGATCCTGCTGTTCCTCTACCTCGGCTTCATGGCGCTGCAGGCCGCCATCGACGACCCGCGGCGCGCCGACAAGGCCGGCGCGGTGCTGGCCATTGTCGGGGTCGTCAATGTGCCCATCATCTATTTTTCGGTGAAGTGGTGGAACACTTTGCACCAGGGCGCGTCTGTGTCATTGACGCGCTCGCCTTCGATGGCGCAGACCATGCTCTGGGGCATGCTGCTGATGGCGCTGGCTTTCTGGATGTACGCGATCGCCGTGGCGCTCGCTCGCGTGCGCAACATCATTCTCGAGCGCGAATCTGGCGCCGACTGGGTCAAAGATGCACTGGAATAACGCGGCTGAATTTTTCGCGATGGGTGGTTATGCGCTGTACGTGTGGGGCAGCTTCGGCGCCTGCGTGGTGTGCATGGCGGTCGAGCCGCTGCTGATCCGGCAAAAACACCGGCTCGTGCTGCAGCGCCTGCGCGAGCAGCGCAACATCAACGCAGCCACCGGCTGGTAACGAGGGCTCCTTCATGAAACCGCGTCACAAACGCCTGGCCATCATCGTCGGCGGCGTCGCCAGCATCGCCGTCGCCGGTGCGCTGGTGCTCAGCGCACTGCAGAGCAACGTCGCGTTCTTCTTCACGCCCTCGCAGGTGGTGGTGGGCGAAGCGCCGAAAGACCGCGCCTTCCGGGTCGGCGGCATGGTGCGCGAGGGCAGCCTCAAGCGCGACCAGATGACGGTCAGCTTCGTCATCACCGACACCGCCAAGGACGTGGCGGTGAGCTACACCGGCATCCTTCCCGACCTGTTCAAGGAAGGCAAGGGCGCGGTCGTGCAAGGCAAGCTGCGCGGCGACGGCCACTTCGTCGCCACCGAAGTGCTGGCCAAGCACGACGAGAACTACATGCCGCCCGAAGCGCAGCACGCGGTCGACCAGGCCAACAAGGCCGCCAAGACGCTCAAGTGAGCGAGACAAACCTGATGAGAGCTCCAGCATGACGCCCGAACTCGGCCAACTCGCCCTGATCCTCGCTTTCCTGGTCGCGCTGATCCAGGGTGTGTTGCCGATCGTCGGCGCGCACCGCGGCCACGCCGGCTGGATCGCACTCGCCCGCCCGGCGGCGCAGACCCAGTTCGCGCTGATCCTTTTTTCGTTTGCTTGCCTGATGCAGGCTTTTGTTGCGAACGACTTTTCGGTCGCTTACGTGGCCGGCCACTCCAACTCGAAGCTGCCGACCATGTACCGCGCTTCCGCGGTGTGGGGCGGCCACGAAGGCTCGCTGCTGCTGTGGGTGCTGATGCTCAGCGGCTGGACGCTCGCCGTCAGCCTGTTCTCGCGCCAGCTGCCGCAGGCCATGGTCGCGCGGGTGATCGGCGTGCTCGGCCTGGTGTCGGCCGGCTTCCTGATGTTCATGCTGTTCACCTCCGACCCGTTCGATCGCCTCTTGCCCGCCGCGGCCGACGGGCAAGACCTGAACCCCTTGCTGCAAGACCCCGGCCTCGTGTTCCACCCGCCGATGTTGTACATGGGCTACGTCGGCTTCTCGGTCGCGTTCGCCTTCGCCATCGCCGCCCTGCTCGCCGGCCGGCTCGACGCCGCCTGGGCCCGCTGGTCGCGCCCGTGGACCACGGTCGCGTGGGTCTTCCTCACGCTCGGCATCGCGCTCGGTTCCTACTGGGCCTACTACGAGCTCGGCTGGGGCGGCTGGTGGTTCTGGGACCCGGTCGAAAACGCCTCGTTCACACCCTGGCTCGTCGGCACCGCGCTGATCCATTCGCTGGCCGTGACCGAAAAGCGCGGCAGCTTCAAGAACTGGACCGTGCTGCTCGCGATCTGCGCCTTTTCGCTCTCGCTGCTCGGCACCTTCCTGGTCCGCTCGGGCGTGTTGACTTCAGTGCACGCGTTCGCGGCCGACCCCAAACGTGGCGTGTTCATCCTGCTCTTTCTCACCGTCGTGATCGGCGGTTCGCTCGCGCTGTTCGCGTGGCGCGCGCCCAAGGTCAGCATGGGTGGCGCATTCGGCGTGGTCTCGCGCGAAACGCTGCTGCTGATCAACAACGTGCTGCTGATGGTGGCTGCCGCGTCGGTATTGCTGGGCACGCTGTACCCGCTGCTGATCGACGCACTCGGCCTGGGCAAGCTCTCGGTCGGGCCGCCCTACTTCAACTCGGTCTTCATGCCGCTGATGCTGCCGCTGCTGTTCCTCATCGCCGTCGGCCCGCTGGCGCGCTGGAAGCAGGCCGACGCCCGCGACATGGCGCAGCGCCTGCGCCTGGCCGCCGTGCTCGCCGTGATCGCCGGCATCGGCCTTCCGTTCCTGATCGGTGCCTGGACGCCGCTGGTCGCGCTCGGCCTGCTGCTGGCGGTGTGGATCTTCGCCAGCACCGCGTTCCAGATCCGCGAACGCCTCAAGTCGGGCTGGCCGCCGCGTTCGTTCTGGGGCATGCACGCGGCGCACTTCGGCATCGCCGTGTTCGTGGTCGGTGTGACGCTGGTGAAAGGCTACGAGGTCGAGAAGGACGTGCGCATGGCCGTCGGCGAAACGGTCGAGATCGGCGGCTACACCGTCAAGCTGCTCGGCGTGAACCAGGTGCCGGGGCCGAACTACGTGGCCCAGCGCGGTGATGTCGAGCTCTCGAAAGGCGGCCAGGTCAGAGCGGTGCTGCACCCCGAGAAGCGCAATTATTTCTCCTCGCAGATGCCGATGACCGAAACCGCGATCGACTCCGGCTTCACGCGCGACCTCTACGTCTCGCTCGGCGAGCCGCTGAACGCGCCGGGCGCGGCGCCGGTGTGGAGCGTGCGGGTCTACTACAAGCCCTTCATCGTCTGGATCTGGGGCGGCTGCCTGTTCATGGCGCTCGGCGGCGCGCTGGCGGCGAGCGACCGGCGCTACCGGCTCAAGGTGAAGCAGCAGGCACTGCAAGGGGCGGCTGCATGAAACGTTTCCTGATCCCGCTGGCGCTGTTCATGGTGCTGGCGGTGTTCCTCGCCCTCGGCCTGAACCGCAACCCGAGCGAAGTGCCCTCGCCGCTGGTCGGCAAGCCGGCGCCGATGTTCACGCTGCCACGCCTCGACGCCGACCCGCAGGCCCCCGCCGGCACGGCCAACGCCAGCTTCAGCCCGAAAGACATGGCCGGCAAGGTCTGGCTGCTCAACGTGTGGGCTTCGTGGTGCGTGTCGTGCCGCGTGGAGCACCCGGTGCTGGTCGACTTCGCCAAGTTGAACATCGCGCCGTTGATCGGCCTGGACTACAAGGACCAGCGTGCCGACGCCAAAGGCTGGCTCGCGAAGTTCGGCGACCCGTACACACTCTCGGTGGTCGACGCCGACGGCCGCGTCGGCATCGACTACGGCGTCTACGGCGTGCCCGAAACCTACGTGATCGACAAGGCCGGCCTGATCCGCTTCAAGCAGATCGGCCCGGTCACGAACGAGATCCTGCAAACCAAGATCCTGCCGCTGATCAAGGAACTGCAGCGATGAGCCGCGCGGGGTTCGTGCTTTCGCTTTCGCTCGCCCTCGCGCTGCAACTGGCCTCGGCGCCGGCCCGCGCCAACGAGGCCGCGCCGCTGGCCGACGACCCGGTCGTCGAGCAGCGCCTGCTCGTCATCGCCGAAGAAGTGCGCTGCCTCGTGTGCCAGAACGAGTCGCTCGCCGGCTCGCGCGCCGACCTGGCGCAAGACCTGCGCCGCGAGATCCGCAGCCTCATCAAGCAGGGCAAGACCGACAAGGAGGTGATGGATTTCCTCGTCAGCCGCTACGGTGATTACGTGCGCTACCGCCCGCCCGTCAAACCGAGCACCTGGCTGCTGTGGGGCGGGCCGTTCGTGCTGCTCGCCGCCGGCCTGGCCGCGCTGGTGCTGTTCGTGCGCCGGCGCCGCGGCACGAGCGCGGCGCTGTCGCCCGAAGAACAACGCGAGGCCGCGGCCTTGCTCGGTGAAAAATCCTGATGACCGCCCTCACTGCATTCGTCCTCGCCTCCGCCCTGCTCGTCGTCGTCACCCTGCTGCTGCTGCTGCGACCGTGGCGCCGCCGGCCGGTCGACCTGACCGCGAGCACACGCGAGATCAACGCCGGCATCTACCGCGACCAGCTCGTCGAGCTCGACCGGGATCGGGCCGCCGGCACGCTGGCCGAAGCCGACCACGCACAGGCGCGCGGCGAGCTGCAACGCCGCCTGCTCGACGACGCGAGCGTGCTCGAGACCACCGCCACCGCACCGGGCGGTGCACGCACGACCACGATCGTGATCGCGCTCGCCGTGCCGCTGCTCGCTGTGGCGCTGTACACCTACCTCGGCCAGCCGGCCGCGCTCGACCCGGCGGCGCGCCAGGCCAGCACGCAACCCGATGTCGAGAAGATGGTCGCCACGCTCGCCGCCCGGCTGGAGGCCAAACCCGACGACCCCAAGGGCTGGGCCGTGCTCGGCCGCTCCTACCGCGTGATGGGCCGCATGCCCGACGCGCAGAAGGCCTTCGAGCGCATCGGCAGCGAGCTCGACCGCGACCCGGTGCTGCTGGCCGAATACGCCGACGTGCTGGCCGCCAACAACAACGGCAACCTCGAAGGCAAGCCGATGGAAGCGGTGGGCCGCGCGCTGAAGCTCGACCCCGACAACCCGATGGCGCTGGCCTTGTCGGCCACCGCCGCGTTCAACCGCAAGGACATCGCTTCGGCCGTGGCGCAGTGGGAACGCCTGCTCAAACAACTGCCGCCGGATTCCGAAGACGCGAAGTGGGTGCAGAACCAGCTCGCGCAGATTCGCACCGCCGTGGCCAGCAGCAACGCGGCACGCGCTGACGGCACGCAGCTCATCGCACCGCCGGCGAGTGCCCCGGCTGCGGCAGCCACTGCGGCCACCAGCGACACCAGCATCCGCGGCGAGGTGAGCCTGTCACCCGCACTCGCCGCCAAGGCACTGCCGACCGACACCGTGTTCATCTTCGCGCGCGCCGTGGAAGGCCCGCGCATGCCGCTGGCGGTGCAGCGGGGCAAAGTCTCAGACCTGCCGATCACGTTCAAGCTCGACGACTCGCTGGCGGTGAGCCCCGACTTCAAGATTTCCGGCTTCACCGAAGTGCGCATCGAAGCGCGCATCTCGCGCAGTGGCAGCGCCACGCCGGGCCCGGGGGACCTGATCGGCGTGGGCCCGGTGGTCAAGCCCGGCGCCACCGGCCTGATCGTCAAGATCGACCAGGCTCGGCCGTAGTCAGCGCCGCACAGCCGCCCTATTTGCGCTGGAACCGGAAGTCGCACTTGCGCTTGCCGATGCGCTGGCCGGTGCCGCTCGTGGCTTCGAAGGTGGCACGCACGCGGTAGCTGTAGGGCTTGCCACGAAAGGCCTTGCCGACCGCGTAGTCGGGGTTGCCGACGATGCCGTCGAGTTGCAGCGCGGCGCGGCCATCGGGTGCGATGCTGCCGGTGAGCAGGTGCCAGCTCGGCTCGCCCTCGGCCCCGTGCGTGCCGCGGAACACGCCGCCCTTCACTTCCGCCGCGAAGCGGTGCACGTAGCCTTTTGCATCGTCGTCTTCGTTGTGCGGCGGGCAGGTGAGCGTCACGTCCCAGCGGCCGTCGAAGCTCGAAGCCTCTTGCGCGGCTCCGCCCGCTGGAACGGCGAGGCATGCCGCCGCCAGCCAGGCCGCGATCGTCGGAAAACGGGTTTGCATTCGAGCCAGCATCAGGTGGCGCCGCGGCCCGGCACCGCGATCGGTGCGGCATCAAACAGCGTCATCTCCGGTGCCGCGGCTGCGAGCCCGGCGAGTGCTTTTGCAAAAGCCCGCGAGGCCGGCAGCTTGAAGTGCTCCCACAGCGCAGCCTGGCTGGCCCACTGCTCCACGAACACCAGCCGCAGCGGGTTCTCGATGTCACGGTACACGGCATGCGCGATGCAGCCGGGCTCGGCGCGCGAGCGCGTCACGTGTTCCCGGCCCAGCGCCAGCGCTTCGTCGAACGCACCCTCTCGGGCGACCACACTGCCGTGCACCAGAATCATCGCGCGTCTCCCTGGATCATCACCGTGGCTCTTGCGCCACCCGCCGAGCGTGGCGTCGGCGCTCGGATCGGCAGCGGCTGGGGCGACATCTTCACTTCGAACAGTCCGCAGGCGCGTGCCGACATGGGTTCCTCCGTGGGGTGATCTTTCACCCTTGGGCACCAGAGTCTAGTAGAGCGTGGCGCGCTGCCGCGCCGGCAGCTCGCGGTCGTAGGTCGCGCCATCGAACTGGCCATCCGTGAGCGCGGCGAGGATCTTGCCCGGCGTCGGCAGACGCTCTCGAACATCGGTCGCGGCCGGCTGCCACAGCCCGGAGCGCTGGATCGCGCGGGCACACTGAAAGAACACGGTATCGACCTCGACGCGGATCACGCACTTGGGGCACGTGCCCTGCACTTCGAACCGCGCGAGCAGCGCAGGCTCGGTGGTGATGCTGGCCCGGCCGTTCACGCGCAGCGTTTCGCCCAGGCCGGGAATGAGAAACAGCAGCGCCACCTTCGGGTCGGCCACGATGTTGCGCAAGCTGTCGGCGCGGTTGTTGCCACGCCGCTCGGGCAGCAGCAGCGTGGTCTCGTTTTCCACGACGATGAAGCCCGGCGCGTCACCCCGCGGCGAGGCGTCGAGCCCGCCCGGCCCGGTGGTGGCGAGCACCGCGAACGGCGAGGCCTCGATCAGTGAGCGGTAGTGCGGGTGCACGAACCCGATCTCTTTCTTCACCGAGGCCGGGCTGAGCGCGCCGAGCAGCGCTTCGAGTTGTTCGACGGTGGTGACCGTGTGCGGGTCGGCGGTGTGCGGCATGCGGCGGGCTCCTGCGTGAAAGGTGTCCAAGGCACGCTCAGTCGCGCAACCGAAAGCGCTGCAGCTTGCCGGTCTCGGTGCGTGGCAGCGCGGCGCGAAACTCGAGCGCGCGCGGGTACTTGTAGGGCGCGATCGCGGCCTTCACGAAGTCCTGCAGCGTGCGCTTCATCGCTTCGTCGCCCACATGCGGCGCGCGCAGCACGACGAAGGCCTTCACGATCTGGCCGCGCTCAACGTCCGCCACGCCGATCACCGCGCACTCGGCGACGGCCGGGTGCGCGAGCAGCGCTTCTTCGACTTCGGGCGCGCCGATGTTGTAGCCGGCCGAGACGATCATGTCGTCGGTGCGCGACTGGTAGACGAAAAAGCCGTCGGCGTCCATCAGGTAGGCGTCGCCGGTGTAGTTCCAGCCGCCGCTGACGTAGTTGGCCTGGCGCGCATCGTCGAGGTAGCGGCAGCCGGTCGGGCCCTTCACTGCGAGGCGGCCGATGGTGCCGGCCGGCACCGGCCGTCCGGCCTCGTCCATCACGCAGGCGCGGTAGCCGGGAATGGCGCGGCCGGTGGCGCCGGGGCGCGCACTCGCTTCGTCGGCCGAGATGAAGATGTGCAGCATTTCTGTGGCACCGATGCCGTCGATCAGCTCGATGCCGGTGGCCTCGCGCCACAGTGTGCGCGTGGCGGCGGGCAGCGCTTCACCGGCCGAGACGCACTTGCGCAGCGTGCCGCCGTGCGCAGCCGAGACCCTGCGCTCGCGCGCGGCAGCGGCCATCGCGCGGTACGAGGTCGGCGCGGTCACGAGGACGGTGGCACCGAAGCGCGCAACCGCATCCAGCAGATCGGGCGGCGAGGCCTTTTCGATCAGCACCGTCGACGCACCGACGCTCATCGGGAACAGCGTGAGGCCGCCCAACCCGAAGGTGAACGCGAGCGGCGGGCTGCCGATGAACACGTCGTCGCCATTCGCGCGCAGCACGTGCGGCGGAAAGCACACGCAGCTCGCCATCACGTCGCGGTGGAAGTGCATCGTCGCCTTGGGCTGGCCGGTCGTGCCCGAGGTGAACGCGAGCAGGCAGGTGTCGTCGGCGGCGGTGGCCACGTTGTCGAAATGCGCAGGCTGGCCGGCCATCAACGCGTCCAGCCCGGTGGCCGAGGCGTCTCCGAAATACACGGCTCGTGCGAGCCGCGGCGCCTGCCCTTGCGCGGCTTCGAGTTCGGCGCGCAAGGCGTGGTCGCAGAGCGCGTGCGTGACCTCGCCCTTCTCGATGATCTGCGTCAGCTCCTTCGCGCGCAGCATCGGCATCGTAGCCACCGCGATCCCACCCGCTTTCATCACCGCGAACCAGCAGGCCACGAGCATCGGCTTGTTGGCCGAGCGCAAGAGCACGCGGTTGCCGGGCACGAGGCCCATGTGATGCACGAGTACGTTGGCTATTGCGTTGGCCGCGCGCTGCAGGTCGGCATACGACCAGCTCGGGCCAACCGGTGCGCTGACACAAGGCCGGTCGCCGCGGCCTTGTGCGATGTGCCGGTCGAGCAGCTCGCTCGCGCAGTTCAGCGTTTCTGGAAACTGCAGCTCGGGCAGCTCGAAGATGAACTCGGGCTGCTGCTCCGGCGGCGGCAGGTGGTCACGTGCGAAGGTATCGATGTGCGCCGAGTTCGCCATCGTGACCCCCGCTGTGAATCAGAAGGCCGAGATGCCGGTCTGAGCCCGGCCCAGGATCAGCGCGTGAATGTCGTGCGTGCCTTCGTAGGTGTTTACGACCTCCAGGTTCACGAGGTGGCGCGCCACGCCGAACTCGTCGCTGATGCCGTTGCCGCCCATCATGTCGCGCGCCAGGCGGGCGATGTCGAGCGCCTTGCCACACGAGTTGCGCTTCATGATGGAGGTGATCTCGACCGAGGCCGTACCTTCGTCCTTCATGCGGCCCAGGCGCAGGCAACCTTGCAGGCCGAGCGTGATCTCGGTCTGCATGTCGGCCAGCTTCTTCTGGATCAGCTGGTTGGCGGCGAGCGGCTTGCCGAACTGCTTGCGGTCGAGTGTGTATTGGCGGGCGCGGAACCAGCAGTCTTCGGCCGCGCCGAGCGCCCCCCACGCGATGCCGTAACGGGCGCTGTTCAGGCAGGTGAACGGGCCTTTCAGGCCGCGCACTTCGGGGAAGGCGTCTTCTTCGGGGCAGAACACGTTGTCCATCACGATCTCGCCGGTCAGGCTGGCACGCAGGCCGACCTTGCCGTGGATGGCGGGGGCGCTCAAACCCTTCGCGCCCTTGTTGAGGATGAAGCCGCGGATCGCACCTTCGTCGTCTTTCGCCCAGACCACGAACACGTCGGCGAAGGGCGAGTTGCTGATCCACATCTTCGCGCCGCTGAGCGCATAACCGCCGGCCACCTTCTTCGCGCGCGTGACCATGCTGCCGGGGTCGGAGCCGTGGTCGGGTTCGGTCAGGCCGAAGCAGCCGATCGATTCGCCGGTGGCCAGCTTGGGCAGGTATTTCTGCTTCTGCGCTTCGCTGCCGAACTCGTTGATGGGCACCATCACCAGCGAGCTCTGCACGCTCATCATCGAGCGGTAGCCGGAGTCGACGCGTTCGACTTCGCGGGCGACCAGGCCGTAGCAGACGTAGTTCAGGCCGGCACCGCCGTACTGCTCGGGGATGGTCGAACCCAGCAGCCCGAGCTCGCCCATCTCGCGGAAGATCTTCGGGTCGGTCGTGCCGTTGCGAAAGCCTTCGAGCACGCGCGGTGCGAGCCGGTCCTGGCTGTAGGCGGCGGCCGCATCGCGCACGGCGCGTTCGTCGTCGCTGAGTTGCTGGTCGAGCAGCAGCGGGTCGTCCCACTTGAAGGATGCTTTGGTCTTGGCCATGGCGGGGCTCCGTTGGATTGATTTCAGTGGATCGGGATCACGGCGGTGGCTTCGATCTCGACCTTGGCGCGGTCTTCGATCAGCGCGGTCACCTGCACCGCCGTCATCGCTGCATTGTAGGAACCGATGATCTCGCGGAACGCGGCACCCACCTCGCGCCCGGCGGCGAGGTATTCGCGCTTGTCGGTCACGTACCAGGTCATCCGCACGATGTGCTCGGGCCGGCCGCCGGCCTCGCGCAGCACGTCGACGATGTTCTGCAGCGCCTGGCGCGTCTGCGCCGCGAAATCGTCGCTGTGGAACACGCCTTGTGCGTCCCAGCCGATCATGCCGGCGATGAACACCTGGCGGCCGGTGGCGGCCACGCCGTTGGCGTAGCCCTTGGGGCGCGGCCAGCCTTCAGGAAGAAGCACTTGCATGGTGACGATTCCTTGTGGTCAGTTGCCTTCGAAGTGCGGCTTGCTCTTCGCGACGAACGCGTGGTAGGCCCGCGAGAAGTCTTCGGTCAGCATGCAGATCGCCTGCGCCTGCGCTTCGGCCTCGATCGCCTGTTCGATCGTCATCGCCCATTCCTGATGCAGCATGGTCTTGGTGATGCCGTTGGCGAAGGTCGGGCCGGCCGCGATGTCGCGCGCCAGCGCGGTCGCGTCGCCGAGCAGCGTTTCCGTCGTGCACAGCCGGTTGAAGAAGCCCCAGCGTTCGCCTTCTTCACCGCTCATCGAGCGCCCGGTGTAGAGCAGCTCGCTGGCGCGGCCCTGCCCGATGATGCGCGGCAGGATCGCGCACGCGCCCATGTCGCAACCGGCAAGGCCGACGCGGTTGAACAGGAACGCGGTCTTGCTGCGCGCGGTGCCCAGCCGCAGGTCGGAGGCCATCGCCATGATCGCGCCGGCACCGGCACACACGCCATCCACCGCGGCGACGATCGGCTGCGGGCAGGCACGCATCGCTTTCACCAGATCACCGGTCATGCGCGTGAACATCAGCAGCTCGGGCGCTTTCAGCCGCACCAGCGGGCCGATGATCTCGTGCACGTCGCCGCCCGAGCAGAAGTTGTCTCCGGCGCCGACGAGCACCACCGCGTGCACGTCGCCCGCGTACTTCAGCCGGCCGAACAGGTCGCGCAATTCAGCGTAGGACTCGAAGGTCAGCGGGTTCTTGCGCTCGGGGCGGTTCAGCGTGATCGTGGCCACGCCCTCGTTCACGCTCCATTGGAAGTGCGTGGCGCTGTAGTCTGCGAGCAGCTTCTGGTTGCCCGCAGTCAGCGCCGGGTCGACGCGCGTTTCGACATTCGTGTTCATGCCTTCTCCTCGGCGGTGGATTCGTGTTGTTGCACCAGCTGCACGCGCAGCGCGCCCAGGTGAGCGTAGACCTGCTGCACCGCCTTGGCGTCGAGCCCGGCGAAGAGTTCGAGCACCCACTGCTCGTGCTCCTGCGCCATGGCCTCGAAGCCGCGCCGGCCCTTCGGCGTGAGCCGCACGATCCAGGCGCGGCGGTCGTCGGGGCTGCCTTCGCGCACCACCACCCCTTCGCGTTCCAGTTCGTCGGTCAGGCCTGTCACGTTGCCGCCGGTCACCATCAGGTAACGCGACAGCACGCGCATCTTCAGCCCGTCCTTGTAGCGAAATAGCTGCGCCATGTAGTCGAAGCGCGCCAGCGAAATCCCGAAGCGCTCGCGCAGGCGCTTGCGGATTTGCGCTTCGATCTGGGTGGTGCTGGCGAGCAAACGCAACCACAGCTTCAGCGTGGCGTGGTCGGCGCTGCCGGCGCGGTTTTCGTGGCCGAGCTCCTGGGCTTCGGTGAGCAGGGCGTGGGAGGCGTCGTCTCTTCTCATTTGCTTCGCCTTGCTGCATTCGGGGTGCGGAGCGGCAAGGCCGGGGCGGATGGGCGCTCCGGCTTCGATGCAGCGCCGCCGCCTGCGGCGTCGGTGCCTTGCGCTTCTCGCTCCGCGGGGCGGCTGC
>Ga0209883_1000032_pt1 | contig 42011 bp, 43 predicted proteins | sample GWRWT4_21May14_FD_187196 | JGI IMG/M metagenome (GOLD analysis project Ga0209883, IMG submission 187196) | Sand microcosm microbial communities from a hyporheic zone in Columbia River, Washington, USA - GW-RW T4_21-May-14 (SPAdes) (version 2) | ecosystem: Engineered > Artificial ecosystem > Sand...
GCCACTCGCCACCAGGATTGCTCCCGTGCTGCCGTTCGACTTGCATGTGTAAGGCATGCCGCCAGCGTTCAATCTGAGCCAGGATCAAACTCTTCAGTTCGATCTTGATAAATTACTCAAAGAATTGATAGAAACTTCACTTGCATGAACTTCTATTTTCAGTGAGCGTTTAAGGTCCATGAGACCTCGACTCCCCAGGCTTCCCCGGTTTGTCTTGGCACTCGCCTTCAAACGCCCACACTTATCGGCTGTTAGTTTTTAAAGAGCTGCCTTGCGGCACTACCTTCAGGTAGTTGCTGATACTGTTTTTGCAGTTATCAGCCGAGAGAGCGATTCTGGCATGGTTTTCAAATCCCTGTCAAATACTCGGCTATCTCGCTATTCACTGTCTGGGTTGGTGCCGCTGCTTTTGCCTGGGCGCCGCTGCATTCAGCGAAGACGTCGACTGTAGCATGCTTTTCGCTGCTCGGTCAAATGCGCCGAGAAAAACTCAAGTCATGTCGCGGGGGCGGTGGCTCCCCGCTGTGCAGACGCCAGCGCGAGGGTCACGGCAGCACAGCACGCCTCCGGATCGTCGGCACTGAGCACCTTATCGACCTGCCCGGCCCAGCGGCGGGCGTCGGTCAGAAGCACACGTTGTTTGATCGAAGCGATCTGCGACGGATGCATTGAAAAACTGCGCAGGCCCATGGCCAGCAACAGCTCCGTGAAGGCTGGATCGCCGGCCATCTCGCCACACACACTCACGCTCTTTCCCGCAGCGTGGGCCTGGCGGATCGTCTGCGAAAGCAAGCCCAGCACAGCCGGGTGCCAGGGGTCGTAGAGGTGCGCGACCGCTTCATCGGCCCGGTCGATCGCCAACGTGTACTGGATCAGATCGTTCGTGCCTACCGATACGAAGTCGAAGTAGCGCAGGAACGTCGGCAACACCAGCGCCGCTGCCGGCACTTCGATCATCGCGCCGACCTGCACCACAGTGAACGCGCGGCCCGCCTCGGTCAGTTGCTGCTTGGCCCGCGCCAGCGCCTCCAGCGTGTGGCGCACTTCGCTCAAGTGCGCCACCATCGGGATCAGGAGCTTGACCTGCCCATAGGCGCTGGCCCGAAGGATCGCCCGCAGTTGCTGCCGGAACATGCCGGGCTCGGAAAGGCTCCAGCGGATCGCCCGCAGGCCCAGCGCCGGATTCAGCGCATGTTCATGGCGCAATTCGTTGGCAGACATGCGGTCCAGCGGCTTGTCGGCACCGATGTCGACCGTGCGGATCGTCACCGGCAGCCCCTTCATCGATTCGACGGCGGCTCGATAGGCTTCGAATTGTTCGTCTTCCCCTGGCAGTTCGCCGCCGCGGTTCATGAACAGGAATTCGCTTCGGAACAGCCCGACCCCCACTGCGCCAGCCTCCAGCGCGGCCACCGCATCCCCGGGCATCTCGATGTTGGCGAGCAGCTCCACACGTTCACCATCGAGTGTGACGGCGGGCGTGTGCCGCAATCTGGCCAGGCGTTCGCGGCCAAGGTCGCTCTGGCGCTGCCGGAAGCGGTATTCCTCGAGCACGATGGCCGAGGGGTCGACGATCACGATGCCAGCATCACCGTCGATCACGACCCAATCGTCCTGGCGGATGATCCGGCTCGCTTCACGCGCGCCGACGACGGCCGGGATGTCCATGCTGCGCGCCACGATCGCGGTGTGCGAGGTCTTGCCGCCGACGTCGGTGATGAACCCGGTGAACACGCTGCGCTTGAACTGCAGCATGTCGGCCGGCGCGATGTCGTTGGCCACCAGCACGAGCGGGTCTTCGCCTGCGAAGTCGCGCGCACGCACACCGGGCGCCGGCGCGTACGACGACGCCGGCCCGCGCGCCATCGCGCGCAGCATGCGCTCGACCACCTGCTCAAGGTCGGCCTTGCGCTCGCGCAGGTACTCGTCTTCCATCTCGTCGAACTGCCGCGCCAGCACCTCGAGCTGGGCCGACAGCGCCCACTCGGCGTTGTAGTGGCGTTCGCGAATCCAGTGTTTGGTGGCGCCGGTGAGCGTGTCGTCGTGCAGCAGCATCAGGTGCACGTCGAGCAGCGCCGACAGCTCCGCCGGGGCCTCGCTCGGGAGGTCGCGCTGCAGCGTGCCCAGCTCCGTCGCGACCGCGTCTCGTGCGACACGCAGACGGTCGATTTCCGCCTCCACGCGCTCGTCGTCGATGAAGTAGTGCGCGACGTCGACGCGGCTCGACGCGACCAGCACCGCGCGCCCGATCGCCACCCCGCGTGACACGGGTAGACCGAAGACCTGAAAGCTCATGCGGTCGATGCTAGCAGCGGGTTCCACAAGTTCACATCGGTACATCTGACAGGTGACGGCACAAGCGTTGTGGCGGTGGGCCAGGCGCTTCACGCGGCGGTCACGCCAGCTTCATCGGGCCGTCACCGACACCCAGGAACATGCTCGGCAAAGCCAACACACGAAAACACCCATGCGAGAACTGCCACTCCCCACGTTTCCGATTTCCAGCCTCGGCGCATCCGCAGCGAACCGGAGGTCACTTCATCGACAAGCCCAGCCCGATGAGTCGCCAATCGGCGAAAGGGCCCGCTTCGACGTGGTTTGGGCTCGCGATGAAAAGGACGTTCTCGAAGCCCAGCAGCTGAGGCATCTGGTCTTCGCGGAAGAGATGGGGGCGCGCCTGACCGTTCCGGCCGGCTCGCCGTCGGGCCATGACATCGACATGTTCGACCCTTACTGCGAACACCTTCTGGTCAGGGCGCAAGGCGTCGACGGCGAACCTGGCCCGGTGATCGGCACCTACCGCGTGCTGACGCCGGCGTCGGCGCGTCGTGTGGGCGGCTTCTACAGCGACACCGAGTTCGACCTCACCCGCCTGCGCCCGCTGCGCGCGAAGATGGTGGAGCTGAGCCGTTCGTGCGTGCACCCTTCGTGGCGCTCGGGTGGCGTGATCATGGCATTGTGGGGCGCGCTGGCCGAATTCATGCAGCGCAACCGGCTCGACACGATGGTCGGCTGTGCCAGCGTCGGCATGCGCGACGGCGGTCACGTCGCGGCGAGCCTGTGGCACCAGTTGCGCCAGACCCACCTGGCGCCGATCGAGTGGCGTGTCGAACCGCGCCTGGCGCTGCCGGTGGCCGACCTGCGCCACGACCTGGACGTGGATGCGTCGGCCTTGATCAAGGGCTATCTGCGCTGCGGTGCCAAGGTGCTGGGCGCGCCCGCCTGGGACCCGCACTTCAACACCGCCGACCTGCCGATGTTGCTGCGCCTCGACGATCTGCCGGCGCGTTACCGCAGGCACTTTCTGGGGGCCTGAGCCCGAAGACGCCAACGACGACGCGCTACTGCCCTTCGCCGAACTTGTCGTTGATCAAGGCGGTCAGGGCCGCCATCGCCGCTTCTTCGTCCGGCCCGTCGACTTCGATCTCGACCACGCTGCCGATCCCGGCGGCCAGCATCATCACGCCCATGATGCTCTTGGCGTTGACGCGGCGGTCATTGCGGCTCAAGAACACGTCGCTGTCGAAGCTGCCGGCCAGTTTGGTGAGCTTGGCCGAGGCGCGTGCGTGCAGGCCGAGCCTATTGCTGATGCTGATGCTTGTCTTGATCATTTCCGCCCGGTTTGAGAGTCTGGTTCTGCGGCTTCGTGGTCGCCACCTGCATCACGCCCTGCGCCGCGCCGGCCATGGCCCGCGTGACGACGGCCTCCAGGGATTCGCCCGCATAACACAAGGACCGCCACAACATCGGAACGTTCACGCCCGCAATCACCCTCACCTGCACGCCGTCGCCCAGGCGCTGGGCCACGTTGCAGGGCGTGGCGCCGAACACATCGGTGAAGATCAGCGCCTCGGGCGACCGCACCCGGCCGAGCATCTCGCGGGCGAGCACCTCGACCTCTTCGACCGGCATATCGGCAGGCACGTCGAGCGCTTCGAGAACGCGCGCGCAGTCGGGGAACGTGTGTTCCGCGACCGTCTTGAGCGCAGACGCCATCGGGGCGTGGGCAATGATCATCAGTCCGGGCATGGCGGGAAGTTATCAGCAGTTCAGAGGGAAGAAGCCGTTTTGTGCGGCACCGCGTGCTCATCGCGTCGCAAAAACCACACATAAGAGAGCGCGCAGCATCCCGCCAACAACGCCAGGGCGCCACGATACGCCGACAGGGTGCTCCAGCCATTCGCACGCAGCAGGTCGATGACCAGGCCGATACCCCACTGCACCACGAAGACGCCGAGAAATACCACCAGGTTGTAGGCCGACAGCGCCCGCCCGGCGAGTTCAGACCGGAATGCCAGGCCGATCGCCGGTTGTGACAGCGCCACCACGGAGCTCCCGGCGCAGAACAGGACCCAGACCCAGGCGGTGGCTTCTCGCCCCAGCAGCACCGCCAACGCCAGCGCCGCCAGGCTCAACGGCACGCCGCGCGCGATGAGCCGCTGCGCGGTCCAGCCGCGCATGTAAAGCTTCGGCACGGCGACACCCCAGGCCATGAAGCTGAGCAGCATCGCCACATTGATGGCAAAAAGCCCCTGCGCCGCACTCGCCGGCGTCCAGCCGCACACCTGCACCAACCAGGGTCCGGCCCACAGCGACTGAACCGCGATCAAACCCCCGTAGTGGAAGAAGCCCATCGGCGCAAAGCGCACGAAGCTCGGGTGCGACCAGACTTCACCGTAGCCGCCCGCGGCCGACGCGCCGGCGCTGTCGCGCAGCGGCGCATCGCGTGGCACCACGAGCAGGATCGCCAGCATCGACAGACCCACACAGGCTGCGATCACCCAGAACAGCCCGCGCCAGCCCGTCACCGGCACAAGCCACTGCACCGGCAAGGTCGAAGCCACCATGCCGCTCGAGCCGGCCATCAGCATCCATGAATTGGCCCGCATCTGCGCCAGCGTCGTGAAGCGGCGGCGAAAGGTCGTCAGCGGTGCCATCAGGCAGGCGCTCACGCCCACACCGATCAAAGCGCGCGCAAGCGTCAGACCGATGAAGTTTCGAGCCAGCGCGAACGCCGCACAGCCGAGCACGGCGGCACCCAGGAACACGACCAGCACGCGGCGCGGGCCGAAGCGGTCGAGTGCGCTGCCCAGCGGCAGCTGGGTCGAGGCGAACCCGAGGAAGTAGGCGCCGGCGAGCAGACCGAGGTCCGCCGCGCTCAAGCCCAGTTCGGCGCTGAAGTGAGGCGCCAGCGTGGCCGTCACGCCGCGCACCAGCGCGGAAAAGAAGTACGCAAAGGCGAAGCTCAGGAAGACCCGCACCGCCACCGCGGGCGGAAAGATCTCGCTCCGGTCGTGCTCCCGCCCTTCGCTCATGCGGGAAACCTGAATCCCGCGAGAAAGACCTCGTTCGCCTCGGCCGAGGGCTGGGCGCCCACGACGCTGCCCTGGTACACACGCAAGCCCTTGGTGAAGAAGACGATGTGCGCCTGCACTCGGGCACCGTCGGGCAGGCGCCCTGTGGCGGCCAGGCGCACGGCTTCGGCGTTCGGTGTCATGCCGCCGATGCGCGCCGGCACCACTTGCGGCGCCGTCGCCTGCACATTGCGCAGCGCTGCCGATCGAAGCGCCGCGAGCGCCGGCGCGACCTGCGCCGGTTCGGGCACGTCGGCAAAGCTGAGCGCATAGGTCGCGCCGTCCGCGGGGCACACCAACATCTCCATCTTCAGCTTCGAACCCGCCAGCTCGACCGTGCGGGCGTGGCGGTCCGGGCGGCACGGAAACATCGCGACGACGCCGCTGCCCTCGGCCGCCGTCTCGCGCCAGTCGAGCGCCGGTGAACACGCGCCCAGGGCGGCGAGAACGAGACACATCGGCAACGCCGCCAGGAATTTCATCAGCGCATTATCCCGAGCATCGGCAGCGGCAGCCCTGCCGCACAATCGTTCGCATGAGCCCTGATACCGCCCCTGTGCCTAAGCTGCCGCTGCGCGGCGTGCGTGTGCTCGACCTCTCGCGCGTGCTGGCCGGGCCCTGGTGCACGCAGACGCTGGCCGACCTCGGCGCCGACGTGATCAAGGTCGAGCGCCCGCCCGGCCCGGGCAGCAGCGGCGGCGACGACACCCGCGGCTGGGGCCCGCCGTTCCTGAAGGACAGCGCGGGCCGCGACACCGCCGAAGCGGCCTACTACCTCGGCGCCAACCGCAACAAGCGCTCGATCACGGTCGACATCGCGCGGCCCGAAGGCCAGGCACTGATCCGCCGCATCGCGCTGCAAAGCGACGTGTTCGTCGAGAACTACAAGGTCGGCGACATGGCGCGCTACGGCCTCGACGCCACCAGCCTGCTGGCGCTGAACCCGCGCCTCGTCTACTGCTCGATCACCGGCTTCGGCCAGACCGGCCCCTACCGCGAACGCGCCGGCTACGACTATGCGGTGCAGGGCATGGGCGGCTTGATGAGCGTGACCGGCCCGTCGCGCGCCGAGATCGCCGACGACGCGAGCGGTGGTGGCCCGCAGAAAGTGGGCGTGGCCGTCGCCGATCTGTTCACCGGCATGTACGCCACCACCGCGATCCTGGCCGCACTGCGCCACCGCGACCTCACCGGCGAGGGCCAGGCCATCGACATGGCGCTGCTCGACACGCAGGTGGCCATGCTCGCCAACCTCGGGGCCAACTACCTGACCTCGGGCGCGGTGCCGCAGCGCATGGGCAACGCGCACCAGAACATCGTGCCGTATCAGGTGTTCGAAGTGGCCGACGGGCACATGATCGTCGCCGTCGGCAACGACGGCCAGTTCGCCAAGTTCTGCGAGGTGGCCGGCCAGGGCGAACTGGCACGTGACCCCCGTTTCACACGCAACGCCGAGCGCGTGCGCCACCGCGCCGTGCTCGTGCCGCTGCTCGCGGCTTTCATGAAGACGCGGGCGCGCGCCGATTGGCTGTCGGCACTCGAAGCCGCCAAGGTGCCTTGCGGCCCGATCAACGACCTGGCCGATGTGTTCGCCGACCCGCAGGTGCTGGCGCGCCAGATGACGGTCGACATGCCACACCCGCTCTCGGGCAGCGTGCGGCTGGTCGCCAGCCCGATGAAGTTCTCGGCCACGCCGGTGCAATACCAGAGGCCGCCACCCCTGCTCGGCGAGCACACGGCGCAGATCCTTGCCGAGTTCGGCCTGAGCGACGCCGAGGTCGGCGCACTGCGCGCGGCAGACGCGATCTGACCTGGCGCGGCCGGCAACAACAAACCTGACAATTGTGTCCAAAAGTGACAACTCGTGATTTATTCACTCCCCCGGCTCTGGGGAAAACCGCGTTGAGCCGCTGGCGTGCGAACTTGCCTGCCCACAAACTCCCCTGACTGATCAAGCGCGCCGAAATCACGACCTCACGGCGCGCCAACTGAAAAATTGACCCAGGAAAAGAGAATGGACATGTCGGATATTGGTCGCACCCCCGGGGCGCAAAGCGCCACGCCAGTCGACGACAAGGCGCCGACGAGCGCGCGCTGGGCCGAGTTGGTGGCGCAGATCGGCGTCGAAATCGCCGGCCCGCTGACGGCCGCGCTGGAACGCATCAACTTGCTCACCAGCACCGGCAACATCGACCGCAAGGGCCTGCGCGCGCTGCGTGAAGAGGTCGAAAGCGCGCGCCGCGTCGGCATGATCGGCCAGCAGCTCACGCGTTTTGCCTCCGGCCGCATCCGCCAGTCGCACGAGCGGCTGCAACTCGCCGACGTGCTGGGCGGTGTGCTGGCGCACCGCGGCCGCGAAACACAGGCCCGCGGCATCGTGCTCAAGCCCGAGCTGAAACCGGCCGAGGTGGTGGTCGACGCTTCCCTGCTGTTCAGTCTGCTCAATTCCACGCTCGATTGGGCGCTCGCAAGCGCCCACTCACAAATCGTGTTTTCGATCGAGATCAAGGCCTGGCCGACCAACGCCCGGCTGGCGTGCCGATTCGCACATCGCCCCCTCGATGAAGCCAGCGACGTGACCGGTGCCACCACGCCCGCCGGCCTCGATTCACTCACGTGGCGCCTGCTCGAGCAGACCGCGTGGACGATGGGTCTGATCGTCGAGCGCGCCGAGGAATCCAACTTCACGACACTCGTGCTCGAATTCCCGCGCACCGCGACCGACGACGTGGAACCGGTCAGCGCGATGGAACTGAACGACGGTTTTTCGGTGTCGTCGCACTCGCAAGGCCTGGCGGGCAGCCACGTGCTGGTGGTGGCCTCGCGCCGCGACATGCGGCTGCAGATCCGCGACGCGCTGCGCGACATGAGCCTGATCGTCGACTTCGTCGGCACGATCGACGAAGCCGCTGCCTTCTGCCGCGAAGGGCTGCCGCACGCGATCGTGGTCGAGTCGATCCAGAGCGGCGAACGCCTCGCCGCCTTGCGCGACGAGATCCTGGCCGAGGTGCCTGACTTCGTGTTCATCGAGATCGTCGAAGAAGGAAACGCCTTCGAGATGTCGGGCTTCTCCGGCACGTCGATGGCCCGGGTCGGGCGCGACGTGCTTGCCACCTCGTTGCCTTCGGCACTGCTGTTCGAGCTCTCGAAAGGCCTTTGATCAGCCGGGGCCGAGGGCGCGCAACAACTCCGAAAGCGCGCTGATCGCCGCACGCAGCGAAGGCCCCGCCGACGCCAGCGCCGCCGGCTCCAGGCGCAGCCCGCGGGCACGCCCACCGCCACCGATCCGCAGGCCGAGCATGTCGGCACGAGCGTGCACAGTGTCGGCAAACTCAAAAGCGACGACCACCGCCACCTCGACCCGCGCCGCGGCCAATTCGTCGGCAGCGGCTTGCAGCGCACCTGCCAGGGCCTCGGCTTCGCCGAGGCAGGTGAAGTTCGGCCCGGTGATGCCGAAACGGCGCGCGATCGCACCGCACGGCGCGTTCGCCAGGCACCAGGGGAAGAGTTCGGGGCTGGCCAGCGCCACGCCGGTGCGCAGCGCGTCGGCCCAGAAGCGCATCGACGTGGCCGAGCCGGCGTTCGACGAAACCACGACGAGTGCGGCTCGCTCACGTGAGCCTTCGAACTCGAACAACGGCGCCAGTGCGGCGAAGGCGGCCTCGACGGCCTCGCGTTCGAGCGCGGCGTCGATGCTGGCCGAGCAGTGCGCGGCGATCTCCATCACGCCGCCCAGGCGCGCACCAGCAGCGCGGAATTCAGCCCGCCAAAAGCAAAGGCGTTGTTCATGACCCAGCGCAGCCGCGCCGGCGTCAAGGCCCGGGTGCAGGCCACGCCCGCCGCTGCTTCGGGCGTGTCGTGGCCGGCGGTCGGCGGCACGGCCTGGGCGCGCAACGCTTCGAGGCAGATCGCCAGTTCGATCGCCGCCGCGGCACCGAGCGCGTGCCCGAGTGCGCCCTTGCTGCCGCTGACGTGCGGCACCGCTGCGCCGAACAGGTCACGCAAGGCCAGTGCTTCGGCAGCGTCGGACGCGCGGGTGCCGGTGCCGTGTGCGTTGACCCAATCGACCTGGTCTGGCGAAACACCCGCAGCATGCAAAGCGCTTTGCATCGCGGCGCGCATGCCACTGCCATCGGGCCGTGGTGCGGTCGGGTGGTGGGCGTCGCAGCTCAGGCCCAATGACAGCACTTCGGCCAGCGGCACGGCGCCGCGGCGCAAGGCGTCGTCGGCGCGTTCGAGCACGAACATGGCAGCGCCCTCACCCAGCAGCATGCCACTGCGCTGCGCATCGAACGGGCGGCAGGTGTCGGCCGCCATCGCCCGGGAGCGGCTGAAGCCGACCATCGACAGGCGCGAGAACGGCTCGGCACCGCCCGCCAGCGCGGCGTCGATGCGGCCGGCGCGCAGCGCAGCGAGCGCGGCGCCCACGGCGTAGTTGCCGGCCGCACACGCAGTCGCCATCGACTGGCCTGGTCCGCGCAAGCCGAAGCGCGCGCGAATTCCATCGCCGAACGAAGCCACGCCGAAGCCGGCCACGTCGATGTCGGCGCCTTCTGCAGCGCGTTCGAAGGCTTCGCTTTCGCCGAGCGTGCTGCCGATGAACACGCCGCTGCGTTCCGGCAAGTGGATGCCCGCGGTCTCGACCGCCTGCTCGGCTGCCGCCACCGCGAGCGCCCTGCCGCGCCGCAGAGGTTCGGCTGTGAACGCTTCGATGCGGCAGGCGCGCGCGCAGCGGTAACCGGCGGCCAGCAGATCCGGCCACTCGCGCACGGCGCTGTCACCCACGGCCAGCCGTGCCCAGGTCGCAGCCGCCGACACGCCCAGCGGCGTGACCGCGCCGCTGCCGGTGATGACCACACGCGCCGCGGCCCCGTTCATGCCGGGAGCCGCGCGCTGAGGTAACGCACCGTTGCCTCGAGCGAGGTGAACTGCGGCAGATCGGCGTCGGGGATCAACACGCCGTAGCGTTGTTCGATGCGCGCCACCAGTTCCACGAGGTCGAGCGAGTCGAGGTCGAGCTCGATCCTGTAGTGGGCATCCGCCGGCAGCGCTTCCGGCAAGGCGGGCTTGATGGCGTGCAACTCGCTGCGCAGGAAAGCGAGCAGCGCGTCGTTCACGGGTAGGTCGTCACGCTGGCCGCGCGGGCAACGCCTTGATCGGTGCCGCTCAGGGGCGCCATCGGGTCGCCGATGAGTCGGTACGAGGAGGACGCAGCCGCCGAGGCCGGCGCGCCCCGCGCAAGCAGTTCGCCGACCGTGCGCGCACCGGCAGCCAGCGCATCGCACAGGCCGATCGCCCAGCGTGTGTTGTCGGTGTGCAGCGTGTCGCCGATGGCGCCGAAGCTCGCTGCCGTCACGCCGAGCAGGGGCAGGGCTTCTGCATACGACAAACCGACACGCCGCCGGCTGGCGGTGCGGCAACACAGCGACAGCACGGCACCGAGCGGTTCGCCGCGCGCGGCCGGGTCGGCCCATGCGGCCTCGAAGTGGTGCGCGCGCACGCCGTGGTAGCCGACCCAGCCGACCGGCCGGCCGTGGCCGACGTACATCGCCAGGCCGAGGCCGCTGCCGAGCGAACGCACGGTGTCGTCGCGGCCGAGCACGTCGCCGGTCCAGCGCAGCGTGCGCAGGTGCGGCGCGAGCAACGCCTCGATGCGATCGGCCACGCGCAGGTAGCGCGGCTGCCATTGGCCGAGCACGGCCACCGCCGTTTGCTCGCGCGCGCGGCGCTGCACACGCGCAGCGGTGGCAGCGAAGCGCCGGTTGCTGGCGCGGCCGGCGAGCGGCAACCAGGCCACCGGCACGCGGCGGCCACTTCGGTCGGTGGTGAACGGCCCCGCCACAACGGTGGCAGGCGCACGCCGCGCCGATCCGGCCAGCAGCACCGCGTCGGTGGCGTCGGCCCCCGCCAGCAGCGCCTGCACGTCGGGCAAGGCGCCGTCGTTGATGAGCGTCGTCACCTGAACCCCGCGTTCGCGCCAAGCCGCCAGCAGCTCGTCGAAATCGGGCAGCGCAGCGGTCGGCAGCACGAACAGCAGACGCTGCCCGGGCGATGTGTCGACAACTGGCCGACCCGCTGCATGCGACACCTCAGGCCACTTGCGGGTGCGACTGCACGAAAGTCGCGAAGGTCTGCCACGGCGCGTAGGTGGCAGGCGCCTGGTTCAACAGCACCCGGCGCACGAAGTAATGCATCATGATTTGCCCCTGCCGCTCTGGGTTGAAGCCCATGAAGTCGGTGCCCGGTGCGCTCAGCACCGCCTGCGCGCCCTCGCCGGTGGCAAAACCTTCCGAGATGCTCGGCTCGGCGCCGCCGTTGTAGTCGGCGTTCGGCAGGCTGATACCGCCGTCGCCGGTGTTGTAGCCGTAGTTGTAGGCAGCGTCACCTTGCGCGATCTGGCTGAAGACCGCGTGACCCAGGTACACCGGGCCGACGTTCTGGTTCTGCCACACGTGCGTCATCTCGTGGATGAACTGGTAACGTTTGATCGGCAGTTCGTCGGCGTCGAAGTTGATCAGGTTCCCGGTCACGAAAGCGCGCGACTCGGGGTTGCCGGTGCAGAAGTCCTGGATGCCGAAGATGATCTTGTTGGTCGGTGAATCGGTCGCGATGAACGCGTTGTCGAGATCGACCGACGTGCCGAACACCAGCAACGCATCGGCGCGCTCCGCGGCGGTGAGGTGGCGAAAGCCGTTGAGCAGGTTCATCAGCAGGATCACCACCGTGCCGAGCAGGCCGACCGCCACTTCGAGCACAGCGACCAGCATGTCCTTGATGTTCTCGCCGATCGCGACCATGGTGCGCACGAACTCGTCCGCGAACTCGGCGCCGGCCTGCTGGAACGCATCGACCACCTGGTTCAGCGTCTGGCCGAGCTGGCGCGCGGCGCGCAGCAGGTTCTGCATCGCCTGGTCGGGGTGCTTGACGGTTTCGATCACCAGCTCGGCCAGCGTGACGCCGGCCTCGAGCATGCCGCGCACCACTTCGAGCGACACCTCGAAAGCCTTGCCCACCGTCCAGACCACGAGCTTGGCGAGCTCGAAGCCGGCGCCGAGCGCGCCTTTCACGAACTTGGCCAGGCCGGGCAGGAAGTCGTTCTGCAGGTAGTTGAGCGCGTAGGTGATGGAGTTGCCGACACGTTCCCACAGACCGCCGAGCAGGTCGAGCGCGTCGGCACCGCGCGCCACCGCCCAGTCGATCACTTCGGTCACGGCCGCACCGACCTCTTCGCACAGCTGCACGATGCGTTCGAGCACGGCCTGCGCCTGCGTGGCGGCCCAGTCGAGCACTTCGGTCACGCTCTTCTTGACGAAGCGGATCGCCAGCATCGCCTCGCGCCACAGCCCCGAGGCCAGCGCTTCGCCGCGGTCGAGCAACCAGCCCAGCACGTCACCGACCGGGCCGAGTGCCTGCAACACGGCGTTGACGATCTTGCGGAACACGAAGTAGCTCGCGTTGGCCACGGCGTTGAGGATCTCGGCCACCGCGGCGCCCGCCGCCAGCGCCGCCTCGACCAGCCGCGCCGCGGTCTTGTAGGTGAACTCGACCATCTGGCGCGTGAATTCAACGATGGTCTTGCCGAGTTCGATCGCCGCCTTGACGACCGCTTTCAACAACTGAGCCGTCACGCTCAGCACGTCCTTCAGCAGGTTGAGCAGCGACTTGCCGAGCGCGAAGAAAGCCTGCACCACTTTCTTGACCGCCGCGAGCGCGTGCGTGGCCAGCGTCTTGATCACGTCGACGAGCAGCTTGCCGGCTTCGAGCAGGCCTTGCAGCACCTTCTTCACCGCGTCGGCCACGGCGGTGGCGATAAACTGCGTGAACGCGATCAGCGCCTGCCCGGCACGCGCGGCGGCGCGGGCAATCTCTTTCACCAGGTCGAGCCCGGCGTTCACCACGTCGCTCAGGATGCTCGCCAGCGTGCGGCCGAGCGAGAGCAACGACGACACCACCGTGTCGAACAGCGCCCACGGTCGCGTGAGCAGCGCGGTGAAGATGTCGGCCACGGTCTTGCCGAGCTCGATGAAGGCCTGCACGAAACCCCGCACCAGCGTGGCACCGAACGCGAACGCCTGTTCGAGCACGTTGCCCACGGCCTTGCCAATGGCGAGCAGCGCTTCGGCGCCGCGCTTGATGATGTCGAAGGTCTGGCTCGCCATCCACGACAGCATCTCGCCGAGCTGGCGGCCGAGGTTGTCGATCGCCTTGAGCACGGTGATGAGCGAGTCCTTGGCCAGGTTGAACGCGGCTTCGAGCACGTTGAACAGGCCCTGGCCGATGGCTTCGAGCCCGCCGACGATCTTCTTCACCAGCTCGTAGCCGGTTTCGAGCGCAGCGCTCAGCAGTTCGAGCACCGAGTGGCCGGCGGCGATCAACGCCCGCACGAGGTTGGCCACGTCGTTGGCGACCCAGCTCACCACGTCCTTGAGGGCCTGGCCGAGTGTCTTCACGGCGTCGACGACGGCCTGGATGATCGAGTTGATCGCGCTGACGAGTTCATCGGCCAGGTCTTCGAAGAAGTTGACGACGGCCGCGTCGGTTTCAGGCGGCGCGGATGGGCGCCCCTGCTGCATGCGGCTGATCTCGGCGCCGGCATCACGCAGCCAGTGCAGCACTTCGCGCAGGTTCTGGTCGTCGACCGTCTTGTCTTCGCGGATCACCAGGTCTTTCATCAGCAAGCGCCCCTGGGCGCGCGGCAGTTGGCCGATGGCATGCACCACGCCGCGCGCCTGCCCGGCGCGGCAGTAACCTTTGATCAGCGTCTTGCGCTGCGCTGCGGGCATGGCCGCGGCCTGCTGGAACAGCTCGCGGTGGTGCAGCGGGTCCTTGATCGCTTCGGCATAGGCTTCGGCCAGGTGTTGCGCGCCGAGCCGGTTGCGCTGGAACACCTGCGCGAACGTGGGCGCCAGGTCCATCGCCGGGTGTTTCGAGTCGCGCACCACGGCGTTGAGCGCGAGCCGGTTCTTCAGCGAGACCCGGTCGACCGCCTGCAGCAGGCGGTTCTGCCCCGCGACCAGCGCGCCAGCGCCGCTGACGCGCGGCGGCACGCGGTGCAATTTGATGACCTTGCCGGCAGCGGCCTTGCGCTTGGCCGTGGGGACCTTGGCCACCGGGAGCACACGGCGCCTGCGGGCGGGCTGCGGCGTTGCAACGGCGGCGCGAACGCCTTTCGAAGTCTTGGATGAGCTGGCCACGGCGAGTCTCCGGCGTGAAGGGAGTCACGTTTTAGGACTCACCCCGGCCGCCCACAACCCCTAGCTTCTGGCCGCCGCCGGCCCAGGCCGGCGTGTCGTGTCTTCAGCTCACTTCAGCGCACCGAACACCTTGCCCAGAATCGCGCTGCCCGTGCCCACCGGGTCCTGGCGAATCTTGCGTTCTTCTTCGCCGATCATCAGGTACAGGCCGTCGAGCGCCTTGCGGGTGACGTACTGCTGAACGTTGGCGTCTTCCTTCTTCACGAGGCCCAGGCCCATGGCCTTGCCGGCGACGCGGTTGTACTTGTCGGCGAGCGACACCTTCTCGGTCGCCTTGGTCACGATCGGCAGGAACTTCACGCCCAGCGGCGTGCGGGTCTTGTCGGCGAAGAACTCGGTGACCGAGTTCTCGCCGCCACGGATCAGGCGCGTGGCGTCGCCGACACTCATCGCCTTCACGGCGCTCACGAGCAGGGCCTTGGCTTCAGGCACCGCGGCCTCGGCGGCGCGGTTCATCGCGGTGATCAATTCGTCGACGCGTTTTTGCTGGCCGGTGGCCTTGAGCAGCTTGGCCGCGTCGTTCAGAAAGCCAGGCAGCGGAATGCGCACTTTCGGGTTGTCGAGGAAGCCGCCGCTCTTGCCCAGCAGGCCGACCGCCGCGACCGCGCCGCGTTCGAGCGCGGCGCGCACGCCGAGTGTGGCGTCGCCCTCGCTGAGCGTGGCCGCATCAGCATGGCCGGCAAGCGCCCACAAACCACCGAGGGAAACGACGCCTGACGTAAACTTTCTGCGCTGCATGAAAGACCTCCTGTGAACAAGACTGCCCGATTCTCCGTCGCCGCCATTGTCGCTTTGGCGCTCGGCGGGGCCGCGTACTTCGGATCGGGCAGTGGGGGCAAGCCAGCGATGGCGCCAAACGCCGCCTACACCCTGCTCGACGGCAGCCGTTCGAGCATCGACAGCCTGCGCGGCAAGGTGGTGCTGGTGAACTTCTGGGCCACCAGCTGCACGACCTGCGTGCACGAGATGCCGCAGATCGTCGCCACGCATGAAAAGTTCAAGGCGCGTGGTTTCGAAACGCTGGCGGTGGCAATGCGCTACGACCCGCCGGCCTACGTGATCAATTTCGCCGAAACACGCAAGCTGCCCTTCGGCGTGGCGATCGACAACACCGGCGAGATCGCGAAGAGCTTCGACCAGGTGCAGCTCACGCCGACCACGGTGCTGATCAACAAGCGCGGCGAGATCGTGAAGCGCTATGTCGGTGAGCCCGACTTCGCGGCACTGCACAAGCTCGTCGAGACGCTGCTCGCGCAGACCTGACCGCGGCGCCGCGCTGGCCCGTCAGCGGCGCCAGAACCAGATCAAGCCGGCGAGCACCACCGCCCACGGCAGCCAGTCGCGCCAGTCACGCCACTCGAAACCTTCCTGCCCCGGGGCGCGGAAGTTGAGCGGGCGCAGCACGTGGCGAAAGAACGCGGTGTCGCGAAAGCCGCGCTGGCGCCGCAGCGCCTCGCCCATCGGCCGCGCCCCCGGCGCACGAAAGCTGCGCAAGCGCGGCTCCAGCGCCAGCAACAGCGGCATCGCGTCGGCCAACGAAGGCGCCAGCACCGCGTGGCCGCAGCGTTTGCAGGCGGCCATCGCGGTCGGGTCAAGCGCGTCGCCGCAGCCGCGGCACGGCCAGCTGACGTGGTTGGCGTCGTCGGCCGGCAGCGGCAGGCCGTGGCGCACCATCACCGAGGCCATCAGCCGCTGCAGGTCGAACACGACCAGCGGGCTGGCGCAGTGGTCGCAACCCTCGCTGTTGCCGGGCGGCACCGGCGCACCGCAGTTCAGGCAGGTCAGCGGGCGCTCTTCGGTCTGCAGGGTGCGCCGGTCGCGCGCGCTCAAGGGGCGCACCAGGCCACGCTCGGCCAGCAGCAGGCTGAAGCTCTGATAGTGGCCGTGCCGGTTCGGGCACTCGTGGCCGGCGCTCCGGCCGAAGCGCGTCAGCATGTGCACCGGCTTGAGTTCGGCTTTGCAGCGCACGCAGGCGAGCGGCAAGGTCAGCGCACCCGGCGGCGGGCCGCCCATCACGCTGTGCATCTGGCGCAGCAGGCCGATCCAGCCCAGGCCCGAGAGGCGCACCGATTCGAAGGCGTCGAACCAGACCAGGTGGCAGGTCGGGCAGAGGTCGGTCTCGTGCTGCTGGCCGTAGTGGCCTTCGAGCGTGATCGGCTGCAGTTCGCCTTGGCAGTGCGTGCAGGTCAGCGCGCGCGCCTTGACCGCACCCGCCTTGGCGGTGGTCGAAGAGGCCGGCTGGGCCCAGCTCACATCGCCCCGTCGACGCCCGCCGCTTCGGCCTGCTTGTCGGCGTGGTAGCTCGAACGCACCATCGCGCCGACGGCGGCATGGGTGAAGCCCATCGCCGCCGCTTCACGCTCGAACATCTTGAACGTGTCCGGGTGCACGTAGCGCCGCACCGGCAGATGATGGCCGCTGGGCGCGAGGTACTGGCCGATCGTCAGCATGTCGATCTGGTGCTCGCGCATGTCGCGCATGACCTGCAGGATCTCTTCGTCGGTTTCGCCCAGGCCGACCATCACGCCGCTCTTGGTGGGCACGTGCGGCGCGAACTCCTTGAAACGCTTGAGCAGGTTCAGCGAGTAGGCGTAGTCGGAACCCGGGCGCGCTTCCTTGTAGAGGCGCGCGGTGGTCTCGAGGTTGTGGTTCATCACGTCGGGCGGCGCGGCCTTCAGGATCTCGAGCGCGCGGTCCATGCGGCCGCGGAAGTCGGGCGTCAGGATCTCGATCTTCGTCTCGGGCGAATGCTCGCGCGTCAGGCGGATGCAATCGACGAAGTGGCCCGCGCCACCGTCGCGCAGATCGTCGCGGTCCACGCTGGTGATCACGACGTACTTCAGCTTCAGCGCCGCGATGGTCTTGGCCAGATTGAGCGGCTCGTCCACGTCGAGCGGGTCGGGCCGGCCGTGGCCGACATCGCAGAACGGGCAGCGCCGCGTGCACTTGTCACCCATGATCATGAAGGTGGCCGTGCCCTTGCCGAAGCACTCGCCGATGTTCGGGCACGAGGCTTCTTCGCAGACCGTGTGCAGCTTGTGCTCGCGCAGGATGCTCTTGATCTCGTAGAAACGCGTGCTCGGCGAACCGGCCTTGACACGGATCCAGTCGGGTTTTTTGAGCGTTTCGGCCGGCACGATCTTGATCGGGATGCGCGCCGTCTTCGCCTGCGACTTCTGCTTGGCGGTGGCGTCGTAGCCGGCGGCGGGCGCGGCGTCTCGGGTCACGTTGGGGGTGCTCATGTGCGCTTTCCGGGCGGGCCCGTGTCGGTCAAAGGCTCAGTTGGTTCGCGAGCTTGCTGCCGAGGAGGGCGGCCACCTCGTCGCTCGAGACCTGAACCCCGATTGTAGAAAGGTCCACGGTCCGCAGGCCTTCATAGCCGCAGGGGTTGATGCCGGCGAAGGGTCGCAGGTCCATCGCGACGTTCAAGGCCACGCCGTGGTAGGTGCAGTGGCGGCTGACCTTGATGCCGAGCGCGGCGATCTTGCCCAGGCCTTCGAAGCGGTCGATTCGCGGGCCGGTCAGCGCGGCGTGGCCGAACGGGTCGGCCAGCTTCACGTAGATGCCGGGCGCGCCCGCCACGCGGTGGCCGGTGACGCCGAGGTGTTCCAGCGTCTTCAGCAGTGCCTGCTCCAGCCGGTAAACGTATTCCTTGACGTAGATGTTCAGCCGCTTCAGGTCGACCAGCGGGTAGGCCACCACCTGCCCGGGGCCATGGTAGGTGACCTGCCCGCCCCGGTTGGTCGCCACGATCGGGATGCCGTGCGGGTTCAGCACGTGTTCGGGCTTGCCGGCCAGGCCTTGCGTGTAGACCGGCGGGTGTTCGCAGAGCCAGATTGCATCGGGGGTGTCGCCGGTGCGCGCTTCGGTGAAGGTGCGCATCGCGGCCAGTGTCGGTTCGTAGGCGACCGCACCCAGGCGATGCAACACCGGCGGCGCGGCGAGCTCGCTCACAGCACCATCTTCACCATCGGGTGCGTGCTCAGCGTGCGGTACAGCTCGTCGAGCTGCTCGCGGCTGGTGGCGGTGACGGTGACGGTCACACCCAGGTACTTGGCACCCTTGCTCGGCCGCAACTCGACGGTCGCGGCATCGAAAGCCGGGTCGAACTGCTCGGCGATGCGGGTGATGGCGTGCACGAAGCCGTCGACGTTCAGGCCCATCACCTTGATGGGGAAGGTCGACGGGTACTCGATCAGCGACTGTTCTGGCGGAATGTCTTGCATGGCGGTGTTCATGCGTTCGGATATGGGGGCGGCCCGGCGTGGCGCAACCGCGGGCTCAGATCGACTGCGTGGCCTTGGCCCGTTGGTAGGCCTCGTAGAGCCGCGCGTACACCGGCCCGGGCTTGCCGCGCAAGGCACCGTGGCCGACCGGCTGGCTGTCGAGCGTGGTCACGGGCAGCAGTTCCTTGGTGGCCGAACTGAGCAACACTTCGTCGGCCGAGAACACATCCGCCTCGGGAATCGGCCGCAGGTTGTAGGCGATGCCGACCTCTTCGCACAATTCACGGATCAGCTCGTAACGGATGCCTTCGAGCACGTGCTCGCTCTTCGGCGGCCCGAGCAGCGCGCCCTCCTGCACGATCCACACGTTGCTGGCGGCCGCTTCGGTCAGGTGGTTGTCGCGGAACATGATGGTCTCGAGGGCGCCGTGGTCGGCCGACATCTGCCGCGCCAAGACGTTGCCGAGCAGCGAGATGCTCTTGATGTCGCCGCGCTCCCAGCGGAAGTCGCGCGCCGTCACGCAGCTCACGCCCTGGTGGCGCTGCTCGGGCGAGGCCGGCTTCATCGCGCTGCACATCATGAAGACGGTGGGCTGCACGTCGGCCGGCATCACGTGGTCACGCAGCGCCACGCCGCGCGTGATCTGGATGTAGACGATCTGGTCGGGCGCGCCGGTCTTGTCGATCAATGCGGCCACCAGCTTGCGGCAGCGCTCCAGCCACTCTTCGGTGCTGTGCGGGTTGGTGATGCGCAGTTTCGAGAGGCTGCGGTTCAAGCGCGCCATGTGTTCGTCGAAGCGGAACAAGCGCCCGCCGTAGGCCGGCACCACTTCGTAGATGCCGTCGCCGAAGATGAACCCGCGGTCGAGCACCGAGACCTTGGCCAGGTGCAGCGGGCTGTACTCGCCGTTCAGGTAACACAGGGTGTCGGGCAGGGTTTGCATGTGCGGCTCCAGCGTGTGGGCGAAGACTACTTGATCCAGAGCCGCAGGGCGTCCCAGGCGCGGCCGAAGAGGCCGGCCTGCTGGACCGGCTCGAGCACGACCAGCGGCAGGTCGAGCACCGGCGCGCCCGCCGTGGTGCTGACCTTGATCGTGCCGACACGCTGGCCCTTGGTGAGCGGCGCCACCAGCGGGTCGGTGCGTTCGATCTTCGTTTGCAGCTTGCCGCCTTCGCCCTTGGGCACGCTGACGAACAGGCCGCCGGCGGCGCCGAGCTTGACCACGCTCTCCTTGCCTTTCCAGATCGGCGGCGTGACCATCGGTTTCGCGTCGTCGAACAGGCGCACCGTGTCGAAGGCCTGGTAGCCCCAGTTCAGCAGCTTCTGGCTTTCGCTGGCGCGTGCTTCCATCGAGGTGGTGTTGAGCACCACGGTCAGCAGGCGGCGCTTGCCGGGGCCCTTGCCGTCGGCGCCGAGGTTCGGGAATTCACGCTGGGCGGTGGCGATCAGGCAATACCCGGCGGCGTCGGTGAAACCGGTCTTCAGCCCGTCGACCGAGGGGTCGCGGCGCAGCAGCAGGTTGCGGTTCGGCTGGTTGATGTTGTTGTACTTGTATTCCTTGATCGCGTAGTAGGCGAAGAACTCCGGGTAGTCGCGGATCACGTGCGTGGCGATCACCGCCAGGTCACGCGCGGTGCTGCGGTGGCCGGGTTCGGTCAGGCCGGTGACGTTCTTGAACACGGTGTTCTTCAGGCCGAAGGCCACCGCCTGGCGGTTCATCATCGCGACGAACTGCTCGAGCGTGCCACCCACCGCTTCGGCCAGCACCACGGCGGCGTCGTTGCCCGACTGCACGATCTCGCCCTTGAGCAACTCGTCGACGGTCGGTGTCATCGTGGTGTCGATGAACATCAGCGAGCCGCCGGCCTTGCGCTCGTCCCACGCGCGCTTGGAAACGGGCAGCTTCTGCTCGAGCGTGAGCTTCTTGTCGTGGATGGCGGTGAAGACGACGTACAGGCTCATCAGCTTGGTCAGCGAGGCCGGGTCGGCGGGAGCATCGGCGTCACGCTCGGCCAGCGTCTGGTTGCTGGTCATGTCGAGCACGAGGAAATGTTTGGCAGCCACTTCGGGCGGCTGCGGGGCCTGGGCGAAAACAGCGCTGCTGAACAGCGCGGCCAGAGCGAGAGAGGCGAGAGAGAACAGACGTTTCATTGACAACCCAGTGAAGAGAGAAGTGGCGCGGACCGCGTGGGTCGCGGTGCATCGCATCGAAGGAAGAAGCTGCGGATCAGAGCGGAACGCGCGGCTGCAGTTCCTGCACGATCACGGTTTTCAGCAGCGCGAGCTGGCCGTGGAAGAAGTGGCCGACACCGGGGAACACGATCACCGGCAGGTTTTGCGGCCGGGCCCAGGCCAGCGTGGCCGAGAGCGGCACCACCTCGTCGCTCTCGCCGTGGATCACCAGCGTGTCGGCCGGCACCGATGCCATCTGCTGGCGTTCGGTGGACGGGCCGACGAGCACCAGCCGCTGCGGCTTCGAATCATCCGCCAAGCGGGTCGCGGCTTGTGACGCGACGTAAGCGCCGAACGAGAAGCCGGCGAGCATCAACGGCACGGCCGGGTCGCGGTGGGCTGCGATCACGGCGAGCGCATCGTCGACCTCGCCCACGCCTTCATCCCACGCGCCCTGCGAGGCACCGACACCGCGGAAGTTGAAACGCACGCTGCGCCAGCCGAGCTGCACGAAGGCCCGTGCCAGCGTCTGCGCCACCTTGTTGTCGAGCGTGCCGCCGTGTTGCGGGTGCGGGTGGCAGACCACGGCCACGCCACGCGGCGCGCCGGCCGGTGTGTCGATGGCACATTCGAGGTCGCCGGCCGGGCCTTCGACGCGGGTGCGAACGGTGCTGGAATTCATCAGTGCCTCAACGGCCCACGCTCGCCGGCAGCAGCAGCCGCTCGACGACCCGACCATTCTTGAGGTGCGAGTCGACGATCTCGTCGATGTCGTGTTTGTCGACGAAGGTGTACCAGACCGCGTCGGGGTAGACCACCGCCACCGGCCCGCCGGCACAGCGGTCGAGGCAGCCCGCCTTGTTGACGCGCACACCGCCCGGGCCGGTGAGGTTCTCACCCTTGACGCGCGATTTGCAGTGGTCGAAGCCGGCCTGGGCACCGTGGTTGCTGCAGGCGTCTTCGCCCTTGTCGCGCTGGTTCAGGCAGAAGAAGATGTGGCGTTTGTAATAGCTCATGCGCGCATTTTAGGAGGCGCACCACCAGGCCCCCTTGCCGTCACCCTTCTTCGCGCGCGCCCAGCCGTGCCAGCAGGTAGACGATCGCCGCATACGGCCACAACCAGCCGACCCAGCGCGCCGCGCCGTGAAACCGGATGAAGCGGCCCTGTTCCCAGGCCTGCAGGCTCTCGGCGAAGTACGGGTCCGACGGTGCCTGGGCCACGAACACGACCAGGGCCGTCAGCACGATCAGGCCGAGGCCCGCCGCCGCGCGCCGCGGCACCCAGCTGAGCAGCGCCGCCAGCGCCGCGCTGAAACCGAACGCAGCCATGGCCTGCGGCGTGCTCCAGGCCAGCGCGTGCTGCGGGCCGAAGTTGAGCGCGGTCGACAGCGTGGTCGCCAGCCCGCCGAGCAACGCGGCACCGATCACCAGCACGAAGCGGCGCCAGCCCCGCCGCGCCACCACGAAGGCGACCAGACAAGGCGCGAGCAGGCCGAGCGCGATCAGCGAAAACTCGCCGCCGGGCGAGAGCACGGTGCGCTGCAGCTCGGCGTCGAGCCAGCTTTCGAACCAGGGCGCGATGGGCGTGTCTTGCACCAGCGCCGCCACACCTTCCTGCACCTGCACCAGCACCTGGCCCAGGCCCAAGGGCACCGGCAGCGGAAACAGCAGGCCGAGCGGCCACAGCAGCAGCAGCGCCAGGCCACCGGCGCTGCGGCCGATGAACCAGCGGTCGCGTGCCAGCTGCCAGCGCTCGACGCCACCGCGCGCGTGCACCACCGCGCCGAGCAAGGCGCCCAGCACCGTGCCCGCAGCGTTGAGCCCGAAATCGATGTTCGACGCGACACGGTTCGGCAGGAAGTTCTGCAGGAACTCCATCGTGAACGACAAGCCCGCGCCCGTCAGCGCCGCCAGCACGGCCGCCCGCCGCGGCGGCGTGCCGGTGCGCACGAGCGCGCCGAACACCAGCGCCCCGAGCGGCATGTAGCCCACCAGGTTGGCCACGAGGTCGAAGCCGGTCCACCAATGCGACCAGGGCGTGACCACAAACGCCAGCAGCGAAGCACCCGGCACGCGCCAACCCGAAAACGGGTACAGGCTCGCGTAGACGATCAGCGCGCCGAACAGCAGCGCCAGCGGGGTGGCAGAGCTGCGGTGGCGCGGCAGGGTGGCCACGTCAGAACGGCTTGACGACCACCAGGATCACGATCGCCGCGAACAACAACACCGCCGATTCGTTGAACACGCGGAACCAGCGCTCGCTGCGCTTGTTGCTGAACTGCTCGAAGCTGCGCAGCAGGGAACGGCAGGCGTGGTGGTAGCCGATCGCCAGCAACACCAGCACGATCTTGGCGTGCAGCCAACCGCCCGGCCAGGCCTTCATGTTGCTGAGCCACAGCCATAGCCCGAGGCCGACGGCCGGGATCATCAGCAGGCTGGCGAAGCGGTACAGCTTGCGTGCCATCAGCAACAGGCGCTCACGCTCGGCATGGCTGTCGGCCGGCACGCTGCACAGGTTGATGAACAGGCGCGGCAGGTAGAACAGGCCGGCGAACCAGCTCGCGACGAAGACGATGTGAAAGGCTTTGATCCAGAGCATCGCGGCATTATGGCCGTGGGCATTTGTGCCCGCCGCGAATAGAAAAGCCCTGGCCATGAGGCCAGGGCTTGAAATGCCTCAGCGCTGTCACACGACAAGGCACCTGCTCAGGGAGGAAAAGCAGGGAACGACAACCTTGCAGCTATCATTCAATGTCTACTTTAGCAGATGCGGCGTGATTTACTACCGCCCTGCGACCGCCAGCCAACCCGCGATCCACGCCCGGTTTCGAGCGCGAAGTTCCACGACGACAACGTCGCGAGCGAGCCGGTGCGCACCACCCCACAGGCGAGCCGATGCACACACCCGCACCCTACCCTGCCAACCGCCCGCGCCGCCTGCGCCGTGATGCGTTCACGCGCGCGCTGGTGCGTGAAAACCAGGTGCTCGCCTCCGATCTGATCCTGCCGGTGTTCGTGCTCGACGGCCACGGCGTCACGCAAGACATCAAGTCGATGCCCGGCGTTCAGCGTCTCACGCTCGACCGCCTGTTCCCGGTGGCCGAAGAGTGCGTGCGCCTGGGCATTCCGGTGATGGCGCTGTTCCCGGTGCTCGAACCGTCGCTCAAGACCGAAGACGGCCGCGAAGCGCTGAATGCGAAGGGCCTGGTGCCCACCGTCGTGCGCGCGCTGAAAGACCGCTTTCCCGAACTCGGCGTGATGACCGACGTGGCGCTCGACCCCTTCACCACGCACGGGCAGGACGGCCTGCTCGATGCGACCGGCTACATCCTCAACGACGAGACCGTGGCCATGCTGACGCAGCAGGCGCTGGTGCAGGCCGAAGCCGGTGTCGACATCGTGGCGCCGAGCGACATGATGGACGGCCGGATCGGAGCGATCCGCGCGGCGCTCGAAGCGCGTGGCCTGATCCACACCCGCATCATGGCCTACAGCGCCAAGTACGCGAGCGCCTTCTACGGCCCGTTCCGCGACGCCGTGGGCTCGGCGGCGAACCTGGGCAAGGGCAACAAGAAGGTCTACCAGATGGACCCGGCCAACACCGACGAAGCACTGCGCGAAGTGGCGCTCGACCTGGCCGAAGGCGCCGACATGGTGATGGTCAAGCCCGGCATGCCTTACCTCGACATCGTGCGGCGGGTGAAAGACGAGTTCAAGGTGCCGACCTTCGCCTACCAGGTCAGCGGCGAGTACGCGATGCTCAAGGCCGCGGCGCAGAACGGCTGGCTCGACCACGACGCGGTGATGATGGAAAGCCTGCTCGCCTTCAAGCGCGCCGGCGCCGACGGCGTGTTGAGCTACTTCGCGCTGGAGGCCGCGCGCCTGATCAAGGCCGGCTGACACCGCAGCAGCCGATGCGTGTCTTCCACATCGACGGTGACCAGTTCACCGAACTCGAGGCCCTGCCCGAAGACGCGCCGGCGAGTGGCTACCTGTGGGTCGGCAGCGCGCGCCGCGAGTTCGAGGTCAACAGCGCGACGCTGCAAGCCGCGCTGCAGCGCTGGACCGGTGGGCAGCTCGTCGACCTGCACATCTCCGACCTGCTGAACAACCAGCTGCCCTCGCACTTCGACTACACCTCGTGGTACGACCTGATGGTGTTCCGGCGCCTGGCCGCCGGCGCCGGCTCGTCGTCGATGTTCATCGACGACAGCAAGGGCACGGCCAGCAGCGCGCGCGCCGCGCTGGCCGCCATCGACACCAGCCCGGTCGGCTTCGCGGTCTTCGACCGCGTGCTGCTGACCGTGCACCCCGCCGACTGCATGGTGCGCGAATACTTCGCGAACCGGCTGCTGCAGCAAAAGCCCGGGGCCGAAGCGCGCGGCAGCGCGCGCATGCCGCCGAGCCCGGCCGACCTGATGCTGCGCATGGTCAACCACATGGTCGACAGTTACCTCGAACTGCGCCGCCTGCTGACGAAACAGCTCGACTACCTGCAGCAGGAGCTGTTCAACCCGCGCAGCCACTTCAACAGCTGGCGCACGCTGCTCGATTCGCGCAACACGCTGCACATGCTCGAAGACACCTGCGAAGACCAGCGTGCCGCGATCACCGAATGGATCGATGCGCTCGACGAGTTGCCCGACGCGACCGATCCGGCGGCCGGCCGCGAACGCGAGCTGCTGCGGGTGCGCTCGCGCGACGTGCTCGAGCACATCGAACGGGTGCTGGTGCACGTGCGGCGCCTCGAATCGTCGGCCGAGAACGCGGTGCAGATGCACTTCGCGGCACAGAGCCACCGCACCAGCGAGATCATGCGCACGCTGACCGTGCTGACCGCGATCTTCCTGCCGCTGAACCTGGTGACCGGCTTTTTCGGCATGAACTTCGAAGGCCTGCCCTTCATCCACAGCGCGCGCGGTTTCTGGGTCACCTTCGGCTTCATGCTCGTGCTCGGCGCCGGCCTGAGCCTGTTCTTCTGGCGCAAGCGCTATTTGAGCCGCTCGCGCTGATTCACGCTCGAGTTCACGCTCAAGGCTGGCCGACGAAGAAGTAGACCGACTGGTTGCGGCCGTCGCTGCGGCCGTAGGCCAGGTAGACCGGACCGATCGGCGTGTCGAATGCGAAGTACAGCGACCCGCCGCGGTGCGAACTCGCCGTGCTGCTCGTGCTGAGCTTGTCGCCGATGCGGCCGGCTTCGAGCGACACGCCGACGTAGGCGCCGTCGAGCAAGCCCGGCGTGCTGACGCGGTAGTTGTAGACCAGCCGGCCGAAGCCCATCTCGCGGCCGAGCAGCTCGCCGGTGCGGTAACCCGAGAGCTGCAGAAAGCCGCCGAGCGCGAACAGTTCGTAGTCGGGCAGGTCCTTGTTGCCCAGGCTGCGCGCGGCACGCAGGCCGAGCTGCACGGAGTGTGGACCGCTCGACAGGGCCGAGTTGAAGTTGGCCGAGAAACGTGTGTAGTTGTCGGTCGCGCCGAGCTTCTGGCGCGAGGCATACACCTGCACGTTGGCCGCGTAACCGGCACGCGGGAAACGCAGGTTGTCGAGCGTGTCCAGGCGCACCCGCGCGTCGAGCGCGCCCATCTGCGTGGGCGGCACGAACACCGAGCCGGCGACGAAACTGGTGTCGTTCGTCAGTTTCAGGTGCCCGCGCACCCAGCCGATGCGGGCTTCGCCGAAGGTGCCCAGCGGCACGCCGAGATCGATGCCGGCGCCGTAGGTGGCGCGCCGGTAACGCGCCAGCCGCGAACCGTTCAGGTACAGGTCGAAAGGCTCGCGCGCGTTCTCGGCGTGCAGCGCGACGAACACCCGCTGCGCGTCGGTCAGCGGTTGGTAGAACTCGGTCGCGGACCGGTCGGTGTGGCCGATCTGCAGGTCGTTGCGCCACTCGGCGCCCAGGCGGTTGAGCCAGGTCCAGCGGTGCGTGGCGACGAGCGAGAAGAACGAGTCGCCGCTCAGGTCGGACGACAAACCCAGGCCGAAGCGCAGGTAGTTCGGCCCCCAGGACTTCTCGGTCACGTCGGCCGTGAGCACGCGGCCCACCGCGGGGTCGTCGGAGAGCGAATAACTCACGCGCTCGAAATAACCCCGCGCGTAGATGCGCTTCAGGTCTTCGTCGGCCACCTGCGGGTCGAGGTCGGTACCGGCGAGCGTGCGGATCGCGCTGGCGATGACCTCGGGGTTGACGATGCGTGTGCCCTTCACGCGCACGGCGTCGATGCGCGCACGCTGCGCCGCCGGTTCGGCCTCGCGTGCCGCAAGCCAGGTGGCGTAGGCCGGCGCGTCGATGCTGTAACGCGCCAGATCGGCCGCAGCGGCGCGCGCCGCCACTTCGCCGAACACCGCCGCTTCGCTCAGGCGGTCGAAGTCACCGGTTTCCACGGTGCCGAGGTCGGGCGTGATCAGGATGTCGCGCGGGCCCAGCTCCTTCAGCGACTGGTTGACGTTGTTGGCGGTGAGGATGCGCGAGATCTGGTCCGACACCGTCAGGATGCCGCGGATCTCGGAGCGCTTGCGCAGCGGCGTGCCGATGTTCACCGCAATCACCACGTCGGCGCCGAGCGCGCGCGCCACGTCGACCGGCAGGTTGCGCGACAGGCCGCCGTCGACGAGCAGCCGGCCGTCGAGTTCGACCGGGTCGACCACCGCCGGGATCGCCATGCTCGCGCGCACCGCGACCGCCAGGCTGCCCTTGTCGAGGACCACCATCTCCGAGGTGGCGAGGTCGGTCGCGACGGCGCGAAAGCGGATCGGCAAACGGTCGAAGTCGAGCACACGCTGGCGCGCGGTGAGCTGGCGCAACACCGCCTCGATCGACACGCCCGACACCATGCCTTTCGGGAAAGCGAGGCCCTTGGCCGTGACACCGATCTCGGGGCCGATGTAGTTGGTGGCGTCGTTGACCTTGTCGCGCAGCGGCGTCTCGGTGCGGTCTCCATCGCGGAACAACATCTCGGTGCGCAGCCGGCCCATCTCGCGGTCGATCTGCGGCAACGGCATGCCGCTCGCATAGGCCGCCGCGACGATGGCGCCGGCGCTCGTGCCGACGATCACGTCGACCGGCACGCGCAGTTCTTCCATCACCTTGAGCACGCCCAGGTGCGCGCCGCCACGCGCGCCACCGCCCGACAGCACGACGCCGATGCGCGGGCGCCCGAGCGGGGCGGCGGGCGCACTGGCGGCCGGGGCAGCCGCGGCGGGCTGCGCCAGCGCGACCTGCGGCCCGGCCCACAGCGCGGCCGCGGCCAAGGCGAAGGCGCCGAAACAAGCAGGTGTGAGAAGCAGTCTCATGGTGCGTAAGGGTCGGCGAAGCCGAGCGACAACATCAGCGCCGACTCGCGCGCTTCCATCTCTCGCGCCTCGGCCTCGTCTTCATGATCGTGACCCTGCGCATGCAGCGTGCCATGCACCAGCAGGTGGGCGTAGTGCGCTTCGAGCGTGAGCCGCTGCTCCTGCGCTTCACGCTGCACGACCGGGGCACAGAGCACCAGGTCGGCCGCCACGACGGGTTCGTGGCTGTAGTCGAAAGTGAGCACGTTGGTCGCGTAGTCACGCTGCCGGAAGTCGCGGTTCAACGCCCGGCCTTCTTCGGCACCGACGATGCGCACCGTGATCTCGCCGGGCAGGTCGAGCGCGGCGCGGATCCAGCGCACGACCTTGTGGCGCGGCAACGCGGCGCGGCCGCTCGGGTCGGCGAACTGCAACGACAGCGCGAGCGGCGGGCGCGGGCTTTTCATCGGCGAGTCAGCCCGGCCCGGGGCGCGCCGCGTCGTAGGCCTCGACGATGCGCGCGACCAGCGGGTGGCGCACCACGTCGGCCGAGGTGAAACGGGTGGTCGCGATGCCGGCCACGCGGCGCAAAATGCGCTCGGCATCGATCAACCCGCTTTCGGTGCCGCGCGGCAGGTCGATCTGGCTCACGTCGCCGGTCACGACCGTCTTGGTGCCGAAGCCGATGCGTGTCAGGAACATCTTCATCTGCTCGGCCGTGGTGTTCTGCGCTTCGTCGAGGATCACGAAGGCATGGTTCAACGTGCGCCCGCGCATGAAGGCGAGCGGCGCGATCTCGAGCGTGCCCTTTTCCAGCGCCTTGGCCACCTTGTCCTGCCCCATCAGGTCGTAGAGCGCGTCGTAGAGCGGGCGCAGATAGGGGTCGACCTTCTGCGCCAGATCGCCAGGCAGGAAGCCGAGTCGCTCGCCGGCCTCGACCGCCGGGCGCGTGAGGATGATGCGCTGCACCGTGCTGCGCTCGAGCGCGTCGACGGCGCACGCCACCGCGAGAAAGGTCTTGCCGGTGCCGGCCGGCCCGATGCCGAAGGTCACGTCGTGGGCGAGGATGTTGCGCAGGTAGTTGAGCTGGTTCGGCGTGCGCCCGGCGAGCTCGGGCCGGCGTGTGCGCAGCGCCAGGCCGCCGGGCGACTCCCCTTCCGTGGTGTCGGCCATCACGAGCTGCAGCTGCTCGGCGCTGATCGTGCGTGCGGCCTGCTCGTAGAGCGTCTGCAACAAGGCCATCGCGCGTTCGGCGCGGGGCTTGGCGCCTTCGACACGAAAGAACTCGTTGCGCCGCGAGATCGACACGTCGAGCACGGTTTCGATGCTGCGCAGGTTCTCGTCGAGGCTGCCGCACAGGTGGGCGAGCCGCTGGTTGTCGGGCGGTTCGAAAGAGTGGCGCAGGATCACGGTTCGGGGCGGGTTCGGGTCGGAGGCGAATTGTCGCAGCCCGAGTGTGGCGCAATCGTGGCCAACGGGCACCCCGTTCGCAGCGCCGCGCGCTGGCCATCCGTCACAATGTTTGCCGATGCCTGCACCACTTGCCGCCCCCACCCGTCTGCGCGTCTGGCGCTGCGCCCTTGCGCTGCTGATGCTTGCTGCAGCCGGGTTCGCGCAGGCCGCACCGGCCCCGGTGCAGACGATCACGAGCGCACTGGCCTCGCCGAGCACCGCCGAGCAGTTCCCCGTCGATGCGCCCGGCAGCGCGGTTCAGTTGCCCGACGACTGGAACGATTCGCGCCCGCAGTACGAAGGCAGCGTGTGGTACCGGGCCCGCTTCGATGCGGCCGAAGGCGGCGTTCCGGACGAACTGCAGGCGCTGTACATCGAACGTGTCTGCACCAACTTCGAAGTGCGTCTGAACGGCCACCGCATCTTCAGCGGCGGGCGCCTGACCGAACCCGTGACGCGCAACTGCCTGTACCCGCAACTCGTGCCCCTGCCGGCCGCGCTGCTGCGCGAGCGTGGCAACGTGCTCGACGTGCACGTGGTGGGCCACGCGCTGCAGCGGGTCACTTCGCGCGAGCGGGCGGCCGGCCTGTCGGCGCTGAAGATCGGCCCGCAGTCGGTACTGGCCGCGGAACATGCACAGCGGCTGTTCTGGAACGTCGGTTCGGTGAAGGTCGTCAGCCTGGCGCTCGCGGTGCTCGGCTGCGTGATGGTGGCGCTGAGCTGGATGCAGCGGCGCGAGGCCTACCTCGGTTACTTCGGCTGGCTCTCGCTGGCCTGGGCCTTGATGTCGTTGCGGCTGTGGTGGCGCGACATGCCCTGGGACAACGGTGTCATCGAGTTCCTGTTCTGCACCGGCTTCGCACCGGTCACGGCCCTGGCGGTCCAGTACCTGATCAGCTACACCGACCTTCGCTCGCGCTGGATCGAAACCGCGCTCGCCGTGCAATGGTTGCTGATGCCGCTGACCCTGCTGCTCGCGGGCCCGGCGCGCTTGTTCACGATGGCGTCGGTCTGGTATGGGCTGCTGGTGCTCGAGGTGCTGGCCGCTGTCGGGCTGCACCTCTACGTCACCTGGCGGCGCAAGCGGCCCGAATTCTGGCCGATGGCCGTGCTGCTGGCCGGCGCCGCAGCGATGGTGCTGACCGAGCTGGCCATCCAGCACGATCTCGTGTCGCTGCCGCGGGTGCAGTGGCTGCACTTCGCGGTGCCGCTGCTGTTCATCGCCATTGCCGGGCGCTTGATGCAGGTGTTCGCGCGCTCGTTGCTGACCGCCGAGGCCGGCCGCAGCACACTCGAAGGCCGGGTCAAGGAGATCACCGCCGAGATCGAGCAGAACTTCGCCCAGCTCGCCGAAATGCGGGTCGAGCAGGTCACCGAAAAGGAGCGCAAGCGCATCGCCGCCGACCTGCACGACGACCTCGGCGCCAAGCTGCTGACGATCGTGCACACCAGCGAGAGCGAGCGCATTTCCACGCTGGCGCGCGAAGCGCTCGAAGAGATGCGCCTGTCGGTGCGTGGCCTCACCGGCAAGCCGATGCGTCTGGCCGACGCGCTGGCCGACTGGCGCGCCGAGACCGTCTCGCGCCTGGGCCAGGCCAACATCGAGGCCGACTGGCGCGGCCCGCCCGAAGAGGTTGACCAGTTGTTGCCGGCGCGTGGCTTCGTGCAGACCACGCGCATCCTGCGCGAAGCGGTCAGCAACATCATCAAACACAGCGGCGCCTCGCATTGCAAGGTGCGCTGCTCGATCAGCGAGCACGAATTCGGCCTGCTGGTGCAAGACAACGGCAAGGGCATTCCGATGGAGCTCGACGGCAAGCTCGACCGCGGCCACGGCATGTCGAGCATGAAACACCGCGCCAAGCAGATGCAGGGCCAGTGCCTGGTGGAGTCGGGCCCGGGTTATGGCACCGTGATCAGGCTCACGCTTCCGCTCTGAGGCCGCCGCTTCGTCATGAAGTGGGCGCGCGCAGACTGATACGATGTTTTGTGGCGCGCGTTCGCGCCTGGAAGCGAGGGCCTCGCATGAACAACATCCTGCTGCTCGAAGACCTGCCCGAGATCCGCTCGTGGCTGAAAGTGCTGGTCAAGGGCGTGTTCCCCGATGCGCAGATCCACGAAGCCGCGCGCGTGCACGACGCGCTCGGCCTGGTCGGCGCCGTGAAGTTCAACCTCGCGCTCTGCGACCTCGGCCTGCCCGACGGTTCGGGTGTGGACGTGGTGGCGGCGCTGCGCGAACAACAGCCCGAATGCCAGTCGGTCGTGGTGACGATCCACGACGACGACGACCACCTTTTCCCTGCGCTGCAGGCCGGCGCCTTCGGCTACCTGCTGAAAGAACAGGCGCGCGAGCTGATCGCCGAACAGTTGAAGCGCATGAGCGCCGGCGAGCCGCCGCTCTCGCCTTCGATCGCGCGCCGTGTGATCTCGCACTTCGCGTCGCAGACCCAGCGCCAGGAGCGGCCGCAGAACATGCCGCACGTGGCGCTGACCGAGCGCGAGAACGAAGTGCTGCTGCGCGTGGCCAAGGGTTACACGCTGCCCGAGATCGGCGTGCAGCTGAACCTGTCGCGCCACACGATCGCCGACTACGTGAAGCAGATCTACCGCAAGCTCAACGTGAGCTCGCGCGCTGAAGCGGCTCTGGAAGCGCAGCGCCTCGGTCTGTTCCGTCGCGCATGATCGGCAGGCTCACCGGCACGCTCGCGGGCAAGTCGCCGCCGCAGATCCTGATCGACGTGAACGGCGTCGGCTACGAGGTCGACGTGCCGATGAGCAGCTTCTACAACCTGCCCGCGCTCGGCGAGCGTGTGGTGCTGCTGACGCACTTCGTGGTGCGCGAAGACGCGCAGCTGCTGTTCGGTTTTCTCACCCATGACGAACGCGCGACCTTCCGGCTGCTCGTGAAGATCTCGGGCATCGGCCCGCGCATGGCGCTGTCGATTCTTTCGGGCCTGAGCATCAACGAACTGGCCCAGGCCGTGAGCCTGCAGGAAAGCGCGCGGCTCGTGAAGGTGCCCGGCATCGGCAAGAAAACCGCCGAGCGGCTGCTGCTCGAACTCAAGGGCAAGCTCGGCGAAACGCTTGCCGCACCGGCCAGCGTGAACAGCGGCGCGCAGGGCGACATCCTGCAGGCGCTGCTGGCGCTCGGCTACAGCGACCGCGAAGCAGCGGCCGCGCTCAAGGCGCTGCCGGCCGACGTGGCGGTGAGCGACGGCATCAAGCTGGCCTTGCGCGCGCTCGCCAAATAGCGTTTCAGTGTTTCATGCTGTGGTCGGCGCCCGGCACTTCCACGTTCACTTCGACGGTCACGTCACCGGCCTTTTCGAACTTCAGCTTCAGCGGGAACTTGTCGCCGGCCTTCAGCGGTGCTTTCAGGCCGACGAACATCACGTGGTAACCACCGGGCTTGAGCTCGACGGTCTTGCCGGCCTGCAGCTCGATGCCGTCGACCTGGCGCATGCGCATCACGTCGCCTTCCATCTTCATTTCGTGCAGCTCGACGGTCTTCGAGACCTCGGCGCTGACCGACAGCAGCTTGTCATTGCCTCCCGCGTTGACAAACTTCATGAAGCCGCCGCCGGTCGACTGCCCTGCCGCCGTGGCGCGTGCATACGGGTGGCCGATGGTGATGGCGCCGGCCTTGAAGTCGTGGGCTTGGGCGGCGAAGGTGGCGAGCACGAGAGCGGCAGCTTGGAGCAGGTTTTTCATGTTCATGGATAGGCTACTGGTGGCGAGGACCGGCGAATGTCGCGGCCAGCGATTGTGCCCGCCGGCAGAGCCCGCATCCTGCCGATAATGCGGCATGAGCATCCAGACCGATGACTTCGAACCCGCGCGCCGCGTCGTCAGCGCCGCGCCCGCTTCACCCAACGAAGAAGCGATCGAGCGCGCGCTGCGCCCCAAGGGCCTGGCCGAATACGTGGGCCAGGCCAAGGCACGCGAGCAGCTCGAGATCTTCATCGGCGCCGCCAAAATGCGCAGCGAGGCGATGGACCACGTCTTGTTGTTCGGCCCGCCGGGCCTGGGCAAGACGACGCTCAGCCACATCATCGCCAACGAACTCGGCGTGAACCTGCGCCAGACCTCGGGCCCGGTGCTCGAGAAGCCGAAAGACCTGGCGGCGATCCTGACCAACCTGGAGCGCAACGACGTGCTCTTCATCGACGAGATCCACCGCCTCTCGCCGGTCGTCGAAGAAATCCTCTACCCGGCGCTCGAGGACTATCAGATCGACATCATGATCGGCGAAGGCCCGGCCGCGCGATCCATCAAGCTCGACCTGCAGCCCTTCACGCTGATCGGCGCCACCACCCGCGCCGGCATGCTGACCAACCCGCTGCGCGACCGCTTCGGGATCGTGGCGCGGCTGGAGTTCTACACGCCGGAAGAACTCGCGCGCATCGTGCGGCGCTCGGCCGGTTTGCTGAACGTGCCGACCGACGACGAAGGCGCGTTCGAGATCGCGCGCCGCTCGCGCGGCACGCCGCGCATCGCCAACCGGCTGCTGCGCCGCGTGCGTGATTACGTGGACGTGAAGGCCGACGGGAAGATCGTCAAGGCGCTGGCAGACAAGGCGCTGAAGATGCTCGATGTCGACTCGCAAGGCCTGGACGTGATGGACCGCAAGCTGCTGGAGGCCGTGGTGCACCGCTTCGACGGCGGCCCGGTCGGCCTGGACAACGTGGCCGCGGCCATCGGCGAAGAGCGCGACACGATCGAAGACGTGATCGAGCCCTACCTGATCCAGCAGGGTTACCTGCAGCGCACCCCGCGCGGGCGCGTGGCCACGCCGGCGGCGTACCGGCACCTGGGGGTCACGCCGCCGAAGGTGTCGGGCGGCGACGACCTGTTCGCAGGCTGATTCGCCGCAGCGATCAGAGCAGGTCTTCGTTCGCGAGGCGGTGGTAACGCACGGCGCACAGCGCGTCGAAGCGTTTGGCGACCTCGGTGATGTGCTCGGCCGCGGAATCGTTCGGCGCGTACACGATCAACCAGCCGGCACCCTGCTCGGCGAACGCCAGGTAACGCCGCATCAGGGTGATCTCGTAGCCGAAGCCGGCCGCTTCGCTCGCGGTGCGCACACGCTCGCGCAGGCGCGGCGTGGCTTCGTCGGCCGTGTAGGCGAGGATGTCTTCGTCGGCCGAACCGGCGCCGCGCAGCGCGGCCACGGCCTGGGCCGCCACCGCGTCGTCCTTGAAGGCGAGCACGATGTGGCCGATCGGGTTCAGGATGCCGGCGGTCTTGCCGATGTCTTCCTTGCTCAGACGCTTGCTCATGGCGGTCTCCGTGGGGAACGGAAACACATCGTAATCCGGCGCGGCCGCCGGACCCGGCTCAGCCCTTGTTGCGCCGCTGCTGCCAGGCCAGCAGCTCGCCGACGAAACCACGCCGGAACGCGACCACGCAGACGACGAAGATCACGCCGATGATCACGTTGATCCACGAGCCCACCTGGTCGGCCAGGAAGTTCTGCAGGCCGATGATCGTGAATGCGCCGATCACCGGGCCGGCGAACGTGCCCATGCCGCCGAGCAGCGTCATCAGCACCACCTCGCCCGAGAGCGACCAGTGCGCGTCGGACAGCGTGGCAAAGCCCAGCACCAGCGTTTTCATCGACCCGGCCAGGCCGGCTATTCCCGTCGAGAGCACGAAGGCGAGCAGCTTGTAGCGGTCGACGTCGTAGCCGAGCGAGACGGCACGCGGTTCGTTCTCGCGGATCGCCTTCAGCACCTGGCCGTAGGGCGAATGCACGATGCGGATGATGAACAGGAACACCGCCACGAACACCGCCAGCACGACGTAGTACAGCAGCCTGTCGTCGGCGAGCGGGATCAGTCCGAAGAGCTTGCCGCGCGGCACGCCCTGCAGGCCGTCTTCACCGCCGGTGAACGGTGCCTGCAGGAACACGAAATAGATCATCTGCGCCATGTCCAGCGTGACCATCGCGAAGTAGATGCCCTGGCGGCGAATGGCGATCAGCCCGACGGCCAGCCCGCACAGCGCGGCGATGACGGTGCCGGCCAACACGCCGAGTTCCGGCGTGAGCCCGCCCGAGCGCACCAGCCAGCCGGTGGCGTAGGCGGCAGCGCCCAGGTAGGCGGCGTGGCCGAACGACAGCAGCCCGGTGTAGCCGAGCAGCAGGTTGAAAGCGCACGCGAAGATGGCGTAACACAACGCCTTCATCATGAAGACCGGGTACAGGCCGATGAAGGGCGCGATCAGCAGCAGCGCCAGGCCGATCAGCAGGCCGATGCGGCCGCGCCGCGAGATGTCGTTGGCGTTGCCGCTCATCATGCTTCTTTCCCGAACAAACCGGCCGGGCGGATCATCAGCACGATGGCCATGATCACGAACACGACGATGCTCGATGCCTCGGGGTAGAACACCTTGGTCAGTCCTTCGATCAGGCCGAGCGCGACGCCGGTGATGATGGAGCCGAGGATCGAGCCCATGCCGCCGATCACGACGACCGCGAACACCACGATGATCAGGTTGCTGCCCATCAGCGGCGTGATCTGGATCACCGGCGCGGCGAGCACGCCGGCGAGGGCCGCCAAGCCGGCACCGGCCCCGTAGGTCAGCATCACCATCACCGGCACGTTGATGCCGAAGGCCTGCACCAGCGCCGGGTTTTCGGTACCGGCACGCAGGTAGGCACCGAGCCGGGTGCGCTCGATCAGGAACCAGGTGCCCAGGCACACCGTGAGCGACGCGACCACGACCCACGCGCGGTAGTTCGGCAGCACCATGAACCCGAGGTTGGTGGCGCCCTGCAGCAGCTCGGGCACCGGGTACTGCTGGCCCGACACGCCGAACTTCTCGCGGAACATGCCTTCGGCGATCAGTGCCAGACCGAAGGTCAGCAGCAGGCCGTAGATCGGGTCGATCTTGTACAGGTGCTTGAGGAGGGTGCGCTCGATCACGACACCGAGCGCACCGACGACGATCGGCGCCAGCACCAGCACGAACCAGTAGTTGATGCCGAAGCTGTCGAGCGCCACGAAGGCCACGTAGGCGCCGATCATGTACAGCGCGCCGTGCGCGAAGTTCACGATCCCCAGCAGGCCGAAGATGACCGCCAGGCCCAGGCTCAGCATCGCGTAGAACGAGCCGTTCACCAGGCCGAGCAGCAGCTGGCCCAGAAAGGCCTGGATCGGGATGCCGAAGATTTCCATGGGGCGTTGAAGGTTTCGCTAGAGCCGATTCACGCAGCGCGGCACGGTGGCCGCGTTGCGCGGTTCAGGCCATCATTTCCAGAGGGCGCACTTCGATTCGGCCTTGCTCGTCCAGGCGCTGTCGCCCTTGAAGGTTTCGGCCACCTTGTAGTAGTCCCACGGCTCGGTCGACTCGGCCGGGGTCTTGACCTGCATCAGGTACATGTCGTGCACCATGCGGCCGTCTTCGCGGATGTAGCCGCCCTTGGCGAAGATGTCGTTGATCTTGGTCTTCTTCATCTGCGCCAGCACCTTGTCGGCGTCGTCGCTGCCCGTCGCCTTGACGGCGTTCAGGTAGTTCAGTGCAGCGGAATAGTCACCCGCCTGGATCGACGACGGCATGCGCTTGACCTTCTCGAAGAACTTGCGGCTCCAGCCGCGCGCGTCGGCGTCGCGGTTCCAGTACCAGCTGTCGGTCAGGTACATGCCTTGCGTGGCCTTCAGGCCGAGCGAGTGGATGTCGTTGATGAACATCAGCAGGCCGGCGAGTTTCATCGTCTTGGTGATGCCGAACTCGTTCGCCGCCTTGATCGAGTTGATGGTGTCGCCACCGGCGTTGGCCAGGCCCAGGATCTGCGCCTTGCTCGACTGCGCCTGCAGCAGGAACGACGAGAAGTCGCTCGCCGACAGCGGGTGCTTGACCGAGCCGACGATCGTGCCGCCCGCGGCCTTCACGATCGTCGAGGTGTCGTTCTGCAGCTGCGCGCCGAAGGCGTAGTCGGCCGTCAGGAAGTACCAGCTCTTGCCGCCGCTCTTCACGACCGCGTTGCCGGTGCCCTTGGCCAATGCCACGGTGTCGTAGGCCCAGTGCACGGTGTAGGGCGAGCACTGCTCGTTGGTCAGCGCCGAGGTGGCGGCACCGACCGAGATGAAGGCTTTCTTCTTCTCGAGCGCGATCTTGGCCATGGCCAGGTTGGTGCCCGAGCTGGTGCCACCGATCAGCATGTCGACACCTTGCGTGTCGAACCACTCGCGTGCCTTGGCGGCGGCCACGTCGGCCTTGTTCTGGTGGTCTGCCACCAGCACTTCGATCTTCTTGCCATTGATGGCACCGCCCATGTCGGCGATGGCCATCTTGATGGCTTCGGCGCCGGCCGGGCCGTCGATGTCGGCGTACAGGCCCGACATGTCGGTGATGAAGCCGATCCTGATCACGTCGCCCGAGATCTGGGCCTGGGCCGAGGTGCCGAGCAGCGAGGCGACAGCCAGCGCGCAGGCGGAAGAGATTTTGCTGAGTTTCATGGGGTCTCCTGGGGGATGAATGTGGGGCAGAGGAAAGCGTGGATGGCGTGGTTCAGACGCCGAGGTATTCGTGCAGCCGTTCCATGCGCGAGGGCAGCTCGGCCTGGGTGAATTCCTGGATCACCTGGCCGTGCTCCATCACCATGAAGCGGTCGGCCAGCTTGGACGCGAAAACGAAGTTCTGTTCGACCATCACGATGGTGTAACCCTGCTTGCGCAAGGCCACCACCATCTCGGCGAGCTTTTGCACGATGACGGGCGCCAGGCCTTCGGAAATCTCGTCGAGCAGCAGCAGCTTCGCGCCGGTGCGCAGGATGCGCGCGACCGCCAGCATCTGCTGCTCGCCGCCCGACAGCCGCGTGCCCTGGCTCGAAGCGCGCTCCTTCAGGTTCGGGAACATCGCGTAGATCTGCTCGACGCTCATGCCCCCTTCGGCCAGCGTCGGCGGCAGCATCAGGTTTTCTTCGCACGACAGGCTCGAAAATATGCCACGCTCTTCGGGGCAGTAGCCGATGCCGAGTTGCGCGATCTTGTGCGTGGCCATCGACACGGTCTCGACACCGCGCACCTTGATCGAGCCCTTGCGCGTGCCGATCAAACCCATGATCGAGCGCATCGTGCTGGTGCGGCCGGCGCCGTTGCGGCCGAGCAGCGTGACCACTTCGCCTTCGTTGACATGGAAATTCACGCCGTGCAAGACGTGCGACTCACCGTACCAGCCGTGCAGGTCCTTGACTTCGAGGAACGGGGTGCTCATCAGTGCGCCCCCTTCAGCTCGACATTCGCACTGCCCATGTAGGCTTCGATCACCAGTGGGTTCTTCGAGACCTCGGCATACGGCCCTTCGGCCAGCGTGGCGCCGCGCTGCAGCACCGTGATGGTGTCGGCGATGCTCGCGACCACGCTCATGTTGTGTTCGACCATCAGCACGGTGCGGCTGGCCGCCACCTTCTTGATCAGCTGGCGGATGCGGTCCACGTCTTCGAGACCCATGCCTTGCGTGGGCTCGTCGAGCAGCATCAGCTTCGGGTCCATCGCCAGCGTGGTCGCGATCTCGAGCGCGCGCTTGCGGCCGTAGCTCAGCTCGACGGCCGGGATGGCGGCGTAACTCTCGAGGTCGACCTGGTTCAGCAACGCCAGCGCCTGGGCGTCGAGTGTGTGCAACGACGACTCGGGCTTCCAGAAATGGAACGAGGTGCCGAGCTTGCGCTGCAGCGCCACGCGCACGTTCTCGAGCACGCTCAGGTGCGGGAACACGGCCGAGATCTGGAACGAGCGGATCACGCCGCGGCGCGCGATCGCGGCCGGCTTCTCGGGCGTGATGTCGGTGCCGTCGAACAGGATCTGGCCGCTGGTCGGAATGAGGAACTTCGTCAGCAGGTTGAAACACGTCGTCTTGCCGGCACCGTTCGGGCCGATCAGCGCGTGGATGCTGCCGCGGCGCACGTTCAGGTTGACCTTGCTGACGGCCACGAAACCCTTGAACTCTTTCGTGAGATCGCGGGTTTCGAGAATGAATTCACCACCGCTCATGCGTGGCCTCCGGCTTTGCGTTGTTTGGCGGCGGCCGGTGCGGCCACATCACCCCCGAGGCGCTGCGACAGCGTGCGTGCGACGGCGAGCACCGCGTCGCGGTGTTTGTCGCCGCGGTCGGCGCCGAGCAGCACCTTGTTGATGCAGACCGCCACGCCGGCCACCACCTGGCCGGTCGCGTCGAACACCGGCGCGCCGAAGGAATAGACGCCTTCGCGCACCGTTTCGTCGTCGACACTGTGGCCGCGCTTGCGCGTGAGCGCCAGTTCCTTCAGCAAGGCCTCGACATCGCGCGGGCCCTTGCGTGTGAGGTGCACGGGCAGCCCGGCGGCGAAGATGCGGCGCACGTCGTCGGGTTCGCGGAACGCGAGCATGGCCTTGCCGCTGCCCGACAGGTAGGCCGGCAAACGCATGCCGACGTTGAACGCCAGGCCGAGCGGGCGCGCGCTGTTGCGCACCGCCACGTAGAGCGCGTCGGTGCCGCTGAGCACCGAGAGCACCACGGTTTCTGCGGGCGCGCTGCCGGCGTCGGCCCACAGCGCGCTGAACTCCTGGGCCACGTCGGTGCCCGAGACAAAGGCTTCGGCCAGGCTCATCACGCGCGGGCCGATCAGGAACGCACCGTCGGGCTGGCGGCGCAGGTAACCGAACGACATCAGCGTGTTGCACAGGCCGTGCACGCTGCTCTTGGGCAGGGCGAGCTCGCTCGTCAGCTGCGCCAGGCTCATCGGCTCGCGCTGCTGCGCCAGCCGGTCGAGCAGGCTCAGTGCGCGTGTCACGGCCGGCACCAATGGCGCGGCAGCGGCGGCGCGTGGCGCCCGCGGTGCGCGCAGTGGGGTGGGCGTGGCGTGCAGGGTGGTCTCCGGCGAGCGAATGTCACGGCGCGACAGGCACCGGGCGAAAGACCCTTTGTTCAGCAGGTTGAACGCCGTTCAATGGATCAGGCGCGCAGTCTATTCACTCCGGGCGCTGCCGAGAACCCCGAAAAGGTCTTTATCGGGAAAACACCGAGGCCTTCGCATCGGTCTTGCGCTCGCTCAACCAGCCCACAAAACACAGACCGAATACGACCACCGCGACACTGGCGATCTGCTCGGTCAGCGTGAGCCGGTGCGCGTTCCACAGGAACAGCGCGGCAGCGCCTAGCAGCACGAGGAACGCCGCGCCAGCGAGGGCTTGTGCGGCCGCCGACACCGGGGGGTCGAAGCGTTCGACGCGCCGAATGTCGAACGCCGGCTTCGGCCACTTCGCGGCCACGTCGGCCGGGCGCCAGCCGGGGTGCTTGAACCAGACCCGCAGCTTGTCGCCCCAACTCCGCGCACGCCACGAGTCGCGCGCCAGGTCGGCGTAGTGGTGCAGGTTGGCCCACACCGGGTTCCAGCTGCGCAGCGGGCCGCGCGTGCCATACACGCAGGGCACGGCATCGTCTTCGGCCTGGTAGCTGCCGAACAGGCGGTCCCACACGAGAAAGATGCCGCCGTAGTTGCGGTCGAGGTACCGGTCGTTCACGGCGTGGTGCACGCGGTGGTTGCTGGGCGCGCAGAACCAGCGGTCGAACCATCCCAGCTTGCCGATCTGCTGCGTGTGGACCCAGTACTGGTAGAGCAGATCGACCAGCGCGACCACCGCGAACACCAGCGGGGGGAACCCGAGCAGCGCCATCGGCAGGTAGAACAGCCAGTCGCCGAGCCAGCCGCTGCTGGGCTGGCGCAGCGCGGTCGAAAGGTTGTAGTCCTCACTCTGGTGGTGCACCACGTGCGAGGCCCAGAACAGCGCCACGGTGTGGCCGAAGCGGTGCTGCCAGTAGTAGCAGAGGTCGTAGAAGACCAGGCCGACCACCCAGACCCAGAGCGCGTCGGCCGGCAGCTTCGTCAGCGAATACTGCGTGAACACCAGTGTGTAGATGCCGACCGTCAGCAGCGCGGTGAGCACGCCGACGAGCTGGCTCATGATGCCCAGCCCGATGCTGTTCATCGCATCGTTCAGGCGGTAGGTGTTGTTGTTGCGGCGCCGGCCGACCAGGTATTCGATGCCGATCAGCAGCAGGAACACCGGTGTGGCCAGGACGATGATCTGCGGGCCGGTCATGCAGCGCTCGCGGGGTTCAGACGAGGCAGCCGCGGCTGTCGATCGGCCAGATGGCTTCGACCGTGCCGCTCGCCAACCCGCCACGCACGACGACGTAGTGCTCGTGCAGGTTGACGGTCGGGTCGCAGTGGCCGGGCACCAGCCAGACCGTGTCGCCGAGCTTCGGCAACTCCGCCAGCGTGGCGGTGGCGTTCGGCCGCAGGA